>Ga0233361_1000011_pt1 | contig 37664 bp, 52 predicted proteins | sample ElkDunMinimDraft_21_FD_180678 | JGI IMG/M metagenome (GOLD analysis project Ga0233361, IMG submission 180678) | Fecal eukaryotic communites from dung pellets of Tule Elk in California, USA - Elk Dung C0 | ecosystem: Host-associated > Mammals > Digestive system > Large intestine > Fecal | place...
AGTTCCTGTATTGTGTACGAGCTAAGCATGTTTATATTGTATAATAAACATAACACATTTTCGATGTCGACTGTATGAGTAACAACTTCAACAAGGTATTAAAAATATACAATAGCCTTCCCAAGGCACAGCAATTGTTAGTAGCTCCTAGAGGGAGATTTATAGATTCTCCTAATCTGTTATACAGACTGCTGGCAAATAAAGATAAAGGATTTGTAGAGTTATACAAACTGCCATCAGAAAAAAATAAAGCGTTTTTAACTGTGGCTGTAAGTCCTGACTCACAAGGCAAGGGTGTCGGCAAGCAATTAGTGCAGAAAGCTATAGAGGAAGCTAAATTAAGGAAAGACATTAATTCTATTATTTACAAGGTAGACAATAACAATATAGCTAGCTCGAAGTTGGGAGCTAGTGTTGGTACATTAAAAAATAAAACTCCTGATTTTACAGAGTACGAGATTGATACAGCAGGGTTAGAGAATAACAAAACAGTCCTGGATAAAGTGTCTCCAGAAAAACGAGCTCTCATCAAACGTATAATTGAAGCCTACAAGGATAAATACGATACAGATTTATCCTATATGAAGTTCGAAGATTCTCCTGTTGCATATTTCAACAACGGGAAAAAAGTGGGGGATGATTTTAACCTGCCATTCGGAGGTAGTTGGACAAAGAAAAAGAAAATATACCTGAACGAGAATATGGATGAGCCAATGAAGGCTTTCAACATCAAAGAAGATAAGGATACATTCACATCCAGGATTATAGCTCACGAATTAGCACACGAACTGTATAACAATCACGCTACGGACGCGTTTAAATCTGAGATAGCCGATCTAATTAAGACAAAAAAGTTTACAACTCCTTACCTAAAAACAGTTAATAAGGATAAGTTAGAAGAAGAGGCATTCGCTGAGTACTTAGCTGATTCTTTATTGTGAAATAATTACCTATTTCCTGTTATATAAATATGAGCGTAGTTATACGCCCCATAGATGTCCTGGTAGTTCAATGGATAGAACGGCTCTCTCCTAAAGAGCAGATATGAGTTCGATTCTCGTTCAGGATATGAGCACGTAAGTGCCGTTCATAACATATAGGTTGGATCATGGTAAAACCCCGCACTATCGAGTGATAGTGCGGGGTCATGATATTTAATCTAGATGTTATGATAAAACCAAAACATAAAACCCAACCTAAATACAATGAACATCAAAAATATCGTATCTGGTCTCTTCGGTAATAAGTCTAATGCGGCAGAAGCTTTCGAAGCAAATGCTTACGCTAATACAGTATGTCTTCTTACAGGCATATTAGAGAACATCCAGGATCTCACTCCTGTGATTGTTCGGTGTAAGACATCATACGGAGCTGACCGCAAGCAGCACATCAAGGGTGCCAGGTTGCTCGGATCCAGCCTGGTATGTCAATTACACTCATTGGTAACAACCTTTGCAAGTTATTCCACTGAGCCTATTACTAAAGTTGCACCTAGCACACCTCACGATATCGAGGCGTGGTGCAACGTAGTTCACGGTCACGTGGTACACTTGTTCGGGCTTACTGCCAAGCACGGCCGCGACATAGTAGCATGCGTTGAGGCACAGCGTACAATGAGTGCGTTGAACAAACTGCATGACGTTCTCATGGAAATGATGAACGAGTGCTGATTCGATCAGAACCATTCGGGGACTTCGGTCCCCGTTTGGTTCTCTTTTTAGCTCGCACGTCCTTGTCCTCTAAATCCGTATCAGTTACACTATACCCGATGTATTTGAACACTGTACTAGAGATCGTTACACCGCAGCTATTTGCTCAGACATACGCAGAGCCAGGAAGTATTGTCATTAATGGCGCTGATATGTACTGCACGTTTGCTAATGTAGGTAGATTCCGCATTCATGCAGGAGGATTCGTAGCTGATGATATTATAAGCAGTAACATCAAAGCTGGATCTGTAATAGACATGAAAGCTATGATGCGTACAAACGCGGGAGGATGGGAACTGACGTATAGAGAGGCTGTAGGGGCTATAGTAAGAAAGTTCAAAACAATTCTACCTGCTGGCGCTACAGATCAGACTGTGATAGATAGGATTGCTGATGAAGCTCTGAAGAAGAGAAGAGTGTTCAATGCCTGTGTGTGCAAATCCAGATCTCTATCAGACCTACCTGGAGGACTGTCTCTGAGGGCTAATAATGACTTAGGAGCGCTTATGGCTGTAGGTGGTGTGAGCTATCTTACGTCGCATGACCTAGTATCTCTAGAGGATAAACTTCGCAAGATAGGTGTTAATGTGAAATTGCCTAACTCCTCTGTACTTCTTGTTCCGTATTTTTCTAACGCACATACAATATCCTGTATAGAACTAATACACGGTAAACGAAATGCTGAGAATACTACTATCTGGCTAGATAATAAGGAGATAGCTTTGTCCGGTTTGCTAGGTTTAGGAGATACGTACAAATGCTTCATGGAACTGCAGCTCAGCGACGTTATTAAAGATATGAAGCGTTCCGTAGAAGACTATGCTGCATTTTTCTCTGTAATGATTAATCCTGATGGTGAAGGTTCAGGATGGTTGCCTAAGAATTTCTTTTATGTAAGACGGGACGATAATCCTCTGTCGTTGTCCGTTCCAGCTACGTTAGTCAGACATGGATCAGCTTGTGTTATTACTAGATATCCGGCTATCAGTGATAGTGTACGTATGGGAAATAGTATTACCTGGAGAGACGCTGTTGCTGATGCTATCGTGGAATTACTTGAGCATCACGAGGCATTTACGCCGCAAATTCAGTTCCTGTTACAGACCGTCAGACGAGACCGCCATGTTAAAATGCTTATTAAGGACCGTCTCGAAGCATTAGGTAAATTTGTATTAAGTGATCAGCTGGAAACAGAATTAAGAGATGGTGCTATATGGGAAGATGCGCAAGGTTGTCTGTACTCCACGCCTTCAGGATATCTTTGGGAAGAGCCTTCTACTAGACGTGTAGGTGGTGTTCTTGTATCTAACTTTACAGTAACGCCTACTTACAGCGTACGTTACGATACAGGCGAGCTATACAAGGCAATGGAACTGTCCGTAGGTAACGAAACTCGAGACATCCTACTCAGTCCATCCAGTTTCGATACAGTAAAGAGATTCTCTGAACGTATAGAAGAAACTGTGGCATTGAGCGGCAATCCTACAACAATATCTCCCGCTATCTTTGATTTTGTACACAGCAGACCTATTATAACATGGCTCATGCGTAACTATGCAGATCTTCCTATAAAGCTGGGTACATCTTACATAGGATGGAATCCAACAAGAACTAAGTTCGTAGGAACCGGATTCTGCGTACACGATGACGCTATTGAATCAGTAGATTGTATGTATCGTCCTGGAGTAGATTATCTTCGCTATTTTTCGTCTGAATCAGGCAAATCTAATAAGTCACCACTTACCGAAGGTATTCCTATGTGCCTTATGCAGCTTGCCTGGCAATGTGCTGGTATTATTATGAGGAGTTATTCAGGACACACACTTGTACCAGTTACCTACGCTGGGGATAAGTGTACCAGAGAGACTATACAACGAGTGTTCTCTTATACAGGACAGTTGCGTGCCGTACAGTTAAATAAGAATATGAGAGCTATGGGTGAGATTGACTGTATACAGGGATATCCTTTCGTAGCTCAGGGATACAATAGAAGTCAGGCGAAGGCTTGCAAAGTAGGAATGATACTGTTAGGAGAAGAGGGAACTCAATTAGACCCAGAAACTCCAGAGGTAGAAGAAAAGGCTGGCATGTACATACGCTACATAATGGAGACGCTACCTCTATATCTTATAAAGAATTGCGGACCGTCCTTCATGCCCGCTGTAGGTATCATTCCTGACTCAGCCTTAGAGGAAGAGGGTAAGAAAGTAATTGACGAAATGGAGATGTATCTGTAATATGAAGTTATGCCTAGCATTGATTTTGTAACAGCTAATAACCCGGCGATTTTTGGCTATCTTCAGGAAAAAGATGCCATCCCTGGTTACGTATTATCTTCCAATAAAATTACTAAGGATGAAGTAGATCGCCTGGATAAAGTAGCTTTCGCAAACCAGGCTGAGCGTCTGTACCCATGTCACACAAAGGAAGCTTGCTGGGAATCAGCAGCTTACTTTGCAGGATCTGGCGAGTCTGACGAAACTGTAAAGGCCAACATCGAGAAGATGGCCTCTTTCCATGGAATCGAAGAAGATGTTGCTGCAGTGTTCTCTATCTTCGAGGGAGAAATGAACAAGGTAGCATCCGCAGAGAATAAGGAGGAACGTATGGAGAAGTTTGCTCTCACTCTTGATCTACAGGGATTCCAGGGCAGGGGTGTTGAGAATTTCTATCCTATCAATAACGCGCATGAGGTTGTAGCTTCGAGTGACTCTTGCACCTCTGACTATAACTCTGGTAAGATTCCTTCAAGCGCTATGCGTAAGATTGCCAGTGCTATTACTGAAGCTGCTATCTCTTATGGAGTAGATCCTTCCGAGCTTACAGGTGAAGTTCGTGCATTCGGTACTCGTAACACTCCTGATCCTTACGCGGCTGAGATTCTTGTTAAGATGCGTAAGTCTGCCGCACATAATGAACTTATCAGCGAACTTCAAGAAAAGATAGCGTCTGCTGCTGATGTACACGAAGCTATCGAAATGGCTAACGAAATTGCAGAGAAGATGTTTGTTCTCGATAAGCAGGCAGGCGTTCGCTACGGTAAAGGTGTTCTTGACCCGTATGCAATCCTGTTTACTGGACCTACACTCGAAGAGTTTGAAAAAGCTGCAGCTTCTACCATTAGCCTTCGTGGAGTAAACATTCCTGTAGATGATTTTGTAAATCTTGCAGACAAAGACATCGATGTGAACTTCTCAGCAAAGAGTGCTTCTATTATCAAGGAAGCCAAGTCATATATTAATGCTGGACAATCCATTGATACTTGTGTTAACATTAATAGTAAGCTTGCCGAGCTGAACAGGGATACGCAGAATGTTCTTCTGAATGTTCTTGCTAATACCGGTTGGTAAAGGCGGTGCCATTTCTATTGTTGTATTGTTTGGTTGTTGGGTAATTGCTCTGTAGGGATACAGAGCAATTACTTTTTATGTTCATGAAATATTGTAATACTTCATGTTATATATATTTGTGAGCAAAGGTTTACTTATCTGCTCAGGTCGAGTGGATGCCTGTGCTCCAAATCTAGAAGTAAAAAATGAGCAAGCGTAATAATCGCACACAAAGTAATACCGCCGCAAGTAATAATAATTCCCTTCGCGTGAAGTCTCACTATGTGTCAAAACACAGTGAAAAAATCACCGTTGAATTCAATGGGAAACAAGTAGAGGTTAGGCGAGTTTGGGATAGCAAGAAACAGGATCTGCGTAAAGAACTTAAAGAGATATCCCAAATGAAGGATACGCTCAAGCGCAGTCTCTCTGTGATTGCGTCCTGTTTGCAGGCCGTTGGTATCGAGTGGAGCGAGGCGCCTATAAAAGAGGTAGGTACAGTAGAGTGGAAGGAAGGAGATGATGTGTACGAAGCTCCCGCGCTCAGGATTAAATTCCTTAAGAACGGAGGGCAAGTACGAATGGTACGCAATCCCGACGGTACCGAACACATTGACCTGGATGTCGTGACAAAAACGACAGTCAGTCAGTGCATTGCTGACGTTCAGGCCTGGTCTGAAGAGGATCAGGAAGCCCTGGATAATCACACAGCGGCAATGAAACGCCGCAAGGCGGATAAGGAGCGTCACGAAAGCTACGAACGTAAGTACGTAAGTACGTTCAGTTGTGACGAGGCGTTCTCCAAAGTAGGCCTCTAACGTAAACAGCCGGAGGCGGGGCGCCACCCCGTCTCCGGCTAGGATGTTGATTTTTTACCTAGTGTTACTTAAAGAGAAATTACGTAATTAGGATCTCCTCCTCTGAGTAATCGATCAAGTTCAGGAGAGCTTCTGGGAGCTATAACCCCAGCAGATCCTGGACCATATAGCACAGATCTCAACCTCTGCTCCAAAGCTAAGTCATTGACCAGGGGTACTCCTAGGAAGAACTTAGCAAGCACATAGGCAAAGGTAAATGCGTGCAGAGCATCATCTGCCTTAGTAGCGCTTCGAATATATTTGAATGCAGTCTGACCGCTAGGCATATCAACAGGCACACGATACATGTTGAGCCAATCCAGAAGATAGGAGGAAGTGTAACCCCAACTACCAGCTCTTATTTTTAGATGAGGATCCTTAACATCCTTAAACACATTAGTAAGAGCTTCCGTACGATTAAGAGCAAGCTGATTAATCATGTGCTGTCCTTTAGGAGTAGCCAGGGGAGCTGCTGCCTGTCCTACGTAATTCATAATGAAGTGACGGTCATAAGGAATACGATTTCGCAGTTCAGTATTGTATGCGAGACCTACACCGAAGTCCGAAGCTACTACGTGCCCATTATAGGCTTTATGTGTATTAGCAATCTCCTCGGCAATATCTCGGTAATCCATACCGCTATAACGCTTGTAGTAAAGAATATCTATAACATCATCAGGAGCTACACCGATAATGCAATGCACGGTATATGACGTCTTAGTCTGAATAGCCTGGTTGTAGTCGGAGCCACCCCAGTCGCACCCAGAAACAATAAGGCGATAATAGCCGTTCCTGCATTTCTGCTTAATCTCTTCGTGATTATCTGTTAAGACACATAAGCGCTGAAGGTCTTGTTCAGTGATTTCTCGACTACCCTCAGCAACTGCAATTCCGAAACATTCTTGTAACACTTTATTAAAATCGTCGTCTTGTATTTTTTTATATATCTTACCCCACTGGATAGGATTGTACGCCAGATCAGGGATAATGCATTGCGGTACGTGAATACCAATCTCGTTAATAGCCATGGCCTTCTGATTAGCATGCACATAGCAACCACGAGTAACATCTAGTAATTTACCAGTATAAGGACATGTAGGACCTTGAGGATTATCACACACTTTCGATAGCGTATCCTTATCATACATGTTTAACCAGTGAACATCGTCCATGGCTCGTATGTGCCACATTCCCATAGAGGATGCCTGCCATTTAGCTTCCAGGAGAGTATCGATGGACAGGGCTGTGCCGGCGAAGATAGTGGAAGGATATTGCGCCGTAGTCTGCACATAAAGAAGTTCTGGTACAATATCAGGATTAATACCCTGAGCCTCATCTAGCAGTACCTCAATTACAGACTTACCACGAACAGCATTAGCGGTAGTTAAGCAGTAATTAAGGTCGATAGCAGATCCGTCTTCGTATACCTTGTTGTACAGGTTCTGCTTACCATTATCGAAACGAAAAGCTGCTTCCATTTCAGCAAGACGCCTGGCGTAAGTCTTTAATTGATCGTGCTGAGGGCATACATACAGACTTTTATAGTTTGGAAGAAGATGCGATAGAATTAACTGACGTGCCGCAAACGTTGTAGAGTTGTGCGACAGTATACCATTAGAGTAAAACTCACCACTAGGATCATCTACCGTTATATCGTATAGCTCCTCCATTTCTCCTGTTTCTTCAGCGATTAGTACCGCCTCAGAACCGTTCTCTGTAAGTACAATATCTCCCTGACAAAGCGTATAGGCGTGTACCCATCCGTAAGGAGTCTTAATAAGGTGATGGAGCGAACATATAAGTTCACAATTAGAAGTAACAATACGCACTGTTTCCAGGGGTATTGTTTTATATACCTTATTTACTTTTCTCCAACCGTTTGGTGTAAGTACTTGTGTATCTGTTACACTGTATTCCTCGGCTATCTCGCTTTGTAGAAGCATAGGGGTATTATAAAAATAAATGTGTCATAGTAAAAGTTTAGTGTTGCGATGCTGAAAAAATAACGTAGTATATGCTATATATAAATGAGCGTAGTTATTATCTGCGATCGTAAATGCCACCATGGGGAAATTGGTAGACCCGGTAGATTTAGGTTCTTCTGCGTAACAGCGTGTCGGTTCGAGTCCGACTGGTGGTATTTAATGGGGGTGCAGCTCGAAGGTGGAGCGGACGACTCATAATCGTTTGGGTGTGGGTTCGAATCCCACCGCCCCTATTCCATTCGGGTTGGCTCGGATGGTGTTGGCAGTTATCGACACAGGGTCACATCCTCCCAGGTCTGATAATTGTTGGTAGCGTAAAAAGGATGTTCTGCGTGGTGACGACGGACACAATAACGGTCTTGTTCATTTTTTGGAGTTGATCATCAGGCTGGGGAGATTAAATACATCTCCCCAGCCTGTTTGTATAAAAATTATTTTTATTTCGTGTATAAAATTTTATTTTTAGCTAGCATTGTAAAATATGTAGTTGTAAAATAACCGCACAACACAACTTTGGGAGTATAATTAAATGGTATAATATGCGGCTTTTAACCGTTCATTCTGGGTTCGATTCCCAGTGCTCCTATCCAGCAATAAGGCACGGTGGTGGAATTGGTAGACACAGGAGACTTACCAATACTGAGCGTCTATATGGTAACATATAGAATGAATCGCGCGAATTGCGAGGAAGCCCTTAGAGCTTCAGATGCTAAAGCACAATCGGAAACGATAAATGCGAACGCTCTTAAAAATCTGGAGATTGGGTAATTCGCAGCCAAGCCTCTGTAAAATGAGGAAGGTTCAGAGACTATGCACGTGACATCCTTTTAGGATGATGATATAGTCCAGACTACAACATAAATGGCTCAGGAAACTGAGAGTAGTAAGAAAATCTCCCGGTCGTTAGACTGTACGGGTTCGAGTCCCGTCCGTGCTATAAAAATTATAACTCATAATTGACAAACACTAAATATTATATTATAAAGTGTCTATCGATTATGAGTTATAATTTTTCAAAAGAAGAGATAGAGGCCGCATATAATTCTACAAAAACTATCACAGGAGCGGCGCGCGTAATGGGCATATCGTACAATGCATATGCTCGTCTTGCTAAAAAATATAACTGTTTTTTGCCCAATCAGGGAGGTAGAGGTACTAGCAAGAAGAGTCATAGAACGGTTACTAAAGAAAAACTAGAACTAGTGTTTCAAAATAAACACTACATTACCGCCTATAAGCTTAAAGGCTATTTATTTAAATTTGGCCTAAAAGAAAAACGCTGCGAATGTTGCGGTTTATCCGAATGGAGAGGTAAAGAAATTCCGTTAGAGTTACATCATGTAAATGGTAATCATCATGATAATGCCTGGAATAATTTACAAATTTTATGTCCTAATTGTCACGGTCAGACTGAGCATTATCGTGGAGCTAATAAAATTTCACACAAAGATAAGAAAGCCAAAATCATTAAGTTATCAGAGGAAGAAAAAAATATTCTGTACTACGCTTAAAATTATATTTTACTTTGTGTAGAGAATTAGTAATAATTTTTTCGGCAATAATATAGAGTATTATAATGCTAATGCGCCAGTAACCAACGTGCCTTCTAAGCACGAGACGTAAAACTATGGTAATTGGAAATGTCTTTGTAGGTTCGAGTCCTACCTGGCGTGTTGTTTAACATCGTAGGAAGTTCATCTAATGGTTAAGATCCCGGTCTCCAAAACCGGTCATCAGGGTTCGAGTCCTTGACTTCCTGTACTCTATTAGAAAGCTTATGAAAACTCTTAAAGACTATATGAGGCTTGTAACTGACATTTTACAAGAAGATATAAAAGAAGGTAAACTCATCATTGAGAAGAACGAGATCGATGATGATAAGAGTGAAGTAACGATCGATTTTGTGTTCACTTCAAAGAAGTGTCCTAAAAAGATGAAACTTACTTTTGATTATAACGAGCTCACGAATAGAATAAACTGTAAAAAGACAACTTTACAGAATTGAATTGATAATTTTCAGGGTTCGAGTCCTTGACTTCCTGTACGGAGGGTTGGCAGAACGGTAATGCGTCGGTTTGCTAAACCGTAGCCGACCGAAAGGTCGAACTGGTTCGACTCCAGTACTCTCCGTTGTTTTTATTGATAAGTATTAAAGATAGTCACCGCCCAGGCATCTGCTTGGGCGGTGGTTTTATTTACACAAAAGAATATAAAATCACACATTAACTTATATGGGTTGCCTCTTAGAATTACTACTTTTGTTTGGTGTCTTTTTCTTTGGTTGTTCGGCTTGCGACAATAAATATAAAAAAGAACAGACGTACCGCTATACTATTGAAGTGGATAACGGTCTTTTTTCAGATACGTACTACTCTAATTACTACGAAGAAAAAGACGGAATATTGTATTTTGACGTAGCTGGTACCAAATATACTAGCAATGGAAAATACACAATAAAGAATAATTATTAATATTAAACCTGTACTTAATATGGATACTGCTGATGTTTTAGGGGGTATAGTAACATGTATAGGATTATTTATATTAGGTTTTCTTGTATCATGGGCGATTTGGGGTAAGGACAGAATCCTGGAATGTAATATAAAGGTGGATGATGGAAAGATTTATAAATGTTCCACTGCTCCAAAGATAAGTTCAGATAAAGTTATTAAATTCATTAACGGTGAAAGGCATGTGGAAATACCTATCGATAAAGAAGTAATCATTACATTCGACAAATGACCGAAGAAGAAAAAGAAAAGTTAAAAGATGCGATTGCATTATTGCAAGAGGCTGATAAGGAATTTGAAATGCATAAACGTTATATAGATATCATTGGTACTATAGGACTTATCGCATTCATAGGGTGTGGTCTCTTTTTAGCTACAGGCGCGTTAATCTTAATCCTGCTAGCAAGAAGCTAAATAAATTTTTTATTACAGGTAGAAAAAATATAGTTTCTAAACACTATGACCAAAGAACAACAGAAAATAAAAGAGTATTACAGAAAGCTGAATTCTGCTCGCGAAGCTGGTAAGGTTGTCTCTTGTCCTTCGTGTGGGTGCGAACGGTTAATGAAAGCTCGCATCGTTAAATCTAAAGACGACCTAGAAGATTCGTTTTTATGTGGTATGTGCTATACGCCGTTTACAGCAGAATATACTGACAATGGTATTAAATATAAAATTTTAAAAAAATGAACTTACCGATTGTTCCTTATATCGATAAAGCTACACTTATAGACATTCGAAAACTTACAGCATTACTAAACGACGGAGTTGCTCTTCTTGAGATGGCCCTTAATATTGGAAAGTAATCATTACATTCGACAAATAATATGAACACAGAAACAAAATATACACTGAAACGTAGCAGTAAGCCTAGTGAAGATAGAGTAGATTTCAGAGTAATAGTAAATGGTGTCGAGGTTCATAGAGCATTCTTAACCAAGGAAGGTCCTGGTGGGTATATCGGCGGTATGCCTTCTTTTGTACAAACCTCAGAAGATAGAGCAAAGTATATTAGAGCAGCTCATAAGTTATTTCACGAACAGACGTCATCTTTTACTCTGGCGCCTGAGGAAGATAGGCCATACACAGAAAAGTGGTTTAGCAAGGCACGTAGTCACACACTTAACTGCGAACGCAACGATCTTTTAGCTTTAAAGGAATGTATGGAACATCTTCCTAAAATGATCGACACCCTTAATGAAATGTTGAAGAACGGGTATAATAGAGAGGTTAGAGAGCTGGCGTACAATATCGAACACTACGTTTATAGTATGGCTCGGTTCATGGATAGTACTAAGTACGCTTGCATGCTTAACAGTAACGGTAAGATTACAGCTAAACTTTATTAAATAAATTTTTTATTACATGTAGCAAAAATATAGTTGCTTTAATTTTTTATATAGCGTATATTATTGCTACATAACGGGGTTGTAGCTCAATTGGCAGAGCGTCTGATTTGCATTCAGAAGGTTGAGAGTTCGAGTCTCTTCTGCTCCATCTATATAGTATAGTAATAAGCTGGCGCGGGCAGGCTGGGTATGCACCTCTTTTGGGCAGAGGACGAGGCTCGTTCGATTCGAGTGTGCCAGAGTTAACGCCGGCTAAGCCGATCGGTTAGGCACCATACTTGTAATATGGCAAACGGGTTAATAGCCTTAAGCAGGGTTCGACTCCCTGAGCCGGCTTACATAATGTCACGTAACATAGGGAAGATACCAGAGTGGTCAAATGGGGCAGACTGTAAATCTGCTGGTCTACGACCTACGGTGGTTCGAATCCACCTCTTCCCAGTAATATAAAAAGTAAATGGGTTGTTAATTCGTACGGCTACGAACACTGTCTTGAAAACAGTTGGATGGATGACACCATTGGGGATCGACACCTCAGCAACCCGTCTTTAAGTAATCCGTGCAGATAACTTCTGCACCCCCTCCCTGGGTATATCTTGGGGAGGTAAATGCCCCGGTAGCTTAGTTGGTTAGAGCGGCCGCTTCATACGCGGCAGGTCGTAGGTTCGAATCCTACCCGTGGTATTTTTTAGTCTCGTGGTGTAAAGGTAGCACTAGGGATTTTGATTCCCTCTGTCTTGGTTCGAATCCAGGCGAGACTATAGCGTCCTGTCTGTTAGATGGGACGCTTTTTGTATTAAGTAATATTGAGATTATGACATCAATACAGTTTGTTATTTTAACTACAGCAGCCGCAGGAACTTTGTTCTTTGTTGTCTTTATGGCCCTCCTTTTTTACCCAACACGTAAAAAAGAGACGTATGAGATACCGCATCCTCCGGATCCTGGATATAAGTATTTACTGGAGCAATACGATAAGTGCTACCATAGACCAAACAAAAATAAGCAATGACAATAAGTTGTCTTGGCGCGAATCCAGGCTAGACTGCGTTTGAGCTCGCGTTATTTGTAGTTTATAATACTTTTATGCGCGATTATTTAGAACAAGTAAAGCAATACTTTGCACCAGAAGACAACACGATACGGGACGCTTCGTTGCTGACAGGTGGCGGTGCTCTTGGGGCTGGTGTAGGAGGTAAAGCTTTTTTGGATTTTACCAAACTTGAAAATACAGCTGACGCGTGGGACGCAAAGGGAAAAGTACTCGACGATGTGCTTTCCAACAGAACATATACTTTTAAGTCTCCTCTATCTGGAAAGCTGCTGAAAAGATCGCCAGAAGATTTTGATTTAGCCCACTCTCTATATCACGAAGGTACTAATAATGTACTTAATAATAAACTCCTAGGAACCAGGGTAGAAAGTATATATAATATACCGACCGACTATCTACACTCAAGAGGGCACGTACAGGGATGGATGCCAAAAGAAAAACCATTAATCCTTCCTGGAATATTTGATTTTGCCGGCGGTCAGCATAATCATTTCCAGGGTGCCGGCTCTAGGCAGGTGTCTCTAGCGCACTTCTTGAGAGATTTTGCTTTACCTGAATCAACTAAAAATGTCATCTTTGAAACAAACTCCAAACCAGGTAGTGACGAGTTCCTAGATATGATGATTGACGACTCTGCTAGGAAAATTTACAACGAAGGACATGGTAGTTTTAAAAAGGTAACCAAAGGAGATACACTATTTCACAAAATTATAGACGAGGTGGCTAATGCTCCGAAAGTATTAAAAGTTAATGCGGCAGATAAAGTACTAGCTAACAAAGGTAAACATACAGAGTTATCACCCTTAATGAAAAAATTAGGAATTACTGAGGATAACTTTAGTATAAGCAATGTGTATAATAAATTGGTTGAAGCCTATAATACGACATCTGATAAAAATGAGAGAAGCGCATTAAGAAAAGGCATTCGAGGTATAGAGTTAACATTGCTAAGTGAATCTAGTAAGAATGGTAAGAAAATGGACTGGGTGACGCACTTTACAAAAAATCAAGGCCCAGCCTATGCAAGAATAGCCCGTATAGCTTCTAAAATAGGAAAACCTGTAGCTGGTGCCGTAGGTTTGGCTGGAACAGCTGCTGCTGGTGCCGGACTAGGAATGCTAGGCAGTGAACTGTTCTCTTCGTAAACTATTAATACCGCGATATTTTTAAATCCCGATCAAGATTAATTGATCGGGATTTTTGTATTAAAGACAAGTAATTATTATAACCAAACAACAATAAGTAATGACACTAAGTACACTACTGATAATACTAACGCTCTCAGGCCTTATACTTCCCCTGATACTATTTTCATTAAGAGCGTGGATTAGTAAGGTTAATAGTTCTGGTAAGTATGTGCTGTACGATCCTTCTGAGCACAAAGAATATCATATTTTCGGAAAACTTATCTTCTCCGCAAAGTGTGCGCATCCTGCAAGAGATTGGTACAAAGTTGAGGTGAAGATATTCGATACAACCAATTCTTATTTCGTTTATACAAAGGAGAATAGTAGTGGTATCGTAATAACACAAGAAATAGATAAATTTGTAGACTCTCCAACCGAATATGCGATTGAGACTGGTATTATTGATGAAGATGGTAAACTTACACGAAAGGGACTGATTAACTCTATTTTTCTTTATAGAGACGCAAAAGAAGCTGTAGTTCCTGTAATGCGTAAGAAGAAGTTTATCGACCCTGTAATAGAAATTAAAAACTAACACAACAATATGCTAATAGTTACACTGTCTATAATAATCGCAATAGTAGGGCTACCTCTTCTGATACTATACATCGGTGGATATTGGGAAGATCGAGACGAGAAACATGTACTGTACGATCCCAAAGCGCACAAAGAGTATCACATTTTCGGAAAACGTGTTTTCTCAGCAAAATGTGTGCATCCGAGGAAAGACTACTACAAGTATGATGTAAAGATATTCGAGTTAACTAATTCTTATTTTGTCTATTTTAAGGAAGACTCTAGTCACATAATAATCCTCGAGATAGACAAACTTATCGAAGATCCCTCTGAAGAAGCTATTGAAAACGGACTTGTTACAACAGAAGGTAAACTTACACGTGCTGGTTTAGTTGAGGAGATTTTAGAATCAGAGTCTATAAGTCCTAGTAATATAGCTAGGGAAGCTATAGTTCCTGTAATGTGGAAAAAGAAATTTATCGAACCTGCAGTAGAAATTAAAAAATAACACAGCAATATGAAACTGACCAAAACAATCACAGTAAAGCGTACAAATATAGAAACGTACAAAGATGAAGAAGATAATATCATTCAAATAGATCTTAAGTTATTAGTGTACGAAGAAGGTAACGAAAGTGCCACGCTGGGTTGTGACGAAGACTACTGGGTATTCTTTGGAGGCGAGTGGACTTGTCGCGCTAAGGGGGACGAATGGTCAGGACTGCCTTACGGGCTGTGGGCTTACATAGGAATCGACAACGCACCTCTCACTGAGCACATTCTTAACTCGCTTGTTCAAAACGAATACATCACTGTAACTTACACTACAGAGGTAAATATTCAACCAGGTCATTCTCTGAGAACCTGCGGTATGTGTGCGTTCTGGGAAAATGGGAAATGTTCTAAAGTAGGCGAGATGATACCAAAAGATCACATTATTCCGTGTGCCAGTTTATTTAAAGAGAAAGTAACTGCCTGATTTCAAACACAACAATATGAGCAAAAAATTGTATATAGCAGTAAATGTGCAAGACGGGTTCGTTAAAAGATCGTCTTGGGCTAAAACTACTGCTGATAATATAATGCACTATCTGAAGTCTGCTAAAGAGCAAGAAGACACGTATCAGATTTTAGCATTATGTACTGACTGCGGTGAGGGTATTAATCTTTACAGCAATCTTGATGATATTAAATCCGTTCGTATGTTTACAGCCGGGCTATTATCGCCATCGCTGTTTCGTACAATTAACGATAAATTACTTACAGATGATGATGCGGATGTAAATGAAATTATCCTTGTAGGCATAGGTACGTCCAAAGAAATACTAGGCAACGCTATGTTATTGAGGTCTGGTTTGCCAGGGTCAATAGCTATTTCTGTGTCTAAAAATCTATGCGCTGACGTGTCCGAAGAGCTTCACAAATATGCACTCAGCATCATGGAGAATTGTGGTATAGCAACTCCCACAACTATAGGAGTTTGCAAAGACTGTGTAGAGGAAGAAGTATTTAATCTGATTAAATCTATTCCTTACATTAATACGAAAGTACCTATGACGTACACAAGTAAATTGTATGATGACTTACTTATGGATAGCCTTGACTACTCTGATATAACGTTAACGTTAGAAGAGAAGTTTGCTATCTCTTTTAGTGAGGAAGAGCTAGAAAGTATGCGTACTATAGGAGATCTTATCGACACCGTAAATAAACTCAGAAAAACAACCACAATACATTATGGTACTATTTAATGACAGAGACGTAGCTAAGTATGATTTTGAGGCGAGAGAGCGCTCTTACATTAAACTCACAGAGGATATGTGTAATAAGAACTATCCTGACGAGTTCGAGCTTATCTTTTTCTCAAATGACGATCTATTTAACTTGCAGGTAGCTAAGAAGATGTGGGATAACATTCCCTCCGATGAAAGAAGCAACTTCTCTACACTCTACCTTCAGTATTGTCCTTACTCGCTGCAGGAGGACCTCTCTGCTTTTCGTATAGTTGCAGATATTATTAACGATCTGAATTTCAGTACAGTTATAGTTGCAGACCCACACTCAACTGCAGTGCCTACACTACTACGCAGATGTAATGTATGGTATCCAGTAAAGGAATTCCTCGATAAGTACAACGAGCAATATCCTGGAGGTATGTGGGATTTTCTGTTCTTCATGAGTAGCGAGGACGCTATTAAATATACAAAAGCAATAGAACGCCCGTATAGCTACAGGTATGCCTCTAAGCGTCCTAACACTACGAATGACGACTACCCAGACTATGATATCATGGCGACAGAGGATGACCTTCGTGGAGAAGAGATACTGTTAGTTGTAGATGCCTCTACGTGCGCATGTAGAGATATACAGACGGTTGTGTCTAAACTGCACGCTATGGGTGTTGCTTACATTGATTTGTACATCACGCACCTACGCCCTGCAGATAAGGCATACATCAAAGAGTGCGTCGAAGGTAAACAACCTGTGCGTGCTGTATATTCTTACGATTACTTGCAAATTATAAAGTCAGATAAAATCTGTGAAACCGTCACCATTGCTTAGTTTCAAGATAGAAGAGTATGTCCGGTCCAGTCTAAACAAACCGTTAGGCTGGACCGGACAAGTTTTTGATTCGTGGGAAGATTTCGTAAAAGAAAATCCCACAGAAAAAGGACAGTTATCGCTACTCATAGCTCCTGATAAAACTTTCTATAAGGATGACACCGGGATAATACATGTCTTTGAGCTTTTCGATCCTATGAATCCTGTAATGAATCATAAGCATTATGATACTCCGTGGACTAAGGACGAGAAGTATTTACTAGATAAAATAAAGTCGTATTTTGGGCGTAATGGACATGTCATGATAGCCGACGATAAGGTAGGTAAGACATGGTTTCAGTACATACAAAACGCTCTGGATGAAGAAGAATTTATATTAGAGATTAACTCAGATGAATTGACCCGGCTCATCAAGAATAATACTCGCAAAATTCCGTATGATATGGAAGGTCACCCGGAGAGAGTAGAGTGGACTTACGGTAAAGAGTTCTCTTGGGCTCCTGCCGTAGCAACCAGGTTCGTAACTAAAGCATTAAAGGAGCACGTTAAGGTTACAGTGGCTCCGGACGGAAGTCATGTCTACCTTACGTTCAAGATACTCAATATTCCAGACACGTGGAAAACAACGCAGGAAGAGATAGATAAGTTGCCTAAAGAGTTGACTATTTCGTTAAGTTTATATGAGTAATATTTAACTATAACAAAGAAAGATAAATAAAACTTATGTACAAGACACTTATATTCGTTGGAATTCTCGCAACCATGGCAGGTGTAATCAACAATTACGCAGCCGCTGGTATGATTAAGAATGATATTACAGCTGTAGGTACATCGTACCGATATGTTATTAAGGATGGCTACAATTCGAATGGTGAAGATATTACGCACAAAGTAAATCATTACACCCGTAACGTTAATGGGTCCATATCGTTCCTCACCGAAACAGGAGAACGTAAAACTATCCCATACCCGTATTTCTCTGTGAGTACTGCTGACGGCGATTATATCCTCTATTAATAAAACCTAACCCCAAATAATACACATTATGAGCATGGATGCAGAAATTAAAGTATTCGCTAAAATCAAAGTAGGACGCACAAATAAAAAGCGTTACGCCCAGGTGATGAGTAGCGAGGATGATGGTAATTATGATGTGGGAGGTCCTGTGCTTCCCTGTTTCCTTAGAGGTTACGTCAATAGCCAGAAAGGATTTGGATACGGTCCCGTAGAAATTACTAAGGAAGAGATACAAGAGTATACGAGACTGTCCAGGAAAGTAGCTGAGAAGATGGTACAGGTTTTACAGCCTAACGAACGAGGCTATATATCTTTCCGTGATATCGATATGGATAATAAAGTCCATAAGGATTTCTTCGACGAAATATGTAAGATGTTCTTTATTCAGGATCGATCTTTGGAGTACTTTACATCTATGCTCTATAAGCTAGACCATATTGTAGAGGATCTTGAGTTCTTCGATGGTGTGCTCAAGTGTATAGATGCCTACGAAAAGGCCGATGGAGATCCCTATGTAATTCTTGAATATTCGTAACACTATATGAAAAAGACGCTATATTGTCCAAGTCCAACGTGTCGCAGAAATACACGACACTACGGAGAACAGCAAACTCCTTTTGTACTTAGAGCTATGCTCCGTATCTGTACGATGGGTATAGGTAACTGTTCGTCGTATGACATGTATTGTCCTAATTGTGGTGAATGTAATTACACCTATGAGCCAGGATTCGATAGATTTACCTGGGCTAGGAAAGGTACTAACACTACTGTAGATAGAGGTTTGTATTCTTATAACTCAAATAACGGAGATCCTTACGATGACGACGATGATTAATTTCTTTAAAAAGCACGGAGTATTCCTGTTGATACTACTTATGTTTCCTGTATTGTGGCCGGTATACTTAGCATACGAGTTGACACACTCTTCTAGCGTATCGTATTACGATTGCCAGGAGGCATGGGATCTGTGGCTTTTCGGTACATTAATCTACTGTGTAATCTGCGCTGCGCTGTGGGTTATATACCAAGTTGTTCTAATGATGTACGTCGCAGGTTATCTTATTCCATGCCTGACGGTACTAGCTGCTATATTACTACTTATATTTGTGCATATCAGCGCTCCTAAGATTATCTATTACATCTTTAAAAACAAAAAGAAGATCAATGAGTAAAGAATTAGATGAACTTTCCGCTACGTGCGAAGAGTACGTTGAGTTACTTTGTGGACCGGCTAAACCTACACTAAAAAAACGTATCGTAGACTCCTGTCTGTTTTCGATACTATTCTTTCCTATCTTGAACTTGATAGATGATCTTAAAACTCTAAAGAATCAGCGCAGTGTAACTATAAGTGACGTCGTAAATAAATGGCTGTTTTTCTTATTAATTTCTCTCTTCTACGTAATATGTTTAGTAACGTGTGGGGAAATAATTTATAAGTTCTGCACACTACCGGCAGTAAATCAGATAATTATCGCTAGCATTATAGTAATTTTGATAAGTATAATAGCAGTACCTGTGTGGGTTATCCACAAATGTGTTAGTAAGAAGTAATTAACATATAATAAGACCTATGAAAAATAAAACAACAGTGCCTTATAAGGCGCGCGTAATAGTACGAGGTAATACAGGAAGTAGGGTATTACGGAGCGAGAAAGAGAAACAGATGTCCAGAGCAGGACTTAAAAGGCAGCTGAGAAAAGAACTCAGCTGCCTTTTTGATTATCCTGATTATCGACAATTCACATCAATCTCTTACCAATGACTATGCAACAAAGCTTTATAGGAAAAACAGTAACATACAATGGAGAAGTCCTTGTATGTGTGAAGTGGGTAGGTTGGGATTTATTTGAGTTTACATCTATAGACGGTAGCAAAAAGTTTAACCTACCTATATGCTGGACAACATCTGTCAAACTTAATAAATGATACATGTATTTATTACAGTAAAGGAAAGTACAAGATTTCCTGGAAAGAATCGCTTTTTAGCACCCTACACTATAACTTGGTTACTTAACGAGTCTGCGTATATAGATGACGAGGTGGCTGTATATACTGTAGGTAAAAGAAGCGAGTTACCCCTTGTACTTCCTAAAAAATGGAAACATATACCTACAGCATGCAAAGATCATCTCGCTGACTTAGAATATGCAGAAGCGTTAATCCAGCCTGCTGATGGTGATGTGTGTGTGCTATTACAAGTAACACAACCTATACGAGAACAATATCTTCTTAAGAGGGCTGCGGATTGTATTAAAGCAGGAAACGAATGCTGCATTACGGCATCCGTACACGTTGAAGATACCTGGCGAAAGATAGTACAGAACGGGGCTTGGACCTGTAAAAATAATCGCGACTACAAAGAATCCATATTCAAACTAAACGGACAACTGTACGCCTGGAAGCCTGGTAACGTTGGCGCTATATTCGACCATTCTTGTAAGCATAAAGTTCTACGCACAAACTCCAGCTGGGGAATTGTTGATATAGATTACAGACAGGAACTCCCTCCTGCACTCTCGGCTATGTGGGCAGATGCTATTTTAGATTCAACAACGCAACAACCACTTGTTGTAAGAAATAAAAAAGTACTGCTAATAGGTTCTGGTAAAGACTTAGTAGGCCGCAAGCTAGGTCAACGTATAGATTCAGGCGAGTGGGACATTGTTGCTCGTCTGAACCATTACTACGGCGACCCAGAAGACGTAGGTACACGTACAGATTTAGCCATACTAAGACACGAGCGAAATGAGGCTGCATTCATAGACGAATGTCCCTCATGCCCATCACACGTACTTACTACTAATGATGATATAAATCTACCCAGGGAAATGCTTGCTAGAGCTGCAGAATCCACTGGACAAGAGCACGCGTCTATTGGTGTTGTTGCAGCTGTATGGTTATTGGAACGCGGTGCAGATCTTTCCGTAATAGGTATAGGTCACTATCCTGACGGAACCTGGATAGAGCATAAGACATATCCAGATGGAACAAAGGATACCGGCAATCACTATGACTGGAATAAAGAAAATGCCTGGTGGGAATCCAGGAAGAACATAATAACTCTACTATAACTATGCCTCCTGGATTTCTGGTATTCCTCATTGTCGTGATTACTGCGGGTAGTGTCGCCATGATTAATGCAGCTATGTGTGAGTTTCGTCAAACGCCAGCATTGAGTGTATATCGTGCAATTATAACTACAGTAATTCTTATCGTAAGTGTATTAATAATGTGTTATGTGTCGCCTACAGCACAAGAGGAATGGTCTACGCGCCAGCGAGAATTGAGAAACGACGCTATTAACGCCGCTATACGTAATGGAAAACTAAACACACAACAAATAGAACTATATGGGAAGTTGCCTATTTAATTTTTTAGTAATATTGTTCGCAGTATTAGGGGTGGTGTTGGTTATAGGAGCTATTTGCGCAATAATTGCTGCAGCTAGAGCTGAAAAAATCCTTGAAGAATTCTTTAACAACAACAAATTACTATGAGTTTTTGGGCAGAAGCGTCAGGTTATTTAGTAGTTGCTCCAGAGATACCTCGACTGGGTAAGTATAAGCACGACGATGATTATTTCCCAGAGTACATGGAAGATCCTCATTGTTGGGTTGCTAGGCTTATTACGTCTAATCGAGAGAAGTGGGCCTGGGCTCGCGGCGATCGCTATGTGCTTCCTCCTACTTTATACGCAAGGTGGTTTAAAGATGGAGAGCTCGTGGATGATGAGATAATAGCAATGTCGGACGCGGATAGTAAAGCGTTAGCATTCCCTACGGGCTCAGAGGGTCCTTTACAGCTGACAGTATCCCCAGCTATGGATGAGTGTTACGGTCTGGTGTGGCATATAACATTCCACGGCAGACTAAGAGATGTAGAAAACCTGGACGCTATTGTTAAGTGGTGGAATACACTTAAAAAATATTTATCAATTCATAGTGGACATATTGAATGTGAGTGTCATAATAAGTATTACACAGACACCATAACAACAAACTACAAAGAATACGGTAAAACGCTTTATGTTCCTGAAGATGATCAGAGAAGCAAGTCAGACTCGAAACCTTGAAATATTTATAGGTTTGGTGACTCTTATGGAGGTTCTATCCGCCGTAGGCATAGCAATTTTGCTGTATCTCTTATTTAGTTAATTTGTAATAATCACGCTGTAGCTTAGTGGCAAAGCCCTGGCTGTTACCCGGGAGACGTCTGTTCGATTCAGACCGGCGTGCACATTTTTGTAATAACCAAAGAATAAATATAGACATGAGTATTGTAGGAAAAAATTTTGAGCTTATTAATCAGAGCATTACTGTTCTCACTACGCCTGAAGAATTTAAAAGCGGACTGAGAAAAGTAGAAACAATGGGAAGAATCTGCTGGCAAAGCGCTGACAAAAACCCAGCTGATAATTACTCTGAGGAAAAGACAATGCAGTTCGTAAGTATGCTTATCGGCAAGCATCACGAAAGTGTCCTGGAACACTGTTCCCTATCTGCCATCATTACAACAGATAGAGCCGTAACTCACCAGCTAGTACGTCATCGATTATGTTCATTCTCTCAGGAGTCTCAGCGTTATTGTAACTACTCGTCTGGTAAATTTAACAGTAAGGTGCAATATATCAAACCTATCTGGTTCGATACGTGGAGCGACGAAGCTAAGCAAGCATTTCTGGATCACTTAGAAAAGGCCACCGACACTTACATGTATCTTGTAAGTAAAGGAAGGCCAGAGGAGGCCAGAGCCGTTCTACCCAACGCATGCAAGACGCAGATAGGCATCACTACTAATCTGAGAGAGCTGAGGTATATTCTTAGAGAACGTTGTAGTGGAGCAGCTCAGGCGCAGATTCGCCAGCTGGCATTGGCTGTGCGAGAAATCTTGCCGGCCGAAGTTAAGTACGACATTAGTTGTAAGTATGAGTGCGGTACTCAAGGCACTATCGATACTTACGGAATTTTAAACTTTGCAAATGACATCAAGTAATACGACTATGAAAACAAAACGTAGAAGAAGAACTAGAGCGCAGATGGAGGAGTTGAGGCGTATAGCCGCGATGCCCCCGCTGAGGTTTCCTTTCTTAGCATTTGAAAAAGAAGTAGCCGGAGAATTTGATGCTGACGACGAGCCAGAAGAAGATTGCACAGACTGCGAGGAATGTAACGAAGAGTGCGAGGAAGGGGATGAAATCTGTAAAGAGAATTTATGCCCAGACCTTAAAGAGGGTATTCCTGACGCTACCAAATCATATCTGCAATCTGTTAGCGGTACAGAGCTCCTTAATAAAGAAGAAGAAATCATTATAGCTAAAGAGATCGAAGACGCTACAAGTGCTGTATTTATAGCATCTCTTGAGTTCTTTGGTGCTGTAAATTTCTATAAGGAACTTCTCGAATCTATTATTTCTGGAGATCGTAGATACGATTCACTTATAAGAAACCTTGAAGAGCGTGATATGAGCGAGGATTTTGCCTACGCTAAGAGGGCTCTGGAGGATTTGTATAATACTGTGAATAACGATCCTGATTTCTGGGGATGCTGTGGGCCTGATGTACTGTACCAGATCGTAGCTCCGCTGGACTTTAACGAAAAGATAGAAAACGAACTTCGGCAGTATTTAGAAGCCGAAATGGTACGCCTGATAGAAGCAGAGGTCTATATCGAGTCGTCTAACAAAGTAACCCCAGAAGCAGCGTACGTACTTGTATCGTCTGAGCTGAAGCATCGTACACCGCACTGCATTCTGTACCCTCAAGCGGCAAAATACCTCAAATTGGTAAAAGCGCAGCAAAGAGCGAAAGAAAAAATGATCAAGGCAAATCTGCGTCTGGTAATCTCGATTGCTAAGAAGTATACCAATAAAGGTATGCCGTTACTGGATCTGATCCAGGAGGGTAATATCGGTCTCATGAAGGCTGTGGATAAGTTCGAGTATCAGCGCGGGTTCAAGTTCTCCACTTACGCTACGTGGTGGATACGTCAGGCTATCACTCACGCGATAGCAGACAAGTCGCGCCTTATCAGGGTTCCTATACACATGGTAGAGACGATTAATAAAATCTCTACAGCCAGGAACGAACTTACTGTGGGAGAAGAGCAGGAACCTACTGTGGAAGAAATCGCTAAAGTAGTTGATATTCCTACCGGCAAGGTAAAGGGTCTACTCAGTGTAGCACGTCAACCGATCTCGATGCAGATGTCAGTAGGTTCAAGCGATGATGCTACTATGGAGGATTTCATAGAGGACGATTCTGCAGACTGCCCCTCTACAGCTGCAGCTGATACGGTAGTTAAAGAAAACCTTCGAGCTGTACTCAAGGAAGCTCTTACCGAAAGGGAACAGGCTATCCTCATGATGCGATTCGGTCTGGATGAGGACGGAACACCTAAGACCCTGGAAGATGTTGGTAAATGTTTCGACGTTACCAGAGAACGTATTCGTCAGATCGAAGCAAAAGCACTCAAGAAGCTGCGTCATCCCTCACATATTAAACGTTTAGAATGTATTTAAAGTTATGAGTATTACAGATAAAGATAAACTAATTACGCTTATTAGATTTCGTATTAAGAACGCAGAACTTAGCAAAGCTGTTATAGATTTTATGACCAAGGATCCAGATCACTATTTCTGGACCGTACCTGCATCATCTTCAGGCAAGTACCACCCCACCTACGCCTTGGGTGAGGGTGGACTGGTGCGTCATACCATTGCCGCAATGTTGTTAGCAGAGGATATGCTTATTATCAGTACTATCCAGGATCCTAATGACCAGGATATTGTGTACGCATCCCTAGCTATGCACGATTTCTGCAAGCAAGGACTTCCACCCAACAACAGTAGGACTATTTTCGAGCACCCGATGGTTGGGGCAGATGAGTGGATTAATTTCGCTCAAGCCTTCAACTGTCCCAGGGTGCGTATAGATCCTGCTGTGGTAGATACTATTGCCGGTTGTATAAGATCACACATGGGACAATGGAATACAAATAAGTTCTCCAGAACAGAACTTCCCATCCCAGTGACAAAGCTACAGCGCTTTGTTCACGCATGCGATTATCTTGCATCGAGAAAGCGTATTGAGGTTGATATGAATTTTGATTCAGTAATATAACATCACCTAACAACATTAATCGGGGTACCGTCCATCTGGATGGTACCCCTAACTCATTTAATACATATGACAATCGGACCGTTCAAAATTAACGAGGAAGGTAAGCGCGTAAATCTTTGCACTAACAATAATAAGTCAGGCAAGATCAGAGTGACGCGAGATGAAGTACTGGCTATCATAGATACCATCGCACGCATGTTCCCTGAAAGTAAGGCTACTATTCTTGGGTCTAATCGCTTCGGACAGAATGAAGTTGTGACCTATAGTGTACAAGATGATGCTTTAAAGTTCACAAGTACTGTAGACGCTTGTACTTGCACATTCACGCCGGGAGATAGGGACGCGGTTGTTAACTTTGAAAAGAATGTAATTTCTATAGCTGATGCGTCTGGCGCTGCAATAACATTATGCTTCCTAGACAAGCACTCTCTTCCAGTGGATCTGTACAAGATGATTCCTGATAACATTAATTGCCGCTTTACAAGAGGTGAAAGTCTTATGTTTACTGGGCCTCTTGCTAAGGTTCGTGTAGACCTCACGGAGCAATCCAAGCAAAGACTTACTACGGCTGCAACTAAGGAGACTACACACATCACCTGGCTTACAATGGCTGCTATTACAGAAGCTGCACATTTGTGTAAGTGTCCGTTTGCGGTTACAGGTTTGGAACTTACTCCTGCATATGACGCATCGACTAATATGTGTACCATTGATGGTAAAGTAGTAATTTCTCCCGAGTCTGCAGCGGTAACTCCTGCTGTATATATTGAGGAGATTAAGAAGTTACTTACCGACCGTCTCGGACAAATAAAGAATACTCCGTGTAAGATTGAAGTATATCAACTGCCGGATAGCCAGGGTGCTTGCGAGTTCTATTTGCATGTAGAAAAAGGTGTACGCGTATTCGACGTGGATATTATTGAAGCTAATAGCAATTATGCTTCGGAAAAACTTATACGAATTTGCGAAGAAGCGCATGGGGATTTGTCTGTTATTCTTAACAATACTTCGCACTACACCGTGCCTGTGAAGTGTACAGAAGGTAATTCTGTTTATTTGATTCTCATCGGTATTGGTCTGACCAAGTTGGCAGCTATTGCCGATACATTTAATAAGTTTAGCAACGAACTGGAAGAACCCATCAAGTCTACTGTGCTAGAAGGTACTGAGAGCTGGATGGTTCGTATTAACTTCAAAGGACAAACACTATAATGCAACAAACAATCGTCTTAAGGAAGAGATCAACAATTAGTAATAAAAATCACAATCTGTTTAAGAACGGACACATTTGGTGGTGTCATCTTACAGTATGGGATGGTCCTACTCAGAGTAGACTGCGCTTCTCATTAAAGACAAAAGACGTTAAGAAAGCACGCGCTGTGCGTGACAGGATCATTAGGGATGCGGAGGACCGCTTCGCCCTTATTTGGTGCTAACAGTAATACTAACAATTAACTCCAAATATTTAATTTATTTTGCAACACATGTTTAAATTAACCTCGCTCACAATCGCAATCGTAACAGCAACCAACATAGCTTACAGCATTATTCCGCCTGCTCCGGAGAACACGCTACCTCCTTCTTACTGCGATTAAATAATTCTTTGATAGTAAGCCTTTTTTCGGATCCGTTAAGCTTAACTTGTAATTCAGTATTACCGTCAACGCATTTACCTATCTGGCGACTAGCTTGTACGGTAAGAGATCCAAGAAGAGTCAGACCCATCATAGAGAATGAGTGAGGTCTAGTCCATAACGTCATAGGTTCAAATTCCGGAAACCTCGGAAAGAAATAAGGAACCAGGAGACTGGCGTTAAAGTTGCACGCTACAAGAAGGTCTTGTACATGTTGCTTTGCTGCCTCCATGTTGCCAGCTTTATCTGCTAATTCTATATCCTTAAGTATTTTGGATATTTTATTACAGAAGTCTGGGTTCGTGGTAAGGTCTTTGTATAGGTCACTATAAATTGCCGAGGTCATAGTTTAAAATAGACGTACATGGATTATGCGCTTGTAAACGCACTATAACAATATATACAATTATGTCGCGTAATAAAAGTAAATCACCTAATAACATTCTAAAGTACAAACCGAATCAGTTCCCTGCGGCACGGTTCGGTAATATCGCCTGGGAGCCAGTCAAACAGGCTAATACTACAGAAGTAAATACACATGCCAGCGAAACCACAGACAGCGAAACCACCGGCACCACAGAGGCAGAATCAGCTCGAGTCGAATATCTCAGAAATCGATTTAAGTCAGGTCCCAGTAGCTGAGCTGGTAAAGCTTAAAGAGAAGGTAGATTTTCTGCTATCTAAAGATGCTCATAATATAGGAGATAATGATCTCGTATTAGAGTACACAGTAAAATTAAGAACAAAGAACGGAGTAGTGTCAGACAACGAGGGTGTGCATAGATTGAACGCTATCCTACATCCACGATTACTGTCTGACGCTCCCAGCAGGTTTGAGACAGCGTTTATGCAAAATATTTTTGCGCCAGTGAACGCTGATGCGTATGACCTGTTCGACTCGTCTACCAATACAAATAACCCACTGTCTTATATCAGAAGTCAGACCGCAGGAATTGCAAATATGCCGCAGCATAGTCTGAGTATGGTAGGACTTCCTGGAGAATAATGTCTGTGGATAGAGATTACGAGTTTTATATATACACGGACGGATCGGGAAAAGGCGAGCGTGCCCACTGCGGAGGGTACGCTGCTAATATTTTATCCATCCAGCACCCAGATATAAGTTATACAAGTGTCGTTGGTGGAAGTTCTTGTATGAATACCACACGAGCAGAGCTCACAGCAATCCTTGAAGGACTTCATAGAGTCCATGTGTATTTTGAGATGGTTAAGAGAAAGTTATCAACTAAAACCAAGAAGAAGCCTACTATTCTGATCATATCAGACAGAGAAGATTTGGTAGGCGTAATAAATGGAGTATACGACTCAAGCAAGCATGGGGATCTGTGGGCTAGATATTCTTGGTATTCTGATAGATTTGATATAGAGGCTAAATGGATAAAGCGAGAGACTAATATGTTACACAGTCTGTCGGATCGTTTGGCAAGTGGATTTAGATTAGTAATGGCGGACTACATACAATCACAAGAATCAGTAGATCACATAGCAAAAACATGAACACTTGGGTAAGATGTAACGAAATCAACTGGGAGGACACTGACCGTGTCCTCCCTTCGTATATAGAGACCCTAGCCTTACCTGGGCTAAAGGACAAGTCTAGAAGAGGTATTATCCGGGCCATAAGCAAACAGTTACGTACCAACTACGGAGTACGAGGAATTTGCGAAGATTTTAAAGTTTATTCAGATAAAGAAGGAGAGCGTTTCGATGTGCTTCTTCTTCTAGGATGTATTTGTTAACAAATGAACGACGACGAGTATTACAGATGGGAGTACGCAAATGCGTTTGATGAAGAATATCTCCAGTGTCAGTGCGCTGGTATAAGTAGTAATCCAATTGACTTAGAAGAATATGAACTCTAAAACATCCATACCTGTACTTTCTGTATCTACCGCTGTGTATTATACCATCAGCAAAGTATCAACCGCCATTCTTGTGAATGGACTGTTTACACTTCTATCCGCCTTTGTAGTAATGTTACTTTCGTCGTACAGTGTAGCCCCTTTGTGCGTAAAAATAGCACGAGCCATAATGATATTAAGCTGTGTGGGAGGCATATGTATGTTTGTTGTTAACTGTATTCTTAGAGTTCTCTCTGATGAACTTATGAGAAAAGCTCTTTATAACAATGAAGAAAATTAATATACAAATAACAGGTTGCCTGCCCTGTGTTATTATTCTCTCCATGATCAGTGTGTTACTGGGAGGTACAGTATTAATGTGGTATCTTATTTGGATTCTTATAGTTTCCCTTGCTAATCTTATTAATTAATTTTATAAAATGAACCAGATCAGTAACTTACGTTCGCACAATTGTTTACGAGAAATTATGGCAACAGTATCACCTAAGTGGTGGTCGCAATTGTGGTGGAGACCTACAAATAAAACTCTGCCTATGCACTCTTATGCTGAAAAAGAATTTTATGAAAAATCTCTTCATGCACTCATTCCTGAACTGTCATGTATAGACGAAACCGCGTACAAAAGAAAATTCTGCACAGCATGGAATTACATGACCGACACTAGTTATAGCATGCATCCTAAAAATTTCCGTGGATGGCGCTCTCCTGCATTGTGTAGAGACTATCGAACTGTAGCTACGATACCGTTATTCTCCGCTGCAGGTAAAATTAAAATCACGTACGACGACGGAGAGATTAAAATGAGCAATACAGCGCCGATGTTGGTATTTAACATATATAAAAACTCTCCAGGACCTACTCGGGAAATTCCTGGTGTTGTGATTTCTGCTGCTAGTCTGCGTGAGCTTTGCGAGAATGAAAGTAAAATAAACGAGCGTACTCAGTATATGTTTCTTAACGGTACGCTAATTACAAACAAATATCGTAACATGAATTCCGACGGTATAGCTGACAGTGAATTTATGTTTGATGTAGGTACTGTCAGAAAAACTGCTAAAACTACCCTCACAGGTAAATCCTATGTTCCTGAGTGGGTGGTACCTAACATGGTAGATTGGAACACAAGGTTTATTACCGCATTCAGCCGACAGGCCATAATCGATGCGTTAGATAAAGATATTGTTACGTTAGTACAAGAGCGAGACGAAGCTATTGAGACCATCAGAAAAATTTGTAAAAAATACGTATGATAAAGATAGCACATATAGCGGACGTTCATTTGCGAGATCGACAATACTCCTGCCGGACTAGAGGTCACGATTTCGCAAATGCCTTAGAATCCGCAGTTAAGACAGCTATAGAGAATAACGCCGACGCAATTATATGTGCCGGTGATTTGCTTGATACGGCTAGACCGTCTGCGGCCACCATTTCCGGAGAATTGACTAAGATAGATCGTATTTTATTGGATGCGAATATTCCTATGTTCGTTATCTCAGGAAATCACGACCTGGCAGAGTTTCCGTGGATGAGGGTGTTCGATCCTCACGGTACCAAAACGGCAGGGATTGTGTGTGCAGATAATATGAAAAAATCTGTACACAAAAATGATGAATTTGTAAACATTTTATGCCTTCCGTTCATGTCTACAGATGATATGAAACAGACACTGGACAGCGTTCGAACAAGCGGCAAATTCTATGACATGCTCACCTGGCACGGTGCTGTTAGCGAGTTCGTCGGATATCCTAATCCTAACAACCTGGACATGGATAACTTCGCAGGTACATGTCGTCTTGTCGCAATGGGAGATCAGCATATTCATCGTCTTCTGGAAAAAGAGATAGACGGAAATATGTTAACTGTCGCATATCCAGGTAGCACCGAGATGTGCGATGAGGCTGAGGATCCCATTAAAAAGATGTATATGTATAGCTGGGAAAATCACGAACTTGTAAACATAGAGAGTATTCCGTTTGAGACCAGGCCTGTGCAGAGGTTTATCCTTAAGACTGAGCTTGATGTGGAGGACGCGATTACAAGAATCCTACCTAATGCTCTCGTGTTTGTTAAGTATAACAGAAAGTTAGCTAATGTTATTCCAAGGCTTAACACTGTACTAACCTCAGAAAATATTCTTCGTCCGGCAGCACTTCCTGACTCGGACAAAAAGACAATGAAGGATATTCAAAAGACAAGGCAGATGCTGGCCAGTCCTAGAGAATTTGTAGATAAAGCAATAAGTACGTTAGTTTCAGAAGATCAGCTCGATCGCATTAAAGAGCTGTGTCTTGATATGGTAGACAGTAATGCAGATTATAGGTATTCGATTGATAAATTCTGCGCCGATCAAATGGACGGCAAAATAATTCTATAACACTAAAATATTATGGAACAGGTAAGCTATATATTTCATTGTCACATGTGCGGTTGTAACGAATTGCTTGCTAAGTATCGTTGCGAATCTGTGGTAGCATACCCAGTTACTAAACTTGTAGAGAACGATATGCGCAGGGATAGAGAAAAACGTAAGGAGATAGGGCATGGTCGTGAACAATTCGAAGGTTACATATGCGCTCACTGCGGATGGCAGTTTAGAAGCATGGAGGAAATGTTCCATGCTAATGCAACTTCCAAGTTTGAAGTGTAATGAATAAAGAAGAAATAGTAGCAAAGATTGTAGAGGCGGATAAAGCGTACTATACAAACGGTACGTCTGATTTATCTGATTATGAATACGATCTACTTAAAAAAGATCTGTTAAAAATAGATCCTGACAACCCGATCCTCTCCTCTTTAGGGGAGGATCACTCGGAAGGGTCTAGCACTATTCAGCGAGCAGTAAAGATGTTGAGTCTGGAGAAGATTCAGCAAAGCAAAGAAGATCCTGACGACATCTCTGCCTTGTTGAAGTGGATGGAATCCAGGGACGCCAAGTGGACCGACGTCATTATCGAACCGAAAGTAGATGGTATGTCTGCTGAAGCTAAATACGAGTATGGTATACTCAAATGCGTATCTACTCGTGGAGCGGGCGATAGTGGCGATGATATTACGCTCACAACAAAGCAATGCTTTCCTCAAAAACTCGATAAGTGGCTTTCCAAGATTGCTGAGATTAATATTCGAGGGGAGCTATTCATTAGTCGTGACGAATACGAAAGGATTAATGCGCAGCAGTTAGAAAGAGGAGAGTCAGTCTTTGCTAATGCACGCAATTTATGTGCAGGTACAGTTAAAGCTAAGGAAGTAATAGAAGATCGTCAGATTTTATTTATAGCTCACGGGTTTGGGTACGTATCTGAGCCTGTACCGTCTTTCAACGGTTTTTACTGCGCTATGCACCGTAACGGAATTCCCCCAGTACCGTTCGTGTTCCCGAAGAACGAGGAGTTAGCTGTTAGAACTCTGAATGACATTCGCTCAAAAGAATATCCTTTTTATGTTGATGGAGCTGTTATTAAACTGAACTCGACTCATAAATACAAAGCAGCCGGAGAAACAGAACATCATCCCAAAGGAGCTGTGGCATTTAAGTTTATTCCTGATGTTAAAGAAACAACCGTGAAGGACATAATCTGGCAGATTGGAGGTAAAACTGGTAAGGCAATTCCTGTAGCCGTAGTAGAACCTGTAGCACTGTCTGGGTCTATAGTCGAGCGAGTGACTCTATCTAATGCTGGCCTTATGGCACACAGAGGTATCAGGATCGGATCCAAGGTAATGGTAGAAAAGGCTAACGAGATTATACCTCACGTTGCAGCAGTAGTAGAAGGAACCAGTTATGACCTGGAGCCTACTATTAAATGTCCTTGCTGCAACTCAGACATGAGTCTCGTGGACGGTAAGTCTGCACCCACCAAGGATTATGTATGTCCTAACGAGGATTGTCCTGCCCGAAAGACAGCACTACTGCATGCTGCGCTCGGTACAAGGGGTATTAACGTGATGGGCATCGGTCCGGAAATTTGTGCGGACTTTATTGCTAAGTATCCAGACCTGAATGCAGCAACGTTCTTACAGTTGTCGCCAGACGAATATCCTGAGTCTATGTCTGAACTTCAACGTGCCAATTTGCATAAAGAAGCTCGAGTAGCAAGGAAGGCTCCTTTGTGGCGATGGATCAGTGCTATGAATATTCCCGACATCGGAGATACAAGTGCTAAGACAATCACACGCGCATGCAAGAACTTGAGGGAATTTATCAAAGCTGCTATGGATCCTATGTATGCTCCAATAGATATTTCCGATCGTCGTAAAGAGGCATGTAAAGAGTACATACTCTCTAAAGGAAATGTGGCTCAGGAGCTCCTAGAAATGGCCCTTAATCCAGAGTCTGATAACTATGTAGAAAAGTCAGACAACTCGGTTCTAGACGGCAAAGCGTTCGTCGTAACAGGCTCTTTCGAATACGGTCGCGCTGCTATCGAGGATATGATTCCCAAATTCGGCGGAACATTGAAAAAATCGGTAAGTAGTAAAGTTGATTATGTAGTATGCGGATCTGATCCTGGGGCATCCAAAATTACCAAGGCTGGTAAGTTGCAAATTCCCATCATATCAGAAGCAGAATTATTCCAGCTAATCCAATCAAAGCAGAATGATAATTAAACGAATCGAACTGACAAACTGGGGACCTCATCGCTCCCTGAAAGCTGACCTTACAGCAAACGTAGTAGGTGTGATCGGCGGTAACGGTAGAGGTAAGTCGAACTTTCTTCAAGCCATTGACTATGGTCTTAACGGTAATCTGAATAAGCAGAACAAAGAGCTGTATATTTACAACTTCGGCAAGGAAGATGGCGCTACCAAGGCTACAGTTAAGATTGAATTCTCCAAGAACGGTAAGGACGGTGAAATTACCAGAACTATTACCAAGTCAGCCTCGTCCAGATGTCTCAAGTGGGACGGGAAGGAGTATAAGTCTGATGCTGAAGTAAGTAAGCAAATGGAGCTCATCCTTGGCGCAGATAAGGCTGCTATGGCTAATGCTGTATTCATTAAGCAAGGATGTCTGGCTGCGTTAGTAAAGGGTACTCCCGCTGAACGCATGGCTATTTTCCAGAAGCTGATGAACCTGGCGTTCCTGGACTCTCGATATAACGACATACATAACAGAATTGAGCGTCTTAAGTCAGGTATTACAGATTATCGTCCGGCACTAGACCTTGTAGCGTCTCAGATAAACAGTGCCAAGGATAGTATTACCGAACTGAAGACGTCTATGGTAGAAGATCCGTCTGAGGAACTGACAATGGCGCGACTTATTCTACAGCTGCTGGACGAGCTTAATACAGCATCTGAAGAGGCTAATACCGCGAGAGGTAAGGTAATGACCTCTAGAGCAGCCCTTAAAGATATTCTCACTTCTTTTGGATTTACCACAGAGCAAGAGCTGCAAGCGGAGTTAACCAATGTGTCAGATTCTATGACAGCTTACACCAGCAAGGGTATAGCTGAAGGTCGTCTGACATCAGTTATCGCATCCATTGCTTCCTGTAAGTCTGAATTGACTGACTATGAAAGATCTCGAGATATTGTCTCAGCATCTATACTAGATAACGAGAAAGTGATCCGGTTACAGGAAGAACTTCAGGCTGTTCAAGATAAAATACGGAATTGCAAGTTACGTGATATGTTTATACGCAACCTGGAAGCGGCTGTTGAGAGTCTGGAACAGCTCAAAAAGGATGCGGAAGAGAAAACAGCAACGTACGACAATCTGAAAAAGGCTAACGCGATAGAAGCCTGGTCAGATATAGTTACATGTAAGTCTGCGGAGTTGAATACATTAAGACTACGCAGGTCTTATTTAGAAAATGAATCCGCAGAAGACACATGTCCTGTGTGCGGCAATCACATGGTGCCTCTTGCAGATGATGTACGCCTCGAAAAGCTTGCTGAAGTTAAGCAACAAGCTATCGAGGTAGAAAGATATAAAGCTACTGCAGAGAAACGTAGGGACGATGCCGCAAAACAACTACAAGAAGCAGAGCTTGCCTGGAAACTAGCGGCAGGTAAGGTGGATTCTTTGATGGAGAGTATTGTCAGGTTACGACAGCAGATAAAAGCTATAAGTGCCTCTAGTGAAACTACCGAACAGCTGAAGGCAGAAGAGGACAGACTTACTAGAACGCTGACGTCTCACGATACAGCATCAAGAGAGTTCTCCAGCCTCGGTAGAAATATAGCGTCGTCTTATAAAAATATCGAACTCCTAGAGACAGAGAAAAGAGACCTGGAGCAACGTATCGCGACTCTAAATGCCTCTATCCCAACCGGGACTGATAAAGCAGCGTTAGAGCGACGTTTGCAAGAACTACGTATAGCTTCTACTAATGTATCCGAAGTTAGTAGAGCTTTGGTAGCTGCAGAAGCTGTACTGTCATCTAAGGCAGCCACAGTGACAGATATATCAGAGAAACTCAATCGAGAAGATATATTGTGTGCCCTAGAGAATTTCTCTATAGACGATATAGGAATTCATATGAACTATAACAGCGTACTTTCTCCTGTTATAGATGAGCTAGAGGATAGAGATAATAAATATCGCACTGCCCAGGCTACATTATCCAGCCTATACGACAGCATGGCTCAATTGCTCCAGCACAAGCAAGAGCTCACAGAAAAGATGGAAGCCGAGTCTGCGCGACTTCAACTTATAGAAGACCTGGAGACAGTCGGCAGGATGACTAACAAGAATGGCCTCCCACTGGCTTACATGAATAGTGTATTCGATCACATTACAGATATGGTGCAAGAAATGCTCTCTAAGATGGGAGCCAACTTCACTGTAATCAAGGATGATGAGCGTCCTTGCACTTTCAGGTTTATACGCACGGACGATAATTCAGGATACTCCATGCCTCAGGAGATGCTGTCAGGCGGGCAGGCAATTCGTCTGTCTTTGGCATTGCTTATAGCATGCCAGCAGCTTATTCTTCCTGAGGTGGGCTTGCTGGTCCTCGATGAACCGTCATCCCACATGGATGCGGAAGGTGTGGATAGTCTTAAGGAACTGTTCCTGCAGATGACCTCTATCTTCCATAGTAGCGAAACGCAGCTCATAACAGTAGACCACAACCCGTCCTTGGTAGCAGCGTTAGAAAAAGTAATTCAGCTTTAATTATGGGAAATAATCGTAGATTCTTAATCAGATGTAAATTAACGACGCCATTCCTGGCAGCTCGGCGTAAGGAAAAGATGCGTATCTTTGACATTAACCATGTCGGAGATAAAAAGTTCTTTAAGATCGACACACCGCAATGGAGGTGGGCGATAAGAGAGGCTTTTGATAGCATGGGACTCATCCCGGCGGTAGATATAGACTATTTACGACTGCCAGCTGAGATAGCAGCTCCTACTATTCGCACCTATAAGCGAACGTGGGAATCCAGAAGCGAGGAATCGTTCGAGTGCTTTCAGGCAGGAACCGTGATAACATTTCCGGTATTTATCTTGGCAGAACTGGAACAGCGTAATTTTAATGGTATTCAAATTAATTCCAGGCCTCCCACCAAAGAGGAAGTTAAGGAATGTTTTACCATTATAGGAGAAAGTATAGGTCTCTCCCCGTGGGGATCTAAGTTTGGATACGGAAGGTTTATTGTTGAAGAAGTAGAGTAATAAATAACCATTAACACAGAAAGACCCAATACAAATGACAAATAACATCTCCGCTGAAAAGTTCGTAGAATCCTTCAATTACTTCTACCTTATCTTTGTGCCCTCAAATAAAGCGGATGCTGGTGCGTATGTAGAAAATATTATTGAGTTTAACACGGCACTCTCTAGCCGAGGCAAACATATGCTTAAACGAGTACAGCAAAAGTTGTCCGTCGTCGATGATAAGTCTGGAACATATCTTCTTATCCCGTTAGTGGGTAGGATTATCGCCAAGCATATGCCGCATTCCAATAATTTCAGAAATACTGAACTGTGCGCATCTGGTACAATTTGTACAGAAAGCGGAATAATTAAGGGAGTGCAGGAAAGTAGAAAAGTTAAGTGGAGTGTAGTATCTGCAGGAGAAGCTGATAAAGTATCCGGCAGTACCACTCCATATCTGAAGATGATATCTATCACTGAAGCTAATGACGAGTGTAAGTATTGATGAAAGCTCTAAAACCAGAAATACCAACAGCTCCGACAGTATTACCTGTTATTATAGATATGCAGTCTGCATCAGGAGTTGATTGTCAGATTATATGGGATGATACGCAGATTCTGTTCTATCCCATATTACCGTGCCTGGTTGAAGAGCTTACTATTGTGGAGAAGAGTCTGGAGCTTAGCGCAGAGACCAACTATGTAAGAAAGTCTATGCGCCGCTCCAGAGCTCTATTCGCTGCATTCGAACGCGGAGATAAACGTATCGGCGTAACATTTCAAGGGTTCCTCAACGTAATATTGAGGGCCCTTGCGATGGCCGGTAAAACATTCTCTGTAAAGGATTTACGTGTATCGAACTCGAACTATCCTGACTTCCCAGAACCAGACTTTGGAGCGATGGAGGGATTCAGATTCTCTCAACGAGAGCTGTTAGAGTCTGCCCTCCGGAAGAACAGATCAGGACTTATAGGGGCTCCTACCAGATACGGAAAAACTACGCTAATGGTAAATACACTGCGAGCCTTTCCTACGCTGAGCACAGTGGTGGTGGCTCCAGGCGTAGATCTCGTGTCTCAGCTGTATGACGATATAACAGGACCTCGCGGTATTAAGGATAGAGAAGTAAAGATAATATGCTCTGGACGAGGAAGAACCCCTAGCCAGGAGTCCAATGGTATTACTGTGTGCTCTGCGGACAGCCTACACCTATGCGACCCTGGAAGTACTGAGCTATTATTGGCGGACGAACCGCATGCTCTTGTGACAAGTACACGTCTTGGCGTTATAGACGGGTTCTTGAAAGCTAGACGATATGGTTACGGTGCCACTCTTAAAGGTCG
>Ga0233361_1000012_pt1 | contig 37608 bp, 28 predicted proteins | sample ElkDunMinimDraft_21_FD_180678 | JGI IMG/M metagenome (GOLD analysis project Ga0233361, IMG submission 180678) | Fecal eukaryotic communites from dung pellets of Tule Elk in California, USA - Elk Dung C0 | ecosystem: Host-associated > Mammals > Digestive system > Large intestine > Fecal | place...
GCGTGAGGCAGATTTTATTCGCAAATGTTTCGGTATCGGTCAAAATGAGAAGACATATGAAGAAATCGGTATAGAATATGTTCTTACCCGTGAACGAGTACGCTGTATTTACGAAAAAGCGATACGTAGACTTAAAGTGTCTCAGCGTAGTAGAATTCTTAAAACTTACTTAGGGTACGAAAATAATGTTAGCGAAATAGATACAGATATAGATAACATCCCTATAGTAAAAACATTCAATCCAGAGATAGTTCAGAACAAGGTAAAGAGCAAAGAAGATATAAAAGCAGAGAAAATTAAACGAAATAAAAAAAGAATAGAAAAACAAATAGCAGAAATTATTAAATATAATTTAAATGACTTGCCATTACCCCCTAAGGGAATATATAGAAATAACTATTTGAATAGACTAATATCTGAAACGCGGAAAATAATCAAGTTGCTTAATGAGCAAGTTGTGTCAAAACGCAAATTACCGTCACCTAAGATGGTAAAAATTAAAAATAAGGGAGATGTTATGTCACATTTAGATAAAAACCTTGGCATTTTAGAACAAGAATCTTATGTATCAGCACGCACATTAAATGAATTACGAACAAATATTGCTTTGTTGCACGAAAAATGTAAATCTAAGTAAATTTACTGAAAACTTTTGATATATTTTTGTTATTTTCTTTGATATACTGACAAGTTTTAGCAGTTTGATATAGTACCTTTGCAGCCGAATTCAGAAATGAATATATGTCTAACCTTTAAAATTAATGATTATGGATGATATTATTATGATTTTGATTGTTATTGCAGAAATTGCACTTGCACTGTGGTATATAATTAGTTCTGCGGTATATATGCTATCGTAACACCAAATGCCCCTATTGACTAATATAGTTATGAAAGGGGAAGGTGCCGAATATCTTTTTCTTCTCAAAATGTTTGCACAATTCAGAAAAAAGTAGTAATTTTGTACCCAAATTAAAAACACAACGCGCAAGCACTGGGGAATACTTGCGCGGGTGCAGGTTATTTGCGCAATACTATTTGCACTTTTATTGCACCAATTTTGAAACTAATTGTAGACATAATTTCGAAATTTGTGTTTGTTTAACTCCGCAACGTCCGCTGCAATTTCGAGAGGAGAGGTCCATTTAAGACACCTCCTCTTTTTTTTGCAATTCAACAAGTAACATGAAGTATATATCACAATCTTTGGTACCAAAACATCAAAACGCTGAGTATTCAGCACCACTATAATATATAGAGGCGTAAGGAAAACGGAAAGGTGAAAACACAAAGCCACCGCTATGATGCAACTAGGCAATAGATGTGCTACAATGGTCGCGAAATGGTCGCGTAGCCCGAAGAGAACTTGAAGTCTGATTAAAACTTGCCACAAAGCCCACAGAAGTCTCAATATAAACTCTTTGCGTATATTTAGCAGAAAAGATTTTGTAATTTCAAAAAAAAGTATTACCTTTGCGGTGATTTACTTATCACTCATAACTTATAGATCATAACTAATACTTCATAACTAATCCATGAAATACCTATCTCCAATTGAGGCAGTTGGTCTCGTGAAGTCTGGCGACACGATTGTCGTACAAGGTTCAACATCTATACCTATGGTACTTTTGCGTGCGCTTACCGAGCGCGCCAGCGAACTACGTGATGTGAAAATCATCTCAGGTTTTGGCGTGCATCCCGAAGAAGCGCCTTATGCCAAACGCGAATTGATGGACTCGTTCCGTGCGCTCAATATCTTTGTACCCAACAATTTGCGCCGCGCCATGCGCGAGGGCGTAGCGGACACCATCCCATGTTTCTTGGGCGAAGTGCCATTTCTGTTCCGTAGCGGACAAGTGCCTGTGGATGTGGCGTTTCTGAATGTCAGCGAACCCGACGAGAATGGCTATTGCTCCTATGGCATCTCTGCCGATATCGCTTTCTCGGGTGCCGAATGTGCCAAGACCGTCATTGCACAAGTCAATAAATACATGCCTCGTACATTTGGCGACCCGGTGATACATGTAAGTCAGATTGCGGCTATGTGTCGTGGCGATGAACCACTCATTGAGGTGCCAACACCTGAGCCCAGCGAAATAGAAACACGTATTGGTAATTTCATCGCTAACGAGATACCTGACGGAGCCACCTTGCAGATTGGTGTAGGTGGAATACCAAATGCCGTGATCAATGCGCTGAGCAATCACCAGCATCTCGGCTTGCATACCGAAGCCATTACTGATGGCGTATTACCATTGATTGAGAAGGGTATTATTGACAACTCGCTGAAGAAGATTTACCCAGGTAAGTCGTTGGGTAGTTTGGTATTAGGATCGAAGCATCTGTACGAATACATGGATAATAATCCTGACTTCGTTATTCGCGATGTAGCATTCACCAATGACCCACAAAACATCCGCCAAAACCCTAAAGCGATGGCTATCAATTCGGCTGTAGAGGTAGATTTGACAGGACAGATTTGTGCCGACTCGATAGGCGAGACGATTATATCGGGTGTGGGCGGACAGCATGATTTTATGTATGGTGCTGCGCTCTCAGAAGGCGGCAAATGCTTTATTGCTTTGCCTAGTATGACTAGTAAAGGACAGTCAAAGATTGTTGCCAACTTGGCTCCTGGTGCAGGCGTGGTGACAACCCGCTTCCAAGCGCAATATATAGCTACAGAGCATGGTATTGTCTATCTGCGTAATCTGCCACTAGCTGAGCGTGCTAAGGCGCTTATCAGCATCGCAGATCCATCGGTGCGCGAGGAACTCGAGCGAGCAGCAGTGAAGCGATTTGGTATAGGATTCTTACGACTGAAATAACCTGTCGAGTACTTCAATTGCATTCATCGTTAGGCGAGAAACAGGGTAGGTATCCAAATCGTTTAACGCTATGGTTATACACTCAGCCATATTGGGCAAAGTGGCGACTTGGTGCAGCATAAAGCGCGTGTGAATGCGTTGGTGCGACAATATATGACGATATGCGCCAATGCACTGCACAGTCGTAGCGGGGAAACTATCCGTGTATTCATTCAAAGGGAACTCATACAAATGTTTCCATATGTCATTGGCTGTACGGCGGTGCAATAGCGTGTGCCGATCGGGTGTTACGTAGATATGGTATTCAAAATATCGGTCACGTACTTTAGGACGTGGCTTACGCACTGGCAACAAGTCCACCGTGTTGTTATGCAATGCTTTACACCATGTTTGCAAAGGGCAACTATGGCAGTCCGGAGCATTTGGAACACAGTGTAAGGCTCCTAATTCCATGATTGCCGAATTGAATAGGCGCGGACGCGCTCGGTCTAATAATTGTTCTGCCAATTGCCGAAAATGCTTTTTGCCCTGAGTGGTGTCAAAAGCTATATCGCAATCAAACAATCGAGATAATACGCGATATACGTTGCCATCTAATGCGGGATAGGGCAGGTTGTATGCAAACGATGAGATGGCACCAGCTGTGTAATCCCCAATGCCAGGCAGACTCCTCCAGAAACTATACACATCGTCTTTTGCCTCCAAGTCAGAATGAGCATAGCGTTCCATGAGCACCTTTGCTGCAGCATGTAGATTTCTTGCTCTGGAATAATAGCCCAATCCTTGCCATACACGCAGCACATCTTCCTCCGTAGCAGTGGCTAATGATTCTACATCAGGAAATCGCTCAATAAAACGATAGTAGTAGCTAATCCCTTGATCTACACGAGTTTGTTGCAATATGATCTCAGATATCCATATGCAATATGGATCGCGTGTCTCACGCCACGGCAATGTGCGCCCATTACGTTCGTACCAATCAATCAGCTGGTGATGCAACAAATCGTAGTTCATAATTGGCTACAAAGGTACAAAAAAACATTGAAATACACAAAAAAAACAAAAAAAATACATTTTTCTTGTCGTTTTCTTTTGTAAATCAAAAAATTATTAGTACCTTTGCACCCGATTTCGGTTTTCGGAACGTTTTTTTGATTTTTAAGACTCGAAAAGTATAACTCATTAAATATAACATTATTATGACAAAAGCAGAACTCGTTAATGAAATTGCAATTCAAACAGGTTATGATAAGACTACTATCATGAACGTAGTGGAAGCTGCAATGAATAACATCAAGAAAACTGTAGCAAATGGTGAGGCAGTATACCTCCGTGGTTTCGGTAGCTTCGGTACCAAGACTCGTGCTGCAAAAGTAGCTCGTAACATTACAAAGAACGAATCTATCCTTGTTCCAGAGCATAAGATTCCTTCTTTCAAGCCAGCTGATAGCTTCGCAGAACTTTTAAAATAATCTATTAATACATTACAATTATGCCAAACGGTAAGAAACACAAAAGACATAAGATGTCTACCCACAAACGTAAAAAACGTTTGCGCAAGAATCGTCATAAGCATAAGTAAGCTTTGATGTTTCACTAACGCTTTGTGGTTCATACCTATTTGGGCGCAAATAGGTTGCCACGAAGCATTTTTTTTAACAAGGGGCAAGTGAGTCCCTACTAAATTTTATTGACATATGAAAAGCGAATTGATTGTGGATGTTACCCCACAAGAGATTGCTATTGCGCTTACTGAGAACGACCGACTTATGGAGGTCAATCGCGAAAAAAGAGGGGTTGATACCTTTGCCGTAGGTAATATCTACTACGGTCGTGTGAAGAAAATCATGCCAGCGCTCAATGCAGCTTTTGTGGATGTAGGACATGAGAAAGAAGCTTTTCTGCACTACCTTGATTTAGGAACAGAGTTTCTCACGCAGCAGAAGTACATTACCAAATTAGTCTCTGATCGTCGTAGGATACCCGAAATACACAAGATTGAGCATCAGCCTGCTTGTGGCAAAGAGGGACAGATTGCTGACTATCTGAAAGTAGGGGACACTATTTTGGTTCAAGTTACCAAGGAACCTATCAACTCTAAGGGACCAAGGCTCTCTGCCGAAATATCCATCACGGGGCGCAATTTCGTGCTTATTCCTTTTATAGATAAGGTGATGGTAAGTAGCAAAATCAGTCGACAAGCTGAAAAAGGGCGACTCAAGCAACTCGTACAATCCATCAAACCAAAAGGATTTGGAGTGATTGTGCGCACTGTGGCAGAGGACAAACGCGTTGCAGAACTTGACAATGAATTGCGAGTACTAATCCAACGTTGGGAAGACTGCGTTGCTACATTGCAAAAGAAGGAACCTGTTGCACTAATCAGCGAAGAGCTTGGGCGAACCATTGGTATCATACGTGATATACTCTCACCTAATTTTGAGAGCATTCATGTCAATGACAAGGAGGTTTATCAAGAGATTAAACAATACCTTGACCTCATTGCTCCAGAAGCCTCGAAGATAGTCAAACTTTATAGCGGTGAACAGCCGATTTTTGATAAGTTTGATATCACGCGACAAATGAAAACTGGACTTGGACGCACTGTCGGATTCAAAAAAGGTGGATACCTTGTGATGGATCGTACCGAAGCACTCTTTTCCATTGATGTGAATAGTGGTAGCAAAAAACTATTCGAAGATCAAGAGCAGAATGCATTTCACTTTAATATGCTCGCAGCAGATGAAATTGTACATCAACTCCGATTGCGAGACATAGGTGGAATCATTGTGATTGATTTCATTGATATGGATGATAAAGACAATCAGCAAGCGCTCTACGAACGTATGCGTACGCTGATGGAAAATGATAGAGCAAAACACAATGTGTTACCGCTCTCTAAATTTGGATTGATGCAAATCACTAGACAACGCGTGCGCCCAGCGGTGGAAGTGAATGTTACAGAAGTTTGCCCTACTTGTATGGGAAAAGGTAAGATTCAATCTTCTGTTTTATTTACTGAACAAGTCGAAGAGCAAATCCAAAATATGAAGGCTTCGTATGGCAGAGGAATCAGACTGCATCTACACCCTTATTTATATGCATATGTGGAAAAGGGGAGATGGAAAAGTCTCAAAACAAAATGGAGATTCAAATACGGAGTCCATACCATTGAAAATCAAAATTTGGGAATGCTGGAAACAAAGTTCTACGATAAAAAAGGAAATCTCTTGGAACTAACTAACAGCAATGAAGAAACTTCGAAAGCAGAAAAGTAAAAGAAAAAATCACCTAAAAATTTAGGTGATTTTTCTTTTTTTCTTCTCTTCTCTTGCTCGTCTGCAAAAAAAAGTGTAACTTTGCAAACTAAAACGGGAAAACTTTTATATTACAATATTATGAAACGAATTGTATTATCTATTTTGTGTGCTATTTTCACACTTTCTCTAGTCGCGAAATCAGTTACTCCTGCTGCTTCTTTGCCTGCGTATTACGAAAAAATTGATGGTAAATCAGGCAAGACCCTTTTCGACGCGGTGCAAACAGTTACTAAGGTCGGTTACTCATCATTGGGGTATGATGGTTTGTGGGGTGCATATCCATATACCGATGTGCACGAGAATGGCTATGTTTGGGATATGTATAGTGATTGTACTTGGAAAAGTATCAACTCCAATCGCTGCGGTAATTATAGTAATGAGTGTGATTGCTATAATCGCGAGCACTCAATTCCTAAATCATGGTATGGAGATACGAAGAGTGGTCCAGGGTGCGATATCTTCCATTTGGTTCCTACTGATGGTAAAGTAAATGGTATTCGTAGTAACTATCCTTTTGGTGAGGTGTCAAGCGCAGACTATAACAAGCATGGTAATAAAAAGGGCTCTGCTAAGAGTATCACTATCATAGGTGGTAACACTATCGCGGGCAATACTGGCGCGACGATCTCTTGTTCTGGTACAGTGTTTGAACCACGTGATGAATACAAAGGTGACTTTGCGCGTGGATATATGGGTGCATTGCTTCGTTGGGCTGGCGAAAAGGCGTTCACAGACGGCGAAGGTTCTAAAACATTTACTACCAATTTTTCTACTGGTTCGTTTGGCTTGACCAAATACGGTGTAGCACTCCTCATGAAATGGCACCGCCAAGACCCTGTTTCTAAGAAAGAGATAGATCGTAACAATGGCATTCAACAGACACAAGGTAACCGTAACCCATTTATCGACTATCCTTACCTTGCGGAGTATATTTGGGGTGAGAAGGCTGGAGAAACACTCTATCTTGATGATATTATGACTGCCTACGATGCTGATTTCGTATTGGGCGAAAGTGATGGTAGCCGCGAAGATGTGGTACACACCCCTGTATTGAGCGTAAGCAATACCACAGTGAACTTCCCAAGTGTGTTGGTGGACGAGGAGTCTTCCGTTAGTATCAAAGTAACGGGTGTGTATCTTACCTCCAGTGTCACCCTTACTATCTCAGGCGAGGATGCTGATATGTTTGAGACATCATGTTCCTCGCTCACTATCAATGAGGCAAATAGCAGCATAACCCAAAATAATGTAATTCTCACCTATGTTCCTACCGAAAAGGGGCAACATACTGCAACTCTTCAAATAGCGTCTCAAGGTGCAGAAACACTCACCGTAAAGCTCTATGGTGCTTGCAACGCAGCATGCCAAGTCACATGGATGGTTAATGGCGAAGAATATACTGCAGGCAATCCTACTACTTCATTGGCTGCGGGTAGTAAAGTGACTACACTCCCTATTGCACCTAAATCACCTTGTACTGAGAGCAATCAATTCGTAGGTTGGAGCGAAGAAGTGATTGACGCACCTCAAAATGATATGCCTGCTGACCTCTTCTCTGATGCTTCTGAAGCACCTGCTATTAGCCACGATGTAGTATACAATGCAGTATTTGCCACCCTAGAGGAGACCGAAGTATCAGCAACACCTGCTGCACCTGTCACAATGGACATGAATAATACCGATGGTTGGACACTCTCTGGTTTGATTCGTGATACGAAACACTGGCGTATGGTAAAAGATTCTTATATCGAATCGCCTTCTATCAATATTGCTTCGATTACCAGTATCACTATAAAAATGCGTACATACGGCGGTACAAGTTATAACACTATCGAGTTCTCTGCTAATGGCACCAAGATTGGCGAATTGAAAGCATCCACCAACAAACTTGCAGATTACACTTGGAAGCCTACAACTACACTTTCTGGTAGCGGAATACTGCGTTTTTCTAGTAAAACCAATACTGCAGAGTTTGGTCCTGCTTTGAGCAGTATCAATATAGAGACGACAGGCGGAGGTGCGATAACTGAATATTATTATTCCAACTATGTCACTTATTGTGGTCCTACAACGGACATTGTGGAGGTGCAACAACCTAAACAAGTCGGTAATAAGGTTATCCGCAATGGTCAACTCCTCATTGAGTATAATGGAGTATATTACAATACAGTAGGTCAACAAGTACAATAATGAATAATATCGTTGAACAAATACGCCAACTCTGTCAAGATAAAAACGCCATCATCATGGCGCACTACTACCAGCGTCCTGAGATTCAGGATATCGCGGACTTCGTGGGCGATTCCCTTGCTTTGGCACAGGTGGCTGCCAAAACCGATGCCGATATCATCGTGATGTGTGGTGTGCATTTCATGGCAGAAACGGCAAAAATCCTTTGTCCAGACAAAAAAGTGCTTATCCCTGCACTAGAAGCTGGATGCTCGCTTGCTGACAGCTGCAAGGCAGAAGATCTTGCAGCATGGAAAGTTGCGCACCCCAACCACATGGTCGTGTCGTATGTTAATACAAGCGCGGCAGTAAAAGCGCTTACCGATGTGGTGGTGACTAGCAGCAACGCCTTGAAGATCGTGCAGCAATTGCCTGAAGATCAACTGATTCTCTTTGGTCCAGACCAAAATCTTGGTGGCTATATCAATCGCATGACAGGTCGCAAGATGGATCTTTGGAATGGCGGCTGCCATGTGCATGCTCGCTTCTCAGAGGAAGCTTTGCTTGCTCTCAAAGCGCAATATCCAAATGCTCCAGTATTGGCGCATCCAGAGTGCAAAGCCACTATCTTGCAACATGCTGATGTCATTGGCTCAACCCAAGCATTACTCAATTATGCAAAGGCACATCCAGAGCATAAATCGTTCCTTGTGGTGACCGAAAGTGGTATCCTTCATGAGATGCAAAAGGCATGCCCTGATGTGGAATTTATCCCTGTACCTGCTGAATGTGGTGGTTACAACGAGTGCGAATATATGCGTATGTGTACGCTTCAAAATCTTCGCAATTGCTTACTCAACGAAAATAACGAAGTGACTGTAAATGAAGAGATTGCGAAAGATGCGATTCGTCCTATCCAACGCATGTTAGAAATGAGTTAATAATTCTCCTAGACTCATCTCCTCCCCTAGGGGAGGTCGGGTCTATTTTGAACGACGGGCGAGGGAGAATTTATACTCTAAACCACCTTCCTGACGATTGACTGCGGTGATGTTTCCTCCATGGAATATCACCGCATGTTTTACGATAGATAGTCCTAATCCCGTACCGCCAACTTTACGACTTCTTCCCTTATCTACGCGATAGAAACGCTCAAAGATATGTGCTAATGCCTCATTGGGTAGCCCCTGACCATTGTCGCTAATGCTAAAGTACAAGTTCGCAGGATCTTGGTTAATGAGTTGAATACTGATTTCCGCTTTCTCTACATAGTTGAGTGCATTATCCACAATATTGTGGAAGATGGAGTAGAGTAGTGTATAGTTTCCAGAGATAATCAAGTGCTTAGGGATATTATGCGTGATGGCCGCCCCCGCTTGCATTGCGCGTAGCGATAAGTCTTGCACCACATTCTCTACCACCGTATGCAAATCGAGTTGCAAACGGGTGTAGAAATCAGTTTGTGTGTCCAGTTTATTGATCGTAGAAATGTCTTCCACAAGGTTGGCGAGACGACCTGACTGCTGATAAGCACGCTCTATAAACTGCTTACGTTGCTCCTCATCCATGTCGGGGTGCATAAGAATAGTTTCCAAAGCTCCACGAATACTTGCCACAGGGGTTTTGAGTTCGTGACTGATATTCTGCGTCAATGTCAATCGTTGCTGCTCACGCGCATGATTAATCTTACGCTTGTAGATAGCATAGCACACTCCTACAATCGCCACAACCCCTATTCCTATTATTATCCAAATATTCATGCCTCTCGCCTTTAACCTCTAAACAGTAGGGCTTAGCCCGTCCTCTAAACACTAAACATATACCCATACCCCGACTTAGTCACAATCCTTTTCCCGTATTGCCCCAATTTACGGCGCAAGTGGGTAATATGTACATCTACTGTGCGTTCGAGTACAAAACCATTGCTATCCCATACATTTTTAAGTAGATGTTCGCGCGATAGTATCTGTCCGCGATGAGTGAGCAAATAGCAGAGCAGTTCAATCTCTTTGCGGGTCATCACTACTGCCTCGCCATCCACCTTGAGCGACATATCCGCTTTGTTCACCACAATCCCCTCAAAAACGATGCAATTCTCGCCTTCTTGCCTTATAGCCTCATCGCCTTGTTGCCTTCTCGCCTCTGTCCTGCGCAGCACCGCCGCCACGCGTGCCAACACTTCTGCTATGCGGAACGGTTTGCTGATATAGTCATCTGCCCCCAACTTAAATCCCTGTAGCACAGTATCTTCATCGCTCAAGGCGGTAAGGAAAATGATAGGTGGAATCCCGATACCCGATTCCCGATACCCTATATCCGAACGAAGCTTCTCCGCCATTTCCAATCCCGACATCTCGCCCATCATAATATCCAATAGAATTAGATCAATAGGCGATGAGGCGATAAGGCTATTAGGCGATTGGAGTAGTTCGAGTGCTTCTTCTGCGGAGTGCGCAACAAGTGTATCGTAGCCTGCTTTTTGCAACGAATAGGAGAGAATCATGCAAATATCCTCTTCGTCATCTACTATCAGTATGCGTTGTTTTGCCATATAGGTATGATTTTGCTGCAAAGGTAATAAAAATTATGCATATCTCCAATTGTATCTGCGCTATTTAATGATTTCTTAACAAAATTGTCAGAGTAGGTGGCGCTGTGATGCTTCTCTGCTTTGTGCTCTATACTTGGTATCTGATAGCTTGATTCTTCTTATCAATTACGGGTTCATAACGGGTTCTTGACCTACCTTTCCCGTTACTACTCCGTTACCACTAGCCGAAGATAGGCTGATAATCACTCCTTGCTATATTGAAAGATTTGCCAATCAATTTTACTTTAGGTTTTCTGGGTTTTCCAAGTTTTCCATGATTTTAGAAAAGCCGAATAACCCGGAAAATCTGGAAAACCTTGACCGTTTTTTTTTATTAGTAAACAAATAGCAAATCTGCATAACCGATACTTTTTCAATCGATTATGCGGATTTACCTTGTCACCTAAAAACCTTAACACCTCTATTCCACGGACTTCTTCCTACCTGTCTTCAGCCCTCATCCTCCGTGTCCGTAGGATTTATGCAATTGCTATTTTTCTTTCGTGTATGATTCAAACCAGTTTGCACGAATTTATTATTACAGAGTACAAAGAAACTCTCTCCTTTCTTCTTTAGCACGGATTTTGAAGAGTATTCTGTATAACGGATATAAATAGGATATACTATGGATACAAATCGAATCAACAAACTTAGCAATAAGATTCAATACATCGGTTGCGATGATGCAGCCTTAGACCTTTTTGAGAGTCAGTACCCGCTGCCTAACGGCATGTGCTACAATAGTTATCTCCTTCTGGGTGAGCGTGTAGCTGTGATGGATAGCGTGGATAAACGCAAGACTGCCGAGTGGCTTCAGAAGATTGAGCAGTCCCAACGCACGCCCGATTACCTCATCATTCAGCATACCGAACCCGACCATAGCGGTTCGATAGGGGCGTTCTTAGAGAAATATCCCCATGCCACTATTGTTGCCAGTCGCGCTGCGTTACAATTCTTGGAGCAGTTCGGCTACCAACCTGCTCATACCCTCATGGTTAAACAGGGCGATTGTTTGGACTTAGGCGGACTGACTTTACATTTCATTAGCGCACCCATGGTGCATTGGCCCGATGTGCTGATGACCTATCTGCCCGAGGAGAAAATGCTCTTCTCTGCCGATGCCTTTGGCTCGTTTGGGGTGTATTCGGAGTTTTCAGTACATTGGATAGATGAGGCACGCAGGTATTACATTAACATCTGCGGCAAATATGGTGCACAAGTGGCAGCAGCTTTAGCGAAAATACAAGCACTTGATATTCAGCGCATAGCCCCCTTGCATGGTTGCGTGTTAGAAGGCAATGAGGTCGCAGAGGCTTTGCGCTTGTATGACATTTGGAGTCGACACGAGGTAGAGACGAATGGCGTGTTGGTGGCACATGCTTCGATCTATGGCAATACGGCAGCGGTAGCGCATCGTATCGCCGAACAATTGCGCAGTAAGGGTGTGGATGTCAAGGAGATAGACTTGTGCCGTTCAGATATGTCGGAGGCGGTAAGCCAAGCTTTTCGGTTTGGCAAGATGGTGCTGTGTGCAGCGAGTTATGATGGCGGTGTCTTTCCGCCAATGCATGAGTTTCTGTATAAGTTGGGCATTAAGGGCTACCAGTCGCGTAGGGTAGGCGTGGTGGAAAACGGCACCTGGGCACCCACGGCAGGCAAAACGATATGCAGCACGCTGCAGCAGATGAAGAATATTGATATTATCTCTCCTATCCTCACCATCCGTAGCACCTGGAAAGAGGACTATCAGCAGGATTTGGAGAAGTTGGTAGAAGGGGTGATTAGGGAGGATTGTCAGTAGCGATGTTTTCCCTTTTTTGTGCTTATTGAATGTTCTTTTTTACTCAAACTCTTGCGTATATCAAATAAAAATAGTACCTTTGCAGGCAAATTAGGAATGCAACTCCTATTTTGTCCAAATAAGCAATAATGATATGTATAGCAGAGAGTTACAAAACAAACTTTTAGAGTTAAGTAAGCATTGGTCAATCATTTCGGTGACAGGACCCCGTCAGTCTGGCAAGACAACCCTATGCAAAATGGCATTTCCTGATTACGAATATGTCAATCTGGAGCGTGCTACAACTCGGGCTCTTGTTGAGCATGATATTGAGGGATTCCTGTTGCAATATCCCAATGGACTGATTATAGACGAAGCACAGAACTTGCCCGAGTTGTTTTCTGTTCTACAAGTGGTAGTAGATGAAAATAAGTCATTGCGGTATGTGCTAAGTGGTAGTAGTGACTTTTTATTAATGCAAAATATATCTCAATCCTTAGCAGGTCGTGTGGCTGTTATGCGACTACTTCCATTGAGTTTGTCTGAGTTAGGTAATGATGCGGATATAGATGTCAATGAACTGATGTGGCGTGGATTCTATCCTGCTGTTTGGGGAGACAAGAAAGACCCACACACGGTATATGACAGTTATGTGGCAACCTATATCCAAAAGGATGTTCGCCAGATCGTGAATATCAAGGACTTGAGTCTTTTCCGTCGCTTCTTGACTATTCTTGCTTCGCGTGTAGGAACAGAATTCGTGGCATCATCTATAGCTACGGAATTGGCTGTAGATTACAAGACTATTCAATCTTGGATGAGCATACTGGAGACTTCGTATACAGCATTTTTGCTGCACCCATTTTATCGCAACATAGGTAAACGATTAACCAAGACGCCAAAGGTGTATTTCTACGATATAGGTTTGGTATGTTATCTCTTAGGAATAGAGACTGCTCAACAGTTGGCGAACCATCCTCTGCGAGGTGCCATATTTGAGAATATGGTAGTTTGTGACATGTTGAAAACGCGATATAATCAAGGATTAGAGAAGAATATCTTGTTCTATCGAGATAAATCGCGAGAAGTAGATATCTTACAAGAAGAGGCTGGCAAAATACATGCATACGAAATCAAGTCTGCTGAACGCTTTCATCCAGACTTTTTGAATTCGTTGGATTATATCAAAAGTTTGCTTAAAGATGATTTGTTGAGCATGAATATCGTCTATACTGGCTTAGACAAGTCCGTAGGTGATACGCATCTGATAAATTACCAGCATATAGCAAGGAAATAGATTTATACACAGTAGTATCAATAGTTCACGCGGGAAGTGTAGTGTTTACTAAGCTTCCCGCGTGAGTGTATTTTTTTGAAAAAAGTTTTCGTGTGCCGAAGATTGTGCCGAAAATTAGGCGTGGCAATAATGTGATTTTGATGTTATTTATAAACTATTCAACGAATATAAAAATACACTTTTGATCAAATTAATCTTTATTGTTATTATTGAATCAATTAAGGACTTCTTCCCTTATGCGATTCATTCTATTATCCATCTCGGGAAATAATGTAGAATTTTCTATACCTATTCTAGATAATTCTTTGAGTATATTTTTTTTTGCTGTTTTATCAATAACGATTCGTAGTGGAGTCTGAACAAAATCAGCTAGTTGTTTCTTATTACTATTTATACCAAACAAGAAAAAAGCACCAGATTGGCGTATAATACGCTGATTATCCATTTTTGGTAAAACACAAAATACTTTTTCTAAAACTTTCAAATCATAAATATCTTTTATTGAACTTTTTTCTTGTTGTATATCGTGTAACAACTGATGTATTTGAGGTTGTTGGTTAGAAGGTAAACTTGTGTCCACACAAAAATCAATAGGTCTCTTTGAAATATTTGAAAGAATGCAGACGGCGTCGCTGTCAAAATATTTAATATCTTCTTTTTTTACCTTGAAAATCACAACTTCTCCATTCTTTTTGTATTTATCTTCACCTATACATGCAAAATACAATGCAACTAATGGATTTGTCGTAATATCCAATAAACGTGTGGGTAAATTATAATGTTGCATTTTTACCAATTTATCAAAAGTACTCATATCGTTTGGGAATTCATTAGGGCTTTGCCTAATAGCTTCTTTAAACATGGTCTCTTCTTTTTCTATCCATGTACTTTCTCGATAGACACTAGGTCTAAAAGGATAAGTAATATCATTATGTCCTCTATAAAAATACATACAGTCTTTTTCTTCTTCTATTTTTAATGTTTGTAGTAAAGAGTTGTAGAATTCTATAAATGACTTTATTGTACTCTGTTCTGTTGGCTGAATAGATAATTGTTTCTTTCGATTCAAAGAAACTATATATGCAGGAATATTTGATTCTGTATGTAGAGTTTGCAACTGCTTACATGTTTCTTCACCGTTACTAACCTCATAAATTTCAACAGGTTTCTTATTTTGATCTTGTACAATTAAATCATAGTTAGTGGTATCATCATGTTGATACTTATGAGATATCATTGACTCAGAATATCCTTTCTTGATGAGATATTCTTGCAATTTGCTAATTATAGTCTCCGTGGTAACTACTTTTTCAGTAATATCTCTAATAGTATCATTTATGGTAGCGATTTCCGAGGATTTTATGGCAATATCTTTGATTACATCATTTGTTGTAATCGCTCTTGTTGCTGATTGTGCGACAATATCTCCTATTGTATTATTTATGGTAGTTATCTTTTTAGATTTTGCAATAACATCTCTAATAGTATCATTTATGGTAGCGATTTCCGAGGATTTTATGGCAATATCTTTGATTACATCATTTGTTGTAATCGCTCTTGTTGCTGATTGTACGACAATGTCTCTAATAGCATTATTTATGGTAGCAATCTTCGCAGATTTTGCAGCGATATCTCTAATTATATCATTTGTAGTAATGACTTTTGCTGATTTTGTGATGACATCTTTTGCTGTGCTTTTCGAAGTACTTACTTTTGTACGAAAATGTGGTTTTGATGATTCCATATGATATTACATAATCTATTGCATTTCTACCGATTAGATTATCTGTATATTTTAATAACTAGATTGAAGATATCTTTTATGTAAGGCTAACATAACTTTGTCATCATGAACTTCTGACCACAATTGTGCAAAGTTGAGGATGTCGTCTTCAGACATAAAATTAAAGTCAAATTTATCACCTTTATTTTTATTGTAGTAGTTTTGTATCATCGTGATGCTTTCATCTTTCTCTCCATGTTTGAGCTTTTCAATAGTAGCATTACTTAGTACAAAAATTTGAATTTGAGGAGAAAGAGTATAATTTAACCATGCTGCCAAATTTCCAGTTATTTGTTCTATAGCTAATTTATCTTGTCTGAAGCCCTTACAAAAATATAGTTCTTTGCCTGCAATTTTATTTTTTACTCCTTCATTAAAAAGGTAATGATGCTGATTAAAATGCTCTAGTGTAAAGTCTAAAGACTTAACATTTTCTATCTTGGTGGTATATTTATCCCAATCTTTACCTCTAAATATTTTATCTATATCTTCTTGATATAATTTTTGTATCTGGTACCCATCATGTATACGAGAATCTAATTGGCATATCTTATTCTCATTTGGATTTTGACCTATTAGAACAAAATTTGTTGTTTTTGTAATAGTGTTATTGACTTCTGCTCCCCATTCTTTAAGCATTTTAGACAACTGACGATTGTCTAGCAAAAAGTCTCCTGTATATGCAACACGGCGACCAAAAAATGGATTTTTTTGTATATCATCCAATGGGAATAGTTTATTATCATCCATGATTTCGGGAATTTTGTGGTAAATTGTTGAAAAATCATCTTGCATCAATCGGTCTACATCAATTGCGTCTAGTTGATATATTATATAGCCAGACTCTATTAGCGAGCGTATTTTTTGTATTTTTGCAGGGCCTGCATCTGTACCGATAAAGACAAAATTAGTTTTTTTGGTTATGCATGTATCTATATCCGCACCTAGTGACTTAAGTTTGTGCGCAAGTTCTGTTCTCTCTATGTCAAAAATTCCAGTAATAACAACTTTTTTATCATAGAAAGGATTACAAGGATTGGCATTAATTAAATCTTTCTGTAAAATATTCCCTTTTAATGCTTCATGAAAGATTATTGAACGCTGCTTATCTCGAAGAAAACTATTTGCTTTTGAGCGATTAAACTCTATGCCATTTAAATGATTTAAGTAAAATATAGCGCAACAACGAGAATCAAAACCAGCATCATGGTGGTTGTCTAAGGGAATGTCAAAGCCGCAACATAATTTTTCAAGCGACAAGCCAAATAGTTTATATGTACAAATAAATGGATTAATATCTTGATGATTGATATTATAATGTGCTAGATTGGCATACAACACAGATTCATCAAAAGAAGCATTATGAGCTACAATATCATTAATAAACAAATATTTAATTTCCTCCCATACAATATCAAATGTAGGGCTTTTCGAAGTCTGTTCGGGTGTAATATGGTGTACTTGTATACACCCAACATCGTATTTGTTGTTAGGGGGCTGAATAAGACGTACGATAGTATCTTTTATTGCACCATTCTCTACGATAGTAATACCTATCTGACATGCCATTTTGTTAGATGTGGCTGTTTCAAAATCTATAGCAATAAAATTAGAGTTCATAGATAAATAGATTTATTCATCATATATTACCAAACATCAAATAAGAGTAGTAAAAATACTCTGAAATAGCAAACAATAAGTTGGGTAAGTGATTTATAATTGATTGTGATATTAATTTAGTAAGGTAAATCTATAGTTTGTTATTTTCATCTATTGTGGAAACAATGCAATATAAACCTCATGCCATGGTCAAATGGCGGCGTTGGAGGGCGGTAAGTACGCTTTCGGAGGCGATGGGGTTAAGGCCACGGAAAGTGGTGCGGCTCTTCAGGTCGGCAAGCGACATAGAGAGCAACAATTTGGCAATGCACTCATCTGCAAACGAGTTACTTACCACATTTACTCCAGTAAAGTCGAGCACAACGCGATCGTTCTGCTCTATCATAGGCAACAAATCCTCACGTACACGCTTACCTAATGGGCGTGTACCTAAATTCTCTCCGTATTCCTTAAAACTGAATGTTACCATAATGAGATAGGCATTAGTCTATTTGCGGCGCAAAGATACACTTTTTTTTCGAGATATGCAAGAAAAATCGCTTTTGAGGTGATTTTTTCTTAAAAAACAGGCAAGTCAATGGTTTCAGGAAAAGAGTCAACCCTTTTAGGGAGGGAGTCAACTTTTTCAGTAACAGAGTCAACCTTTTGAGGTTCTCAATCTTAAGAAAAGTGCTTTTTGGGAGGCGGGAAGTTGAGTCGGAGTTCTCTCGCTCTTCTCTCGGTCGTCGGTCGGTGGAATTAGGCAAGGTATAAGAGAAGGAAAAGAGATGGCAATCTTAATAAAAAGCACATTTTGGTGGTAGGGCGTTCTTTGGTTCATCCTAGGTTCGTCCTTGGTTTCTCCTTGGTCTTTTACACGGAATATATATATATAAGGTACAAGGGAAGTGAATCTTAATATTTGTGTTGTTTAGTGAACGCCCGATAGGATACTATTTAGTGTTTAGAGGTATGGAATTCTTAGCCTATGTCTATAGGGAATAAAACGATTTAACAATTTCTTAATATTTTCTTCACACCTATATAATAATATAGCAGTACTTTTGCACCAGGATTTGAAAAGAAGATGTTAGAATTTAGACCGTTGCACTGTTAGACCGCCTTTCGGGCTGAGAGAATGCGGAATCTAACAACGAAGTGGTCCAACAACAAAGTGGTCTAACATCTAACAGCGAAGCGATCAATAAAATAATTATAATATATTTATGGGAATTTTACAGATCTTTACGCTCTTGGGAGCGCTTGGAATGTTCCTCTACGGAATGAATCTTATGTCCTCTGGACTTCAAAAAGCCGCAGGCGATAAATTGCGTGCATTCCTGTCTGCTATGACCTCCAATCCAGCTAAAGGAGTACTGACAGGTCTTGGTGTGACATCCGTTATTCAATCATCTTCCGCTACTACCGTCATGGTGGTTAGTTTTGTGAATGCGGGTCTGCTGACCTTGGCACAAGCCATCAGCGTGATCATGGGTGCAAATATCGGTACGACCGTTACCGCATGGCTCGTAGCATGGTTGGGATTCAAGGCGGATATTTCTATCTTGGCAGTGCCCATGATGCTCTTCGGTTTCCTCTTCTCTAACTCGAAGAAGAACCAACGCCAGAATATTGGCGAGCTGATTGTCGGTTTCTCGCTCTTGTTCCTCGGATTGTCGTTTATGAAGAACTCCGTACCCGATTTGCGTGAGACCCCACAAGTGCTGGAGTTTGTGACCACTTGGGCAAGCCATGGCTTTGGTTCGGTACTGCTGTTCTTGGCATTCGGTACGGTATTGACATTGGTGCTGCAATCATCATCAGCTACGATGGCCATCACGCTGATCATGCTCAGCATGGGTTGGATACCTTTCCATATGGCTTGCGCAATGGTGTTGGGCGAGAACATTGGTACAACCATCACAGCGAATATCGCAGCTTCTGTGGGTAATACTCAAGCGAAACGTGCGGCGATGTCGCATACGATCTTTAATGTGTTTGGTGTGATTTGGGCGCTGATATTGTTCCAACCATTTACCGCGTTGGTGGGTAAGATTATTGAGTTGTTTGGTTTGCCTAACCCTGCAGCAGAGGGCTTTGCGGTAGTGGAAGGTAGTGCAGATACCAGCACAGCGGCATTGTACGGACTGAGTATGTTGCACACGCTGTTCAATACCATCAATACACTGATACTCATTTGGTTTATCAAGTTGATCGAGAAGGCCGTAGTGTGGATTATCAAACCAAAGAACCAAGACAAGGAGCCATTCCGCCTCAAGTATATCTCTGCGGGTCCGTTGGCTACGCCAGAGTTGGCAGCAGAGCAAGCGTTTGATGAGATTATCCACTTTGCGAACATCTCTCGCAACGGATTGGGGTATGCCAAACAGGCTATCTCTGCAGACGCTAAGCACTTTGACGAACTGCGCGAGAAACTGGTGAAATATGAGGAGATAAGTGACCGCATCGAGTACGAGATTGCTGCCTTCCTCAATGGCGTATTGGCGGGAGATATTAGCGAGGCAACCTCTATGAAAATCAAGGCGATGTATAAGATTATCGGCGAGTTGGAGTCCCTGGGAGATTCGGGCGAAGCTATTAGCCGTATGCTTAGCCGTCGCAATGAGCATAAGAAGACTTTTGATGAGGCAACAGTAGAGAAGATTAATCTGATGCTGGCAAAAGTGGATATCGCCTACGAGGTGATGATTGCCAACCTAACTGCAGCGCATGAGGGTACGCTAAGCAGTATTGCAAATGCGTATCACGCTGAGGAGCAAATCAATACGCTGCGCAATGAACTGCGTGAGGCAGAGATAGAGGCGCTTGAGGATAACCAAAAGAACTACCAAACGAGCGTGTATTACATCGATATTATCAACGAGCTCGAGCATATGGGTGACTTTATGATCAATATCTCGCAGAGCTTGGAGAGAGCATTTGTGGGGAAGTAGGCTTAGGCTCAAAAAATAGGTGGCAAAATAAAAATAAGAAGGAGAGGAATTTAACCCCTCTCCTTCTTATTTTGAGCCACTGGGGGGACTCGAACCCCCGACCCACGCATTACGAATGCGTTGCTCTACCAACTGAGCCACAATGGCAGCGAGTCAGCGGACATTGCTGAAATCGGGTGCAAAAGTACTGCTTTTTTCGGAAATATGCAAATATTTTTGCGTATTTGAGGAAAAAATTGTAATTTTGTCGGCGAAAAGGATTTTTTGAAACAAAAATACGCCATCTAAGATGGCTACAAAAATAGATAAAAATCGAGGGGATTTTTTAAGACAATTGTTGTCAATTAAGTCGTCAATTAATGTCAATTCAAGGATAACTTTTGTTTTTGCTCTAATGAAATGCAACTACGTCGCATTTGGAGAGCAAAACAAAATGGAGGAAACATATAAACAAAAATTATAGGAGAAATCGTTTGAGCGCATGCGAAATAAGACGATTAAACCAAAATTATCCAAAATTTATTTATGTAACGGCGAATTGAACTAAGTAAACAAAAATACGCTAACTACTATGAAAGTGAATTTTAATACCGTCAGAGAATTTCTCAAGACAACCCTCAATCTGACCAACGATGTGGATATTCAGGCAGCAATAGAAGATATACGCTCGAATATCCCATTTCGTGGCCCCAACGTATATATCCTCTTTGTGGCTATCATCATAGCCAGCGTGGGACTCAACGTCAACTCCATACCCGTCATCATCGGCGCCATGCTGATCTCACCCCTCATGGGACCTATCACAGGACTCGGATTGGGACTTGGCACCAATGACAGAGAACTGGTGCTGTTCTCCATCAAGAACCTGCTGGTAATGGTAGGAATCAGTTTGCTGGCAGCTACCCTGTACTTTATTCTTACTCCGTTAGAAATTGATAACCCAACCGAACTTTTAGCGCGTACTAGACCAACGATATACGATGTGTTTATCGCCCTCTTTGGCGGTTTGGCTGGTGTGCTAGAGACTGCTCGCAAAGAGAAAGGTACCGTGCTCTCAGGTGTGGCCATTGCTACCGCCTTGATGCCACCACTCTGTACTGTAGGTTACGGAATAGCCAATCTGAGTTGGCAATATACCATCGGTGCGCTATTCCTCTTCAGCATCAACTGCATCTTTATCGCCATGGCGGCATATCTGATGGCTAAGTTCCTGAAGTTCCCCGTGAAGACCGTGGAACAACATCGCACGAGGTATTTTATCCTATCGTATGCATTGGTGATCCTGCTGGCAGCAACTAGTATATTCACGGGGTATCATGTGATTCGCGAGAATGATTTTACGAAGATGGCTAATCGATTCGTGAAGAAGAATCAGAATATCGGCAAGACCTATATCTATGATTCACAGGTGAATATAGATACCAATCCATATATGCTGGAGTTGCGATTGGCGGGTGAGACACTCAATGAAGACACGAAGGAGATGCTGCTGCGCGATGCAGAGAACTACGGCATCATGCGTTCGCAAATCGTGATACACGAGGATGCGACGGTACAGGTGGACCGATTCAATGAGACGGAAATCGTCAAGAACTTGATGGCTACCAATGCAAGTAATGTCCAGGTGCGCGATGATTCGATCAAAGTGCTGAATGCGCAGATAGCCCACTATAAACAACAAGAATTGCCCGCCAAGCAGTTGGCAGAGGAGTTGCAAGTGCAACTGCCTAGCATCACGCGTCTGACATTGGCTAGGGGTACTGCATTGGAGCAGAATGTGGTGATGAGCGAGGAGCAAGTGGTAGTGGTAGCACATTGTAGCGAGATGCCAAGCGAGGAGGAGAAAGTGAGGGTGTATGAATGGCTGAAAATAAGGTTGCAGGTAGAGGATTTGGAGATCATCTTTGATACGGAGACTTTATGAAAAAGACACTCATTCGGACACTAGCATGCATCGCTGGAGCGGCTATCATTGCTGCCATCGGAAGAGCATTCAATAACGATCATACCAATATGTCCAATCAACTAACATACCCCATGAACGTAGATAGCACAGAACTGCTCACTATCTACGATATTACCGACTGTCCGCTCGATCTGGCCTGCGGACAAATGCCCGACACGACACAAGAAAATATGCTATTTTGCGCCGCTGCTGCCTTCACAGGCCAATGCCTTGATCACTTCGAACACAGCAATATCCTCGGACCGCATATCTCGGGCGGAATGTTACACGAAGGATATCTGGAAAATAAAGATGGTATCCCATTCGCAGAGCGATATGCACTGTTTGTATGGGAAGGTAAGGGATTGAATGGCAAGATGTTAGGTAAGAAAATCTGCAGCTTTCCATGCGAGGAGGTGCTGGATAGTGCCGTGGAGCATGGTGGCATGGCGTTTACCCAGCATTGGGTGATCAAAAATGGGGAGATATTTAGCCCCTGTATTCAGCCATTAGAGCGCATAGAACACTTCCGTTCGCTGTGTCAAAAAGGTGAGCGATTTTATGTGATAGCCAACCGTGAGGAGATGGCATATCAGGACTATATGCAAGCGCTATTAGACGCCGGCGTGGAGCAGGCGCTATACATGGATATGGGGGCGGGATGGAATCATTCGTTCTATAGGGACGAGGACGGCAAGGTGCATATATTGCATCCGAAGGGGCATGATTATCCGACGAACTGGCTCGTGGTGATGCGGGGATAGGCTATAGGTTATAGGCGAGGAGAAAGAAGCTCCTACGCCTACGGCGAGAAATCTTAATAAATCTTATAAGCTCGCAACACTCGCCCAAAGTGCTCCGCAATCAATTACCACCGCTCCTCGTCGAAACGGGCTTGCAACAAAGAACTCGCTCTGCTCGTTGATGTTGCCGCCGTTTCTCCTCTCCCCGCTCGCTCGCGAAGCTCGTGGGGGGCGATTAAAAAACATCCAAAACGTGACCGCTGAATCTTAACTGAACCGACTCTGATTCGTCTTTGAAATGTGTACCGCCACATTTATAAGATTCAATGACTGAGCACGGAAGAGCGGAAGGAATAGTGGCAATTTATTTCGGAGAACCTAGGAAAAGCGTAGGATAAGCGTGGAGAATAAGATTAATAAGATTTCTGCGAAGCAAGGAGATACTAGTGAGGTGATTATTGGTTATAGGTGTAGAATATATGAAAAGAAAATTGATATTATTGTTACTCTTGGTGTCCATGGTAGGATATGCGCAGCATAGGACACAAGTGATGGACAGCGACATACGCACGCTGCGTATGCGGTATACGATTGAGGCATTAGAGCATTCGGGCAGCGTAAGCAGAGCCTATCTGGTGCTGCCAGAGAGCGGAGTGATAGATGGCAGCGAAGCGGAGAATACTTTGGAGATTAGCTTCGATGAGATGAGCCATGATGTACACCAATATAGCTATCGCGTGGTGCATTGTAATAGGGATTGGACGGAGAGTGACATCAGCAGCTATGAATACGTGGATGGTTTTACAACGGCAGATGTAGTGGATTATGAGCACTCGATGAATACCCAACAAGCCTATACGCACTATTCGTTTGCCTTTCCTAACGAAGATATGCAGCTGAAAGCGAGCGGCAACTACGTGGTGCAGATCTACGAGGATGGTGATCAAGATAGGGTAGTGGCAGAGGTCTGCCTGCGGGTGGTGGAGCCGCTGGTGGGCATTGAGGCGAATATCAGAGCAAATACGGATATCGAACTCAACGGCAGGTATCAGCAGTTGGATATCGATGTGCAGACCAAGGCGCTGAACGTGCGTGATGCAGGAGATGTGAAACTGGTGGTGGAGCAGAATGGCCGATTGGATAATCAGGTGGTGTTGGAGAAACCGACTTTTGTGGAGCCCAACAGACTGCGCTATATGAACCAGAAATCGCTTATCTTTGAGGGCGGAAATGAGTATCGACATTTTGATGCGTATTCAACGTATTATGCAGGTTACCATGTGGATAGGGTGCAGTATGCTCAGGGCGAATACCATGCTTTGCTTGATATAGATGAGGTTCGCGGCACCAAGAACAGGAATGCGGGTCGTGAGGGCTTGCCCTATGTAACGGAAATGGATGCCAATGGACAATGGTTAGTCAACTGCGAGAAGACGGATTATGTGGATACCGAGGCGGAATATATGTGGGTGCATTTTGTGCTGCCTGTGGATGAGTATGTGATGGATGGGCATGTGTTTGTGGGTGGCGAAGCATTTGGTAATCAGCTGAGTGCGCTGAATAGGATGGCGTATGATGCGGAGCAGAAATGCTATTATCTGTTTGCGTATTTGAAGCAAGGCGGATACGACTATATGTACTATGTGATGGGTAAGAATGGGGTAACGAGTTTGCCGCTGGAGGGTTCGCATTGGCAGACGGAGAATGCGTATGCGGTGTGGGTTTACTATACACCTTTTGGCGGAAGGTATGATCGATTGGTGGGATGTAAAGTGCTGTAATAAATTAAATATTTATTAAAAAATCGGATAAAATGCATAATGATTTGCATAATCCGATTTTTTTTTGTACCTTTGCACGCTCTTTGTGGCTAAATAGTTGAAAGTTTAATATTAAAAGCTAAGAATATGAATACAAGTGGTAAAATAGTGACAGGCATCGTGAGCGTATTGTTGCTCGCTTTGGCGGTATTTGTGTATTTTAAGTTCTTCTTTGTATATAGCGAAGGCACGAACGAGGGGGATATCAACTATTTCCAACGTGAGGGTTTTATCTTCAAGACGTATGAGGGCAAGATGATTCAGACGGGTTATAACTCGCACAACACGAGCGCTGCGATTCAGTCGAATGAGTTTAAGTTCTCGGTAGTGGATGAGCATGTGGCTGAGCAGATAGATAGCAACTCTAGTCGACAGATTAAGCTGCATTGGAAGCGCTACTTGGGCACTTTGCCATGGCGTGGCAATAGCCAGTATGTGGTGGATTCGATCATCTCGGTGAGACAAGCCGCTCCACAAGTGGAAGAAGGGCTATTGGAGATACCATTGCCTGTGGAGAATTAAATAATGAACGAAAATAATTGTACAATAATATGCTAAGTAAACCAGAAGAGAATCTGATCAAGATTTACGAGAAGTCGTTTCGTGAGAATTGGGCATTGGAAGCCGTGACCGATTATGGCACTACCAATACCCTGACCTATGCACAATTGGCGGAGAATATCGCTAAGGTGCATTTGCTATTTAAGCAAGCAGGCATTGAGGAGGGCGACAAAGTGGCTGTGATGGGCAAGAATAATGCGAATTGGGTGACCACTTTCTTGGCAACTGTGACCTATGGTGCAATCATCGTACCGATACTGCAAGACTTTAAGGCGAATGATGCTATTCATATTGTGAATCACTCGGAGAGTAAGTTGCTGTTTATTACCGACTTGATTTGGGAGAATATCGATGCTGAGCAAGTGCCTGACTTGAAGGCGGTACTCTCGCTCAATAATATGGATATGATCATCAGCCGTTTGCCAATGGAGCAAGCCGTGGATAAGATGACCATCGAGGAATTGTTTGCAGAGCACTATCCTAATGGCTTTAGCAAGGAGGATATCCAGTATGCAGAGCGCAGCAATGCGGAGTTGGCGTCAATCAATTATACCTCAGGCACAACGGGCTTTAGTAAGGGTGTGATGACTCCAGCGAATGCATTGGCGGGCAATATATTGTTTGGATTTAAGACGGGATTGGTATTCCCAGGTTGCCGCCACGTAGCGTTCTTGCCATTAGCGCATGCGTATGGATGTGCGTTTGACTTCTTGGCATGTTTGGCAGCGGGTGGACATACTTATCTAATTGGTCGTACACCATCGGCAAAGATCTTGTTGAAGGCATTTGCTGATGTGAAGCCAACCGTGATATTGAGTGTGCCATTGATTTTGGAGAAGATCTACAAGAAGATGATTCAGCCACAAATCAGTAAGACTCCTGTGAGCTGGGTGCTGAAAGTGCCATTGTTAGATCAAGTGGTATTGGGTAAGATTCGTGAGAAATTGATGGAAGCTTTTGGTGGCGAGTTTAAGGAGGTGATTATTGGTGGTGCGCCATTGAACGCAGAGGTCGAGGCCTTCTTGCGTCGAATCAAGTTCCCATTGACGATTGGCTATGGCATGACGGAGACGGCTCCGTTGATCAGTTTTACACATTGGGAGGAATTTCGTGCTCAATCATGTGGTCAAGTATTGGACGGACTGATGGAAGCCCGTATAGCGGATGCGAATGCCGAGGGCGTAGGTGAGATTCAAGTGCGTGGCGAGCATGTAATGATGGGTTACTACAAGAACGAAGAGGCTACAGCTCAGTCGTTTACGGAGGATGGATGGTTGCGTACTGGTGACCTAGGAACGATAGACGAAGATGGCTTTATCTATATCAAAGGTCGTTGCAAGACGATGTTGTTGGGCCCTAGTGGACAGAATATCTACCCTGAGGAGATCGAGGCAAAGATCAATAATATGCCATACGTATTGGAGTCGTTGGTGCTGCAGAAAGAGGATACCCGATTGGTGGCATTGGTTTGCCCTGACTTTGAGGCAGTAGATGCGGATAAGTTGACGCAGGAGCAGTTGGAATCTGTGATGGAAGAGAATCGCAAGTTGGTGAATGCGGAGTTGGCTGCTTATGAGCAGATTAATATCGTAAAACTCTACACCCATGAGTTTGAGAAGACACCTAAGAAGAGTATTAAACGCTTCTTGTACGAAGCGTAGTAAGCCTACCCCCAACCCCTCCCTATAGGGAAGGGAGTTGCGTAGGACTAAAAAAAAGTCCTTCCCTTTAGGGGAGGATTTAGGAGAGGCTGATAGGATATGAATTTGTGTATTGATCAGGGAAATTCGAGGACGAAAGTAGCGCTGTTTAAGGACGGCGTGATTGTGAAGAACCTGCTATATCGCTCGTTTACGAGTGTGGATGTGGAGCGGTTGTTCTCGTTGTATCCGATTACGCAGAGCATCGTATCGTCGGTGGCGAACATGGAGCCTGCTGTGATCAATGCGCTCAATCGATTGTCGAAGAATTTCGTGCTGTTTGACCACTTGACACCATTGCCCATCAAGAACTGCTATCAGACGCCAGAGACGCTGGGACACGATCGCATAGCAGCAGCTGTAGGGGCGGCACATTTGTGCCCCGGGCAGAACCTGCTGATAGTGGATGCTGGTTCGGCAGTGACCTATGACTTTGTCTCGGCTGAGCAAGGCTATTTGGGCGGCAATATCGCCCCGGGTATCAAGATGCGCTTGACGGCATTGAACCAGATGACCAAGCGACTGCCCAAGGTGGAGGTGGAGCCCGATGCGTTGACGCCCCTGTTTGGCAAGAACACCAAAGAGGCCATGGCAGCTGGCGTGGTGCGTGGATTGGTGTTTGAGGTGAAAGGCTATATGCGCCAATTAAAGGAGCAGAAGATAGCGTTTAAGACCTATGTGACGGGTGGCCATGCACCTTATATATTAAATGCGATGAAGCAGAAAGAGGTGGTGGGCGAACCCCACTTGGTGTTGATAGGACTGAATAGGATTTTGGAGTTTAGAGTTTAGAGGCGTGGATTAAAAAATAGATTATGAATTATAAAAGATATATAGTAATAGCAGTAGCAACAATGATGGTTGTGGGCGCGTGGGCGCAGAATGCGACATCCTCACCATCTTCGAGATTTGGATATGGAGAGTTGAATGACAATCTGCCAGGTGCTTATCGTGCGATGGGTGGAGTAGGTACGGGTATGCGTTCGAACAAAGCGATTAACCCTTCTCAGCCTGCTTCGTATACAGGTGGCGATTCATTGACGTTTATGTTTGATATAGCAGGTTCGTTCTTGTATACGAACTATGGCGATATGAATGGTCAGCGCAATCGCTTGAATGGCAACTTGGAGTATATCACGATGCAGTTTCCATTGTGGAAAAGGTATGTAGCTATGTCGGTAGGTGTGACACCGTATTCAGCTGTGGGATATAATTTTGCGTTGTCCGATTCTACTACCTCGGGGCATCAATACACCAAGACCTATGGTGGTGAAGGTGGTTTTACGCAGGTGTATGGCGGTTTGAGCGTGAATATCTGCGATTGGGTAGCATTGGGTGCGAATGTGTACTATATGTTCGGCGAGACGACTCAAAAGCGTGCATTGACTTTTGCGGATGCCACTTTGAAGTCGGTGGAGCAAGGTGATTACTTGCATGTGAATAGTTTGCGTTTGCGATATGGTATGCAGTTGTTCCATACTTTTGGCAAACATGCGGTGGTTTTGGGTGGAATGTTTGAGAATAAACAGCGTTTTTCTCGTTGCGAGTATCAGCAGATAGAGACCAACTCCGCAGATACCGTAACAACGATGGATGCAGGTTTTGAGATGCCAATGGTATATGGTGCGGGTTTGAGTTATTGCTATGCTGACCGCATTACGTTGGCATTGGATTATCAATGTCAAGATTGGGCTAATGTGTTGTATTTCAATGATAATGATGCATTGGCTACACGTCATCGTTGGGCGTTAGGTGCAGAATATAGACATGATCCTATGGGTAGAAGATTCTTGGATAGGATGAGTTGGCGTGTGGGTGCAAGTTATGCAACCTCCTATACGACCCAGTTTGAGCAGCCACATTTGTCTGTGACGATGGGTTTTGGATTCCCATTGCGTACGATAGGTACGGTGGTGAATACCACGTTTGAATATGGTCGCAGAGGATTTGCTGCAGGTCAGATGAACGAAAACTACGTGCGTTTTGTGGTGAATGCTGCGATTGCAGAGCATTGGTTCTTCAAACGTAAGTTATAAACTATGAGTGATAAATTATAAACATAAAATATAAAAACAAACATGAAAAAAGTATTATTGATTGCTTTGTGCTTCGCTATCCCAATGGCAGGCTTTGCACAAAAGAAGAAAAAGAAAGGTGCTGAACCAGAGGTGGTAGCACCAGTAGTAGAAACCTTGTCAGACGAGGAGTGCATGGTGAATCTTTCGCTGTTTCACGAGTCTGTAAAAAACAAACAGTACGATGAGGCTTATGGTTTCTGGTTGCCAGTCTATCAAGCACGTCCTGATCTCAACAAGGCTATCTATACCGATGGTGATGAGATCTTGGAGTATCGTTATGCTCAAGCAACTGATGATAATGTGCGCAAGGCGTTGCGTGATTCCATCTTGAAGTTGCACGATGATCGTATCAAGTATTTTGATGAGGCACGTTATCCAGATGAGTACGTATTGGGTTTGAAGGCAATGGATTATCTGACTTTGTTCCCAGAAGATGAGTTGGCATTGCCTGCTTATGATTGGTTGAAGGAGTCAGTAACCGCATTGGGCGTAAAGGCACAAATTACAGTGCTTCGTAAGTTCGTAGAGGTAAGTTACAATCTCTATAAATCCAATACCGACCAATATGGTGACCAATTCTTGGCAGATTATCAATTGGCTTCTAGTACATTAGAGCAGATTGCAGCTGCAGGTGGTAAGAATGCAGAGCACGCTACTAGTCAGAAGGCATATGTAGATCGTCTCTATGCTGCTTCTGGTGCTGCTGATTGTGGTCAGATGGATCAGATGTATGCTAGTGTGGTAGCAGAGAGCGCCAATGACTTAGAGAAGTTGGGTTCGATTATGAAACTCTATCGCCGTCTTGGTTGTACCGAGAGCGAGGTGTATTTTGCTGCTGCTGAACACTCACACAAGTTGCAACCAACTGCAGAGTCTGCTGCTGGTTGTGCACAAATGTGCATCAAGAAGGGTGATTTGGAAGGTGCAGTAGAGTACTACAAGCAAGCATTGTCAATGGTGACTGTAGATGAGGATAAGGCAGATTATCTCTATCGCTTGGCCAATGTGTATGTATCATTGAAGAACTATCAACAAGGTGTTGCCTATGCGCAACAAGCATTGGATATTGCGCCAGAGGATGGTCGTTGCTATTTGTTGATGGGTATCTGCTATGCGAGTGCTAAGGTGTCTGACGATCCAATCTTGGCTCGCTCTGTATTCTGGGTAGCATGCGATATGTTTGCTAAGGCAAAACAAGTGGATGCATCTTGCTCAAGCGATGCAAACAAATTGATTGCTACTTATCGTCAATACTTCCCAAGCAAAGAGGATGTGTTCTTCCACCGCGATTTGAACGAAGGTTCACCTTACCGCGTAGGTGGTTGGGTAAATCGAACTACTACTTGCCGTTCGAAGGCTGAGTAATATGAAAGCGCTTTTGGCGCTTGATGCAAAGAAACATTGAAACAATTACAATTATTACAACGACTAACAACCAAGAGAATCATGTTGATGGTTCTCTTGGTGTTGGTTATTGCAGGTTGTCGCCGTCGTGATGTGCGTTTGCGCGCAGATGCCGTCACGGATCGAGCCGCTATGGCAGTATTAGAGGCGAGCGATGTGACTACGATCATTTCCGACTCGGGAGTGGTACGCTATCGCATCAAAGCTCAAACATGGAAAGTGTATGATAAAGCTGACACCCCCTATTGGGAGTTTCCAGATGGTATCTATTTGGAGAAATTCAACACGGAGTTGGAGCCAGATGCTAGCATTGAGTCGGATTACGCTTTCTACAACGAACCAGCACAACGTTGGATGTTGCGTGGTAATGTCAAAGCCTTGAACCTTGAGGGGGAACAATTTGAAACCCCATTGCTGTTTTGGGATCAGAAATCGGAGTCGATTTATTCTGATTCGTCGATTGTGATAACTCGTGAAGCTTCGATTATTCAGGGAGTAGGATTTAGATCCAATCAAGAGATGACGAAATATACGATTCTCCGCCCAACAGGCATTTTCCCAATCAATGAATAGTTAAACAGGTGAATAACATATGAAATATAGACATACAATCATTGTGCCTTATCAAGATGTAGATGCTTCGCGTCGTCTGCGTCTGTATTCGATGGAAAATTACTTGCTCAATATAGCAGGTAAAGTGGCAGACGAGATGGGGATTGGTATTCCCGTGTTATTGCCCATGAATTATACATGGATCATCACGCATTTGAATATGGAGATACTCTATTTGCCCAAACATGGTGAGGAGATGATTGTTGAAACATGGATTGAGCGCAATGCGCATATGTTGTCGGTGCGTGATTTTCGTATTTACCAACCGCAAGCAGATGGTACAGAGCGACTAATCGGCTGTGCCAAGACTGTTTGGGCGGTTTTGGATTTAACATCACGCGAGATTGTGAATATTTTTGATCATGATATCTTCAAGGATTCGGTAGATGGCGAAGCACTCAATATGGCTCGTGCACCACGTCTTCGCCCAATTCAGCTGGATGATATAGAAGATGAGGGTGGAGTAGCAGGCGAGGTATTGCATGAGATTCAGTACTCAGATGTGGATTACAACTGCCATTGCAATTCGTGTAAATACCTAGAATGGATGGTGAATGCTGTGCAAGCATTTGATAATCAAAAGCCATTTAGATTGGATATCAATTACGTTAAAGAATTGTATCAAGGCGATGTGATGTATACGCGATTTTTGAAAACTGAAAACGTAGTACGCTATCAGCAAGTGGACGAAAATGGTGTAACCTGCTGTAGTGCTATGATTACACAAATAGAAAATGTAAGTTGTTGATAACTTTTGCAAAACGGAAAACTTTTGCTGTTGATAAAAAATGCAAGTTACTAATAGATAGTGACTTGCATTTTTGTTTTGGACAACTTTGTATGCTTGTTGAAAACTTTTTTGTTCGAAAAATTTGCATAAATAAAATATTTATACTAATTTTGCAGTCGATTTTCGCCCTTGTATGTAAGGGTTTGTGGATTGAAAAAATGTAACTAATTATATATCATGGAGAAAAAGGTTTATACACAAAAAGAAGCAGAACAAGCGTCGGTGAGTTATTTTGGTGGCGACGAGTTGGCTGCACGCGTATGGAGTACCAAGTATGCGTTGAAGGACTCATTTGGTAATCTCTACGAATTGACTCCAGACGATATGCACCATCGTTTGGCAAGTGAGATCGCGCGTATTGAAAACAAGTATGCCAACCCAATGTCAGAGGCAGAGTTGTTTGAGTTGTTGCGCGACTTTAAGTATATCGTGCCTGCGGGAAGTCCTATGACAGGTATTGGTAATGATTTTCAGGTAGCTAGTTTGAGCAACTGCTTTGTGATTGGTCAGGATGGTAGCGCTGATAGTTATGGTGCGATTATCCAAATTGATGAGGAGCAAGTGCAATTGATGAAGCGTCGTGGTGGCGTGGGGCATGACCTCAGCCATATCCGTCCTCATGGTAGTCCTGTGAAGAATAGTGCCTTGACATCTACTGGTTTGGTGCCATTTATGGAGCGTTATAGCAACTCTACTCGTGAGGTAGCGCAAGATGGTCGTCGTGGTGCATTGATGCTCAGCGTAAGTGTGAAGCACCCTGATAGTGAGGCGTTTATCGATGCTAAGATGGAGTCGGGTAAGGTGACTGGTGCCAATGTATCGGTGAAGATGCACGATGATTTTATGGAGGCTGCAATCAATAACCTGCCATATGTACAACAATATCCAATCGATGCGGAGAACCCTACTTATACCAAGGAGGTAGATGCTGCCAAATTGTGGAAGAAGGTGATTCACAATGCATGGAAGTCTGCTGAGCCAGGTGTGCTGTTCTGGGATACAATCACCAAAGAGAGTGTGCCAGATTGTTATGCCGATCTTGGTTATAAGACCGTAAGTACCAACCCTTGCGGTGAGATTCCTTTGTGTCCATACGACAGTTGCCGTCTCTTGGCAATCAACCTCTATAGCTATGTGAAGAACCCATTTACAGTCGAGGCTGCGTTTGATTTTGAGCTCTTCAAGAAGCACGTGGCTGTGGCTCAGCGCATGATGGATGATATCATCGATCTTGAGGTTGAGAAGATTGAGAAGATTTTGGCTAAGGTAAGTTCTGACCCAGAGGCTGAGAGCATCAAACGTACCGAGCGCGAATTGTGGGAGAAGATTTTGGCAAAGACCACCCAAGGTCGTCGTACTGGTGTAGGTACTACCGCAGAGGGTGATATGCTTGCTGCTATGGGCTTGCGCTATGGTACACCAGAGGCAACTGCCTTCTCCGTAGAGGTACACAAGACCTTGGCACTAGCAGCATACCGCAGTAGCGTGATGATGGCTAAGGAGCGTGGTGCATTCAAGGTGTATGATGCTAAGCGCGAGGAGAATAACCCATATATCCAACGCATCAAAGAGGCAGATCCAGAGTTATATGCACTCATGGTAGAGCACGGCCGTCGTAACATTGCCTGCTTGACTATCGCACCTACGGGTACCACCAGCATCATGACCCAAACTACCTCTGGTATTGAGCCAGTGTTCCAACCAGTATATCGTCGTCGCCGCAAGGTGAACCCTAACGATAAGAACGTACACGTAGATCTCGTGGATGAGGTAGGTGATAGCTTCGAGGAGTATGTGGTGTTCCACCACAAGTTCATCACATGGATGCAAGCGAATGGTTATGAGTATGATCCTGCTCACCGCTACACACCAGCTGAGATTGACGAGTTGGTACAAAAATCGCCATACTACAAAGCTACTGCCAACGATGTGGATTGGATGGAGAAGGTGCAAATGCAAGGTGCTATCCAAAAGTGGGTAGATCACTCTATCTCTGTGACTATCAACTTGCCTAACGATGTGAGCGAAGAGCTCGTAGGTAAACTCTACGAAGAGGCATGGCGTTGTGGTTGCAAGGGTTGTACGGTATATCGCGATGGCTCACGTACTGGTGTGCTTGAGGGTATCAAGGAGAAGAAGAAAGAGGAGAAGAAGGACGAGAAGAACTGCGTTTGCTTTGATAATAAGGTACGCGTGCGTCCTGCGGAGTTGGAGTGCGATGTGGTTCGCTTCCAAAACAACAAAGATAAATGGATTGCCTTCGTTGGTTTGAAAGATGGTGTGCCTTACGAGATCTTCACTGGTCTTGCTGACGATGAAGAGGGTATTCTATTGCCTAAGTCTGTGACCAAAGGTAAGATTATCCGCGTGGTACAAGAGGATGGTACCAAACGCTATGACTTCCAGTTTGTCAACTCTCGCGGCTTCAAGACCACGATGGAAGGATTGAGTTACAAGTTCGACAAAGAGTTCTGGAACTATGCGAAACTCATCTCTGGTGTCTTGCGCTATGGTATGCCTATTGACCAGGTTATCAAGATGATTAGCACCCTCCAAATGGATTCCGAGTCTATCAACTCTTGGAAAGTGGGTGTGGAGCGTGCGCTCAAGAAGTATATCCAAGATGGTACTGTGGTACAAGGACAAAGCTGTCCTAACTGCGGCAACGCCTTGATCTTCGAAGAGGGTTGTATGCACTGCCGTGAGTGTGGATATAGCCGTTGCGGAGGATAAGAGAAGCAAAAGGCAAATCGCTTAAAGCCCAAATATGACAAGGATGCAATCACACTTGCATCCTTGTTTTTTATTAGCGATTAGTTCGTTATTCGACTTCCTTATTTTGATTCTTTCTATTTCTCGTTTTCACTTTTCACGTTCCTTACTCGCACCGCACAATTACCGCACAATAACCGCACTATAACCGCACTATTCGAATCTCATATTGAGCTCCGGAAAACACTGTATTGTCTTTTGCTTTATGCAGATATACCTAACAAAATAAGGTGCCCTCTCGGACACCTTATTTATATATTCACTATTTCTAAATTCTATTAGAACAAGTAGCGAACACCAAGAGTGATACCGCTGTAAAGACCATAAGGGTTGAATCCTACGTGACTTCCCCAACCTTCAACACCGATGTTTGGACGCCAATCCAAAGAAAGTTGCAATGGGAAATCAAAGCAATACTCAACACCTACGTGACCAACTGCACCAACATACCAAGAGGTGGCAATCCATCGATTAAACAAGTGATAAGCACCAGCACCAGCACCAACACCAAGATACCAATTCCATTGACCAGCATAGTTCCAAGGAATTGCAGTACCAAATGGGTTAATCCAATCATAAGTAGCGGTAGCACCGATACCAGAAAAGAGTGGGAGGTTCAATGAAACATCAATCATATTTGCCTCACCAAGAGCGTGTTGGTAAGAAATGTCAAAACCATAACCGATGTTAGCACCGATTGCACGAGGTTGAGCTACTGCTGCAGCTACACCTGCTACTGCCATAATGGCAACAAGAAGTAATTTTTTCATAATCTTTTTTTTTAGTGTTTTTAATTATTTTCCAATCTTTTCTTACAAAACCCCATAGGTTTTTTGTGTGAAAAAATCTTGCGGAAAGTGAGGGATTCGAACCCCCGATACGCTTGCGCGTATACCGCATTTCGAGTGCGGCTCTTTCGACCACTCAGACAACTTTCCTAAAACTGACTGCAAAGATATACTTTTTTTTTAATATATGCAAATATACGGTACTTTTTTTTGAAAAAATATTATTCTCCATGCATTTTGCTCAGGATAGTCAGGGCACCCGTAATCGTTTTCACTTGTTGGATCACGGCATAGCGTTTGCCAGTTGGTTTGCCTTGTCGATCTTTGTCTTCTACCATACGGCAACGTTGAGAACGCGAGTAGATAAACTCAATGATTTTGCCGAATGTATCTGATTGCCAATATTTCTCGCTCTTGGTGGTAAAGTACAAGCTCAGTCGCTCTTGCTTGAGTATCACTTTTTCTATACCCAATTTGCAGCACAGCCATCGCAATCTCACCACATTCAGCAGTTGCTCTGCCTCCTCTGGTAATTGACCAAATCGGTCAATCAAGCGCTTTTGATATTCGAGAAGAGCGTCTTCATTAGTCAGACTGTCTAATTCGCGATACAAACTAATACGTTCGGCAATATTTTCGATGTAAGTACTTGGAAATCCGAGTGATAAGTCGCTTTCCAATTGGCTATCGTTGCACCATAATTTTTCATCACTCTGGCGGGTGGTTTGTTCGATACCAAAGGATAGATCCAGTTGCAACTCATCTTTCAACTCTTGCATGGCTTCGTTGAGGATGCGTTGGTATGTATCGTACCCCAAGTCAGCAATGAATCCACTTTGCTCAGAGCCCAACATGTTGCCTGCACCGCGAATATCCAAGTCTTGCATCGCCAGTTGGAAACCTGCACCCAGTTCGGCGAAGGTCGTCAATGCATCCAATCTGCGGCGAGCATCGGATGTGAGTAGTTCTCTATCTGGGGTGATAAGGTAGCAATATGCCTTGCGGTTGGAGCGACCTACACGTCCGCGTAGTTGGTGCAAATCGGATAAACCGTAGTGTTGTGCCGAGTGAATGATGATGGTATTGACATTGGATATATCCACGCCCGACTCGATGATGGTAGTCGAAATGAGGATATCGTAGTCATAGTTGATAAAATCTTCCAATGCTTTTTCCATTTCGCCTTGAGGCATTTGTCCGTGGGCTATGATGGTGCGTGCTTCTGGATAGAGCCGATGGATGCGTTGCTCGATGCGAGGTAACATCTCTATGCGGTTGCATACCACATAGATTTGTCCGTTGCGCTGCATCTCCAATTGTATAGCCTCTTTGATGATGTCCTCATCATCCAGTGTAATTAGCTCTGTTTGAACAGGATAGCGATTGGGTGGGGGAGTAGTAATGACACTCAGGTCGCGTGCTCCGAGGAGCGAGAATTGTAGCGTTCGTGGGATAGGAGTGGCGGTCAGGGTAAGTACATCCACATTGGTGCGCAGCGCCTTGAGTTTCTCCTTGACTGCTACACCAAATTTCTGTTCCTCGTCTATAATCAGTAGCCCCAAATCCTTCCATGCCACTTGTTTGCCGACCAGCTTGTGTGTCCCTATCAAGATATCAATTTTACCATCTTTCAAGTCCGCTAATAGTTCTTTGACTTGTTTGGCAGTCTTGCCCCTGCTAATATATTCCACGCGCACGGGGAAATCACGAAAACGCTCTTTGAAGGTGTTGTAGTGCTGCAATGCCAATACGGTAGTAGGGACTAATACTGCCACCTGTTTGCCGTCTGTAGCTGCTTTGAATGCTGCTCGCATCGCCACTTCGGTCTTACCAAAGCCCACATCACCACACACTAAGCGGTCCATAGGCATCTTGCTTTCCATGTCGTGCTTGATATCTAAGGTGGCTTTCGCTTGGTCTGGAGTATCTTCATAGAGGAAGGATGCCTCTAGCTCGTGCTGCATATATCCGTCGGGAGAAAAAGCAAATCCGGCTTGCTGTTTGCGGGTAGCATACAGTTGAATCAAATCGCGTGCAATCTCCTTCACTTTGTCTTTGGTGCGCTCTTTCATGCG
>Ga0233361_1000015_pt1 | contig 35847 bp, 27 predicted proteins | sample ElkDunMinimDraft_21_FD_180678 | JGI IMG/M metagenome (GOLD analysis project Ga0233361, IMG submission 180678) | Fecal eukaryotic communites from dung pellets of Tule Elk in California, USA - Elk Dung C0 | ecosystem: Host-associated > Mammals > Digestive system > Large intestine > Fecal | place...
GAGTAATAATTTACTGTTCGCTTCATAAAACTTGAATCTTAATAATTGATACTTTTTGTTCATTTTATGAGTAAACCTATTTCAGTATAAGACAAAAGCACTTTTCTTAAGATTGGAATTCTAAAAAAAGTTGACTAAAAAGTATCAATTTTCTTGTATATATCAGAATAAAGCAGTATCTTTGCACTCGATTTTTTAAAACAATATTTTATGTTTCACAAATTTACAGTTCCATAGTAGGAAGAGATGCGCAAAACGAGTTTTTTCATTTGGGCAAGGTGTGTCTTTAATGACACGAAGTTAACCTTTTTAAATGTTGGTATTTCTACCAATAAAGACGGGTTTATAGATATTCTATCCCGTTCGGGAATTTACAAGATCAAGTCGCTACGCTCTATAGCATTTTATCATATCCTGCACAGCAGTATATACGCGACACAGATGTCATTTTTTCAGCGCAGAGCAAATATTCTATTTCAGCAACACGCGCTTCCGCTTCATCTAAACATTTTCTGTTAATGGTTGTCGGTCCTATTGAGGGGATCGACTGATAGCCTTTGTATATATGTCATCAGGCACTCACGTAGTGTCTTATGCGCTGTGGCTTTTCTGACCATTTTGGTCTTGTTTAATCATATTTATTAACCTTTAAACAATTAAAAACAAAAATGAAAAAAACTTTATTTTTGGTACTCGTAATGGTACTATCTAGTGTGTTAGGTTCTAACTCTTTTGCAGCAGATCGCGCGCATACACTCAAGGTGTATAATTGGGCGGATTATGTCTCGATGGATGTACTAGATGAATTTCCCGCTTGGTATTACGAACAGACTGGCGAGCAAGTAGAGGTATTGCTTCAAACTTTTGACATCAATGAAGCTATGTTAGCGGAGATTGAGGTTGGACACGAAGATTATGATGTTATCTGTCCCTCCGAATATATTATTGAACGCATGTTACGTAATCAGCTGTTGCAACCCATTAATAAGGATTTTGGCAGTACGCCAGATTATACAACTAGTGTCTCATCTTTTGCCGTAGAAAAATTCCAACAAATGGCACCAGATAGCACCACCTTTGTGGCAGATTACGCTGTTGGCTACATGTGGGGTACTACAGGATTTATATATAATCCTTCTTTAGTGAGCAAAAGTGAAATACTATCGATAGGCTGTCTTAATGACGAGAAATTTCGTGGTAAAATTCTGATGAAAGATGCCTTTCGCGACATATACTCATTGTTCGTATTATACGTGTATCAAGATGAGATTAATCGCGGAGAAGTTACTAGAGACGAATTAGTGGCGAATGTTACTGAGGAGCGTATTCAACGCGTGGAAGAGTTCCTCCTAAGCATGAAAGATAATATCGCAGGATGGGAAGTTGATTTTGGCAAAGAAGAGATGATTAAAGGTCGTGCTTGGATTAATGTTAGTTGGTCAGGAGATGCGAACTGGGCTATTGATGAAGCTGCACAAGTAGGTGTAACTCTGGATTATATCCTTCCTAAAGAGGGAAGCAGCGTGTGGTTTGATGGATGGTGTATTCCTATCTACGCTAAAAACACTAAGGCAGCCAGTTACTTTATCAACTACATGTGTATGCCTCAGAATGCAATTCGCAACATGGAAGAAGTGGGTTATGTAAGTGTCATATCTTCCCCAGAAGTCCTCGCTTGGGCAAACGACGAAAACATTCATGAAACAGTTGACCTAACTTACTTCTTTGGAAAAGATGCTGAAGCAGTACATGCTAACAAAGTTCTATATCCTGATCAGTCAGTTATTGAATATTGCTCGCTTATGCATGATTGTGGGGATATGACGGAACCAATGTTGGCTATGTGGTCGCGTGTGAAAGGAGATAACTTGAGCATCGGCATGTTGATTTTTATTGTGATTACATTGGTGGTGGGTGTGATTTTTTGTGTTCTAAAAGTACTTTCAAAGAAGAAACAAAAAAGAGTGTATTCGAAAAAGAATAGTAATAAGAAAAACACAACCACAAAAATGTTACTAACGATTGGGCTTTCATGGATAAGTATTGCAGCCTTCCCTAATGCTGCATCTGCAGAAGAATATGAAAATAATATAGGTATCTCTATCGAGGCAGGTGCAGATATAGTTAGTTCCTACTTGTGGCGTGGACAAAACCTGGGTGGCCTATCCATCCAACCATCAGTTACCTTTGATTGGAAAGGTTTGTATCTGAGCGGATGGGGAAATATCGGTGCTGATAATTGGACTTTTGAATACTTTAATCCTGAATTGGATATTACTATTGGATATGATGACTATGGTGTACAAGTAGATTTGACTCACTTATACTATTTTGGTGGTGATTCTTACTTTGGCAAAGGCGGTTTTAATGCCGAGGAACAGGTTACTGGTAGCACCATGGAAGCGCACTTTGGTTTTCACCTAGGCGATTTGGTAGAGAAAATACCGTTATCTTTGGATTGGTACACCACCATTTACGGCGATGACTGCTACCAAGATAAAAATGGTGAATGGAAACGCGCTTGGTCTACCTACATCGAAGTAGGATACGACTTTAACCTGCCACTTAGTATGACACTTGGTGCGCGCGTCGGTATTGTACCTTGGCTTAGTTCGTATACAGATTATGAAGAGGTTTGGAAAAATGCCAATACTATTGCAATCAACAATATTAATCTACGATTAGAGCGTAACTTCCAAATCAAAGACCTTTACTTGGGTATTTGGGGAGAGATGATGCTCAACTGCTACGGTGTGAGCAAGAATAACCTGACCACAACACTGAATAATAAGTTCGACCAACACTTTAACTGGCGTATTGGAGCTAGTCTATATATTGGAAAAGAGTGGTAATTGATTTTATGTGGCGGAAATGGTAATTCGTTTCCGCCATTTTCATCCTCTATATAATCGCACCTTATTTACCACGTTTCTTTCCAAATTCTCCAATCGTCTTATCTCGCCCAAAGGGCTCTAACGAATCGCAAGCGATTTTTCGGTACAAAACAACCAAAATGCAGAAGATTTTTGCAGCATTATTATAGAGACACGTTTATAGAAAGCCACCGAAAGCCAATAGAAGTCCCACAGATCTCCTATGGTGGTCGCCTAACCCGCAGGTAATTTATCCTATACCAAAGGTATACTAAGGGTATACAAAATGCAGGTGGTTTATTCCCTTTATTCTCCCTCGTGTACAATCCAGCGTCTAATCCGCTGATTTTCACGCACGTTCACCTCTGCCGCGTGTGCAAATGCACATAAGACTTGCTTATTTGCAAAAAAAGCAGTACCTTTGTCCGCTTCATCAAGAACTTTGCTAAATATACCACCAACGAGGCAGGTAAGGCGCTCGTTGCAGCTGGCCCACAACTCTAATCCTTTAGAGAATAAATATTCCAAGAGGGTGTGTCTATAAGACGCGCCCTCTTTTTTTCTGTCAATTACGCACAATACACGCACAATTCCTATCACTTCCGTGAAGGATAATAATGACTATCTTGGATTAAATATCACCGCTTCTATTACTTCGTTACTGGTAGTTGGACAATAGTTAACCACAAATCTGGATTTTCTTGATTCCAAATACCATCAACGTACACAGCGCGGGGACTTTCGAGAATGGTATAACCTTCTTTTTCTGCATAAGCAAACACCTCTGCGTAAGCGTCAATGAGTCGCTCGTAAGGTCCGTAGTGCTTGTAGCAGATGGCGGTTTCTACCGATGGAAGTTCGTAGAAATGAATGAGTTCGGAGTCAACTTTGGCTTCTTTTACCCGCTCGCAATATTCTATATCAATGCTTTCGGGTTTATACTCATTTCCTAATTCCCGAGTAAAACAAAATCCAGGTTCGGGACATTCGCAGCCGAGGTGAGCCATTTCTGGACCGATAACTTCACAGCATAGACTTCCTAATTCGCTATAGTTACGAATACTACCTTTGTAACTGGCCACCGTGCAAGACGGTAAAGCTTGAATTGTAAATTTTTCCATTGCTTCATGTTTTTTACGAGCGTTCAATATCGCCAAAAGTTGCGCATGTCGGGTTTGCAGTTGAGCTAACTGTTGTTCGGTGCTTGCGATCTTTGTTACTAACATCGCTGGATCTGGATAATGTGTATCTTGTTTGTATAGGTCAACAATCTCCACAAGACTAAACCCCAATGATTTCAGTTCGCGTATAGCTCCCATCTTTTGCATTTGTCCAACCGAATAATATCGGTAACCCGAATAGCGATCTATGTGTTCTGGAATCAAAAGACCCAATTTTTCATAGTGTCGCAGTGTCTTTATGGTCACTCCACAAAGGCGAGAGAACTCTCCAATTTGTAATTTGAGTTGCTTCATAAATGCTTTGTTTTCGAAAACGGTGCAAAAGTACTGCTTTTTGGTAAGATGTGCAAGACTCCCTAAGGGACGAGTTAGCATTTTTTTGAAAAAAATTGCACAAAGCCCCACACTCCGCTCGTTGCAGCTGGCCCACAACTCTAATATAGACCGTCTTCGACTGTCAGAGGTTAGACCGCCACAGAGTGGCTGTTAGAAACCAGAGAGTTAGACTGCAGTCGCTGATAGATAGAAAGAAACCGAGCGGACTTCCGCTCGGTTTCTTTCTATCTATCACTCATTAACCATGGTTCACACTTTCAAATGCGGATTCAAATTATTAAAATAATTTGCTATATTTAAAAAAAAATACTACCTTTGCAGAGAATTTAGAAATCATCCCCTATAAAATGACACAAAAAAAGATTATATTAAGCGCAATATTCATGATGCTTATTTTGAGTGTGTACGCACAAAATACTCTAATAGGCAAAGTTGTTGATTCCAACAGCCGACAAGCATTAGATTATGTCAACGTGTCTATCTCACACGTTGACAATGACACCCCTATAGACGGCAATATCACCGACGAAAATGGTGAATTCATACTGACAGGTTTGGCCGATGGCACTTACAATGTAACTATATCATTTGTAGGCTATATCACACATATTAAAACCATTGCATTGAGCGCAAAAGAAGTCGATTTAGGTATCATCTATCTGCAAGAAGATAGCGAGGTTCTAAACGAAATAGAAGTTGTGGCACAAGGCAGTACTATGCGCTTTGAATTGGATAAAAAGATTTTCTCTGTGGATCAAAACATTGCCGCAGCAGGCGGCTCAGCAACAGATATTCTCGAGAATATCCCATCGGTAGATGTGGATCAAGAAGGTAATATCTCACTTCGTAACTCAGAAGCAGTAGAAATCTGGATAAATGGCAAACCTGCGGGATTGACTGCCGAGACTCGTGCACAGGTGCTACAACAATTACCTGCAGAATCAATCAAAGAAATCGAGCTCATAACCAACCCCTCTGCCAAATATTCGCCCGAAGGAACAGCAGGGATCATCAATCTTGTGATGAAAAAAGACCGTAAGCCAGGGTATTATGGTTCCGTGAATATAGCATTAGACTATGGTTTAGCCCAACCTTGGCCCAAAGCTCCCAGCGGACATTTAGGTTTTAACATCAATCTATCCAAAGGAATCGTGGACGCATACTTGAATGCAGGATATTTCTATCATAACGAAGTAGGTACATCATCAACCGACCGCTACAATTATAATCCAACAGATACCATCCTACTTGTAACACGTAGCACATCCAATAGGCAAGGAGGTGGATTATTTTTGCGCGGCGGAGTTGACGTTCGCCTAACAGACCATTCTACGATTGGGGTTTCTGCATTTGGCTTTGTATCCCTTAAAAATGACCCTACGGGTATATTCTTCTCTAATCATAACAGTGAGCCAAGAACATACCAATACTATGACGTCACACAATGGGATAGCCCATTAAGCCCAAATAATCAAGACTCTTTACTACGCGAATACGAACGTACCGAGCAAGGACATGCCTCATATCCTGGATACAACACCATGTTATCATGGACTACGGAGTTCAACAAAAGCCACAAACTGTTAGCTACTGCACAGTTCTCGCAATTTGTTTCTACTAATGACAATTTCTATATTCAAAGCGAAAGCCAAACAATTCTAACACAAGAACAGTTATCCAACAACATGGACCGCTCTATACAACTTAAAGTTGATTATGAATGGAAACCCACCCCACAATCGCGATTGGAAACAGGTTGGCAAACCGATATTGCATGGCGTAATACCCATGCATCCGCTTTCAATGGAGAGCAACGACAAGATACACTATGGAACTACTATAATGACTTCCAGAATAACGAACAGATACATGCGCTATATGTGACATATGGCAATCGTTGGTTTGATCGACTATCATTACAAGTGGGATTACGAGGCGAATACTTCATGCGACATATTGCTACCGAGTATATCAACTTGAATGAGCAACGCCATATTGAAGAGCAAGATACGGCATACTTTCAACTATTCCCATCTGCCTATATCAGTTACTCGTTCGATAACGGACACGAACTGCAACTCAACTATACTCGCCGTGTGGATCGACCTCGTGGACATATGATTAACCCACGCATAGACTTTGCCGATTCTACCAACATACGATTTGGAAATCCATCTCTATTGCCATCCTATTCTTCCGCATTAGAACTCAATTACCTTAAGAATTGGGAACGTCACACCCTGTCGGGTGGTATCTTCTGGCGAGCCAAAGAGGGCGTAGTACAAAACATTAAGTTTATGGACGGACAAACAATGAAAAACACTTTTGTCAACCTATCTTCTCGTCAAGAATTGGGTGTAGAATTGGTTAGCAAAAACCGCTTATTCGGAGAACTATTACAACTTACGACTTCTGTAAACTGCTACTACAATGCATTGAAAGCCAATTCGTATTATGGTGTTATTAATGGTACACCTTTCGATGTCGAATTGAAGTCACAACACATCTTTGTGTGGTTCGCGCGCATGAATGCATCATTTATGTTCACACCTACTTTCTCTGGACAATTATCCGCCATGTACCATAGTCCACGTGTGCAAGCACAAGGACAATCATCACACAATTATTCTATAGATTTCGGATTGCGTAAGACGTTCTTTGACAAAAAGTTATCCCTCGCATTCAATGTACGAGATTTACTCAATTCTCGAGCACGTAAAAATACATCTTTTGGCGATGGATTCTGGCAATATCAAAAGAACCGTTGGAACTCTCGGAGAGTTTCTTTAAGTATTACATATGCCTTTGGAAATATGAACCGAAAGACCCCTCAACATGAAATGAACACGGGTTTAGGTGGCTACAGCGAAGGCGGAGAGGAATGATGTTTTAGAATTTCAGTGCATTGTACGGAACAGATACCAAAACCGAGCGGAGTCCCGCTCGGTTTTTATTATGTAAAACGTCCATTTTCATTCCTTTACACTCACGATTTTTTGCAGCATTATTATAGAGCGTATTGGAGAGATTAGATTAATAATAGATTGAGATACGGATGAATTATAGATAGTTCTATCAACCCGTCAAAAACCCATAAAAAACCCGTAAGTGGTGAGACATTTCATTTATATTAGCGATATCGTTAGGAGAAACAAAAGACATTTTTTCGTTTAGACATTTCTTCTCTTTCATCACCCGCAAAAGCAAAAAGCCTATCGCAGTGAGCATAGCAGACAACAGCGTTTTCAACGCCATTGCCGAAGTGCAAGAAAGAAATTAATATGAGCTACACAGAAAAGATATCTTGCAGTACAAGAGCTGCCATTGCCTCTACTACTGCCACCGCCCTCACAGCAATACAAGCATCATGCCTTCCAACAATCCTTTTATCTTCTCCCTTCCCTTCAGGGAGGGGTTGGGGATAGGCTCTACCAGCCCTCCTATCCAACGCCTGACGAATTATATCCATGTCGATAGGCACACCCGCTGGGCGTATCTCTATCCGCGATACACGTGGTATCATTGACGCTATCCTCGGTGGCGACATCTTGAACGCTCCTACCAAGAAGATCCCATTCTTCGATTTCGAGGTTCCAGCTGCATTGCCAGGTGTTGATCCTGCTATCCTCGACCCACGCGACACTTATGCTGACGCTGCTCAATGGGAAGAGAAAGCTAAGGACTTGGCTGGTCGTTTCATCAAGAACTTCGCTAAGTACACCACCAACGAGGCAGGTAAGGCTCTCGTTGCAGCTGGCCCACAACTCTAATCAGTTGATCGTTAATAATCTAGATTCTTTATCTAGAACATAATAAAAATGCGAAAGAAATGCCCCAAAAGTTGATTCAACTTTTGGGGTTTATTACAAACATACTCTCTTTTTAATTTATAATGAGTCTACTTCTCCCAACCGTCAAATACTTCTGGACCATAGACATTATCCTCGTTCTCGTCGTGGAGTGGTGCCCAAAGTTGTGCGAAGAATGGGTTCTTACGCGAAACCTTATCCCATTGCCATGGACGAGCGTTTGGTTGGTCTTTATAAGGATAAGGCATGCACTCCTCGCACCAGTGACCGCCTAGCAATACCAATCGTGGAGTAGCGGTAAACGTATGACCTTCAGCGCATTCCCACTCCAATGGAGTATCCCAATCACCTTGTACCATCTCGGTTGATAGGCATTTACCACCACGGAAAGCTGCGGCTTTTTGCATATCCTCAATAGTAAATAAAGACTTTGGCTTTTGCTCATCATAGCCGTGATCAAGCAGTACATATTCCTCGCTATTGTGTGAGAGGTCGGTGTGCTTCCAATCTGGAATAGCCTTGTATGCCTCTAATGTGCCGTAATATGCGCTGATGCGTTGGGTTTGGTTGTGCTTGATCCACCATTGTGTACCATGCTCCTTCGACATCGCCATAGCGTACATAGCGAGTTTCACGCAGCGAGGGAACAACTTCGCAATCTTGGTCTTAGCCGCAAAGCGAATACCTGCAGGCACAGAAGAATCCTTTGCCATCTTCTTGAAATAATCCTTCACAGGCATGTTCTCGCGGAAGTGGAGGTAGTTCTCGAGGCGGTCGCCATCAATATACCACATGCCGTGGAAATTGCGGGTGGTGAACCAGTTGGCGTTGAAGATCTTCTCTGGGCGAGGGCAACCGATGGCATCAAGAAGCAGGCACTCAAACTCGTAGTTGCTGATGCGGTACTCTTGACCAGAGCCGATATTGTAGTAGTTTTTCCAGAACTCCTCTGGCACTTCGTCGCGGCAGACACGCTCGAGAAGGCGTCCACTATCTTCTACAGTTGCCCATTCCAACACACCTCGGATAGGCACATGGAACATGATTGGGTCGTAGTTCTTCAAGATAGCAGGGTAGAGAATACCCGACTGACGAAGCGCAACCCATTGTTTGATAGGCGAGTTGGTAATGATACGCTCTGCCTGCGCTTTGGTCAAACCGTAGTGGTCATACGCTGACACGCAGATAGGGTCGCCAGCGCGTCCCCAATGCAATGGCTCGCGGCGGTCACCCATCTGAGCTACACTACCGATATACACCACCTTAGGCTGCTTTTCCTCTGGTTGCGCCAACACCGCGTCGCGAATATAAGTCGCTGCGGAGATATTGGTGCGGAGAGTTGCCTTAGGACGATAGTCTGCTTGTGGTGAAACCATACCACCCACGTGCAATACAATATCGCTGCCTGTTACACCGCGGAGGATATCTTCATATTTGGTCAGATCGCCCCAGATAACTTCCACTTTGTCCATCAGTGGCGCAAGCAGTTCTTTGTTTTTAGCACTTGGGCGAGCCAAGATACGCAAGTTGTATTTCTCAGGATAACGCAGGATCTCTGTCATACCTGCATAGCCCATGGTGCCAGTAGCACCAGTAAGGAAGATAGTTTTTTTCATTGTTCTTTTCGGATTTGTGGTGTATTTACACACCTTTGCGCCTGCAAAGGTAGTGTTTTTTTATGAGATATGCAAAATGAAGTGTATTTTTCTTTATATTTCGTATCTCTTTTACTTCTCTTTGGCATCCATTTTCTAAGTACTCGCGAGTGCAAAACGAATGTCAAAATAACCGTATATCCGCTATAAATCTTTAGTGATTCTTTAGTGATTCTTAGGTGATTTATAGGTTATTCTTAGGTTATTTATAGGTGATTCAGCAACTTTCACTATAGGATTACCGAATAATTATGCGCCCGATTATCCTCAAAATATTAAATACTCCTAACACTTTTTCCACGCAAAATTTGCACATCCGCAAATTTTATTGTACCTTTGCCGTTGATTTGGTAAAGCGTTACCAGTCATTACATATTTTATTAACAGCATTGGCTATTATTTCACATGTCCAAAAACCCGGCAAAGTTTAATTGGAGATAAGTAGAAATAATAACTTCAGTATAGGCATCCCCGATGTCTTTCCTACTCATATTAAGCAATGCTCACACCTAGTGAGTTTCTTAGAGTAGGAAAGGTCTCCTTGCCGGGTTGCCTTGACATGTGATAGGGAACTCACTTTTCTTATCGCATAGTGGATTGATAGCTTGCTCTAAATCTATCAATCTATGGCACGAAAAGACCTTGCCCAAGCGAAAGACGCCAAAAAGGATGAGTTCTACACTAAATTAGATGACATCGCAAAGGAACTCAAAAACTACCGTCCTTATTTCAAAGATAAGGTTGTATTCTGCAACTGTGATGACCCATACGAAAGTAATTTCTTCAAGTACTTTGCCCTCAATTTCAACGCATTGGGGCTAAAGAAACTCATAGCAACTTGTTATAATGGTTCTCCTATTGCAGGGGATGAATTACCTCTAATATTTGAGATAGAGGAGTCTGAACCTAAAAAGATTGCCTACAAAGTGGAGATTACCGAAGTGCACGACTATAACAATGATGGTGCAATCAATCTCGCTGATGTACAATATCTTATTCAAAATGAGAAGAATGTACTTTCTATTTTGAAAGGCAACGGCTCATTTGATAGCCCAGAAAGTATAGAGTTACTCAAAGAAGCAAATATTGTGGTAACCAATCCGCCATTCTCATTATTCCGTGAGTTTCTATCTCTATTGGATAAGCATGGAAAACAATTTATCATTATTGGCAACACAAATGCACTAACTTTCAAAGATACATTCAAAATGTTTCAAGAAGACAAAATTCGCACTGGCTATACCAATTTTAATGTAGGTATGTTCTTCCAAGTACCTGATACCTATGAGAAATTCCACCACATTGAGAATGGTAAGAAGATGGCGCGCGTATCCACATCTTGCTGGTTTACCAATTTGCCCGTTTCTAAACATAATGAAGACCTCATTTTATACAAACACTATACACCTGAAGAATATCCTACATACGATAATTACGATGCTATCAATGTAAATACGTACACAGATATACCATGTGATTATGATGGAGTTATGGGAGTGCCTGTTACTTTTTTAGATAAATTTAATCCCGAACAGTTTGAAATTGTTGGAGCAATGACAACTACTAAAGTAGATGAATATAATTATGGTTATCCTTATGTAAACGGAGTGAAAATTTACGCCCGTATATTAATCAAAAGAAAAAAATAATACTACCATGAAAATAGATCTACACCAAATTAAGATTCGTGAATTGTGCGCGAATTACACAGACCTCAGTGTTCAAGAGGAAGGTATCACTGGTTATAACGGACGCCTTAATATCCGTCCTAAATATCAACGCGAGTTTGTATATGATGAGAAGAAACGCAATGCCGTAATGGAAACTGTTTGGCAGGGTTTCCCTCTCAATGTAATGTATTGGGTGCGCGTGGCAGATGACCTATACGAAGTACTTGATGGTCAGCAGCGAACAATCTCCATCTGCTCGTTTATCGCAGGAGAATATATGATGTATTTCGATGGCAATTTGCTCGGCTATTACAATATGACTGAAGAACAACAGAATCGAATCCTGGACTACGAACTACAAGTATATATCTGCGAAGGAACAGACGAAGAGAAACTAAAATGGTTTAAGACTATCAATATAGCAGGCGAGAAACTAACCGAACAAGAAATCCGCAATGCCATTTATTCTGGTTCGTGGGTAACCCAAGCTAAACGCCATTTCTCCAAGTCTAAATGTGCTGCACACATGATAGCTGCTGATTTCATGAATTGCAAACCTATTCGCCAAGAGTACTTTGAAACCGCACTCTATTGGATAGCTGACAAACAAGGCATTACATTAGAACAATATATGGCAAAACATCAGCATGATACAGATGCCGATGAATTGTGGCAATATTTCCAAGATGTTATTCATTGGACAGACAAACTCTTTGGTCGAAAATATAAAAAGGAGATGAAAAGTGTGCAATGGGGCTTGCTTTACAATCAATATCGCGATACTACACTAACTGCTACTGCCATTGGCGCTGAAGTGGCACAACTGATGCGTGATAGCGATGTAGAAAAGAAATCGGGTATATTCCATTATATCTTTGATCACGACATTCGCCACTTAGGTATTCGCACTTTTGATGATAATACCCGCCGAGAGATTTATGAGAAGCAAGATGGTATATGTCCACTTTGTGGCAAGCATTTTGAGATTGAGCAAATGGAAGCAGACCATATTACACCATGGGTAGAAGGAGGACGCACCATTGCTTCTAACTGCCAAATGCTTTGCCGCGATTGCAACCGCAGAAAGTCGGCAAAGTAGCAGATTATGAGTGCAACTGATTTTCTGCGATTATCACTTCTCCTTCGGCAAGGGTTCGATATCCCTTCGGAAAATGGGAAGCTAAAAGTGAAAACAAAAAAAAACACAGATAGGGCACAACTAGGCGATAGATGTGCTACAGTGGTCGCGAAGTGGTCGCGTAGCCCGAAAAGAACTTGAAGAAACGCTTTTGCCTATTGTTTGTGTTTACCTGCCACGAGTTGTTGCCATTTTTGTTTGGCAAAGTCCCATGTGTTATTGATGAGCTGCATGCCCCAATGTTTGCTCTCCTCTTTATTTGTTTCCTCAATATACTGAGCTGCGAGCATGGCATCGTTGTCTGTAATTACCAACAATTGATCCCCAACCTCCAATTCGGAATTGCCCGTTGGTACAAAGAAATCTTCACCACGACGCACCATGATGACCAAGGTCTTATCAGGGAAAATGAGGTTTTTGAGCATATTGCCATGAGCGAGCATGTCCTCTTTGACCTCAATTTCCGTAGCAGAAGATTCCACTTCCTCAGGCAGGTCAATATCAAAATGCGAAAGTTTCTTGAGTTCTACAGGTGGTGTCGCTAGTTTGAGACGCTTAGCCACAACTGAGAGCGAAGTGCCCTGCGCAATGAGCGACACGATGGTGCAGAGGAAGACGATATTGAAGATAAGGTCTGCGTGCGGCACATTATTCGCCTCGCACATAATAGCGAAGATGATAGGCACAGCACCCTTCAATCCTACCCAACTGAGCAGCATCTTGTCGTTACGCTTGTACTGCTTGAATGGCAACATACAAAGGAATACCGCTATAGGACGCGAGATAAAGATCATCACGATACTGATAATCAAACAAGGCAACCAAACTTCAAGACGAAAGAGCTCATGTGGGCGTACCATCAGACCCAAGACAAGGAAGATAACCAACTGGCTGAGCCATGTAAGTCCATCGAAGAAACTGCGCGTTTGGCGTTTGCGAGTGAACTTGCTATTACCAATCACCAGACCACCGATATACACGGCGAGATAGGTATTACCCTTCAAGAAATAGGTGATACTAAAGATAAAGATACATGCCGTGAGTACCATAATAGGGTAGAGCGATTCGTTGCCCAGATCCGCCTTACGCATGATACTGACAATACCTTTACCAAAAATAAAGCCCAAGACTGCACCCATAATCAACTGGATAACAATGTCTTGCACTACAGACAATGCTGTGACCTGATTGCCTGCTGCGGTGACGATACCTATCATAGTGGTAGTGAGCACGTATGCCATTGGGTCATTGGCGCCAGACTCTAACTCCAACAGCGGACGGAGGTTGTGCTTAAGACCAATGCTATTGGTACGAAGGATAGAAAAAACGGACGCAGAGTCAGTAGATGACATGGTGGATGCCATGAGCAGAGCTGTAGCAATACTGACGCTAGCCACCGAATGGAGCCAACCAAACACGTAATAGGTGATCACACCAGTAACGAGCATCGTAATAAGTACGCCAATGGTAGCTAAAGTAAGACCAGGTACCATCACAGGGCGGATGTCGGATAGCTTAGTGTCCAAACCACCCGAGAAGAGGATGATACATAGTGCAATCGTACCAATGGCTTGGGCAGAACCGACATTGAGCATATAACCAACCCCATCTTCGTTGATGAGGCGACCTATGCCATCAGGACCAAAGAGCATACCTACAGCTAAGAACAATAGCAGGGCAGGTACACCAAATTTATAGCCGATTTTATCGGTGAAGATGCTCGCAAAGAAAAGCAATGAAAGAACGAGGAGAATGAGTTCGACTTGCATATTTTAGATGTTAGATTTTAGACCGCTTCCGCTGTTAGATAAAAGATTATTCTACGCCAAGGATTTGCTTGATGGCTTCTTGCCAGTAGTCAAGTTCACGATAACCTTGTGCGATACGTGGACCACCTTCCATGGGGCATAAAACGACCGTAGGATAGCTACGGACACCAAAGAGAGCCGCTACTTCAGGCTCCTTCTCTGCATCCAATGTATAGACATAAACTTTGCCTTCGTATTGCTTTGCCACTTGCTCCAGAATAGGGTGCAACTTTTTGCACCAACCGCACCAAGTCGTGGAGAAATCAATCAAACAGGGTTTGTCGCCAATATATTTCCATTGAGGTTGTTGACCTGATGATAGATCGTAGTAGCACACTTTCTTTTTGAAATCTGCTGTGGAGAGATAGGTCAACCCCTCTGCCATAGTTGCAAGGGAAAAAAACACCATCAAAATGGTAAAAAAGACTCTTTTTTGCATAATTTTTCTAATTTAGGGTGCAAAGTTACAATTTTTTTCGTAACTTTGCAAACTTTTAATCAAAAAACGACAATGCTACACAGTCTAACACAACTTTCCTCTCTGCTCTCTGACCTCCCAAAAGGACAGTTGTTTGTGCTGACAGATAGTCATACCAAAGTACATTGTTTGCCACTTTTCGCCGAATCAATCGGAAATTTTTCGTACCATTTGCTCACGCTTGAAGCAGGTGAGGTGACCAAAAACTTGACATCTGTACAACTCGTTTGGGATTTTCTGCTCAAACACCGTGCCACACGTGAGGCGGTATTGGTGAATTTAGGCGGTGGTATGATTACAGACTTAGGCGGCTTTGCTGCGGCTACCTATATGCGTGGTATTCGATTTGTGAATATACCAACCACGTTGCTCGCTATGGTGGATGCATCATCTGGCGGAAAGACGGGTTTTGATTATAAGGGAGTAAAGAATGCAATCGGCACTTTCACACCGCCTTTAGCTACGCTGATTCATCTTGATTTTCTGCGTACATTACCAGCGGAGGAATTGCTGAGTGGTTTTGCTGAGATGCTCAAGCATGCGTTGATTGCTAGCCAAGAGGAGTGGGTAAACTTGTTGCAACTCCTGCAGGAGGAGTTGCCTCATGAGCAATTGGTGGAGGCGTTGGGTAGCACAGGTGTGTTGCAGGCAAGTATAGCAATCAAAGAAAAGGTGGTGGCACAAGACCCTCATGAGACAGGTTTGCGCAAGATTCTGAATTTTGGTCACACAGTAGGACATGCGATAGAGTCGGCTGCATTAGAACACAATGCTCTACCCCACGGCTACTGCGTCTTATGGGGAATGGTGGCAGAAGTGTATCTAAGTGTAGTAAAGTTCGGTTGTCCACGAGAGGTGCTTCAGCAATTGACGCAAGTGATGTTGCAGTATTATGGCAGGCCGCAATGCGATTGCAAGCAGCGTGAACAACTCATACAGCGTATGTATCAAGACAAAAAGAATAGTGCTAATCAAACTCCAAATTTCACATTGCTTCGCGCTATAGGCGAACCCGAAATTAATCAATACGTATCGGAAAAGGATATTGACGAGGCGTTGGAGTATCTATTTAGTTTGTAATTTTTCGCAAGGTCGCTTCGATTTCATCGTAGGTAAATCCTCTCTGTAGGCAGAAGCGAATTAGTTTTTCGCGTGCCATAGCATCACGTTTGAGTGCACGCTGTTTGGTGGATAATACTCGATACAACACGGCATGATACTCCTCTTCGTTGATTTCGTTCAAAGCATTTTCTATCAAAAGATTAGGTATCTTTTTTGCATATAAAGCAGCTTTAATTTTTACTCTTCCCCAACCTTGATATGCCACTTTATCGTGTACAAAGGCATGACAATAGCGTGCTTCATTGATATAACCGTCTGCTTGCAATCGCTGTAGGATAATTGTAGCATATTCTTCGTTAGCTCCCCACAACTGAAGTTTGTTATGCACCTCAGAGCAGCAGTGTTCTGCAGTTGCACAGTAGGCCTCTGCTTTATGCCTTAATTCGTCCAAAGACCATTCGTGGTTTACCATACATGTCGTATTTAAGGGTTACATCGGAATATCCTAGAGTTTTCATCATTGCACATACTTCGTCTCCATATGCTTCATTGATTTCAAAATATAGACTTTTTGCCGATTTCATCGAAGCTATATGCCTATAAAACAACAGAGGATCACTGTCAGGAACAAATAATGCAGTATGTGGTTCGTGAGCCAATACGCGCTCGTCCATTAGCGATTTTTCTTTGTGACATATATAGGGAGGATTACTTACTATAATGTCCTTCAAATCGGGCTTTTCTGCAAGAATATCCATTTGTTGCCAACTGACTTGCACGTTGTTTCTTTCTCCATTTTCCTTAGCTATGCTTAGTGCTTCTGCACTGATATCCACTCCTTGAACTTGCCAATTAGGGCATTTCCGCTTGAGGGCAATGGCTATACAGCCGCTTCCGGTACCGATATCTAGGACTTGAAGAGGAACTTTATTATCGCAGGACGAAGTGATCCAATCTACCAATTCAGCCGTTTCGGGACGAGGGATTAATGTGGAGGAATCGACACACAAATCCAATCCCATCCATTGGGTATGACCAAAGATGTATTGAATGGGGGTATGCTGCTGGAGTTGTTCGAGAATATTTGGCAGGTCGGGGATAGTTTTCTTTGGATGCCCCATGTATATTTGCGTTCGTGTGATGCCAGTAGTCTCTTCTATGATCCAATATGCTAACTCTTGAACCTCCTCTATAGGGTAAAAGTCTTTGAGTTCTGAAACGATATGTGATACGATTTCTTTCATGCTGCAAAGGTACAAATTTATTTTGATATTAACAAAAAATATTAGATTTAAGGCATTCGTATGTGTTTTTCTAAAAAAACAGTAAATACAAATTTACCTAAAAATGTGTTTTTTTTCGATTTAAGCGCACTTCTCATATTTTTAGCATATGGGTATTGTGTATGTCAAAAAAAAACTGTAACTTTGCAGTCGCTTTTGTGCGCGCACGCGCGTGCATTATTTATTAATGAAATAATAAGAAAAATAATAAATTATTAAACATATGGAAGAATTGAATCAACAAGTAGAACAACAAGAGAAGTATGATGGTTCGAGCATTCAGGTGCTCGAGGGTCTGGAGGCAGTGCGTAAACGCCCTGCGATGTATATCGGCGATATCTCGCTGAAAGGTTTGCACCACTTGGTATATGAGGTGGTGGACAACTCTATTGACGAGGCATTGGCTGGATTTTGTAGCAACATCGAGGTGACAATCAACGAGGATAACTCCATTACCGTACAAGATAACGGTCGTGGTATCCCAGTAGATATGCACCCAAAAGAGAAGAAAAGTGCGTTGGAGGTGGTAATGACCGTATTGCACGCCGGTGGTAAGTTCAATAAAGACAGCTACAAGGTGTCTGGCGGTTTGCACGGTGTGGGTGTGAGCTGTGTGAACGCGCTTTCTACCAAATTGCATGTAGAGGTACGTCGTGATGGTAAAATCCACGCACAAGACTATGCCAAAGGCAAACCATTGGCTCCTGTGAGCGTGGTTGGCACCTACAACGAGGGCGAAGGAACAGGTACACGCGTACAATTCTGGCCAGACGGCAGTATCTTCACCGAGACTGTTTATCACTACGACATCTTGGCTAACCGTATGCGTGAGTTGGCATACCTGAACGCAGGTGTGCGTATCACCTTGACTGACCTGCGCGAGAAGAACGAGGACGGTAGCTTCAAAGGCGAGGTGTTCTACTCAGAGGAAGGATTGAGCGAGTTCGTTCGTTATATTGACGGCACCCGCACACCGCTGATTAGCGAGGTGATTCACCTCAATACCGAGAAATATGGTACTCCTGTGGAGGTGGCTATCCTCTATAACACCGATTTTAACGAGAATGTACACAGTTATGTAAACAATATCAACACCATCGAGGGTGGTACACACGTGGCAGGTTTCCGTGCTGCACTCACTCGCGTCATGAAGAAATACGCCGATGAGAGCAAGATGCTGGAGAAGGCCAAGTTGAAAGACAAAGATGGTAATGCTAATATCGATGCGAACGACTTCCGCGAAGGTTTGACCGCTATCATCAGCGTGAAGGTAGCTGAGCCACAGTTTGAGGGTCAGACCAAGACCAAGTTGGGTAATTCGGAGGTGGCTGGTATGGTGTCGTCCGCTGTGAGCGAGGCATTGACCAACTACTTGGAGGAGCACCCAGAGGATGCGAAGAAGATTGTAGAGAAAGTAATCTTGGCAGCGCAAGCGCGTATCGCTGCGCGCAATGCTCGTCAGAGTGTACTCAGAAAATCGCCTCTCGGCGGTGGCGGTTTGCCTGGTAAGTTGGCTGACTGCGAGAGTAAAGACCCAGCCGAGTGCGAGTTGTTCCTTGTGGAGGGAGATTCTGCAGGTGGTACCGCTAAGACAGGTCGCGACCGTAAGATTCAGGCAATCTTGCCATTGCGTGGTAAGATCTTGAATGTGGAGAAAGCGATGGAGCATAAGGTGTTTGAGAGCGAGGAGGTGAGAAATATCTTCACCGCACTGGGTATTACCTTTGGTACCGAGGAAGATCCTAAGGCACTCAACCTTAGTAAGTTGCGCTATCATAAAGTAATTATTATGGCCGATGCCGACGTGGACGGTGCACACATTGCTACACTGATTATGACATTGTTCTTCCGCCATATGAAGGAGATTATTGAGCAAGGTCACTTGTATATCGCGATGGCTCCGCTGTATTTGTGCTCGAAGGGTAGCTACAAGGAGTACTGCTGGAATGACCAACAACGTTTGGACTTTATCATGAAGCATTGCGGTGGCGATGAGAAGTTGGTGAAGACACAGCGCTATAAAGGTCTTGGTGAGATGAGTGATGAGCAATTGTGGGAGACCACAATGGACCCAGCTCGTCGTCTGTTGAAGCAAGTGACCATCGAGAATGCTGCCGAGGCAGATCGCACCATCGCTATGTTGATGGGTGATGATGTGGCTCCTCGCCGTGAGTTTATCGAGAAGAACGCGACTTACGCTAAGATTGATGCGTGATTTTGTTTAGTGTTTAGAGATGAAGGTGGCCGTTTATTGTAGCGCAAAAGATAGAATACCTGAGGAGTATTTGGCTTTCGGTGATGTACTGGGTAAGTGGATCGCCGAGGCTGGACACACCTTAGTATATGGCGGTGCTACAGGCGGACTGATGACCCGTGTGAGCAATGCGGCTAAAGCGTGTGGAGGCACAGTGGAAGGCGTGATACCACAGCGTATCATCCAAGCTAAGCGTATGGCAGATAATTGCGATACGCTCTATGTGGTGAACAATATGTGCGAACGCAAGCAACAGATGAAGGAATTAGCCGATTGTTTCGTTTGTTTGCCTGGCAGCTACGGTACGTTGGATGAGATGATGGATGTGGTGGCAAGTGGTACAGTGGATGAACACCGCAAACCCTGCTTCATACTGAATTATCAAGGCTTTTACGAAGGTTTGAAATTGCAAGTAGCGCATATGCGCAAATTATCTTTCTTGCCTCAAGAGGAGCAATATGCACCACGATTTGTGGATACAATAGAAGAACTAATAAAGATGTTAGACCGCTGCGCTGTTGGATGTTAAATCGCTGCGCTGTGAGATAAAAATCAACGAATATGAAAAGTACAAAAGTATTTGAACAATGGTTGCAAGAACAAGCGCAAATCATTGTGCGTTATCGCCAAGTAGAGAAAAGCGATATTCTCGCAGAGTATAACGCATTGAAGAAAGTAGTGGAATCTACCGAGTTTCAAACAAAGAAAAAAGAACTCACAATCACTCAATATGTTGATACACAAGAGGCTAAAACGATGTCTGCATATAAGGGACTTAAGTGGAGTATATCAGTTATTCTATACAATCTGTTAAAAAAAGAGGCGTGGAAAGAGAAAACTGATGTGGCTAACTATTTGGCATTGGCAGAGCAGATTCAGACCCCTGAATTTCAACAAGCCAATGCGTTTTGGAAGAATCCAAAACGCTGGTTTACTACACCTGAAAGTCAACAAGAAAAACGCTTAAATGAGTTAGCAAAGCATGCAGATATTGTATTTTTCTTTGCGCATACAGAGAAAGAAGTAGCTGAATTAGAGAGTTACAAGACTGTTTGGGCAGAAGAATTTGAGACAGCGCGTTTGTCCGATGTATGGCAGACGGGTTTCCTCTATCCAAGCAAAGAGTTGAAAGCCAATCACTCGCACGTCAATGAATTGCAGGCATACACACAGGGTAAAAATACTCAAGTGGCTAATCGCGTATTGACTATCCAAACCAAAAAAGAAAAGATGACAGCACCAGCTTGGCATCCAACCAAAGGTATGGTGATGCATCCATTTGCGTATACAAGTGACGTGTGGCATACTGCACAAGCTATTGCTCCTAAAGCAGGTGTGTTGCAAACTAAAGTACGCTGTACTGGCAAGGCAAAACAGGTGCTTTGTTTGACTGCTGCAACAGCAAAAAAATCATTAGCAATCTTGCCTGCTAACAAAGTAGAGAAGGAAGCTATTTACACCCTTGTTTGGAACGATAAAGAAGTAGTAAACTATGTGAATGATGTGGAGGTTGCTCGCGGTAAGAACACATTGACTGGCGAGAATCTACATTTGTTGGTTCGTAGTTATTTGCCTACTGGACAAAAGGGTACAGGTAAAATGGAAATAGATTGGATTCGTGTGTACACTAACGCTTAAAACATTTAGAACTTTTTAAACTCTAAAGATTATGTTTCTCATCGCTGGGCCTTGTGCTATAGAGAGTCGTGATATCGTGATGCAAACAGCTGAAACGCTGCAGCAGATATGTGAGCGATTGGGTATTACGTTATATTTTAAGTCTTCATACGACAAAGCCAACCGCACGAGTTTATCGGAGCGCGGTGTGGGTATGGAGAAGGGATTGGAGATTTTGCAAGAAGTGAAATCTACTTTCGGTTTGCCTATCCTAACCGACGTACACGAGTCATGGCAATGTGCACCTGTGGCTGAGGTAGCGGATGTACTACAAATACCTGCTTTCTTATCCCGTCAGACCGACTTGCTGGTGGCTGCGGCTAAGACAGGTAAGGTTGTCAATGTGAAAAAAGGCCAGTTTATGGCACCTTGGGACATGCGTGGTGCGATAGCTAAAATAGAGGCTAATCATCCTCTTGCCTCATTACCTAATAGCCTTGTCACCTCCAAGAGCATCTGGCTCACCGAACGCGGTTCTAGCTTCGGCTATGGCAATCTGATTGTAGATATGACCTCGCTAGTGAAGATGCGCGACTACGGCTATCCAGTGGTGTTTGATGCTACACACTCGGTACAACAACCTAGCAGTCAAGCCGGAGTGACGGGCGGTAATCGCGAGATGGTACCACATTTGATCCGCGCTGCAGTAGCTGTAGGTATAGATGGACTCTTCCTAGAGGTACATCCTCAGCCAGAGAAAGCCATCTCAGATGCGGCTAACCAAGTACACCTAAGCGAAGTAGAGCAGATCCTGAAGCAAGTCTTGGCAATTGAAGAGGCACTAAACAGTAGCGAAGCGTCCTATAAACACTAAACACAAGGTAATATGTACGCAAACAGAGCAAAAGAGATATTCGATGAAGAGATTCGCGAGTTAGAAAAACTCAAGAATAGTATTGATGATAGTTTTGACGAAGTCATAGACGCACTCTACCATTGTCAGGGCAAGGTGGTGATGATGGGTATCGGCAAAACGGGTATCATAGCCCATAAGATGGCCGCATCGTTCGCCTCGACTGGCACGCCCTCTATTTTTGTGAACGCTGCTGAGGCAGTGCATGGAGATCTAGGTATGATCAATGCCAATGATATTGCAATATTGGTAAGCAATAGCGGATCCACCAACGAGATTTTGAATATCATTGACCCTCTCCATCGATTAGGATGTAAGATCGTAGCTATGACGGGTAATATGGATTCGCCGTTGGCGAAACGCGCAGATTATGCGTTATCCATCCATGTAGACGAAGAGGCATGTCCATTAGGTGTAGCACCTACCACATCTACCACAGCCACATTATTGATGGGAGATGCGCTGATGGTGTGTCTGATGGAGATGCGTAGGTTCAAAGCTGAAGATTTCGCGCTATACCATCCCGGCGGAGCCCTAGGCAGAAAATTGCTGGGACGCGTCAAGAATGTGATGACCACCGAAGTACCTCGCGTGCAAACCAACACCATTTTCCGCGACATTGTTCGTGAAATAACAGATAAGCATCTCGGTATGACTATGGTCTATGACAAGAAATGTTGTGTGGGTGTTATCACCGATGGAGATGTGCGCCGAGCGATACTAAAATACAACGATGTGCAAATTACTGCTACCGACATCATGACGCCATCCTACAAGCATATTGCAAAAGATGCGTTATTAAGTGATGCGTTGGCTATTATGGACAAACATAATATCACAACCTTGGCAGTAACAGAAACAGCAGAAACAACCGATATCATCGGTATAATTTCTATTCACCATATCATCGATTTTCAATCATAAAACATGATTATTCATTTACTTAAAAATATATCGCACGCGTATGTGCAGGAGTTGGCCGATCATGTGGGAGCACTGTGTTTGGAGAAAGCAGATCACTTTGTGCTAATCACTAACCACACCGTGAAGCAACTGCCTGCTGAGCTCGAAAGTATGGCATTAGCCCATTGGACTTTCAACACCGATATGCAACTATCTTCACGCGAATACCATCCAGAGACCCATCGTATTGCAATTGGCGATACCTATATCGGAGGCGATGGAAGCAACCAGCTGATGATTGCTGGTCCATGCGCTATTGAGAGCCGCGAGCAAATCGAGCAATCATGCCAAATGCTCATTCAACAGGGCATTCGCGTACTGCGTGCAGGTTGCTACAAACCACGCACTTCACCCTATACCTTCCGTGGATTGGGCGAAGATGGATTGAAGCTCTTAGCCGAGATGCGCGAGAAATACGGACTACTGATCGCCACCGAGATGCGCGATGCTACCCATGCCGATAAAGTGGTGGAGTATACCGATATTGTGCAAGTAGGTGCTAAGGCTATGTATGACCACGGACTACTCACCGCAGCCGGACAATCGGGTAAACCCATTATCTTGAAGCGTGGCTTTGGTTCGACCTTGCAAGAATTGGTCAATTGTGCCGATTTTATCATGAGTTGCGGAAATGATCAAGTGATCCTCTGCGAGCGCGGTATCCGCAGCTTTGAGACCAATACACGTTTCACCTTGGACCTTTGTGGTGTGGCATGGCTAAAGCAGCATTGCAACCTACCTATCATCCTCGATCCAAGCCACGCGATGGGTTATGCATATGGTATTGGCGACTTGGCACGCGCATGTACCGCAATGGGTATTGATGGATTGCTGATTGAGACGCACCCATGCCCTCAGTGTGCACAAAGCGACGCTCCACAACAACTCGACCATCAGCAATTCGGCGAGATGTACACTTCGCTAAAACCAATCGCACAGGCTATAGGTAAAACATTGATATAAACAACAATCGATATGAAACAAGAAAAAATCCAACTTCCTGAGAATGCCTCTCGTCCTCTCTGCCCAGGAGAGCACTACGAGCCAATTCTCAAACCACAAAACTCCTACCCCGAAATCACCCCTTATAGCGTGATCATGGGTGTCATCATGGCAGTCATCTTCTCTGCTGCCGCAGCATATCTTGGCTTGAAAGTCGGTCAAGTGTTCGAAGCAGCTATTCCTATCGCTATCATCGCAGTAGGCCTCTCCTCTGCCATGAAGCGCAAGAATGCCATTGGCGAGAATGTCATCATCCAATCCATCGGTGCATCTTCGGGTGTCATCGTAGCAGGTGCAATCTTTACATTGCCTGCGCTCTATATTTTGCAGGCAAAGTACCCTGACATCACCGTCAACTTCATGCAAGTCTTCCTATCATCCTTGCTCGGTGGTTGCTTGGGTATCCTCTTCTTGATTCCTTTCCGCAAGTATTTCGTACAAGAGAAGCACGGCGAATATCCATTCCCTGAGGCTACGGCTACTACCCAAGTCCTCGTCTCTGGCGAAGGCGGTGGCAACCAAGCTAAACCCCTCATTTGGGCCGCTGGAATCGGAGGTTTGTACGATTTTGCAGTCTCTACTTTTGGCCTCTGGACCGAGCAACTCACTACCCGCATGATGGGTTGGGGCGAGGCGTTGGCGGCTAAGTTCAAACTCGTCTTCTCCATCAACACTTCTGCTGCGGTACTCGGTCTTGGTTATATCATCGGCCTCAAGTACGCGGCCGTTATATGCGCGGGTTCGTTCTTCGTATGGTGGGTACTCCTTCCTCTCCTCGGCAGCGTGCCTGGCATGGAAGCTACTGACCCACAAAACCTCTTCCTTGATTATGGCCGCAATATCGGTATCGGCGCCATCGCTATGGCTGGTCTCATCGGTATCGTTAAGAGCTGGGGTGTGATCAAGTCGGCTGTTGGTTTGGCAGGCAAAGAACTCGGTGGCAAGGGCAAACAAGTCATCGAGGCGTCTCTCCGTACTGAGAAAGATCTGAGCATGAAGTTCATCGTTTTGGCCATTGCCGTGGCATTACTTGTGACCCTCGTCTTCTTCTGGTTCGGTGTATTGGGTAATATCTGGCAAGCCCTCGTGGCTTTCCTCGTGGTGGCAGTCATAGCTTTCCTCTTCACTACCGTAGCAGCTAACGCCATCGCTATCGTAGGTAGCAACCCTGTTAGTGGTATGACATTGATGACCCTTATCATCGCTTCTGTGATCTTCGTGGCCGTAGGCATGAAGGGTTCAAGCGGTATGGTCGGTGCTATGGTGATTGGCGGTGTTGTTTGTACGGCATTGTCTATGGCGGGCGGTTTCATCACTGACCTCAAGATCGGTTACTGGATTGGTACCAGCCCATACAAACAAGAGACTTGGAAGTTCCTCGGCACCCTCGTGAGTGCCGCTACTGTAGGTGGTGTGATGATTATCCTGAATAAGACCTACGGTTTCGTAGGCGAGAACGCCCTCGTGGCGCCTCAAGCCAACGCCATGGCTGCGGTCATCGAACCATTGATGAGTGGTCAAGGTGCACCATGGATGCTCTATTTCGCAGGTGCCGCTTTGGCATTGATTCTCAACTTCATGGGTGTACCTGTGTTGGCATTTGCCTTGGGTATGTTCATCCCATTAAGCTTGAACACCCCATTGCTCGTAGGTGGTGCTATCTCATGGTTGGTTAGCCGTAAGCGCGAGAAAGATGGCGAGAAGGCTGAGGAGTTGGCTCAAGCTCGCAACGAGAAGGGCACTTTGATTGCTTCTGGTTTCATTGCCGGTGGTGCATTGATGGGTGTGGTAAGTGCTTTGATTAAGTTCTGTGGCGTAGAGTGCTACTTAGGCGCTTGGGCTGCAAGCAACGGCGCCGCCCTTGTCGGCGTAGCCGCGTATATTGCTCTCATTGCTTACTTTATCACAGCAAGTAAGAAAACAAGTAACAACGACGAGAATAACTAAACTACCAAACAAATAGGGTGTACCATTTGGTACACCCTATTTGTTTTTATTTGTCATCAAAATTATCCGAGATATGTCTTTAAGATACTGCTTCGTGAGCTGTGTTTAAGTTTCTTAATAGCCTTCTCTTTAATTTGTCGCACACGCTCGCGCGTGAGGTCCAATTCGATGCCAATCTCTTCCAATGTTTTCTCTGGAACACCAATTCCGAAGAAACTGCGCAAGATATCCGCTTCGCGGGGAGTGAGTTGTTCCAGTGCACGATCAATCTCTCTGGAAAGCGATTCGTTGATCAGTTTGTAATCGGCATTAGGAGAGTCTTCGTTAACCATCACGTCGATAAGGCTATTGTCCTCGCCTTCTACGAATGGGGCATCTACACTGACTTGACGTCCTGACATCTTGAGTGTATCGGCAATCTTATCCACAGGAATGTCTAAGATTTCAGCCAACTCCTCAGCACTTGGCTTACGCTCGTGCTCTTGCTCGAAACGTTGGAAAGCCTTGTTGATTTTGTTGAGCGAACCTACTTGGTTCAGTGGCAGGCGCACGATACGTGCTTGCTCTGCAAGAGCTTGTAGGATGGACTGACGAATCCACCATACGGCATATGAGATGAACTTGAAGCCACGTGTCTCATCGAATTTTTCTGCTGCTTTGATAAGCCCAAGGTTGCCTTCGTCAATCAGGTCAGGAAGGCTCAATCCTTGATTTTGATACTGTTTTGCTACAGAGACAACGAAGCGTAGATTGGCGCGTGTTAATTCCTCAAGGGCAGCTCTATCGCCATTGCGGATACGACCAGCCAACTCCACCTCACGATCAACCGAAATCAATGGCTCGCGACCAATCTCTTGGAGATACTTGTCGAGCGAAGCTGACTCGCGGTTGGTAATGGATTTTGTGATTTTTAACTGACGCATGTAGTACAGTTAACAATTAATAATTAATAGTTAATATTTGAAAAGCAATCATAATTCTTAATTCAAAATTAATAATTATCCTTGCTTTGTGATCCGGTCGGGATTCGAACCCGAGACCCACAGCTTAGAAGGCTGTTGCTCTATCCAGCTGAGCTACCAGACCCTCGCGCGTTAGCGCGAAAATAAACTGTGCTTACGCACAAAATCACCTATGCAGGCACACAAAATAGTGCCTACAAAGGCAATTAGGGCGCAAAATTACTGCTTTTTTTTGAATTATGCAAATAATTTTGCAAATTTCTTACAAAAGTTCTTCAAAAAGCTTTTGCAGATCAGGTTTGCGCATGGCACCTACACTGCGATTTACCAACTCACCGTTCTTAAAGAATAGGATAGTTGGGATGTTCATGATGCCGTATGCAGAGCATGTCTCATCGTTGTCATCTACATTGAGTTTACCTACGGTGATCTTGCCTTCATACTCAGCTGCCAACTCTTCTACGATAGGCAACATCATCTTGCAAGGACCACACCAAGGTGCCCAAAAATCTACTACGAGGGGTTTGCCCTCTGCTAACAATTCTTGAAAGTTAGCATCTGTAATCTCTTTTGCCATAGTTGTTATATTTTTATTGTTTTATTTTCTGTCATACCTGATAGCAAGATGTCTGTGATAGGATCTTCTACCAAAGTTTGAATAGCGCGTTTCAGCGGACGCGCACCATACTTGCGGTCGCGCGAACGCTCAAGCAACTGCTCTGTGGTCTTTTTTGTCAGTTGCAATTTGTAGCCCATTGCCTCCAAACGTAGTTTCAATGGGTGTAATTCAAGCGTCAAAATCTGTGCCAAAGCCTCGTCGTTTAGCGGGTGGAAAACGACTACATTGTCCAATCGGTTGACAAACTCGGGTGGGAAAGTGCGATTCAATGCTTTCGTGAGCATATATTCCGACTGTTTCTCGTCGATTTCATCGGCATTGAAGCCTATACCAGCGCCGAATTCATTCAGCTGACGTGTACCCACATTGCTTGTCATAATAATGATGGTGTTGCGAAAATCTACCACACGCCCCTGACGATCTGTCAGTCTCCCTTCGTCCATCACTTGCAGCAGGATGTTAAATATGTCAGCATGCGCCTTCTCGATCTCATCGAATAGCACAATCGAATATGGTTTGCGGCGTACGGCTTCTGTCAGTTTACCTCCCTCTTCATGAGCAACATATCCAGGAGGAGCACCCACGAGCAAACTTACAGTGTGCTTCTCAATATATTCTGACATGTCAAAGCGCACGATTGCATCGCGATTGCCAAACATCTCTTCTGCTAAACATTGTGCCAAGTGTGTCTTACCTACGCCTGTAGGACCGAGCAAGAAGAAGGTGCCAATCGGTTTGTTTGGATTGCGCAATCCCATACGCGAACGTTGTATGGCTTTCACAATGGTGTCAATGGCTTTGTCTTGCCCAATTACGCGTTGCTTGATTACCTCACTCATTTGACGCAATTGTTCGCCTTCAGCCTGCGCTACGCGCTGTACGGGTACGCCTGACATTCTGCTCACCACGAATGCTACATCCGCTTCGGTCACTTTGACCATTGTCTCGTCGCCCTCTTGCTTTTTCGCCTGACTACCTTTCCACGCTCCAGCCTCATCCATGGCATCAATTGCCTTGTCTGGGAAGAAGCGATCGGTGATATACCTATCGGTCAATTTGACACATGCGTGCAACGCTTCTTCGGTGTATTGTACATGATGAAAAGCACCATACACCTCGCTAATACGTGTCAGTACGGCATAGGTTTCTTCTGCTGAGGTAGGTTGTACCATCACTTTTTGGAAACGACGTTCCAAAGCCCCATCTTTTTCTATTGATTTGCGGTATTCTGTGATAGTGGTAGCGCCAATGCATTGTACTTCGCCACGAGCTAAGGCGGGCTTGAGGATATTTGCCGCATCCAATGAGCCTTGTGCATTGCCCGCTCCCATAATAGTGTGGATTTCATCAACAAAGAGGATGATCTCAGGGTGCTTGTGCAGTTCGTTGATAACGGACTTCATGCGCTCTTCAAACTGGCCGCGATAGGTAGTACCTGCCACCATAGATGCGATATCCAATGACACGATGCGTTTGCCTGCCAATGTAGCAGCTTCGCCACTCTCAATGCGCAATGCCAATCCCTCTACAATTGCAGACTTGCCTACACCAGGCTCGCCAATCAAAATAGGGTTATTCTTCTTTCTGCGTGAGAGAATCTGTACCACGCGCTCTATCTCGGCTTGACGTCCTACTACAGGGTCAAGTTCGCCATTGCGCGCTTGAGCGGTCAAGTCGCGACCATATTTATCCAAAGCGGGTGTGCCTGTTTTGCTAGTCTTGGTTCTTTGTTCTTGGCTCTTGGCTCCCCATTCAAGCGGTTGTTCTCCAGCAAACTCCGAGTCCAGGTTGCTGCCATCTTGAGGCAATGGCTGTGGCTTAGGATATAGCCCCTCTATACGCTCATAATCAATACCAAACTGCTGCTCGATAAACATAGCAGGGTAGTTCACGCGCTCGCGTAGTAAACCTAGTAGCAAGTGTACCGAACCGCATTCTTCTGCGTGATAGATCTTAGCTTCGATTTGCATTAATCGCAATATGCGCAGGCTAGCGCGCGACATCTTTTGTGTTTCGTTGGTGCTTGCTTGCATCAATCGTTCATCAATCGCACGTTTGAGTTCCACTGGATTCAGTCCTGCTTGCATCAGTAGTTCGAATGCTTTGCCATTGGCCAATCGCAGAATACCCAACATCAAGTGGTCAGGCAGTACCTCGCTATTGCCCAATCGCTGTGCCTCTTGCTGAGCATAAAGGAGAATAGTATTTAAATTATTTGTTTGTAGCATGATTGTCTAACTTCTTATTTGTAAAAATGCCATGCCAATCCCGCTCTGAACATGTCTGGTGCCATTGGATAACCAGGCATCTCGAAGTATTGTTTGTTCATAAATGATGCGTTGAAGTGTTGGTATTGCGCAAACAACTTCAGTCGCAAACTCTTTACATAGAAATTGGCATATACATTCATCACGGGGTAATTGCCCACTTGCTCTTGGTCTTGCACGCAGAATTGTCCTAATGCAGGGTTTAGTATAGGGGCGTAATATTTCGTAAAGAATCGCATATCAACACCAATCTGCGTATCCAATGCCTTGAACCAACATCCGTGGTAGTACAGGTTGTGGTATAGGGTGATGGCGGGCAATGGTAGTTTGTCAGAGGATGAGTGTTGATATACCACATGATTGTCCAGATTTACCCATGGAGTGGTGATGTTTAGTTGCAAATCTGCTGCCAATACTTGTATATTACCATCCACTTGCTTAGGGGTGCCATCGGTGGAAAAATAAATATGATTAGTGATGTTCTCAAATGATACATTGAGCTTTGGCTTTACCCACTGGGTAGGATAAGCAATCTCTCCACTCACTTGTAATCGTAGAGGTCGCTGAAAATCATTATCCCAACGGTAGTGATTGCTGCGGTAGTGTGTCAGATAGTAATCGGGAACTTCGTTTCGGAAGAATGCTTTGGCGGTGATTGTCATTGAGTCTTTGCCCAAACGGAAGCCTGCATCCACATGTCCGTTTACCTGAAATTCGCCCAATTTGTATCCCAGTACGCATATGTTTCCATCAAATCCATAATGTACGTATTGTCCGCGATGCTTGTATAGCGCACCGCCCACATAAGTATTGTTGGTCCACCGTTGTCCAAAAAGGGTGTCTGGCATCAAGTGTAATGTGTTGGTAATGACATCGTTATATGAATTGCTTTGTGGGAAAGGGTTGAGATTGACAATGTTTTCCTCTTGTCCTATAGCGGTGGTATGACGCTGACATTCATTCATGGCATATACCATGGCACCGAATTTGAGTACGGTATTAAATTCTTCTTCGAAGGTGACCGCCAAGGTGTTCTTGATGGTTAGGCATGCTGCGGAGTCGTTGGTTGCCACGGGGTTGTGATACTGGTTGGGCAGAATGCTTTGTGTGGCAGATTTCTCCACATACCGCTTCGTACCATCGGTTACTTCGAATATATGGCGGAAGGTAGTCACGGGCACATACTCAATCTTGATGGAGTCTTTCTTTACCCATTTGCCTTCTTCATCGCGCTCGCGGTAGTTTACTTTGCGTTCACGTTCTACGCAGATACTATAGTAATGATTCAGATACCCCGACAAATAGCGCAACGCCGACATACCCTGCATCCTCACTGGCATATCCTCTGGTTTGAGTACGCCTTGTAGATCAGCGGGATTCTGCAAACCGCCATTCTCAAAGTTGCTCAGCGTGTTCCATGTGAAGGATGATTGTAGCGAATAGTGGTCGCCATTGTAGCTTCCGAACACCGAGCCGAACACCGTCTTACCTTCTTGATTGGCAAAACGACCATACGAGTTGAGGTAGTCGATGGTCATACCCAGATTGGTACGACGAGTGACGTTACCCGTGAAGGAGAAACTGATGTCATTTTGGTCAAGGTTGGTAACAAACCCTTTTTTGTACGCAATGGTGGAGTAGGGGGTAGTGGTGTGATAGTATTTCACCTGTTGCGGTGTGATAATGTATGGGGTGTATGCATCTGCAAAGATGAAGTCCGTGGTCTTCTTTCGTGCGAAATAGATGCGTGACTGACTGGGGGATATGAGGTTGGAGTTGCTGACGTTGGAGATGGAGTAATCATTGAGTGGGTCGCGCATGGGCAAATGCATATATGAGGAGTCGATACCTGCCAATGTGTCTGCTACGCCCGTCCATTCATCAAGTTGCCATGCTCGTATGATGGTAGGTACCGATTTTTCTGCAGCCGATAAGTCCATCACAATGCACAACATCCATGCTAATATCTCTACCCAACGCTTCATTATTTGTCTTTATAAGAAACTATTTATATATTTTATTTCTCAAACGTTTTGCACATTGAGTATTGAAAGTATGTCCTGGACGAAGAGCTATGATCTTACCTTGGATACGGCAACCAACCAAAGACAGATCACCAATAATATCTAACAGTTTATGGCGCGCAGGTTCATTTAGGTAATTAAGCGGACTGAGGTACCCTAATTTAGTTGCATTGATATGTGGCTGACCTAGTTTGTCAGTCATATAATCCAAGCCCTCTTGCGACATGGGCGTCTCATAAATTACCAAAGCGTTTTGCAAATCACCGCCCTTGATAAGCCCCATACGCAATAGTGGCTCAATCTCGCGCACAAAACAGAAGGTGCGCGCTGAAGATATCTCGTGTGCATAATCACGGAGATTATATAGTTCCGCTTTTTGTTCATGCAAGAAACTTGATGATGGATAAGCTACGGTAACCTCCACTTCATATTTGTCAGAAGGCACGATAAGTATTTTGTTACCATGCTCCGAGAGATATTCGATAGAATCGGTTACAACATAAACTTTTTGTTCGGCCTCTTGCTCCTGCAATCCAACCTCTTGAATAGCTTTGACATAGAACTTCGCACTACCGTCAAGGATAGGCATTTCTGGTCCATCCAATTGAATAAGGCAGTTATCTACTCCCATAGCATAGAGGGCAGAGAGAGCATGTTCCACAGTGGATACTTTCCATTCCCCACGTTCAAGCACTGTACCACGCTCAGTAGCAGTAACGTAGTCGGCTACAGCTTCATAGGTAGGACAACCTTTAAGATCCGTACGACATATACGTATACCAGTATTCTCTTCTGCAGGAAGAAAAGTAGCGTGGATGTATAAACCGGTATGTAGTCCTTTACTTTCAAAAGAGAAGGACGATTTGAGTGTATGTTGTTTCATCGCTTTATTAAATGCAAATTTGGGCGCAAAGATACAAAAAAAAACGTATATACACAAACAAAATTGAAGAAAGTTTAAATTAAGAAACAAAATTACAATATATTGAAATATTCTAAATAAATTCTAAACAATAAAACAGCATAAGGTCAATATTATTATAGATAGTAGCACTAGTAGGACTAGCCGCACTAATGATGGACGATTAGAACGATTTATATTGGTGTTATAGCATGGCATGGATGAAAGCCGGGAATTGGACATACAGCTTGCTTCGCTCGGTCTTAGTGTCAATGGGAGCTTGTACATCAGGATACCTACCACGCATATTAGGCTACTGCGCCTCATAAAGAAGGCGGAACTGCCTGAAAAACGTAGGGGATTCGACCAAAGTGTATTAGTCGGGGATGTTGCTTATTTGTCCGAGAGATAATTGCATAGGTGTTTGTCCGTTTGGCGAACTGCTTGCAGGATCTGAGTTGTGCGACAGCAAGACTCTTGCTAACAAGTTTGGTTGGCGAGTTTTGCACCTTGAGCAGGCGTTCTCTTCCAATGACGTGGGTTTAGGATGGTATAGGATTCTTGTTTGCACTCGTGAATGACACGACCGTTGACTCGAAACTTCTTTTGACGATTAACGATATCGCTACGCTTGCTGAGAGAGCTGTGAATCTCGACAATGGTTGGTTGAAGGTGAGAGTTGCCAGGTAATTGAAAGTTTTAAGGGGCGCTGATATTATAGTGAAAGCTGTTGAATAATAGATAAGTTACCTATAAATAACCTAAGATTGATAGATGTATTTCGGGTAAAGAGTATCATACACGCGGGAGATTGGGAAACCCATGACATTGAAATAAGAGCCTTCCATACGCGTAACGCCCACATAACCTATCCACTCTTGTACACCGTATGCACCCGCTTTATCGAGCGGGTGGTACTTGGTTACGTAGTAGTTAATTTCTTCCTCTGATAGCGTCTTGAATGTGACTTTAGTACAATCCACTAAAGTTTCTAGTTCGCCGTTCATATCTGCAAAACATACTGCGGTATATACCTCATGGGTTTGACCACTGAGGCGGGAAAGCATGGCTTTAGCATCTGCTTCGTCTTGTGGCTTTCCTAGCATCTCGCCATTGAGCCAAACGATCGTATCGGATGTAATAAGCAAGTCATTCTCTCGAAGTTCACTCGCGTATGCGCGCGCCTTTGCGCGCGAAATATATAGAGGTATATCCCCCGCTTGAAGATAAGTAGGGTAAGACTCATCTGCATCAATAGTGACGCAAGAGAATGGGATATCTAAACCCGCCATCAGTTCGCGACGGCGAGGGCTTTGAGAGCCCAAGATGATATTTGGATTCAAAAGTTTCATGCGCTACGCGCTTGTTTCAAAAGTATTAAAGGTTAGTGGCAATCACATAGGAGAAAAGCATACCCATGAACATAGCGAACTTGATAATCGTTTGTACACGGTGATATTCTGTGCGGCTGTTTGCTGCCCAAAGCAAGACAATAGAGCATAGGATAGGTACAATCAAACCAAACACTACGTAGCGCGTAGGCAAGGATTTCCATTCATGCGAGAAAGGTAAGACGGCGAATAGTATGTATACTATCAAAGTAGCAATGACCACAAGCAAAATGGTAGCAATAATCTTAGCTACTTTATCGCCCCACACGATAGGCAGAGTGCGACATTCCATTTCGCGGTCACCCTCTATATCCTCTATATCTTTCACAATCTCGCGTACCCATGTGAGCAAGAATGCAAATATTGCAAAACCACCTGTCCAGACATACAACTCACCTACAATAGGGGAATAAGCCAATGCGTTTTGGTAGAGATGGTGCAAATAGTCAGCATTGGCTATTGCTACCAGTAATGGTACAATAGCTGAAGCAAACGCTACGACTAGATTGCCAATGAGAAACATGCGTTTGTAGCTGGCAGAGTAGAACCACAATAGTCCTGGGATAACTACATATGTGAATAGTAACGTCCAACTATGCGCCCACCATGCCACTACCGTACCAGCAATCACGCCTACTGCCGTGAGACCATAGAATAGATTCATGGCTGCATCACGTGAGATAATACGGGTTACAACTAAGTTATCTGGACGATTAATGCGGTCAATCTTGACATCAAAGTAATCGTTGATTACATATCCTCCCGCAGCGATACCTACCACACTCACGATCAGCAATGTCAATATCCACCAAGGCATAAGTTCACCAAATTGCTCTAGTTGGAGCAAAGGTGTTGCCACCCACTTTTCCATGACGTAGAGCAGGATAGCCACAAAAGTAAGATTGCCTACTCGAAGCAACTGAAGATAAGGTTTGATAATCTCTGCCAATCGTTTCATATCTTTTAACCTTTAATCTTTAACATAACACCCTTCCAAGCAGGAAGCGTTATGCAAATAGGAGTATGAGAGGTCAATGGGAAAGTATATTCCGTACCTGTGAGCAAGTCTTTCGCCTTTGCCTCTGATTGCGTATCGAGTTGCAAATGCTCAAATGCCTCTTGTGGAATACGCACCTGCATATCCACTTGACGGTCATCGAAATTCAGAATAACCAATATCGTTTGCTTCTTATACTTGCGGATAAACGTGTATTGCTCGTGCTTGTTGAAACCCTCAGTTTGCGCATAAGTCAAGTCGTACATATCACCCATAGTGATGGCTTTTTCGCTACGTGCGACACGCAATAATTGACGGTAGAATGTACGTAGTGTCTTTTGCTCCTCATCTAGATTAGCACCATCAAACTTACCATGATTAGCCCACGCTTGCAGGGATTTCACGCCCCAATAGTCAAAGATTGTTGTACGTCCGTCCATGCCTGAGAAGCCTTCAGCATCCATACCCTTCTCGCCCAACTCCTGTCCAGCATATACCATCACAGGGTTAGTGCCCAAAGTAGCAGCTACAATCATAGCAGGCTCGGCACACATACCACGTCCGCAGAAGAAGCCACTAGCGATACGTTGCTCATCGTGGTTCTCTAAGAAATAGAGCATACGGTCACGAATATCGTCCACCGATTGCCATTGCATTGTGATACCCTCCGCAGCCCAATTCTTGCTGGTTACACCGC
>Ga0233361_1000018_pt1 | contig 35260 bp, 27 predicted proteins | sample ElkDunMinimDraft_21_FD_180678 | JGI IMG/M metagenome (GOLD analysis project Ga0233361, IMG submission 180678) | Fecal eukaryotic communites from dung pellets of Tule Elk in California, USA - Elk Dung C0 | ecosystem: Host-associated > Mammals > Digestive system > Large intestine > Fecal | place...
GCTATCTTTCTCGAAACCACTCCGTTACCACTTGCTTACTACTTGGTTACCATCTAGGTATTTCCCTATAGGGTGTCCGTAATGTATTAGAGCCGTTTTTGATATTTTTACAATAAATTGTCTATTGGACTTTGTCAAATCGTAAATATTTTGTACCTTTGCACCCAATATTGTTTTGCACATTGAAACTAACCGAGTTATGGGGAGAAATAAAATATATATAGTATTGGCGATGTTGGCTGTTGTACTCATGTCTTGCTCCACGCAAAAAAACACATGGAGTACTCGTACCTTCCACCAAATAAAAACAAAATATAACATCTATTACAATGGTCAGTTGGCGTTCAAGGATGGCGAAGAAGCTACTCGCGAAGCCAATGAAGATGATTATTCTACCATCCTCAATCTTTACCCCGTATCCAACCATGAAGCAGCACAGAGTGCTACTTCTCAAATGGATCGAACTATCGAAAAATGCCGTAAGTGCATCAAATTACATAGCATCAAAGCGCGTCCGAAAGTTGATCACGACAAGAAACGTAAAGATCCTGAATATGCTGCGTGGTTGGAGCAAGAGGAATTCAACAATCAAATGGGTAACGCATGGATGCTATTGGCGAAGGCAGAATTTCATAAGGGTGATTTTATTGGTAGTGTCAGTACGTTCAACTATATCATTCGCCATTATAGCCACGATGTAGATATGGTGGCATGTTGCCAATTGTGGATCGCACGAGCATATGCCGAAATGGGATGGCTGTATGAAGCGGAAGATATGCTGGCAAAAGTGCAAATAGAAAACCTCAGCCGTAAAAACGCCCCTCTCTATGCTGCTGCTAGTGCAGATATTTTGCTTAAAACCAAACAATATAAAGAGGCTATTCCTTTCATCAAGATTGCTCTACCTAATGAGAAGCGTAAAGAGAATCGTCCTCGTTTTCAATTTGTGTTAGGGCAGTTGTACCAAATGCAAAATGATAAAAAGAATGCCCAATTGGCCTACGAAAAAGTGCTAAAGATGCAGCCATCTAATGAGATGGACTTCAATGCACGTATTCGCCAAGCGCAAATGGAAGACAACCCCAAGGCTGCGGTTAAAGCGTTGGAAAAGATGGCTAAGCAAGATAAAAACAAAGAGAAACTAGATCAACTCTATGGTGCCATTGGTGATGTTTTTCTTTTGAGACAAGATACTGCAAATGCCCTCAAATACTACGAACTTGGCATCGAAAAAAGCACTGAAAATGGTTTAAACAAAGCACACGTATTGATTACAGCCGCAGATATCTATTATCAGCAACGTAATTATGTCTTAGCAAGCCCTTACTACAAAGAGGCTTTGCAAATCATTTCTGCTGAAAGCGAAGATTATGAGCGTATCCAACGTCTATCGGAAACGCTTGATGCACTTGTGGTGGAATATACTGTGGTACAATTACAAGATTCATTGCAGCATCTTGCCACTTTATCCGAAGTGGAACAACGTGTAGTGGTTGATTCCATTATAGCCCGACTTATTCGTGCTGAAGAAGAGGAGAAGGAGCGTTTGGCACAAGCCGAGCGCGAGGCAGAGAATAACTCTGGTACACGCAGTGTCAATACGGCCAATATGCTTGGTGGGGCAGGTGCAGGACAATGGTATTTCTACAATCCCCAACTTCTTCGCTCTGGCAAACAGACCTTCCGTACCCAATGGGGTAATCGTTCCTTAGAGGATAATTGGCGCCGTATGAGTAAGGCCACTAGTTCGTCCATTTTTGACGATACTTCCGAATGGGATGAAGAATTGGATAGTGATAGTATAGCTTCAGATTCTACTGCTTTAGCAGTCAATGTATCTGTGGAAACCGACAACCACAAGCCCGAGTACTATCTCCAACAAATCCCACGCACAGAAGCAGATATTCAGCAGTCTAACCAGCTCATTGCCGATGCGTTATATAATATGGTTTACATCTATCGCGATGAGGTTGGCGATCGTCAATTGAGCGATGAAACGTTCCAAGATTTCTTGCATCGTTTCCCAAATGAGCCTCGTTTGTTGGATCTCTTCTACATGCAATACCTTACAGCCTTGAAGGAAAATCGTACTGCGGATGCTATGCATTACAAGGCAGAGATTCTTTCACGTTTCCCCGATTCCAACGAGGCGTACATCGTAAGTCAGCCTGATTATTTCGACCGTTTACGTCGTATGGCGGTGGAGCAAGATTCACTCTATGAACAAACGTATCGTGCATACACCACCAGCCAGTTCGCTGCTGTCAAGGCCAATACTACATATGCCGAAGAGCATTACCCACTTACGCCATTGATGCCACGTTTCCTCTTCCTTAATGCCATAGCAGTGGCTAAGACCGATGGACAAGAGGCATTTATGACTTCGCTTCGTGACATGGTAACACGCTATCCGGATAGCGAGTTATCTGCGATGGGTAAAGATATGTTGGCTTTGATGGGACAGGGAGCAGAAAGTCAGCAAGATGCTTCTACATCTTCTTTGCAATCGCGTCGTACTACGCTAGAAGAATCCGAGCAGCAATTGGATACCACCCTGCAGTTTAATCCAGAAAGAGCCATGCCAGCTATGGTGCTGATGATTATTCCTCAAGATGAGAATTTGCTCAACGATTTGCTCTACGAGGTGGCACTATTCAATTTCACGCAGTTCATGATCAAGGACTTCGACCTTAAACAACGCCCTATGTTTACGCAAGAGCAAAGTGCCTTGCAAATCACAGGTTTTATATCCTTGGATGAAGCAGAATGGTACAAGAGTTTGATAGATAAAAATGCCGATCTCAAAATTAAACTCCAAGCGTTGGGTGTGCAAATCATTTGTATCACCGAAGCCAATAATGAGTTGCTTAATACATCTTTTTCACTAGAAGACTATTTCCACTTTATTAAAAAATAGAATTAAGTGAATTAGGTGTAAGAATAACCTTCTTTTTATGACCTATAACTGGAACATACGATGTTTGACGGCTGTAGAGCAGGAGACGCAACTGCAGTTGGAGCGCGAGTTGAATATCAGTTCGGCTGTAGCACGTATGTTGGTGGTGCGTGGTATGCAGACTGCCGATGAGGCGCGTGCTTTTGTACGTCCGTCATTGGATAAACTGCACGATCCCTTCCAGATGAAGGATATGGACAAAGCCGTTGAGCGCCTGCATCAAGCCATTACTCAAGATGAGAAGATTCTTATCTACGGCGATTACGATGTGGATGGCACCACCGCTGTAGCAGTGATGTTTCGATTCCTCTCGCCTCTTGCCTCTTGCCTTGACTATTATATCCCTAACCGTTACACCGAAGGGTATGGTTTATCTTCACTGGGTATTGACTATGCAGTGGCACAAGGGTGTGGTCTGATTATCACATTGGATTGCGGTATTAAGGCGGTGGAGAAAGTGGCATATGCTGCCAGCAAAGGTATTGATGTCATAGTCTGCGACCATCACACACCTGGCGATGAGTTACCCAATGCTGTAGCAGTGCTCAATATGAAGCGTAGCGATTGTCCTTACCCATACAAAGATCTCTCGGGGTGTGGTGTAGGTTTTAAACTAGCACAAGCATACACGCAACGCTATGGTTTGCCATTCGAAAATCTTGTACCATTGATGCAACTATTGGCAATGTCCATTGCTTCGGATATCGTACCCATAACAGGTGAGAATCGCATTTTGGCACACTTTGGTATCCAACAACTTAACAAGGCACCTTTCATGGGAGTGTCAGCCATTATGCAGGTAGCGAGTGTCAAAGCTAAGAAGCTGACAATTAGTGACCTTGTATACAAGATAGGTCCACGTATTAATGCTTGTGGACGCATGAAATCGGGTCGTGCAGCTGTGGAACTACTACTCACAAATGACCCCATTTTTGCACAGCAGCAAGCCGAGGAAGTAAACCAACACAACGAAGACCGTCGTGACTGCGATACGGAAACTACTAAAGAGGCGTTGGCACAATTACGAGTTGACCCAACCTTTGCAGAGCGTCGTTCTACGGTGGTCTATGCCTCACATTGGCATAAAGGTGTCGTAGGTATTGTAGCATCTCGTTTGACGGAGACATACTATCGTCCAACGATTGTGCTAACAGCAGGCGAAGATGGTATTATCTCTGGTTCGGCACGCTCGGTAGGGGGTTTTGATATCTATGCAGCTATCGACTCATGCAGCGACCTGCTAACGAACTTCGGAGGACACAAATATGCGGCAGGATTGAGTATGCACATCAACGACTTGCCTGAATTCAAGCAACGTTTTGAGGCGTATGTCGCAACGCACATCCAACCCAATCAGTTGCAACCAACATTGGACATTGAGGCTGAATTGCAACTCGGCGATATCACCCAATCTTTCTACAATGTGCTTCGTCACCTGGAACCTTTTGGCCCAGGCAACCCTAGACCATTGTTTGTCTCTCGCCGACTCATTAACCACCGCGATACACGTGCTGTTGGTAAAGAGCGTGAGCATCTTCGACTAGATGTCACCGACCGCATAAATGCCATCACAGGCATTGCCTTCGGTCGCGCCGATATGGCAGAGTATATACAAAACGGCAACGCCGTGGATATCTGCTACGAACTCAACGAAAATACTTTTAACCACCATACCACCATTCAAATGATGGTACAAGACATCAAAGCAATTGAGAATTAAGAATTTTGAATTAAGATATGTTCAGTGAATTAGACACAAAAGGTCCTCGCCTTCGTCGAGGCAGTATAGAAGTAGTTTGCGGAAGTATGTTCTCGGGAAAGACCGAAGAACTTATCCGCCGTATGAAACGTGCACAATTTGCCAAACTCAAAGTAGAGATCTTCAAACCTGCCATTGACGTGCGTTATAGCGAAGCCGAAGTGGTCAGCCACGACCGCAACGCCATCCAATCCACTCCCGTGGATAGCAGTCAAAACATCCTCCTCATGGCGAACGACGTAGATGTAGTCGGCATCGACGAGGCACAATTCTTCGACATGGGAATCGTGGAAGTAGCCAACGAGTTGGCTCGCCGCGGTATTCGTGTCATCTGTGCAGGCTTGGATATGGACTTCAAGGGTGTACCATTCGGCCCTATGCCAGCATTGATGGCTATTGCCGATGATGTGTATAAGACCCATGCCATCTGCGTACATTGCGGCGACTTGGCATATGTCAGCCACCGTACCGTTAGCAGCGACAAGCGTGTCCTCCTCGGCGAGACCGAGAGCTACGAACCGCTCTGCCGCTCTTGCTACGAGAAGGCGTTGGCAGCAGAGAAAGTAGATAACTAATCAGCATAGGATAAGCAACCTATAAGCATAGAATAAGCGAGGGTCATCCCTCGCTTATTTTTATCGGTTGCACTCATAAAGCGGTTGTTCGATAATTCGCTGCAAAGGTAATCATTTTTTCTTTATATTCCAAATTTATGGCAATATTTTTGGATTTCGGTCTCTTTTATAGTTTATTCAAGATATTCAACATAAGCAAACAATCCGCATAACCGACTTAATCGTTCGGTTATGCGGATTGTTAGTTGGTTTTATAGTTGGGTCTGTATTTGTATTATAATACTACCTTTTGGATTTCTCCTGCTATGGTTACAAGATACATTCCCTGAGGTAATGATAACATTTCTTGACGCCCCGTGTAAATCAATTTACCAGAAGCATCCAAAACGTAGTAATTGGTGTCCGCACCTTCTACGTGCAATGTGCCATTTGCACCATAGACCTTGGCAGAAGTGATTTGAGTATTCTCCACATTGGTTGGAGTGCTAGATGCTATTTTGAAATATGCATATACTTCAAGATTGCCATCAGGATAGAAAGCACGTGGGTTGTCGGTGTTATCATCACTCCAATGCGAGAACTCAAATCCTTCGATAGGTTCTGCCACAAGAATGACTTTCACACGTCCTCTGTCTGGTTCGCCAGAAGCAGCAACCACATTGAAGGTTTCTATCTCGAATTCAGCAGTAAACAGGCTATCCTTCTCTACCATAACTACGCGAGGGTTGTCGGTAATGCCATCTGACCATTGTACAAAGCGATAGAATGGATTGGCTGTAGCGGTAAGTGTAGCTTCTGCTGTGTAGAGATATGGACCAGCACCTGACACATAACCCATCGCATCATCGTTGACGTTGGTAGATACTATATATGTATTAGCAGCGAACTCTGCGGTGTAAGTAATGTCCTCGGTCACTACGATATTGCGAGGGTTATCGGTATTGCCATCATTCCATTGTACAAAATGATAGCCATAGTTGGCAACTGCTTCGATGATAGCATTATCATCATCACACACATTGCTTTGTACGATACGTGCTGCACCTTGCTGTTCGTTGGTGGTAGCAACGGTTAATGTATTTTCAGGATCTGGTTCTTTAATATATAAGCCGTCTTGTGTGCTCAATGGTGTCCACCCCTCTCCTGCAAGATATGTTTCCAATGTACCACAAGGGATATGGATTGTACAAGTCATTCCCTCGTACTCAGAAGAAGTGTAACCAAATGCCCTATCACCTATAGTAGGAGGAGTAGGCGCAAGCAATGTGATATGATTGATGATCCCCATACCATAATTAAACGCACGACTACCTATTGATTGGATGGAAGTTGGCAATGTAATTTCCTTGAAACCACAATCTGCAAAAGTTTCTGTTTCTATATGTACCACACCTTCAGGTATGCTAACAGATGTTACCTCATAAGCAAAAAAGAAAGCATACTGTCCAATAGTTAATACCTCAAATGTCATACCTTCGTAATTTACAGTAGCAGGTATGACAACATCTCCCGAATAGGATGGATTATTCCAAGGGTCATCAGAACCATTATACGTTACGGTAGCAGTTTTATTCTCTACATCAAAATTGTAATATATACCATCTACCAAGACATGTTGGGTTGGAATGGCAGTAAACTCTGCGGTATATGTTACATCAGCAGTAGCAGTTACGGTACGTGGGTTTTCGGTATTGCCATCGCTCCATTGAGTAAACTTGTAGCCCTCATTAGCAGTAGCTGTCAATGTTACATAATCACCCTCTACATACACACCTCCTCCAGTAACAACACCATTCTCAGCTACTGTTGTAATAGTATATTTCTTTTGGCTTTGCACCAAACGAACAACAAATCCAAATGCAATGTTATTCTCTCCGTCAGGTACGATTCTATTACCTGTAAAGTGCAATAAAGCGGCATTCGTATCTGATTTTTTGGTAGCAGCCCAATAATGTGTATAATCAGTAACTTGCGTTCCTGAACGCATACCTGCTTGTGGTAGGAATACGGCTCCGTTGGCTTCCATTATATTCCACTGGTCAAGCGTAAAGGACTGGTAATCTGCGAAATTGTCATTGTTAGTTGGATAACCACTTTTGAAGGTAATTCCACTAACACCTGTCCAATTATCTGGTAAAAGAATCAGTCCATTAACCCCTGCAACTTGCGCTACACCATACAATGCCCCTGCATTAGGACGTCGCGTAAATATGTATATCCATTCATCGCCCGTAGGTGTGCGCCATGTATTAGCAGGCGATTCACCTATTACATTGGTACCCCAATCCACGAAATCACCTTTATAATCATCCGTATTGGTAGATGTGCTAATGCCCCATTTGGTGTTAGGATTGCCATCTGTACTCCAACCAAACAAATCGACCACATCTGCCAATTCTGCGCCATTCGTATTAGCAGCCCCCACGAAGTCGTATTGATATGTGGCAAAAGACCATGTATCGGTTGAACGAGTATAGCGTAAGTTTCCTCTTGAGAAATAAATCTGTGTATCATCTCCTGCGGAGAACAGTCCATTTAATTGTTCTAATTTAGTAAATTCTGCCGTATAAGTTACATCGCTTATGACAGTTACGGTACGTGGGTTTTCGGTATTGCCATCGCTCCATTGAGTAAACTTGTAGCCCTCATTAGCAGTGGCTTTGAGTGTGGTTTGTTCCCCCATTTTGAATACGCCACTACCCGCTACAGTGCCATGTGCTAGATCTGAAGGAACCGCTAATATTTGGAAAGTTGGCACGAATGTCTTAGCAAGACGCACTGCTTGACCGTAGTTGCGAATGCAGTAGCCCTGCGGATAGAGGCCGCTGGAATGGAAGCTCACGCGGTACGCGTAGTCCTCATCGTCCCCTGCACTCGACCAATAGTAGCCGTAGTAGCCAACATAGTCCACATCCGTACCCCAGCGGAAGCCACTTGCGGGAAGGAACACCGCACCTGCCTGCTCCATTGTTTGCCACTGCTCAGCAGTATAAGTGTTATGAGAGAAATTATTGCCATTGCTATTGTAGTAAAATGAGCCATCCCATGATAAACCTTGAGTAGTACTTGCTACAAAACTCACACCGTCAGGAGTAGTCCAATTATCAGGTAAGATAATAGTTCCATTCACACCATTTACACTACCTAATGCAAACAAAGACTGTGCATTAGGGCGATTGTAGAAAATATACATCCACTCATCCTTAGACAAAGTGCGCCATGTATTAGGAGCATCACTACCGATTTGGTTTGTACCCCAATCAACGAAAGTAGAATAGTCGCTATATGAAGTACTGGATTTAGTTGGCGCATCACCTGTTCCCCAGCCAAACAAATCTATCCAACCATCATAATCGGCTGCAATATTACTGTTTGCATCACCAATATAGTCAGTTTGATTCTCAGCAAAACGCCACTCGTCGTTTGCAGGGTGATACTGCAAATTACCAGGCGAGAAGGTCACTTGCTTGTCAGCGGACACAGAGAAAGAAGAAATGGATTGATTAGCTTCTTGATCTTCATCCAAAGATAATGTTAGTTGGAGTGTGAGGGTCACATTTTGCGAAGGCATTACAAAAGTGGTGTTATCAATCATAGGGACTGGCACTTTCAACGCACTTTTCAAAGATGCTGACGTAACCGTGTAACCTCTTTTCACAACCAGCTGCACTGTATCCGATACTGCATAAGAAGGATTGGATGTTGTGACTAAATTTAGTTCATTGGATTGAATAGTCACCGTATATTGTGTTTCATCCTTTTCTTGGTTTAAACTGAGCCATAGGTCATCAAATTTGGGACCATAGTTACCTCCCCAGAACAAGCAATCCTTACCTTCGAAATAGAACTTAACGCTGCGTGTACCTACAGGTAGTGGACATTGAGCAGCATAGGTATCCCATTCATAATGGTATTTTTGAGAACCATCAGAGGTGTAAGATACATCTTGCAATTCAATATTTTTTAATTCTGCACCATTAGCACCATAACAATATACAAACATTCGTGTATGACCTGTTTTGTATCTGTTTTGCCCTACTCCGAGGTCACTGAATGTACGTCCACTAACGTATAAATATGGTTGAGCATCCAACTCGTCAGCAGTGAAGCCTTTGGCTAATAGATTCACCGTTTGTTCTGCAGTACAATTCATATGAGAGCCATGCCAAAAACCATTTACAGTAGCCCAATTGCCAGTTGTGTTCCAACCATTGGAATTATATTCATCGCAAGATGGATTTGTGAGTAAGTTCTCCCCGTAGTTGGCTTTTGGAGTTTCTGGATCTACTGGAGTTTCAGGTTCTTCAGGAATCTCAGGCTCTTCTGGAGTGGAAGGAGTATCTGCACTAGCTTCTTTCACAAGGCGGACGGATTGACCGAGGTCACGAATGTCGCTGCTCATCGGTTCGAAGATAAAGGTAGATAGGTACATACAGTGCGCGCTGCTCCCATATTCTCCTGTACTAGACCAATAGTTTCCGTGGTAGCCAAAGCCGCCCGCACTCGCACCATAGCGATTGCCACTTGCTGGAAGGAACACTGCGCCCGATTGTTCCATCTCAGACCATTGTTCAGATGTGTAGGTATTGTGAGAGAAATTATTGTCATTATCATTGCGGTACAAAACTCCATCCCAATACAGACCTTGAGAAGTACTTGCTACAAAATCTACTCCTAAAGGAGTCGTCCAGTTGTCAGGCAAAAGGATTATTCCATTTACACCATTTACACTACCAAATGCAAACAAAGACTGTGCATTAGGGCGTTCGTTGAAAATATACATCCACTCATCATTAGTCAAGGTGCGCCATGTATTAGGTGCATCTAAGCCGATTGGATTGGTACCCCAATCTATGAAAGTAGCATAATCCATCTCGTTTTCACTTGTAGTAGTAGGATTAGCACCTGTTCCCCAACCGAAGAGGTCTATCCAACCATAGTAATCGGCGGAGATATTTCTATTGGCATCGCCAATATAGTCGGTTTGATTCTCAGCAAAACGCCACTCGTCATTTGCTGGATGATATTGCAAGTTGCCTGGAGAGAAAACGACTTGCTTGTCCGCACTGACGGAGAAAAGACCTATATTATAAAGATATAGCATGGCATCCTTTTGGACAGAATAATCCTGCAAGGTATTGCCATCTTCCAAACATTTACCTGCATAAAGGAGTTGATAATACACAGGCAAGGTCCCCTCTTTATCAAGAATCTTAGCCTTTACGTCTTCAATTCGATCAGTAGGTTCTACTTCTAAGGTAACGTGCCTACCATCAGGCATCTTAACGAAGATTTGCATCGCCGACAAGGAGAGCGTGATCATGACTGCCGACATAAGGAGTAATAGCTTTTTCATACTCAAAGATTTTTATGATTAATTATATTTCGTTTCTAAAAATAAAAGCGTGTGCCTTCGTTCGCTTCAATTTGATTTTCTGAGGTTCTCGACTACCTTAACAATTCAAATCTACGCACTGAAAACTCACGCTGGAAACGCGAGCGTGCATAAACCTTACTTGAATTGTTAATGATTTCTAAAAGTGTCGAGGTTTCAGAAAATCAAGTTTGGGCTTATAACGCTATATATGTTTACATAGTGTGATAAGTAACACTTTACCTAATCGACTGCAAAGTTACAACAAAATTTGCAAGTGTGCAAGAAAATGGCGAAAAAATCGCTATTTTTTGGACAATGGACACCCATAAGGGCTATGGGACAGCGTTCCGCCTATTGGAGATGGGTCGCTACTACCATGGTACACCTATACTTATCTATCGTGTATCTAACGTATATCTATCGTATATCTACCGTGTATCTACCGTAGTTGAAAGCGGACAGATAGCGGACAGATAGAGTTCTTTTCAAATTCTGTGCAAGAATGAGGGAGGAATTATAAATAATAAGAATTTTCTCTCTAAAGATGAAAAACATACTTAAAATCGTCTTTTGAAAGACGAAAATTTGCATATTTCATTTCATTTTTGTACTTTTGCATTTGAAATGACCGACCAATCACTTTACGATATTATTCTGCCGTTGGCAATTGCGGATGTGTATACCTATAGGACCCCCTCAATCCCCCTTCAAGGGGGAAGAGATGTGATTGGTTGTAGGGTGTTGGTACCTCTGGGGAAGAAGAGTATCATTGGTATCATCTATCGCAAGCACGAAGGGGAGTTGCCTGCAAGCGTGAAAGTGAGGGACGTGTTGCAAATAGTGGACGAAACACCAATCGTCACCGCAGAACAACTGAAGTTATGGGAGTGGTTATCTAGTTATTACATGTGTACACTAGGCGAGGTCATGGCGGCTGCCTTACCCTCAGAGATTATTGACGACAATTACTCCGCAGCCACTACCCAATATATCCAACTCTCTCCTGCTTACCTAGCCAAAGAAGCACAAGAGCAGTTGCTCGGGGAACTGAAACGCGCTAAGAAACAAGAACAATTGGTGCGAGATTTCCTTCGATTGGCGCAGAATTATCAGGTGGAGAGGCGTATACTCTTAGAGCAAAGTGGCGTGAGCGGCGCTATTCTGCGGACATTGATTGACAAGGGGATATTCCTCGAAGAAGAGCGACCTATCTCGCGCTTGCGTCAATACACAGGCGAAACACAGCAACCACACCACCTTGATAGTCAGCAGAGTAGAGCGATTGCGGAGATTCGAGAGAGTTGGCAAGAGAAGAATGTCACTCTGCTACACGGCGTGACCTCTAGCGGAAAAACAGAGGTATATATCCACCTCATAGAAGAAGTACTGCAACAAGGCAAACAGGTATTGTATCTAGTACCAGAGATTGCTTTGACTACCCAATTGACTGACCGACTACAGGCGGTATTTGGGGATAGATTGGTAGTGTATCACTCGAAGTTTAGCAATGCGGAGCGGGTGGAGATTTATAACAATATTCGAGCCAAGAACCAGGAACCAAGAACCAAGACAGGCAAAGTGATATTGGGCGCTCGGTCAGCGATCTTCTTGCCATTCAGCGATTTGGGATTGATTATTGTGGACGAAGAACACGAGCCAAGTTACAAGCAGCAAGACCCTGCGCCACGTTATCATGCCCGAAGCGCAGCCATTATGATGGCGCAGTGGTATGGTGCGAAAGTATTGTTGGGTACTGCCACTCCATCTATTGAGAGTTATCACAACGCATTGAACGGGAAATATGGTTTGGTGGAGATGACGGAACGTTTTCAGGGCTTGCAGTTGCCACAAATCACACTCATCGACCTGCAACGCCAATACCACCGCAAAGAAATGTACGGGCATTTTGCAGACCCATTGGTAGATAGAATACGCGAGGAACTGGCTAAGGGTAAGCAAGTTATATTGTTTCAAAACCGCAGAGGGTATGCGCCATTCTTGCAGTGCCCAAGTTGTGGCGAAGTGCCTAAGTGCCCGAACTGCGATGTAAGCATGACCTACCATAAGGCGAATCGCAGCTTAGTGTGTCACTGCTGTGGACATAGCACAAGTGCTCCGACCCTGTGTCCAAAATGCAAGATTGAGTACCGTGCGCAGGGATTTGGTACAGAGCGTTTGGAGGAAGAGATACAAGGATTATTCCCAGAGGCACGCGTGCTGCGCATGGACTTGGATTCTACGCGCAAGAAAGATGCCTATCAAACCATTATTGACCGCTTTGCCAAGCATGAAGTCGATATACTGATTGGTACTCAAATGGTTACTAAAGGATTGCACTTCAACGATGTGAGTTTGGTGGCAGTGCTGCAAGCAGACTCATTGTTGAATCAACCCGACTTTCGCAGCTATGAGCACGCTTTCCAGATGTTGGAGCAGGTGAGTGGTCGTGCCGGTAGAACAGGTAGTCAAGGCGAGGTGATGATTCAGACGTTTGACCCAAAGAATAGTTTGTATCAACATTTGATACAACATGATTATCAAGGACTCTATGCAGAGCAGATAGCAGAAAGAAAAGCATTTGGTTTTCCGCCCTATCATAGGATGATCATGTTAACACTGAAGCATCGCGACATGGGTAGATTGGAGGCAGCGAGCGGGTTGTTGCAACAGCGATTGCATCAGGCGTTTGGTAGCCGCGTTTCGGGAGTCATAGTGCCAAGTGTGGCTCGCACCCAGAATATGTATGTGCGTCAGATTCGTTTGACGATTGAGGTAACAGCTAACATCGCCCGTGCCAAAGAGATGGTGCGTGAGCAGAGTAGGTGGGTGCAACAACAAACTCAATGCAAGGGAGTTGTTATTCTACCTGATGTGGATCCGATGTAGGGATTACCAAGAGCCATCTAGGCTTTGAGCAGGAGTTAGATAAAGATTGGTGCTATCACCATGCCAGGTAAAGCGATAGATATTGTAGATATGCCTTGGCAATGGGAATACTAGTGGAGCATCCAAAGCTGCCATACCCGTGTAATAAGTCACACCTTCTTGGAAATAAGTAGCAGAAGTTCCATCGCCTACACCATCGTTATTATGTGCATAGATACCATATAAAATACGCTCATAATCTTCGTAATACACATCCTTAAAGCGGCTAAAGAAATATTCTCCAGGTACGCGCCAACCACCTTCACGAATAGTAATGCTATCAATCGTCTCGCAAACCCAAGGAATAGTAGAGACGACTTCTCCAGTCGAATCAACGGGATAAATATAATCCCAATAGCCATCTACTCGATATTCAAATTGCAAAGGGATGGTACTTGTGCTATCGGTGGTGATAGTCTCCAAGAATAGTTTTCCTGCGGGTTTATTGGTGTTAGGGTCCACCACAAAGGCATAAATCCAATACTCGGTGCCAGGTTGTAGCAAGGTGAAGAAATGTTTGATATCACCATACTGCAACGAATGTGAAGAAAAGTCTGCCACGAAAGGAATATGCTGCTGCAACTGTTTGTTGCGCCAATACAGATAATCTGCATATGCGCTATCTAGCGATAAGAGCATAAATGTTTTGGCTATTTTTTGTGGATCGACACCTTCTTGTGTGGGTTGGATGCTGATTAGATAAAACGCTTCCTTATTGGTAGAGAAACGTACCTGCGCAAAACCAGCCGATACTTGCTCTACATCAATAGTAATTTCTACGTCTTTGGTATGTGATACTACTTCGGGATTACATGCAGAAAAACTTATAATCCAGACACCTAGAACTATTGCTAGGATACAAAGAGTAGCGCGATTGCGTAATTTTGTCATCAAGCATGACTTTATATTAGAAACTGAAATTGCCATTTTCTTCCTTTTCGTCGTTCTTTAATAGCGTTTGTACAGTATAAATAAATCGAACACAACCTATCTGGTGGTTGCCATAGTGTCCAAAACTATATTGGATATTCGCATTTTTCCATTTACTTTTAGCACGCATCGCATTCTCAAATGGTACTACATCATCATCCATAGAATGGAACATGAATACGGGAGCTTTTGGAGACCATGAATAAGTGAGAATAGAATTCTCGGTCATGGCTTTATAGAGTTCCGAAACCTCTTTGCTTTGTCGATTCATGCCTATAGGGGTTAGCAAGTCGCTTGTCACTTTTGTGCCAATCAATGCGTTGATTTGATTGGTAGTATAGAGTTTGCTATTTACCCAATGATCTAAGTTTTCGTAGATATTGCTTGCCATCATTTTGCTCATGTCCAAATTGAGTTTGTTGCCCACCACCATACCTTGCATCATGATAGGCACTGCACAAGGGTAAGAAGCAAAATTGGTTTCTACGAACTGGTCATAGGTATATTTGATATCATATGGTCCTCCACCTGCGAACACGCGACGAATCTTGATGGGTTCATCATGATGCTCGATCATATGTTGTATAGCCATAGTGGTAGCACCTCCTTGCGAATACCCCATTAGGTAAATATCATCGTGCTCGGGTGCGCAACCTGCTTTTTCCATGAATGGCACCACCGCGTAGTACATATCTAATACATTGCGCGCGGTGAGTTCCATGACCAAATAGGGGTGCACTTTATCAGCGGTGACACCATACCCTATGTAATCGGGTATAATCAACGCATAACCCAATTTCACCAGTAGTCCTTCTAATGAAAATATATTACTTGGAGCTTCTCTGTTGCTAGCAATGGTATAGTGTGATACCAATATGTATCGCTTGATTGGTCCCTTAGCTGGCAAGATAACTTTTCCCGACAATAGAATAGGTTGGTCATTGATATCCACCGATTGATATAAGCCACTTACCTCTACAGCAACAGCCGTTTTGCTAAAATCCAATAACTCTTGCATGATGCCCGCTACGGAGGTAGAAGTTGCTCGTTGCGGAGATGTTATCCCTGCCACATTCGCTTGAGGTGTAGTTGTAGTATCAGTCATACCGACTAATTCCAACCATTCTGGATTGTTGCTCAAATCTTGCAGGTTTGTGTTTTTTTGCGCTGTTACACGGAAAGTAGTATTCTCCGCCATATTTAAATCGGAGAAATCTACATATCTCACTTCGCCTTTATAGCATCCTGTCAGCAAAAGAAGAGACAATTGTACAATAATAATATTACGCTTCATATTCTCTCTATTATCTAAAATCTACAACCTACCGATAGGGTAAACATCCGTGAGCCCGCCAGATAGACTTCGTGGATATTCATTAGCGAATATAATCCACCAAACTCCACTGCGCCGAACCACTTTTCGTTGCCTACACTCATTCCGAGAACAGTAAGATTCAGTGCGGGAGCCAATGCTGTCTTGCGACCGCGGTAGTCTATTTCAGACCCCGTATTGATATTCAATCCCACACCTAATCCTGAATGCAGTGACACATATTTGGTGTGCATGTATGTGAATTGCGCAGTGGCCATGATGGCTATGTTGTGGAAATTGCAATTCTTCTCGCGACTCACTTCTTCGCCTAATCCATTGCGGTTCACCTTATCCCATACTACGCCACTATAATCAATCATTCCGCCGACATTAAACCAATAGCGAATGCGATATTGATATTCTACGAACCAATGTTGCGTATAACGATACCGCTCTTCGTATTGTCCTATATAGGATTCTGGATAAAGTGTGGAGTGGGGTTGGTCATACCATACCAATGTTTCAAATAATTGATCTCCCCATCCTATGCGTAATTGGTGAGGATGCTTGCGAATTATATCACGCAAATCATTACGTACAGAATCCCGCACTCCACGAATATTCATATATATATTATCTCGTGCTATACGCATAACCTGTTTAAGCGAATCCCGCATGTAGCGCATGTTTTTTCTATAATCAATAGACATATTTTGTGAATCATATGTATTATTGACTTCTATAGAGGGCAGACTATCTAAACGGAGTGTGTCTGAATAATGTACATCTACTAGATTCTTTTTTACATATTCTAACCTATTAGATAGCACAACCATATTCTGACCTGTAATTGAGGTTGTGCCGAAAATCCATAATAGAATAAAAGTCTTTATTTTATTCATTATTTTTTTTATTTTTAATTAGTTATATACCAAGATCTATACTAACAAGATAAGCTAATCATCTTTGTTCCATATGATTCGGTTACAAAGGTACATTATTTTTTTGATATATGCAAATGTTAGCCTACTTTTTACCTAACTTTAATCTGAGATGTGTAGACCATCGCAATTGATTGATATTATTTTATCGTAACTATCATAGATAATTATATTTAGTATACTTGCGACGAAAATTTATACTTTATGTATAAAAATGCTTATGCTATAGAATGCAAAGGCAATAAAATTTTTTTGTATTATTGATATCATGTAATATCTTGGTATAAATTATGTATTAAGAGAGAGGCTAATTACTTTCTTTTAATTGGCGATAATGCTCAAGGAATTGTGGATAAGATTTTCTAATGCAGGCCGTGTCATCCACTTCATAGCCTGCAATTAACAATGCCATTGCCATACGGTGGTCGGCGTCTGTTCGGTGCTCAGCTACGGCACGCAGTCGGTCGGACTCCTTTAGGGGCAAAGACTCTACACCTGTAGCATGTAATTCAATGCCTAGGCGCTCACAGGTAAGAGCGACAGCTGGATAAAGATCAGGGCAAGCTACAAAGTCGTGGTGTAGAGTGTAAGGTGTAGGGTGTAAAGGCGAGGGAGATATCACAATACCGTCGGTGGTGTAGTTGGTTTTGACACCAAGATTTGCGAATATATCGGCGACAACCTTGTCGCCTTGAATGGAACTGCGGAAGAGACCAGGGAGCGTAATCTCGCCACCATGAAGGGCTACATACTCGTACCAAAAGGCGGCAGACGACCAATCCTTTTCTATTAAGCCCCCTCCAACTCCCCCTATAAGGGGAGAGGTATACTCCGCAGCATCCCCCCATTGCTTGATCATCTCACGGGTGAGGATGATATAAGGAGATGTGCTATCAGTGTGGACATTCGCACCGATGAGTAACAAGGCAGAAACGAACTGCGTGGATTGTGGATTATTGATGGTCACTATCCTATGCTTATCCAATATACTACCCTTAATGCGCACAGGTGGGAAGCCATCTTCACCCAAATACCCAATATCTGCGCCTATCTCACGCAAGGCGTCCACCAACTGACCGATAGGACGGTGATGCATACGTTCCACACCCTCAAGAATAACCGTTTTGCCATCCAGTTGTGCGCAGTATGCAGTAAGGAAGCGCATGGCGGTTCCACAATTGCCAAGGTCAATTCTTGCCTCTCGCCTCTCGCCTAATAGCCTAATCGCCTCACTCATTATTCGCACATCATCGGGCATAGAATCGGAGACGGGCATAAGCTCGTCTCCGTGTATAGCCTGAAGCATGAGCCAACGATTGGCTATAGACTTCGATATGGGCAGTTCAATCTGCATTAATTTATATCTGGAAGGAAGGAATAGTCACGAGAGTAGCGGAGGTGCTGCTCGATATAACCCTCTGTGTAGTCAAGAGTAACATCTGTGATATTGCCTTCTGCATCGTAGTGCGCGGTATAAACAGGATTCACAAAGCCCTTATAAGGAGCAAGATTGAGTTTCTCGTAGCGCTCTAGGATCTCTTTGTGCAAGTCTTGATCCACCTTCACAGCATACTCCTCAACCATCGCTTTAGCAGCAGGGTAATCGCCTTCGGAAGTGATGCGTTGGATCTCGCGAAGCAACTCGCCATAGAGGTGACGGATGCCCTCGTAATCATTGATTTGGAGATAGTGCTTACCATCGCGCTCGATCATCTCCACCTCGTTGTTATTGGCGTTCTTGAATACCCAAAGAGCAATCAATTGGCGGTTACGCATATGTGACTCCTCGATATCCTTGCCTGGCTCGATGCGCACGAGTTGGGTCATGAGGCCGTTCATCATTTGTTGGTAGTAGAAGCCTTTGTATGCCTCCTCGTCCTCCAAGAGTCCGAGTTCAACCAATTTAGGATCTGCCATGTAGTAGAGACCTAGCAAGTCTGCACGTGCCTCCTCGATGGTTGAAGCATGCTCTTTGAGTGCGTCTTTAGTAACGCCAGGCATGAGTTTGCCTGAGCCGTGACCCACGCACTCGTGGAGGTCGGTGTGCAAGTCGCCGCAAGCGCCCGCTTTCTCGTACATAGAAATCACTTCTGGGCTAATCATAAACTCCTCGTTGAAGCCATTGCCTTTGGCTGCCTCGTTGTAGGCATGGGTGATATTGTCGATAGTCACTGATTTAGAACCATAATCCTTGCGAATCCAATTGGCGTTAGGAAGGTTGATACCAATAGGGGTAGCAGGATAGCAGTCACCCGCCAAGATAGCAGCAGTGATCACCTTTGCGCTTACGCCTTTGACTTCCTCTTTCTTGTATTTGAGGTCGGTTGGCGAGTTGTCCTCGAACCATTGTGCATTGTCAGAGATAGTTTGGCAACGGTGGGTAGCGCGCATGTCTTTGAAGTTCACGAGTGACTCCCAAGTACCTGTAATGCCCAATGGATCAGCATATGTCTCGGTAAAACCATTCACATAGTCCACACGGCTATCAAGGTCTTTCACCCAAGCGATGCAGTACTCGTTGAACGCCTTCAAGTCGCCAGTCTTATTGAACTCAATCATCTTCTCGATAACGAGGCGTTGTTGCTCGTTCTCTGCAAATGGGAGCGCTTTCTCTAGGTGCTCTACCACTTTTTCGAGAGCGGCGCTATACATACCACCTACTTTGTAGGTGCGCTCTACGACTTGGCCGTTCTCCTTGACGAGTTTGCTGTTAAGACCAATCCAGAGTGGCTCCGCCGAGTTATCTTTGTGTGCTTCGTAGTATGCCTCTGCCTCGGCTTGGGTCACGCCCTCGTAGTAGTTGTTGGCAGATGCAAGGAGGAGGTCTTCGCCCTCAAGGCTGAGCGATTTAGGCATCACGGTTGGGTCGAAGATGACTGGTAGAATAGCTTCGTCATAGGTGATACCAGCTTCTGCGCATGCAGCAACGAACCACTCTTGAGAAAACTCAGGTTGGAACTTGTCGGATGCGTAGTGGTGGTGAATACCGTTGGCAAACCATACGCGCTTGAGGTACTTCTCGAAGTTGACGAACTCAGCGCTAGTCTTGTCGCCCTGGTATTGGGTGTAGAGTGCTTCAAGGGCACGGCGGATACGTAGGTTGTAGCGACCATTTTGGTCGAATAGGATATCACGGCCGTGCAAAGCTGCTTCGGTGAGGTGATAAACGAGGGTCTTTTGTTGTAGACTCAGAGAGTCAAACTCTGGTACTTGGTAGCGCAGAATCTCGAGATCATAGAATTTGTCCACGATGTAGTTGAATTTTTGTTCTTGTTTGCAGCAAGCGCTCAACGTGATGAGTGCAATGCTGAGGATTGCTAATTTCTTCATTGTTTAAGGACTTTTTGGTCGTTATTAAATTCTTTCTAATACGGTTTGTACCAGCTGTTTGATGCGAGGTTTGTAATCAGTGTTAGCAGCTTCTACTTTGCGTTGGGCGATGACACAGCAAACAGTCATAGCCTTGTGTCCCATCAGCAAACTGAGGCCTGCAATGGCGCTACCTTCCATCTCGTAGTTGGTGATGCGTTGTCCCTCGTAGCGGAAGTCGGTAATCAAGTCGTTGATCTCCTTTACCGCCAAGTCGCAGCGGAGAACGCGACCTTGAGGACCATAGAAACCGTTAGCAGCGATGGTACAACCACGCATCATATCTTCGCCTGCAATGCGATTGACGAGCTCAGGATTAGCCGCTACTACGTATGGGCGAGCAGCCTTAGCAGGATAGTGAATGAAGTCCACCAATGCATCCTCAAAGCCGAGGTCGGCTATTTCGTCACGACCTTCGTAGAAAGCCAATACGCCATCCCAACCGATGGATTTCTCACTTACGAGGAAAGTGCCGAGAGGAATATCCTCTTGCATACCGCCGCAAGTGCCGATGCGCACGATCTCAAGGGTGCGGTGTTCGTCTTTCTCGCTGCGGGTGACGAAGTCGATATTTGCAAGAGCGTCAAGCTCATTGAGCACGATATCGCAGTTGTCGGTACCGATACCTGTGGAGATACACGAGATGCGTTTGCCGTGGTATTTACCTGTAATAGTATGGAACTCACGACTTTGGATGTCGCACTCAATGCTGCCTTCGTCGAAGAACGAAGCCACCATGTTGACACGACCTTGGTCGCCGACCAATATCACCTTATCCGCCAAATGCTCTGGGCGAATATGAAGGTGGAATATACTACCATCCTCATTGATGATGAGTTGACTGGCTGGAAAAGTCTTCTTCATAAGTTAAAAGATTTATGACCGTTCACTATGCTCGCTGTTAGAAGTTAGACCACTGCGTTGTTAGATCGCTTCGCTGTTAGATTATGGATGTCTCTCAGCGCGAAGCGCGGTCTAACAGTAACACGGTCTAATATCTCTCAGCTTGTAAAAGCGGTCTGGTTAATATTTTCTATGCTTGACCGCCGCCGAAGGACATTGGTATAGTACTTCCTGGGGCAGGTGTGCCGTTGAGTTTGATCGTACCAAATTGCTTCTCATATTTCGCTACATTCTCTTGGAGCGCAAAGAGGAGTTTTTTGGTATTCTCTGGGGTCATAACGATGCGTGATCTGACGTTCGCACCTTTTTGACCAGGCATCATACATGCAAAATCCACAACGAACTCTGAAGGAGAGTGCGCAACGATAGCAAGATTTGAATAAGTACCCTCTGCCACCTCAGGCGAGAGATTGATATTAAGTTTTTGTTCTTCCATAATAAGTATAGTTTAAAATGGTTCAATATTGTTCAATTTATCTCAAATTTGTTTTACCAATATAATTGTCGTTTGCGAAAACGTTGGGTAATGAGTATCCAAAGTGAGATCAATGGGAGCATCATATCATATGCTACAATCTCTATACCAAACATTCGTCCTCCTAATCGATGAGCCGAGATGTTGATTACACAGAGCTGAATGATCAATCGCAAACACCATAACCCATATGCAATGCACATTGCCAATCCGTTGCCGAAGATGAAAGTAGCAATGAGCAGGGCATATACCAATCCGCGCGTGATGGGCTCAATACCTAAACGAAGTTTGCTACTTCTCTTATAATGAGGCGACACGGAGAGATGCCGACGTTTCTGGTGAAACCACTCCTTCCAAGTTGTTTTGGGAGGAGACCAAGTAATGCTGTCACGCGAGCAGACAATGGCCGTATTGTAGCGAGTAGTGACTTTGTTCACAAATAAATCGTCATCTCCAGAACGCTCATTCAGTAATCCTCGAAAACCATGATTCTTGAAGAAAGTATCTTTTTTATACGCCAAGTTTCTACCAACCCCCATATACGGATATCCTGCGGCTGCCATACCGAGATATTGCAAACCGATGAAGAGTGTATCGTAGTTAATCAAGCTGCTCAACAGCATATTTTTCTCGAAGTAAGCTCCATATCCCAACACAACTTCTATTTGTTCTCCTCCACCGATAAATCCACTCATCATCTCACGAATCCAATTGCGTGACTCTGGACGACAATCCGCATCTGTCATTAGCAGATAATCATAATGCGCAGCTTTTACTCCAATGGTCAATGCTAGTTTTTTAGTGCTCATCACACGCGCTTCGCGAGGTACGAAGGTGTGATACATATGCTTGTTGAGGCGCGTATATTGCTCCAGGATCATGGTAGTTTGATCTTCCGAGCCATCGTCCACTACAATCACTTCATAGTTTGGATAGTCCTGATTGAGCAACGTATGCAAGTAGTCACGTAGATTATCTTCCTCGTTTCGAGCACATACAATCACGCTCACCGCAGGAAGTTCTCCAGCTATCTCCGTTGGTTTGCATTTTTTCAAACGGATATAACGAAGGTAATAATACACTTGATGTATCACGACCAATAGCAACGCCCCCACCAACCAACAGCTCAACGAGCCATCAATCAACTGCAACCAATAACCAGCGAGCAATGAGTTCACGATACAATAGTCAAGTATTATTTTGCGAGCAATTTTGTAATTTTCGAGCCGCCTACCATCAGCATGCCGTCCAATGCCATGCGTGCAATTTCTTGCGCACCCGAATCATTTAAGAGGTATTCACCCGCTGGACGCTCCTCTGTATTCAAATCATTGTAGTATGTTTGCACGCCTTCTTCGCCCAAACCTGCAATCCACTCATGTGACGATGCCTCTAAATCAATCAATGGCACATCCAAACTGATTGCCACACGACGTACAGCCTCAGCATAGCCACCTAGACGATCAATCAAGACACCCTCTTTGTAATAAGGATGAGCTAATGGCGTGCAAAGAATAACCATCATTTTCTTCTTCTCGGCAGCATGCACCAACGCAACAAGTTTTTGGGTAAAGTCGTCCAATGAGCTGTATGTATCTAAGTTGGTTTCATTCAAGTCGTTTTGACCTAATTGAACGAGCAGAAAATCCTTTTTGGTCTTATCAACTATCACACTATCCAATCCGCCCATTTTATCAAGCACTTTTATGCTTAATCCATCTTGAGCGATGTTTTTCACTTCTACAGTAGCTCCAACTTGTTCTGCAAAGGCTTTACCCCATCCTGCCATGGTACCATCACCGAGCAGCCAAATCTTAGGTTGTGCTGCAAACATTGTCATTCCGCTAATCGCAACAAATAATAGCGTAAAAAAAGATTTTTTCATATCTAAAATGATTTATAAATTTAATTCTATATGCATTAGATAGCATTTTAACGCGCAAAGATACGACTTTTTTTGCAAATATGCAAATTTTTTAGTAATTTTGCCCCCAGAATTTGAGGATTGTATGAATATACTAGGACAAAACTTGGTTTTTACATCATTTGGAGAGTCACACGGCACAGCTGTAGGCGGTGTGCTAGAGGGTGTACCTGCGGGCGTGCGCATCGATGTGGATCTGATACGCGAGGCGTTAAACAGGAGGGCGGGGAGAGCCTACCCCCAATCCCTCCCTAAAGGGCGAGGAGTTTCCCCACGCGCACAACGCGAAAAGGATGAAGTGGAATGGTTGAGCGGCGTCATGGATGGCATGACATTGGGCACACCGATTGCGTTCATTATTCGCAATAAGGATGCTCGTCCAGAGGATTACGAATGGCTTAAACACTCCTATCGTATTGGGCATGCTGACCGAACCTATCAGGAGAAATATGGTATTCGTGACCACCGTGGCGGTGGCAGAGCTTCGGCGAGAGAGACTGCGTCGCGAGTGGTAGCAGGAAGTGTCGCACAACAATTGCTAAAGGAGAAGAATATCTACATTCGTGCTGAGTTGGTGCAAGTAGGTTGTGAAACGAATCCCGCTCATTTTGAGGAATATATAAGCAATATCCGTCAAGAAGGTGATAGTATTGGCGGAATAGTTGAGTGTGTGATCACAGGCTTGCCTGTAGGAGTGGGCGAGCCTATTTTCGATAAGTTACAAAGTCATTTGGCATATGCCATGATGAGTATCAATGGCTGTAAAGGCTTTGAATATGGCTCTGGATTTGAGGGTGTGAATTTGAAAGGGAGCGAGATGTATCTATCAGATAACCATACTCTTATATCTGGCGGAATAGCTGGTGGCATATCCGATGGTACACCGGTAGTCTTCCGTTGCGTCTTCAAACCTACGGCATCCAATCGCAAGACCTTTGAGGCAATAAGGCAAGAAGGCGATGAGGCGAAAGGCACGAGTATTGGTCGTCATGATGCCTGCATCGCTGTGCGTGCAGTAGCAGTTGTAGAGGCAATGGCAGCTCTTGTACTGCAAGATATCTTTTCTGTGTAGCTCCTATTAATTTTTTTCTTGCACTTCGGCAATGGCGTTGAAAACGCTGTTGTCTGCTATGCTCACTGCGATAGGCTTTTTGCTTTTGCGGGTAATGATGCAGACATCTTTAGGGTCGGTGATCAAAGACAAGTGTTTGCCACATTCTTTGCAAGTAAACAATCCCAAGTTGCCAAAGAAACCACCTGCACCTGCAATGCGGCTGGACTGGATACCATGTGGATAGTGCTCAATCTTCACGATTTCATCGGCAGGGATATTGATTTTCCATGCGAGAAGGTGGATATTGATAGCCTCCGTTGTTACAGTTAGTTTGCGTGGGATGAGCACCATACAACTGAGTAGGGCAATGGCAACAATAACAAATGTGACCAATAGCATCACTTGCTTGGTTGTGTACCATTGATAAGCCATATAACCCATTGTGGCGAGGATAATGATGCTGGCAATAAAAGTCACAGACTTGATCGCTGGACTCAATGGAAGGAAGTCGGTTGTTTGCATAGGTGATTTATTTAATGGTTTGTATCCATGTGACCATATCGCTGAGTACTTCAGGCGAGATGGTTTCTTCTATCTGTCCGTAGTTGAGAGTTGTGGCAGGGGTGCAGTGTTGTAAGAAATGGTTGAGTGCTTCGTATTCCTTAATCAGGTGTTTCTTGCTCGCGGGCAAGTGCTGCTGGATTACTGGTAGATTATCTTGGGCGAGCACTTGTACATCCAATGTACCATTCACCGCCATAACCGGACAAGTGATTTGGCGGATGGCCACGCTAGGGTCATAGGCAAGAAAATAGTCCATCCATTGACCTCCAGAGGAGATACATTGTTCTAGGTTTGCCATCAATACTGCGGATAAGTTGATTTGCATACTTTGGCACAAACGTGCTACATATTGCGCGGAGTCAGTTACAGGTATACCTTTGATCCGATCCTCAAAAATCTCCTTCAACACGTTAGCATAGTCATTGGCCATCTCTTGTGGAATACCTTGTAGAGCTAAGATTGCCTTATTTTGACCCACTAGAAGATCAACGCCTTTGGCTGCGGCTCCGGCTAGCGAGATCAGAAAATCCACACTATGCTTGGCGCCTAACAGAAAAGCGATAGTTCCACCTTCGCTATGACCTATCACACCCACCTTGCCAAACTGCTTCAGGTCGCGCAGATATTGGATGCCTGCTTCGGCATCAGCCAGGTTATCGTCGGTGGTGCCCTCTATATTGCCCGTGGATGCAGCAAACCCTCTATCGTCATAGCGCAGCGAGGCGATGCCGTTCTTGGCTAGATGGTCGGCTATCACTAGGAATAGCTTGTGGTCGAACACCTCTTCGTCGCGGTTCTGTGCACCACTACCTGTCACCATCAATACCACTGGAGTGGAGTGGGCATTCTGCTCGTTGTAATGGATAGGGTAAGTCAGTGTACCGGCTAGTGTAGCATTGTTCTTTGGACTCAAGAAAGTCACTTCTTGGGTCTTGTAGGCAAAAGGTGGAGTAGGTGTTTGTGGACGGTTGAGTGTGATTTTTCTAGGTGTTAGGTCCAGTGAAAAAGTATATCCTATTTGGGTGAAATAGCCCTTAATACTCTCGGACGACACTTTATGCCCCTTGTAGTTAGCTTGCAGTGCAGGCATGGCTACGATCAGGCTATCTGCATCGTTCTTCACCAGTTGCACAGGGAAATCCTTGGCACCTTGCTCTGGAATATCCATAGTGCAAACTTGCTGGTTATCAGCCAGAGTCTTGATGTTGAAACTGATGTTAAGTTTGTTGGCCCCTAGGGAGAGTTCTCCCGACCATGTCTGGACTTGTTGGGCAACGCATGTTAGTGTAAACAAGCTAATCATGCACAAAGATAGTAGACGTTTCATTCGTTTTATACACTATAAGTATCGTGCGCACTATTTGCTAATGTTGAGGTGAATTGCGATGGACTTGAAGTTTAATTCTTCTCTTGTATTTCGGCAATAGCGTTAAAAACGCTATTGTCTGCGATACTCACTACGATGGGGATTTTGCTTTTGCGGGTAATGATGCAGACATCTTTAGGGTCGGTGATCAAAGATAAGTGTTTGCCACATTCTTTGCAAGTAAACAATCCCAAGTTGCCAAAGAAACCACCTGCACCTGCAATGCGGCTGGACTGGATACCATGTGGATAGTGCTCAATCTTCACGATTTCATCGGCAGGGATGTTAATTTTCCATGCGAGAAGGTGGATATTGATAGCCTCCGTTGTTACAGTTAGTTTGCGTGGGATGAGCACCATACAACTGAGTAGGGCCACGACGAGCAGGATGAGGGCGAACAACAAATGAGGTTGTTGTAGTTGTAGCCATTGATAGACTATAACACCTATTCCGCCCAATATAATGATTGAGGCCAATATGGTTATCCATAGGATAGATTGAGATAGAGGAAGGAAATGGGTTGTTTTCATACGGCTTATTTTTTAGGGTTAATATTATCGTTATATAAATAGGTTAGTATATCATTTTGTAAGTGTTCGTGCAAATCGGCAGAAGATACGCCTAATTTATGAGCAATTCGCTGTTTGTAGTTCCGAATGCTCTTTTCGGAATAGCAAATATGTTGCGCAATTTCGTCCAAGGTTAGGTGTGGATATACAAGGAGATAGGTGCAGAATTGCACCTCGCGTTCAGCCAATTGTGTGCGACTTTCTAGTGCAGCTATCCAACCATTTAATGTAGTATCAATATCTTGGAGCATAGCGCGATAGTTTGTCCATGTTTTCTCGGGGGCTGGGTGCTGCGCACGGATAGTCGCTAAGCGTTTGTCTAAATCGTATAGGTGCTGCTGTTTGAGGAGTGCCGATTCTTGCTCTGCTATGCGCTGAGACAGCTCGTCTATCTTCTGATGGGCAGCCTGCATTCGAATGGAACTTCGTTTCTGGTACGAGAAAGCAGCGATGATGACAATCGCCACGCCCAACAGCATGATGAGCATGTTTAGAATTTCCGCTATTGGTATGTTAAGCACTTGCATTTCCATTTCGTTTGCAAAGGTAGTGCTTTTTTGGTAAATATGCAAGTCTTATGTGTATTTGCACACGCAATTAACGCGAGTGCGCGTGAAAATCAGCGGATTAGGTGGCAGATTGTACACGGGGGAGATAAAGAGAATAGACAACCTGCCTTTGTATACCCTTAGTATACCTTTGGTATAGGATATATTACTTGCGGATTAGGCGACCACCATAGGAGATCTGTGGGACTTCTATTGGCTTTCGGTGGCTTTTTATAAATGTGTCTCTATAATAATGCTGCAAAAATAACGCATTGACTATCAAGGGTATCACGGGTCGCCGTATGTGGGAGACATGGTATCAGATGGAGCAAATGCTATTGGGTGGTTTGGACTTGAGTCCAGTGATTGCCCACCGCTTCCACTTCGATGACTTCCAAAAGGGTTTCGATGTGATGGTAAGCGGACAATGTGGCAAAGTGTTGCTGGAGTGGTAAAGCACTGCATTTCGATACAAAAAAAGCGCATCCTATGGTGCGCTTTTTGTTTGTGATAGACTCGGAGAGCGTAGGGGATTAGTCTTGGCGGATGATACTGCCACCTACAGCCATCTTTTGTTTGATACGTGGTGTACCTTTGTAGGTGATATGGCTTGCTCCTGCCGCTTGCGCCCAGAGTTCGCGCACCACATTCAGTTCTGCCTTGCTGGCACCTGCACAGTTGATGTGCATGACTTGCGCAACCAGGTCCTCCGCCTCTACCTCGCCAGCACCAGCAATGGTGATATGGGCTTGGTTTGCCTGACCTTCTAAATCTAACTTGCTCGCCCCCTTGGCGTCAATCGTCAATGTCTGAACATTCAGATGCAAGTCCGCTTCGGCTGCACCATTGAGATTAAGTGTTAGGGTAGGCTGAGCAAGCACTTGGTTCTCAGCGGTCGCTATCTTGCTTGCACCATACACCGTCAATTGGCGTAAATGCGGTGAAGTGATAGCAAAATCAATCATGATCTCGTCCAAAGGCAATTGATTGGACGTTTCGATATAGAGTACGCTATCCCGCACTTCAGCCTTGATACCATCCTGATCCATCAGGGATTGTATTTGGTTGGTGATCAATAGGGTAGCTGGTTGTGTGCCATTATTGAGATGCAATTGGGCAGCGCCTCGCACCTCGATACTATGGTATGGCGGCAATTGGAGTTCGGAGGTGATGGTACCTTGTTGTTCGTCCACATCCAAACCGTCCCACACCATCGTTTTGAGAATCTCAGGAGCCATGTCGTAGGATTGGTACAACCGCACGAGTGATACACCCCAGAAAATGATTGACGCCAACCAAAAGAGGATAGTAATCCACCAGAAACGTGCTTTTGGACCACGGCGCGTGCGCATGTAGGTAACAATCGTATGCACAAGCATCACGATAGGCAGGGCAATAATCAGGATTAGCGCGACCATCAACAGCGGAATGATCACCACGCCGCCGTCCACCAAAAGATCAGCAAGAACAGGGAAAATAGGCATGATGGATGCCAAACTGGTGGTTCCTGCTACCGCCACACCAAACAGCGAAAGGACAATGGCGAACAGGATAGCCAGACCCGTGAATAGCACAGGTAAAGCCAAGATGGCCAATACGACGTTGAGCACAATGCTAAACACACGACCACAACCACTATTCTGCGACTTATCTACTTTGACCTTCGGACGACGATTAGGACCAAATTCCGACGGCTCACCAATCTGCCCCTTGATGGATTGAACCATTTGAATATTAACTACTTGCACATTCTTGGCAAAGAGTGATTTTTGGAATAATTCGGCAATACGTGCTTCGATATCCGCCATGATTTCTTGTCGGTCATCTTGAGGCAGACGTAGTTCGATGTCGTGAAGATAATCACGCAGCAGTTGATAAGCATCGTAATCGATGTGATATACCAGACCATTGAGGTTGATTGTACGAGTTTCGTTCATGATCTATTGGGTTATTTGGTTAATAGCTTGGCAGATGGATTGCCATTCTTCATTGAGTTGAGTAAGCAGTTGCTTTCCCTCTTCGGTGAGGGTATAATACTTGCGCGGAGGCCCGCCCGTGGACTCTTGCCAACGATAAGAGAGCAGCCCCTCATTCTTCATGCGGGTCAGGAGTGGATAGACTGTGCCCTCCACCACCACCAATCGCGCCTCCTTGAGGGTATCAAGGATGTCCGAAGCATAGGCTTCATCACGATTGATGATGGAAAGGATACAGTATTCCAATAACCCTTTGCGCATTTGACTTTTGAGATTGGATAGCATCGCTGTAACTACCATTTACTGGTTCTCTATTTGATTGTAATTGGGAATGAGTACCATCAAGATGATGTAAAGCAGCAGACCAGGGAATCCAGCAGAGAATAAACTCAGGATGAGATACACCACGCGAATCACCGTAGGATCCACATCAAAATACTCGGCGATACCGCCACAAACACCCGCCACAATGCGGTTAGAAGAACGATACAATTTTTTCATTGTCTTTTATGATTTTTTATATTACTTGATTCCTCGTACCAATTGTCAAATGTCATTAGTCATCTATACGAATAAAATGTCCTTCAAGGTCGAAAATCAAGTCTAAGCCTGTACCCAATTCCACCGTCAAATGACGATATCCAACTACATATTCCACAACAAAACTATTGGGATAATGCGTCTGCACGAAGTTGATAATCGGTTCGGGAACAATGCCTGTAGGCACTTTCAGCACCTGACAATCAATGGATTTGAAGTTTCCTTGGTAATCAAACTCCATCTCAATATCATTCTTGAGATGTACTTGATATTCATGATGCACGCCATCGCGCTCGCGTTCAATGTATGCAACGTCGGTAACGTTGAAATACTTTTGAATAAACACCTGCGCTTGAGCAGGAAGATCAGAATATTCTACCAGTTGATGATGATCGGCACATGCCGTCAAAGAAATGGTTAGGATTGCCCATACGGCTAAAATCTTTTTCATAATTCAGTCAATTTAATAAGTTTATATTTAGGTTTATATTTAAGTTTGTATGAGTAAATACAAAAACTATGCCATTTCTCTTCCATCGGACAAATCATCGCATATAATCATAGCAAAGAACACTTGATTCGGAAATCCAATGCAAAGGTAATATTATTTATAATACTATGCAATGCAAAGTACTGAAATATGTGTAAAATGCCGGTATTTTTGTTGATTTTGATAAATGGAAGTAGCAAAATGGGGGTAAAATTTGCAGATATAAGAAAAAAACTGTATCTTTGCAGGCTATTATGCGCGAGTATGCGCTTGCGCGAAGTGATATGGAGGATATTTCAACACAATAAGCTATGGAATATAAATATCTGAATACGCTCTATTACCCCAGTGACTTGAAGGCATTGCCCCTAGATGCACTGCCACAAGTATGCGAGGAGGTGCGCGATTTCATTATTCAGCAGTTAAGCCAAAACCCTGGGCACTTGGGTTCTTCACTCGGTACTGTGGAGCTTACGGTGGCATTGCACTATGTGTTTGATACGCCCAACGACCAACTGGTGTGGGACGTAGGTCATCAGGCATATGCCCATAAGATTCTTACGGGCAGACGCGAGCGATTCCATACCAACCGACAGTTCAAAGGATTGGCACCATTCCCTTCGCCTATGGAGAGCGAATACGATGCTTTCATAGCAGGACATGCTAGCAATAGCATCTCTGCGGCGCTTGGAGCTGAGATAGGATATCGAGCATCTGACGAGCAGAAAAGACGAGTAGTGGCTATCATTGGCGATGGCGCCATGACGGGCGGATTGGCATTCGAGGGACTCAACAATACCTCAATGAATAAGAATAATCTGCTCATCGTACTCAACGACAATAATATGGCGATTGACCCTATCAAGGGCGGATTTACACAGTATTTGGTAGATATTACCACTAGCGAACGATACAATCGTTGGCGTTGGTGGGGATATCGAGTGGCACGCAAGCTGCACCTCATCACCGATGATAACAAAGGGCGAGTACAACGCTTTACCAATAACCTCAAAGCACTACTTACCAAGCAAGGCACTAACATCTTCCAAGGACTCAACTTGCGCTATTTTGGTCCTGCTGACGGACACGATGTGCTGAGTTTGGTGCGTATCTTCAACGAGATAAAAGACTACGAGGGACCTAAGGTGCTGCATATCATCACCAAGAAAGGCAAAGGCTATGAACCTGCTGAAAATGACCAAACAACTTGGCATGCACCAGGAGAGTTCTGTGTGGAGACAGGAGTAAGAAACCAGGATCCAAGTACAAAGAAGGAACCATTATGGCAAGAAGTGTTTGGAGAGCAATTGCTCACACTGGCGAAGGAAGATGAGCGTGTGGTAGGTGTCACACCAGCCATGCCAAGTGGTTGTAGCATGACGATCATGCAACGCCAACTGCCTGACCGCGTATTCGATGTCGGTATCGCAGAGGGACACGCAGTCACTTTCTCAGCAGGAATGGCAAAGGCGGGACTTGTCCCCTATTGCAATATCTACTCCAGTTTCTTGCAACGTGCCTACGATAATATCATTCACGATGTGGCATTGCCTAAGCTGCATGTTGTCTTCTGTATTGACCGTGCTGGTATCGTGGGCAATGATGGCGCAACCCACCATGGTCTCTTGGACTTGGCATACCTACGTCCTATTCCAAATATGGTGATAGGTGCTCCTATGACCAAAGAGGACCTCGAAACCATGATGTGCCTTGCCAAAGACTATGACGGACCTATCGCGATACGTTACCCAAGAGGTCGCAGTATGAGCGCTACCAGCAATGGGCAATTGACGATAGGCAAAGGTGTCTGTCTAAAAGAGGGTAGCCAAATAGCAGTACTAAGTATTGGCGCAATAGGTAATACGGTGGCGGATGCTATTGAGGCACTTGGCGAGAAAGCTGCGCAAGTAGCACACTACGATATGCGTTGGCTCAAGCCTATAGATGAAGAGCTCTTGCATACAGTAGGTAAGACCTTTGATACGATCATCACGGTGGAGGATGGTATGATCAGTGGCGGATTGGGCAGTGCTGTGCTGGAGTTTATGGCAGATAATGGCTACACACCACGTGTGATCCGATTGGGTGTAAACGACCAGTTTGTGGAGCATGGAAGTACCAAGGAATTATATCAGTTGTTAAAATTAGATAAAGAAGGTATATGCGAATCATTATTGCAGGCGCTGGAGCAGTAGGTCGCCATTTGGCGAAATTGCTGTCGCGCGAAGATATGGATATCAGTCTCATTGACGACCGCCAAGACCGCTTGGGTGATCTCGATGCAAACTATGACCTACTGACCAAGGTGGGAAGTCCGATGTCGATTAACGACCTCAAGAGTATAGGCGTAAAAGATGTGGACCTCTTCATCGCAGTTACACCATCCGAGGCAGATAATATCACTGCGTGTTTGCTCGCAAATCAACTGGGAGCAAAGAAGACCTTAGCGCGTATTGACAACTATGAGTATCTCATTCCAGAGAATAAACGCATCTTTGAGCAGATGGGACTCAACCACCTCATCTACCCAGAACTACTTGCAGCGCACGAGATTACCGCTTCGCTCAAAACCAACTGGATGCGCTACCACTTGACGCTTTGTGAAGGCGCATTGGAACTCTGCGTAGTGAAAGTGCGTGAAGGTGCAGAGGTGATTGGCAAGCAGTTTATGTCAGGATTCTTCAATCATGGACTTTACCGCGTAGTGGCTATCAAACGCGGACAAGATACCATCATCCCTACAGGAGCAGATGAGATTCAAGCCGACGATATGGTGTACGCCGTTTGTACGCGAGAGAATATGAAACATCTGCGTGAGCAACTCGGCAAACAGAAACAAGAAATCAAAAACATCATCTTCTTTGGCGGATCAAAGATTGCACAGAAGACCGTACAAAACTTATCGGATGACCTCAGTATCAAAATCTTGGAGGCTGACCGCGAACATTGCTATCATCTTAGCGAGAAAATCAATAATGCACTGATTATCAATGCCGATGGTAGCGATATGGCAGTGCTGAAAGACGAGGGTATAGAGGATGCGGATGCTTTTGTAGCAGTCACCGATAGTAGCGAAGCGAATATCTTTGCCTGCATGGCTGCCAAGCGTTTTGGCGTGAAAAAGACCATTGCTGAAGTCGAGAATATTGACTATATACCTATGGCTGAGGGCTTGGATATCGGTACGGTACTCAACAAGAAAACCATCGCTGCTTCATATATCTACCAGATGTTGCTGGATGCCAGTGTGCTGAATGTACGCAACTTGACCAGTGCCGATGCCGAAGTGGTGGAGTTTATGGCAGAAGAAGGAAGCCGTATTACCAAATCTAAGATTCGTGATATGCGTTTGCCTAAAGATGCGAATATCGGTGCTATCGTGCGTGCTGGCGAAGGTATATTGGTGAATGGTGACACACAGATCTTACCAAACGACCAAGTTGTGGTATTCTGCAAGAGCCAAGTCATCCGCCAACTCGAGAAGTTCTTCAAATAACTTTCAACTTTCAACTATTATGACACGCACATTCAATACACGGATGGTCTTCCGCACCATGGGCGCACTGCTTTTAATAGAGGCGGTGTTTATGACCTTGGCATTGGGCGTGAGCTTGTGGTATGGCGAAGCAGATAGTGATGTTTTTCTGCTCTCCACCATCGTCACCCTACTGGCAGGTATATTGGGTCTGCTGATAGGTCATCGTGCTGAGTCACGCATGGGCGAGCGCGAGGGCTATGTGATTGTGGCAATGGTGTGGGTGGTGTTCTCTGCCTTTGGACTATTACCATATTACCTCAGCGGACAAGTGCCCAGTTTCACAGACGCATGGTTTGAGAGCATGTCGGGCTTCACCACTACGGGAGCGACCATCATCCCCGACCTGGAAGTGATTACCCACGGATTGCTCTTCTGGCGGTCGTTGACACAATGGATCGGCGGTATGGGAATCATCGTATTATCCATTGCTATCCTGCCTATCTTCGGACTCAACGGCATGCAGCTTTATGCTGCGGAGGTGTCGGGTTTGACCTACGAGAAAGTGTCACCACGCATCGCCGACACGGCGAAAATGATGTGGAGTATCTATGTATTGCTCACCGTTACCGAAGTGGCTGCATTGTGGCTATGTGGCATGGAGGTGTTTGATGCAGTGTGCCACTCGTTTTCTACGATTGCTACGGGAGGCTTCTCTACCCACAACAATAGCTTGGAGTTCTACGATTCAGCTGCTATCCATTATACCGTAACGTTCTTTATGTTCATCTCGGGTATCAACTTTGTGCTACTCATTTACTTGCTACGAGGCAAAGCTCGCAACTTCTTCCAAGATGAGGAATTGCGTTGGTATAGCGTAGCGGTATTGGTATTCGCGGTGATGCTTACTATTGGTTTGTATATCGCTCGTCCAGGTTGGACTGGTTTGCACATGGAGCGTGCATTCCGCGATAGTATCTTCACAGTCATTAGTTCGATGACCTCTACAGGATACACCATTTCTGACTATATGTACTGGCCTGTGGTAGCATGGGTGGTAATCTTCTTCCTGATGCTGACAGGTGCTTGTGCTGGTAGTACGGCTGGTGGTATCAAGTGGGTACGATTGGCAATTATCTTGAAGAACGGTGTGGCAGAGTTCCAACGTCGCATTCACCCTAATGCCATCATTCCTGTGAAACTCAATGAGAAGAATGTGCCACAGCAGACCA
>Ga0233361_1000019_pt1 | contig 34909 bp, 57 predicted proteins | sample ElkDunMinimDraft_21_FD_180678 | JGI IMG/M metagenome (GOLD analysis project Ga0233361, IMG submission 180678) | Fecal eukaryotic communites from dung pellets of Tule Elk in California, USA - Elk Dung C0 | ecosystem: Host-associated > Mammals > Digestive system > Large intestine > Fecal | place...
TGATGGTGCCTGCCTTGGTCATCTTTCCGACATACTCCGTGAACACAGGGAGGAAGGAGTCCTTGTTCTGGGCGGAGTGGCCGATAGTGGCCATGAGCCTCTTCTTCAGATCTGCCGGAGTCATGCTGCCGAGCTTGCCGGTGACCTCCAGCTCCAGGATCTCGCTGGTGATGTCGACCATGCGGAGTCGCAGCATGGTGTTCCACTGCTTGGCCTTCGGATGGTTGATGATGGTGTCCGTCATCCACTGATCGGGCGTGAGCCTGATGGTTGTCGGAAGCATGATTGTCGTACCCTTGTGAAAATACTTGATCTTCAGAGGTCCGGGCTGGCCGTCTTTGACGGCACGCATGTCGAGGTAAAGTGAAACCTTTGCCATAGTGTTGTGTTTTTGTTTGCAAGGTTTTTGCAAGGTCTCTGCACAAAACTGCACAGAATTGACCAAAAATGACCAATTTTCGTGCCATTCAAGCCGTTGAATCACTCTGAAAAACAAAAACTGCCGATTATCTAAGTGTATGATAATCAGCAGTTTGTATGTGTGTGATTCGGTTGGGATTCGAACCCAAGACCCACAGCTTAGAAGGCATTTGTACACCCTTACTACCTTGCTGATTTATAATTAGTTATGATGTAGTGTTTTGTCGTTTACAAAATTTTTGCACAGTCTTATATGCTGTCGAGGATACTGTATAATTCGGCCTCCTCGATGAGCCTGATGTCGTATCCCGCATCACGAAGCTCTGCAACCTTGCTCAGTTTAGAAGAACCGCATGCGGAACCTACCACTACGATGTCGGTTTTCTTTGAGATTGAGGTGTTGATGTCGGCACCGTATGACTTCATGAGAAGTGCAAGATCCTCTCTTTTAGGATACCTTGAGAACACTCCTGTAACGACAACTTTCTTATCGTAGAAAATCGTGTCCTTGTGTGTCACTGCATCGAGGTCCTGCATCAGTGTGTCGTGCGACACTGATAGGTTCTCAAACATTTTCTTCGGTCTTTGCTTCTTTTCGACTGAAGGATTCTTTATGCCGGCCTTCAGATAGTTGAGGTAACACAGTGCGGATGCTCTTGCATCGTTCAATGCATCGTGATGGTTGACGATATCAATGCCATAATGTTCGCAGACATCCAGCAGCTTCGCACGGCCATGAAGCCAGCAGGTGCATTCGGTTCTGCCAGGATCAAGAAAATTCAAGCCATATCTATGGCAGTCTTTGTCGAGGCTGTTGAGGTCAAATGATATGTTATGTCCGACCAATACCTTGTTGTCGGTCCTTCCGAGGATGTCATCCCATACATCAGGAAGTGTGCTGCATGAAGATGTCATCTCAGGAGTGATGCCGTGAATGCGGATGTTCTTCAGTTCGTACTCATTCCCTGGAGGGCAGATAAGGAATGAATCTTCTTTCACAATGAGTCCTTCTGAGACTTCGACAAGGCCTATCTGGCAGATGCCTCCTTTCGATGTCGCAGTCTCGACATCAATCGCAACGAAATTGATTTTCGATGTCGGTGTCTTGAAATTGTATGGTGACTTCTTGACCTTGCGAATGATCTGAACAAAATCCTCGCTCATATTACAAAATTTGTTATAATTTACACAAGTTTGGTATATCCGTTGTAATGTTGAGGTAACGACTTATACAAATGGATATGTTACCGTTTTATCACATTTCCTCGGCTTTCTTAACCTTCACGGCCACCATGGCCAGAAGCTCGGAGTTCTGCTCTAGAACCTTTTCAGTAAGCCGTCTTTGTGCTGCCACTTCGGCAACCAGCATGGCAATCGTCTGGTCAGCATTGACCACATTCTTGTTGCCGGCTATCGCAGTCGAATGGTCATCTGCCAGCACTGTCGGAGAACTATCCTGGGAGTAAGACGGTTTGACAAACATTTCGCCTTCTCCTGTCAAGAGCCATGTCTTGTTGATTTCAGGAAATTCAGAAATAATCTGACTTGCAAGTTTCTCGCTTATGCGCTTCGTCTTGCCACTCATGATGTCATAAATGGCCTGAGCTCGCTTCATACCGAGTTTTTCTGAAAACTGCTTTACATTTAACTTGCTGTGTTCCAACAGCTTGATGATAACCTCTTTCATAACTGTAAACATATTGGGTTAAAAATTCAGATAAATTCTTGATAATTCAGAAAATTTCTGTACTTTTGCACTCAATAAATATACACAATGCAAATAAAACAAAAATAAACCGAAAAAGCAATGGAGGGAATAGTTCAGACGATCAATGTGAGTGCGACACTCAAGGCCATGGAAGTCGGTGCAAGTGTGTTCTTCGGTTCTGAGGTTTGCGAGAATACTATCAGGAACACGGCTGTGAGGCTGAAGAAGATGAATGCCGGAGCATGGGAGGTTGACAAGAGGAGGAATCCGGTGGGATTCATCGTCACCAGAACGGCATAGCCATGAAGGAGGAGATGGGAGTCCTGACAGCTCATGAGGTCAACAAGCTGATGAGGAAGCTGTCGAGGGAAAGGGCCAGGGTGATCAGGGAGTTCGTGACGAGGGCATATGCGCTGGAGATAGGGGAGGAGTTCTTCCAATGCCACTTGTCAGCCCTGCCGGAGCTTGAGGAGCTGAAGAGGCTGCTGGAGACCTCAACGATGACATTCTGCATATGGCAGACGATTAACGGAACGATAGTGAAAAGAGAGGCGTGAGAGTGAGGAGCAGGATACCATAATAGATTTGTTGTGTGACAGGGGATGGCGAGTTGGCGCTCTCCATCCTCGCCAAGAAAGCCGGAAGAGTTCTTACAAGATGCCATTCCATAACAGGTTGCCCGGCTTGCCGGCATCTTACCGAATCCGATCCACGCCTCCCGTGAGCAAGCAGGCGGGAGGCACAATGGAACACTAGCACAACGGCAGTGCGCTGGTCATAATAATCGCAGCGAAAACCAATGATCAGAGGTTGAGGTTCGATTCCTCGGTGTTCCACCATCTTCACCAGGAAGGTGTCATTCATAAGTTTAGGTTTTAGTTTAGTACACAGCCTCCGGCTGCAGGGATGTGACCGGAGGCACCAATTTGAAAGTTGTATCAATCAAAAGTATATCAATCATGAGTAACGAGTCAATCAAGAGAATCAACAAGGTGTGGAAGTCATTCCTGATCATCCTTGCACTGGCAATCGGAATCGGAGCGATGCTCAAGAATCCTTGTCACCTCATCACAGCGGGAGTCATCCTCGCATGTGGATTTGAAAGTGAAATCGTAAGAAACGAAGAGTAATTATGACAGCAGTAAGACCGAATGTAAGTCCTGAAGGAAGGTACTCATTCAACGAGACATGCTCATTGCTCGGCATCAAGTCGCGCAACACTCTGAGGTCATGGGTGGCCCAGGGCCTCATCAAGCAGGGAACCAGGAGAACCAACGGCAGGCCGTTCTTCCTCGGCTCAGAAATCCTTAAATGCTGGTCGGCAGTAAGCTAGGACTATGGGATATCCAGAACACATACAATACAGCATTGACCTTCTTCGCAGAGCTGAGAGGCTTGCATTGAAGATGCAGCCGGAAAGAGGTTTCTGGCTGGCATTTTCAGGAGGAAAAGATTCGCAGTGCATCTACCATCTGGCCAAGTTGGCCGGTGTTAAGTTCGAGGCACACTATGCGGTTACGACGCTAGATCATCCGGAATTGGTGTATTTCATTCGCAGGAATTACAAGGATGTCATCTGGGATCATCCCAAGCGCACCTTCCTCCAGCTGTGCATATACAAAAAAATGCTGCCCACTATGACAGCTCGATTCTGCTGTCAGGAACTCAAGGAGTCAGCAGGCGCTGGCCACTGCACCATCATAGGCGTGAGGAAAGCTGAGTCAAGTCGCCGAGCAAAAAGGAAAGAGCTGGAGAAGATCCACAAGGATAAGTCGAAGAGGAAGTCTCTTGAGCTGAACGAGATGGAGGAGCAGGACTTTCAATGCGTGGGAGGGAAAGACAAGATAACATTGGCTCCCATACTTCATTGGACGGACGAGCAGGTGTGGGATTTTCTTAACAATGTTGTGAAGGTTGAGCACTGTGAGCTGTATGATCAGGGCTATCATAGGCTGGGATGCATGTTCTGCCCTATGTCATCTGAGAAGAGCATCAGGAAGGATGAAGCCAGGTTCCCTAAGTGGAAGGAGAACATCATCAAGACGATTCACAAGTTGAGGGAGCAAGGATTTGCCAACAGCTATCAAGATCTTACTGACGAGGAGATATACGAATGGTGGGTGAGCAAGCGCAACATGAAGGAATGGTATGTTGAGCTGAAGTATCAAGGGAAACTATTCGAATGAAAATGGAGATGAACAAAGAATATCACTATTCAACCGCAGGATGCTGCACGAATCCGAATGCCAATCATATCACATACATGATAGGCGATGTCAGCGCCTCGGTATATACGGCGTGCTATAAGGGGAGATGGCTGTCAGGATTCGAATGCAAGGTGGCCAGCAAGGAGCTGTGGAGACCCTGTGCGATAGGTTATCCGACTTTCAATACGGAAAGAGAAGCAAAGTATGCAGCCTTCCAGGGGCTGATAGACATCTTTTACTCTTACCTGGATCTCCTGTATGGCATGGAATGGCATTTCGGTGAATATGACGAGTCTCCGGCATATGTGCTGGAGGAATGGATCGTCACCGACATCCAGAAGCTCAAGATCGAGCAGGCGTACTATGATGAGGATGTAATATTTGATTTGGAGGCATGAGCAGAATCGGTCTCATAGATGTCGACGGACATGCCAAGAAGAAAAAGTTTGGTGCGACTATCTATCCGAACCTAGCTCTGTGTAAGATATCAGCATGGCATAAGGCTCAAGGTGATGAAGTCGTATGGTATGAGCCGATGTACACAGGACACTGTGACAAGGTTTATGTCTCCAAGATCTTCAACTTCACTCCGGATGTGGACTTCTGCATTGATGCTGATGAGATCATAAGAGGAGGAACAGGATACGATGTGCATTCCTCGCTGCCGGTTGAGGTGGACATGATGCAGCCGGATTATGATATATATCCACTGCTGCCGAAGGATGTCGCATACGGCTTTCTGACAAGAGGATGTCCGAACAAATGCAAGTGGTGCGTGGTGCCAAGGAAGGAGGGAGCAATACGACCATACATGGATATTGACCAGATAGCGACTCTTACAAGGACCAAGATCATCCTGATGGACAACAATATCCTTGCAGCAGGAGACTATGCAAAGGAGCAGCTGCAGAAGATCATTGACAGGGGCTACAAGGTGGATTTCAATCAGGCTCTTGATGCAAGATTGGTGACGGATGAATTTGCGAAGCTGCTGGCTCAGATCAGGGAATGCGAGAGGGCGATGGAGATGATAAACTCGCATGGCTATAAAGGGCAATACTTCCTATATACCATGCTGAATGACAACTTTGATGAATGTTGGCACAGGATTTCATATTGGTGGAACAGGAACCAGGAGCTGGTCACCAAACATCAGACACCAAGGGTGTATCCATATGCACAGCCATACCGGGACCCTTACAATCCGTCAAGACCGATACCACAGTGGCAGAAGGACCTTGCTGGATGGGTGAACAAGAAGATGCTGTTTGAGAAGATTCATTTCTGGGAGTTTGAACCAAGGAAAGGATTCCGGTGTATAAAGTATTTCAGATGAGAATAGAGAAAAGGTAATGTATGGCAATAATCAAATATAGAATAGATGCGAAGGCCGGTCCGGAGAACCTTGATGTCGGGTCAGTGTGGCAATATGAGGAGGTGAAGAATCCTCTGCAGGGCGGAAGGCTCCTGACGAGGGAACAGGCACTGAAGATCATCGAGGAAAGGGAACTGGTGCTGGTGCATCAGACGATATACGGCTCGGTATGGGATGAACCTGATGAGCCGATGTGGCAGGAATACAACGGCTGTTTCAGCCGAAATAATAGATTTAATTTCTAAGTTATGTCAAAGGAAAAGTTTATCGTAAGATGCTATGGAGCGGGAGTGTTCTATGGCGAGATCGTGAGCAGGAATGGACAGGAGGCGGAGCTTGCCAATGTCCGTCAGTTATGGAGATGGTCAGGAGCTGCATCCCTCATGCAGCTGGCCAACGAGGGCGTTAAGAATCCGAGGGATTGCAAGTTCACTGTGACTGTCGGCAAGGTCATCGTCACCCAGGTGATCGAGATCCTTCCATGCACACCGGAGGCAGTAAGGTCGATTGAAAGTGTCGAGCCATGGAGAGTGTAGATGACAAGATCCTGAAGTTCCTCAGCGATGGCTCTGGCTCTGGCTATGGCTCTGGCTCTGGCTATGGCTCTGGCTCTGGCTATGGCGATGGCTCTGGCTATGGCTATGGCTCTGGCTCTGGCTATGGCGATGGCTATGGCGATGGCTCTGGCTCTGGCTATGGCTCTGGCTATGGCGATGGCTCTGGCTCTGGCTCTGGCTCTGGCTCTGGCGATGGCTCTGGCTATGGCTCTGGCTCTGGCGATGGCTTAGAATCATACAACGGACAGCAGGTTCATATGATCGATGGCGTGAGGACATTGATAGACGAGGTGAAGGGCAATTTTGCTAAGGGTCACATCATCAGGTCAGACATGACCCTTGAGCCGTGCTGGATTGCCAAGGTGGGAGGGTGCTTCGCTCATGGAAAGGACATCCACTCCGCGCATATGGATGCGTTGGCCAAGCACCAGTGCAACATGCCTCTGGAGGAAAGGCTTGACAGCTTCATCAAGGAGCATCCTGACATGGATGCCAGGTATGACGGCATGGATCTTTTCAAGTGGCACAACATCCTCACGGGTTCATGCGAGATGGGCAGAAGGTCCTTCTGCCAGGACCACTCCATAGATCCGGAGAAGGACAGCTTCACCGTTGAGGAGTTCGTCAGGATGACATGCAACGCCTATGGGGGCGATGTGATAAGGCAGCTTGCGGACAGGCTTAGTATTAAAATTTAACAACGGCCTCCTCGGACGGAGGAGGCTTCCGATCATGAAACGCAATGACTATATAAATATCCAGGCTCCGATGATTGCTGACCTTCATCTGAAGGGTAACGAGCTGCTGGTGTTCGCGCTCATCCACGGATATACCAAGGACGGGAAGAGCAGATGCCGTGTGTCTCTGAACTACATGGCGAACTGGCTGTGTACCGGCAAGAGCATGGTCATCAAGGTCATCAACACTCTTGAGAAGGCCGGCTACATCAACCGCCATGATTACATGGAGGGAGCCGTGAGATGTGTGGAGTATTCGACCAATTATGAGGCCCTTCTTGACAGGGTGTCAAGTGGTGAGGCAGTATCTCTTGACGGGGTAAAAAAATCGAGGGGTGTCAAAATAACACCCGTCTCAGAATGCGCTGCAGACGGGGGGTGTCAAAATAACACCGGTGTCAAAATGACAACGAAGGGGTGTCAAAATGACAACGAAACGGGTGTCAAAATAGCACCCAATAATAAATATATAATAAATTATAATAATTTCTTTTGCGCCTCGCCGGCTGAGCAAGAAGAAGAAAAAAGGAATTTTTATAGAGATTTCTTCTTCAGGAATGCAGCCGATCCGTCAGCCGAGGTCGAGAGGTTCATCGCCTACAACGATTCCCTTGAATGGCGCAATTCAGAGGGCCGTACATATGACACTCCTGAAAAGAGGCTGAGCCTTGCAAAGCTCTGGAGCTTCAGGCAGGAAGGACAGTGGGCGAGGGCCGACTATCTAAAGGTCGTTGAGGCGATCTGCAAGGCTGCTGCCAGCGAAAACATCGAAGGCGTTGAGGCCCTCATCAACCACAAGGTCGTGATGACATGGGATGGCCGTGAGACACGATGGCTGTGGTCGGTCACTCCGGAGGCCAAGGCATGGATCGAGGCGAATTCGGCCATGGTTAGGAAGCATCTCGACCCTATGGTCAGCGGAAGAAGGGTATCTTGGAACATAATCAAATCATAAATCAATCAAAAGCATCATTATGGGAAATTTGAACATCACCATCGACCTGACGAAGCTCCCTGGAGCGAGGGTCATGGACATCGAGGGAAAGACAATGACAAGACAGTGCGTGGTCATCCCTATCGACAACAATGTAGGCACTGTGTGTGACGGTTACATCGGAAAGGACGGGAAGACGGGCCTTCCTACGACAAGGTTTTTTGAGGATGTGAAGCTCAATGTCGTGGCGATAGAGCATCGCACTAAGAAGCACGGCATCTCGCACGGCCTCAAGCCTTCGTTCAGCGCGGAGCATCAGTCAAGGATGACGGAGGAGCAGCTCTACAACACTCCGTGGGTAGGCACGGTCAAGCCATGGGGAGGAGTGAAGGAAAATAAGGATGACATCGGCGATCTGCCGGAAGGTGATGACGACAAGAACTGGTAGCCATGGTGGACGAGGAGATAATCATTGAGCCGGAGTTCATCGAGGCAGCGAAGGCCGAGATGCTGAAGAATCCGAAGCTGCAGCCGTGCCAGCTCTGCATGCGCTACGATCCTGACAACCATCTATGCACGAGGTACAACCAGCGGAAGATGCCGTACAACTACGGTTCGAACTGCTTCATCACGAACGAGATCGCCCTGAGAGCCCTGCTGCTCCAGGAGAGGAAGAGGAGCATTCAGATGAAGGCGGTGCTGCAGAAGAAGATGGACATAATGGAGGCTCTGATCAACGGGGCCGACATGGTGAGGGAAGATGTCTGGGACATGATCGAGAGGGACTACAAGAGGCTTGACATCAAGGCCCAGCAGGATGACGAGACCTATCGCAAGTGCAAGAGGAATCTTCAGAGGCTGCAGAAGGCTTATGCCGAGATGAAGGCATGCTGTCACAAAATGGAGCTGGCATATCGCAACTACTGCGAGTATTGGCATCAGTTCATGTTTGCGGACGAGTTTGGCTGCTATGACAGAGAATACGACAAGTACAAGAGCAATGCCGGCTTTCTGACATACTGTACATTCATTCTGGACGATGCGATGTATGAGTCCGAGGAAAATGTCGAGACATTCATCGGAATGCTTAACAGCCTGCCGAGGAAAAGGAAGTCACCGATGGAGCAGGAGTATCTGAAGAGGTATCTGATAAAGGTTTAAAGTTTTATATAAAAATATAAATCATGAAATTGAACGACATGACAATAGCTGACATCGAGCAGGCAGCAGCTCAGAATGCTGAGGCGTATGACACGATGTTTCAAAAGAGTGCCAAGGCTGCATTCAACGAAGGTGCATGCTGGGCGTATAAGCATCTGGTGGAGAAGGGCCATGATGTTGCATGGTGTGGTCAGTCAGATCCGGAGGATTCCGTCATCACCGATGCGCTGCTACGTGGCAACGGCTTCCAGAAGATGGCTGGTGATGACTTCTACATGCTGACTGAGGAAGTGTCCGGCATTCCGGTGATTTTTGAATATAAGATGTCTACCGGAGCCTTGTTCTTCTGCGATGCGCTTATTCCGTATCCGGTGGCTCTTCTGAGTCAGATCAAGGCGGTATTCAAGGTCATGGGAGTGCAGAGGGAGTTGAGGTCATAAATAAAAAACCGGGAGTGGATTGGCACACTCTCGGTGGTTATAACCAAGTTTGGAGGACTATTTGTATAACTGAGACAAAGATAATTAAATTATTCGTGATATGAAAGCATGGATCGCTAGAGATGAAAATGGTGCGCTATTCCTGTATGGATGCAAGCCATATAAGTATCAGGCTAACGAGGAAAGTAAAGTCATCTTTGACAGCGAAGATGGCCATTTTATGAAAATAGAAAATGAAAATGCGTACCCGGAGGTGACCTTTGAAAATAGTCCTCAGATGGTTGAGGTAAGTTCGAAAGATGATGATGCAATGATAGAGAAGGCAGCACAATGGCTGTACGATCATCTTACAACCGAGTACCAGGGCGCAGTTCTCAAGATCGTGGCCAAGGAAAAGGGATTGATGCCGGTTGAGTTTGTTGAGAAGTTTAAAAAAGCAATGGAGGAGTAGGCATGGAATTTAATTCTCAGATATGCACAACGAGGGAGCAGTCAGAAAGGCTGATTGCTCTCGGTCTCAAGAAGGAGACTGCTGACATGTATTACTCCAACTTTATAATATGTGCAAAACCATACTATAAGGTAGTGGAGTTTATGAATGGGTGCGTTCCAGAAGATATATTTCCTGCTTGGAGTCTGCACAGGCTGATTGAGATGATGCCTATGTCTTTGGCAGAAGATAAAAGATATCACGAATATTGGGATTTGAATGTAACACCTATCGCAGTTATATATCGTAATCAAGATGAAGAAGATAAGTGGATAGGGGAATGTATGGGTCGAGGAATGTATAACAACATCATCGACTGCATCGAATGGCTAATCAAGGAAGGGTATTTTAACAAGGAGTATTTGGTATGAATTTTTGGTTATTCTTGGCATTCTACGCCTTCGCCTTTTGGAGAGGGTATGAGTTTCATAAGAAGTTTGGAAAGGAGGAATAGTTATGAAAATGTGGATATGCAGAGATGAAGATGGTTTGCTACATTTAGAATTTACCGATAAACCACCTTTCAAATCAATATATGAGAGAACAGTGGTATGGGCGTCAAATTCAGAATGGGGAAGTGTTGAACTTGATAGAACATCTTATCCCGAAGTGACCTTTGAGAACAGCCCGATGGAAGTGGAACTTGTAATAAAGAAGTAATATGGATAAAATCAGTTTTGAATATGGCGCAATGTCAAGCAGATATAGGCTATATGCTGAAAATAAATACACAGCTTATGCAGCAATGTGTTGTCATTTCAAAATGTCGGCACATCTTATTGCACTATATGAGCCTGTTGATGTGGTTAAAGATGATTCGTGGCTAAATCCATTTGGAGCAATAGCAGATAGGCTTGATGAAATATATGGTGGTCAAGGAGAGTTTGATAAATACTTTGATTCTCATGTAGAACAAATACGAGAGGCTTATGAAACAATAGAGCAGGTATGTTAAGGTAGATATTGAACTTAAATTTATTGAGAAATGAAACACAAAGTAGGAGATAAAGTAATGATTGTGAGTTGCGAGATGAACCCACAATATGTCGGCAAGATAGGAAAGGTTGAGAGCGTTCTCGGCACTGATGACAATGTCCTTATCAAAGTATCTTGCAAAGGGAAGATGATTCCCGATTATGCTACTGAGGATTGTCTTGAAAAAGTGGAAGACTAACTATGGTACTACAAGACTACAAGATTGATGGGGATTACATCTGTATCAGCAAGGAAGAACTTGAAAAGTGGCGAGATCACTATCAAGATGAAGCGAATACAAGAGGTCGTGGAAAGATAGGGTGGTTCTACCTTGGCAAGCGAGAGGTGTTGATTGACATGTTGAAAATGTTCGAACATTTGGAGGGATAGTTATGACAAAGAAAGAATTGCTAGAGAATGAGGCGTTCATGAATGCGCCGGATGATGCTTACATCGAGATTCCTAATGCGGCATATCGTGAGGATTTTGATGAGCGCGAGGAAAAGACAATAACCGACGTTCAGTATTGGGAGTTTAAGAATCAGATAAACTTGTGGTAGTATGAGACACGATGTTGCACTTGTTATGAAAGGCCTGATGGATAAGGCTAGCGCTTTAGCTGACGAATTTGTTGAGGTTGATAAAATCTCTCTTGAGGATAGTGACCTTGAGGGTTTGAGAAAAAAGGCTGGTGACAGAGTCATTACGATTAGTAAAGATATGCTCAAGGCTTCTATAGAAAAAGATCTTAAAGAAATAGAGTCACAACTGGAGGCTTTTGTTTGTGATAGTGTCGAACACACAAGACGGAGTATATGGGTTGCATGTTATCAAATGGTTCTTTATATGTTAAAAAAACATTCTCTGGCTGGTGTCTGGCATGACTTATCCAAGGAACAGCAAACCGCCTGTTTAGCTGAGATGGATAAAGTAGTTGATAGGGAAATGGAGAATATTACTGGTATAAGAAAAAAAGAAGATTAAATGGAAAACAATGTAGCAAATAGAATGGTGACGCTTTCGGTCCCAGTGATAAAGGTTGATGGTTCGGCTCTTCTAAATGATGAATACCTGAGGGAGAACCATACTCCAGGTTTATATGTGTTTGAAGACGCAGTAGGATATCGTATATGTTACTTTGATGGTCAATATGGTTGCACCATGTTTATGCCAAAGGCTGAGTTTGAGAAGCAGATCGCAATCAAGGTTGCGCAAGAAGAACGTGATAACCTGAGTGCGCTGTTGTCAGGATATGTAGAAGGATACTCGGATAGAATGGGAGAGATTGCTACTTCATTGAGGGAAATAAACGCTGGAATAGATAACTTGGGAAAATTGATTGTGAACTCTGTTGAGGCTAAGCAAGAAGGTAATGCCGGCAATATTGATATCCTGGCTATAGCTAAAGCATGTGCAGTGATGCAACAGCCTCAGCTCATTACGGAACTGAATAAGGAGAAGTAATGACGAAGTAAATGAGTGGACCGTTGAGGTGTGACGGTGTGACTGTTGGAATATTAGAGCAAAAAGGAGATAGAGTATGCCATATTTAAGACCAAGAGCGGCAAGACCGCTAAGACCGCAGAATACAATGCAGCAGGCTGGAGCGAGCTGGGTCGGGGTGATAATGGATGAAAGGAGTTCAACTGTAAAGGAAGATGTGATGCGTCTTGTTGAGGCTCAGATTGCAGGGAATGTTGACCTCTCTCCGGAAGAGATGGTGGATGCAGCTTTCCTGATGGTGGATAAGATAAATCGGATGGTGCATGGGAAAGAAGTCACGTCAGGTTCTGAGTAACACAGCGTCGTCGGCGGATATGTTCCAGCGCATCCTTATGGCAGAGATACCAGGTGTTGAGGTTGTGAAGGAATATCGCTTCCATCCTGTAAGGAAGTGGCGGTTTGACTACGCTATTCCGAGTCATAAGGTTGCTATAGAGATAGACGGAGCGGTGTGGACGATGGGCCGTCACAACAGGCCTATAGGTTATATCAATGACATGGAGAAGCTCAATACTGCCGCATCAATGGGTTGGATGGTGCTGAGGTTCACGACAAACGACAGGCTGAAGGAATCCACGCTGCAGCGAATTAAGGAAACTATATCGATAAGAAGCAATGAAGACTGCTGATATGAAGTTGAGGTGCTCGGTCTGCAAGTATTACAGGCTGATATGCTATGCTGACGGACATTATTCTATCGGCTGCATGAAGGCATCTTATGACGGGAAGAGTCCGGTGGACATTGTTAACCTGGACGTCTGCCCTCGCGACAATGGCAAGAGACGATTCACGCCTGTAGACGAGAATCAGCTGCTGATAGCGTTGGGGAATATATATGCAGAGGTGTCGGCTCACGCGGCATATATACCACTGTATGCGAGGCTCGCAGCTGCCGGCCGCGAGGTGAAGAGACGAAAGATCCTCATCGGCAAGGCCATCATCGAGCTGGGCATATTGAAGGTGATGTCCACTGCCATTCCTGGAAAGCGAGGCGTCCGGTTCACATATCGCTGGAACATGAAGGACTTTGGCCCTCCGTCGCTGCCGATGGTCAGGCAGATCAACGACAAGATGGCTGAGCTGTCGAATAATAATGCAATGGAAAGGAAGAATCGCATCGCGTCGGCGAGCCGCCCGAACAGTCATAAGATGCTGATAGACGATGGTCCGACATCATGTGATCTCTGCTGGATGCGTGACCTTGATGACTGCAGGCGACGGCTGCTGGAGATTGGTATAGATTGCAAGAGGTATAATGTAAATAGCATACGACATGAAGAAGCTCCCATGGGACAGCAAGAAGGTAGTTGAGAGGGCGCAAGGCAGATATGTCCGTGAGAAGTCAGCCGACCTGTATCATACGGCCAGATGGACGAGACTGTCACGGACATTCAGGCAGGCGCATCCTCTGTGTGAGGAATGCAAGCGTAATGGCAAGATCACGCCGGCAGAGGTGACTGACCATATCATTCCGTATCCGGTCTGTGGCAAGGAAAGATTCTTTGATGAAGACAACCTCCAGGCTCTCTGTCATAACTGCAACCATGAGAAGGGACAACGTGACAAGAGGCTGATTGCTCAGTGGAGACGCGAGCACGCTCACGAAAGGGGGTAGGGGGTCTGAATCTCTCGGAGGTATTCGCTCAAGACCACACCCCCGGTCTCGCGTGCGAAATGTCAAAATTTTCAAAATTTAGGGAAACGGGAAAAATCGCGTTCAAGGTACTCCGGAGGCGGTTTTCATTAGATAAGTTGGTACAATGGGAAGAAAGAAAGAAGATCTTGGCCAGAAGAAGCTGAAAGGTACGGTCCGCAAGGACAGAGTGCAGGTTGAGACTGCGAATGTGGGCGAGCCTCTGACCAGCGTGAACGAGGCCCGCAAGGCTTCCGGCTATGCGCAGCTGTCCATGAGGGCGAAGGCTCTCTATCGTCAGAAGTGCAAGGAGCTGATTGCCGGTGCCGGACTCTACTCTACGGATCTGCATCAGGTCGTCATGTACGCTCATGCCTATGACAGATTCTGGATCTATGAGGATGAGGTGAAGGCGCATGGTCCGGTGATAGAGGTGCAGACGAAATACGGCACCAACTACATCTCGAATCCTGCAGTCAAGATGCAGAGGGATGCACTGAAGGACGTGACAGCTATAGCGGCTCGATTCGGTTTCTCTCCTGTGGATCGAACGAAGCTGAAGCTGGAGGTCAAGACCGAGGATGAACTTGACGAGTTTATGAAGGCATACGGTGACTAAGAAGATCAATGTAGAGAATGTCGTCAGTGAGTATGTGGCAGATGTCATTTCAGGACGTCTGCCCAGCTGTCGTATGGTGATCCTGGCATGTCAGCGATATCTCGACGACTGGAAACGTGATGATCTGTACTTCGACTGGAAGGCGGTCAAGAAGTTTGTCGCGTTCAGCTCTAGCCTCAAGCACTTCAAGGGTGAGTTCGCCGGCAGGCCTATTGACCTGGAGCCGTGGCAGATCTTCATAGTCGCAAATGTCTTCGGATGGAAGAAGAAGGTAAGCGGCAAGAGAAGATACACCTATGCCGATGTCTTTGTCCCGAGAAAGAACGGCAAGACCACATTTGCTGCCGTACTTGCCCTCTACTGCATGATGCTTGACGGCGAGTCAGGAGCCGAGGTGTATGCTGCAGCCGTCGACAGGGAGCAGGCACGAATCTGCTTCGAGGCGAGCAAAGAGCTCATCAGTGTCAGCATGTTCTCACGCCTCGTCAAGACCTACACCTCCAGCCTTGTCTACCAGAAGACGGCCAGCTCATATAAGCCTCTGTCGAAAGAGACCAAGAATAAGGACGGTCTCAACCCGTCATGCGCGGTCTGCGACGAGCGACATGCATGGCAGACCAATGAAATCTATGAGGTCCTGAAGACGGGTATCGGTGCCCGTTCTCAGCCTCTTATCTTCTCGATCTCTACAGCCGGTAATGACACATCGCTTCCTTATTTCTCCGACATCAAGTTCCTCAAGGAGGTCATGCTGGGCATCAAGGAGAAGGACAATCACTTTATCATGCTGTACACTCCGGACGATGAGGATGCCTGGGATGATCCGATGACATGGCATAAGGTCAACCCGAACTATGGCATCTCGCTCTCGCCGACGTACATGGAGAACGAGTACCTTGAGGCCAAGCAGAAGGGGGGAACTGTCCTCGCCGCCTTCTGTACGAAGAACCTTAACAAATGGGTAGATGCTCCTACTGTGTGGATTGCGGACGACACTGTCAAGGAAAATAATCGTGATCTGGACGAGTCTCAGCTTCTCGGAGAGGAATGTTATGTCGGCATCGATATCGCGTCCAAGACCGACCTCACCTGTGCTTCATTCTATTTTCCGCGGTACAAGGCGTTCAAGTATCTGTACATCATTCCGGAGGCCAAGGTCATCGAGCTGGAGGACCGCGTGGACTACAGGCGCTGGGCTGAACAGGGATGGGTGACTGTCGCTCCGGGAAAGGTCATCGATGAGGAATGGTATCTCGAACGTCTCAAGATAGAGCTTGATAAGTATAACATTAAATGCATCGCGTATGACCCATGGGGAATGTGGAACATGATACAGAAGTTCGGTCGTTATCAGGAAGTCCTTCTGGAGTACCAGCAGTCTATCCGCTATATGTCGGTGCCTACGAAGTGGTTGGAGTCGTCGGTTCTCAAGTCCGAGCTGAATTTTATGCATAATCCTATCTTCCGGTGGAATATGCAGAATGTTGTGATCTATACTGACCCGAACGCCAACATCAAGCTCGACAAGGCACGCAGCCGAAATAAGATAGACGGTGTCGTCGCGACGGTCAATGCCGTCGGCGGCTGGCTTAACAAGACCACGGGAGACACAGGGGAGATATATGCCTCTCACGGCCTTAGAACGGTGTCTATGCCGTCTGCGTAAAAACTTTTTAGCGAAACAATTCTTTTTCGTGGCCGATATTTTGCCTTCCTTAACTATTGGCGTAACTTGCTGATGCAATGGGAAAGAAAACGAACATATCGCGCTACGACAGCATCACTCGGCCTTTCAGAAGGTGGGGTGCATGGCTCCGTGGTATCCGCGTCAGCGCAGACAGTTCTCCGTTGTCGCCGTACATGAATGACGTCGACTTCGGTGTGACGGTGACCAATGACTCTGCCCTGAAGCTGTCGGCATTCTTTGCGGGCATTCGCTTGATCGCGGAGAACATCGCCTCATTACCTAAGTCGGTCAAGACCGTCGATTCTTACGGCTCCGCTACCTCTGACAGACAGCATGCCGCCAATAAGGTCCTTCATCATCCTAACGACTATACTAATGCGATGACATTCTGGATGACCATCGTGTCATGGCTCAAGGGATGGGGCAATGCATATGCCATCATCAAGAGGGATTACAAGGGTCAGCCGGTCGCTCTGCATCAGGTGCATCCTTCCAATGTGCAGGTGGCAATCTCGAACGGCCGCAAGTGGTACAAGGTGACTATTGCAGAACCTGACTTCAAGTTCCTCGAAGGAACCTACTCCGACGAGAACATGCTCCACTTCATGGAGATGTCGCTGAATGGCATTGTCGGTGTCAACACTGTCATCTATAATGCCATGGCGCTCGGCAAGTCTCTCGCGCAGGAGAAGTTCGCAGGGGAGTTCTACAAGAAGGGCGGCAACATCAAGGCAGTCCTTGAGACCGACGGCAATCTCGGTGATGATGCATACAACAAGTTCGTGGCTCATTTTGCAGCCGCCTCGAACTTCGAGACTCCACTCTTGGAGTATGGTATCAAGTACAAACAGCTTTCAGTCAATCCTGTCGCAGCTCAGCTGGTGCAGTCCGAGACCATGAGCATCCAGGACATCGCCAGAATGCTGAACGTGCCTCCGCATATGATCGCGGAACTCTCGCACGCGACCTTCAGCAATATCGAGCATCAGACCATCCAGTTCGTGCAGTATTCGCTCCGTCCGGTAGTCCGCAAGATAGAGATTGAGCTGGAGAATAAGCTGCTATTCGACTCTGAGAGGGAGGCTGTGAGCATCAAGTTCTCTCTCGACGGTCTGCTACGTGGAGATACCACTGCAAGATCTGCGTACTATCACAACGCCATCCTTGACGGATATATGACCCGTAACGAGGTGCGCTCGCTCGAAGGTCTTGAGCATGCTCCTGGTCTTGACGACTTCCTCGTTCCTCTGAACACGGCGTCGATAGATGAGGATGGCAACATCAAGGAAAACACAGCCTCGTCGGCTGACAATCAATAGACATTATGAGTAAAGAGTTCAATGTAAGTTACAGGTCGGTAGCCTCGGAGATTCGCAAGAAGGATGAGGAGACCCGCACAGTGACCTTCGTCGCGTCCGACGATTCTGTGGACAGCGCAGGAACCGTCCTCAATCAGGACAACTGGGACCTTCGCCGCTTCAATGCGAACGGAATCATCGGTTATCAACACAAGGTGTACGGTGGCTGGGATGATACCGACAATCCTGACAACGTCATCGGAAAGGGTGTCGCATATGTCGAGGACAGGAAACTGATGGTTGATATCACCTTCGAGCCGGCTGATATCAATCCTCTGGCCGAGAAGATCTACCAGAAGATCATGTTCGGTTCTCTCAGAGCTGTGTCCGTGGGATTCCTTCCTGTCGGTCGCGGCAAGTTTGGAGAGGGTGCCGATGCAGAGACTTACTACTTCGCAGGTCAGGAGCTTCTTGAGGTTTCGGTGGTGAACATACCGGCGAATCCGAATGCGCTCAAAAAGAGCATGGAGGCTGAGGCTGAGTTCATCGAGGCCGAACGCAAGAGACTCCGCGAGGAGGCTCGCCAGCAGGAGCAGCCAAAGGTCGAGGAGACCGAGCAGGAAAGCGCAGAGGCACGCGATGCTGACGTCAATGCAACTATCATCATGGCAAGGGCAGCCTTGCTGATTTAATAACCTTTAAAAACGTTCATTATGGCAAGAAAGATTGCTGAAATCAAGAATGATCTCGTCGAGGCAAAGAAGGCTCTCGGCGCGGTTGACAGAAGTGACAAGGATGCGCTCACAGCTGCCGTTGCCAAGGTAGAGGATCTCATCCGTGAGCTCGACGTGGCCAACGCAGAGGAGGCCGCTGAGCAGGCGCTCGCAGAGCGTTCATTCCGCTCGAAGGAGAATCAGGAGAAGCGCAGGTTCTCGCTCCTCAAGTTCATCAACGAAGTGGCTTCCGACAGCCTCTCAGGCCTCGAGCTCGATGCGGCTGAGGAGGGCGCTAGAGAGTATGACCGTCTTGGCTTCACTCGCCAGGGTCAGGTCATCCCTTCATTCCTTCTCCGCGACATCCTCGGTCAGTCAGTGACAGAAGACGGTGACGTCCTCGGAGAGGTTCGTCCGGCAGTGTTCATGCCGCAGCTCAACAACAGGCTCACAGTCCAGAACCTCGGTGCGACAGTCCTCACAGGTCTCGTAGGCAAGGTGCCTGTGGCATCATCTGGAGCAGTGACAGCTGAGTGGGCAGCCGAGGGCAAGGACGTTGCAGTGAAGAAGATCAACTGGGCGAAGAACATGCTCTCGCCTAAGAGGAATGTGACTCGCACCGCTGTGACCAAGGACCTTCTCCGTCAGACTTCCTACGACGTGGAGGCATACCTTATCCGCCTCATGCAGAACGCCCATAACGAGCTCGTGGAGGCTGGTGTAATCGCCGGAGCGGTCGATGGCCCTACAGGTATCCTCAAGACTGCCGGTGTCAAGGTGATCGACGCTGCAGGTGCAATCACATGGGAGAACATCGTTGCTCTCGAGACTGCGGTCAACGAGAACAATGCTAACAAGGGACGTCTCGGCTACCTCACCAATGCCAAGGTGTGGGGAGCGATGAAGACTACTCCGAAGTTGGATGGCGGTGACCGATTCATCATGGAGGAGAATGCGGGCAACCGTCTTAACGGCTATCCTGTAGACTGGACTAACATCGTGCCTTCAGCTGACGGCTCGGCAATGATCTTCGGTAACTGGGAGGATCTCTTCGTCGGCGAGTGGGGTGGATTCGACATCGTCATTGATCCGTACACTCAGGCTGGCAGCGCTCAGATCATCATCACCATCAACGCATGGAACGATGCTATTGTGGCTGAGCCTAAGAGCTTCGCAGTCCTCAAGGGTATCACTGCCTAATCTGACACATCATGACCGAGCGAATCTATCTTGACACGCAGTACCAGCCTTCGCTGGAGGACTTCAAGAGACATCTGAGGCTCACCTCCGATGATCTTGACGACGCCCTGCAGATGTATCTGCTCGCAGCAGTCAATGCTGCCGAGCATCATATCGGCAAGGTGATCGCTCTGTCTGACTTCTCATACACCGGCCCGCTCGTCCCACTCCCATGCCGAACGCCTTTAATAGAGGTTGCTGAGGTCAAGGTGGACGGAGCGGAAGTCGGTTATGATGTCCGTGATGGCGTTCTGACTCTTGCAGAAGGGGTGTCTGGCAGTGTGATGACTGTGAGATACACGTCAGGCATGAACCAGGTGCCGTTCGACATCAAGGCGGCGATCATGCTGATGGCGGCCAAGCTGTTCAACAATCCTGTAGACACGGTGGAGACCTTGCCGTCGGCAGCGAAGAATCTCCTTCGCCCTTACAGGTCATATGGAATGAGGAGCAATGGAGAATAACTTCAATATCGGTGAGCTTGACACTCTCGTGACCGTTCAGAAGGCGGTGCTGACTCAAGGTCCTCAAGGCAACAAGAAGACCGACTACATCGACTATCTGCGCGTGTTCGCGAAGGTGGAGAGGAACATCAATGAAATGGTCAGCAATGGCAATCTTGAAGAAGGCAACTCTCTCGAGATAACCTGCTACAAGATACCTGCTCTCACGCCTCGCTGGCGTGTAATCGTCGACGGGATTCCGTATGAGATAACGGCTGTTGACCCTGTCAGCAGATACTCTCCGCTGAACGTGCTGTCACTTAGAGCAATCGACTGACATGGCTAGTGGTATTCGCATAGAAGGTGTCGAGGACTGCCTCAAGATGTTCGAGAACGCTCCGGAGAACGCTCTGAAGGTATGCCGCAAGGGCATGAGGAAGGGCAGCGCTGCCGTGGCGAAAAAGATCAGGTCGGGCGTGCCGCAGCAGTGGCGCAAGCTGGTCAAGTACAAGGTCGGCAAGCTGCCGAACGGAGAGCTCTGGGCAAGGGCTGGTCTTTACGGCTCCAAGCTTGCCAAGGGAGCCTCGGACGATGACCCAGCATTCAAGTGGTTCAAGGCTTATTGGGCCAACTACGGAACACTGTCGCGTCGAGACCCTTCGCATCAGTTTCTCAATAAGGTCAAGCCGAAGAGCAAGAACAGAAGGCAGAGTGTCGGCCAGCCGGCTCAACACTTCTTCGAAGGCTCGCTCAATGGCTGGGATGAGACATTCGTCGAGGCGTTTGAGGATGAGGTCAAGAAGAATGAGGATGAACTATATGACAGATGATCATGAAGGAGAGCATAGGAATCAAGGTCAATGAGATCGCGTCGAGATACGTCGACTTCTATCTCGCGGAAGCCGAGACGGAGTCATATCCGTATGCGGTATATACTAACAGCGTGACGCCCTTCTATACGAAGGACGGGATTCATCATTATGAATCTAACGTGGTCATCACCATATATGCACAGGATCTCGACAAGGCTGACAGGATCGCAGAGCAGATACATTCTGCCATCACGGCGGAGATGCGCGGCAGGCAGTTCTCTTCGCGACTGAAGTCAAGCTATCCCGACTGCGTCGAAGGCGTATGGTCTAGAGAATTAAGTTATACAATCAAACAATTCGGATAAATGGAAGGATATAATGTAGCGCTGAAGGTCGGCGACAAGACCCTGGTCGGAAGGACACAGGACGACCTTACTATTTCCGCGCTTACCAAGGAATCTATCACCAAGGATGAGAAGGGCAACAAGATATCCGTGATCACAGGACATGACGTGTCCTTCAGATGCGCGGGTATCATGGAGGTTCAGGATGACGGAGCAGCCTCCAAGCTCATGCGTGATGACATCATTGAGATGTCACTCAAGACAGGAACGGCAGCGGAGATCGAGGTGACTTATGGTCCTGAAGGCGGTGCCATCTATGGCGGAAAGGCCGTGATCACCGGCTATTCAGAGTCGACAAGTGCCGAGGGCGATGCCACATACAGCCTGGACATCAAGATTTCCGGCGCGTTCACCAAGAAAGACAGTGTGTTGAATGAATAAGGATTACATTGTTATTGACGGAAAGAAGGTGAGGGTTGAGGCCAACTGGAATGCCCTCACCGCTTTCCTTGACGCGACGGGCCGCAACACGATGGACGGCTTGTCGGATCTTGCTGTCATGAAGCCTACGGACATCGCTCCGCTGATGGCTGCATGCGTCAACGAAGGAGAGAGACTCGACGGCCGCGAGGCAAGCTATACAGGTCTGCAGATAGGTGAACTCTGCGGCATGACGGAGATGGCGCAGTTCATCAGCATCTACGCCGGTCAGACGTCTTCTAAGTTGCCGAAAGAAAAAAAAGACGTGCCTCCGGCTCCAGCAGCGAGCCACTGACCATCGGCCAGATAAGAGGATGGGCGTTCGGCATCCTGCACCTCTCGCGTCGAGACTTCTACGAGATGAGGCCGGGCGAGTTCTGGGAGGCGATGGACGCCCATAACAAGGAGAAGGAGGCAGACAGGAGACATGGAGGCGAGCTGGCACGAGGAGTGGCGCTGCGCCTCTTTAACTTACAGGTCGACAAGAAGTCAAGGATAGCTGATCCGGCGGAGTTCTGGCCGATGCCGTGGGATGAACCGAAGGTGGACGAGGAGCTGGAAAGACTTGAGTCGATGACCAATGAAGAAAAATCAGAGGAAGCCAGACGCTTCCTCGAGAGAATCAGAAGATAACTATGGCGAAGGGAAAACAGCCAAATATGAAGGTCAATGTGACCGCAGACAACGGTGATCTTTCTCGCAAGATGAAGGACTCGAAGGCTGCGGTCAAGGACTTCGAGAAGGTAAGCGGAGCAGCCTTGGATTCGTTCGCCTCGGCTCTGGGCGTCAATACCGGGCAGGTCGAGAAGATGGCGAATGCGATCAAGGGGCTGGGAGACAAGATGCAGAAGTCCGGCAGTGAAGGAGTCAAGTCCTTCGGACAGCTGCTGTCCAGTGTCAGCGGATTCTCCGCCGCCTTGGCGGGTGTCGGCATTGCCGGAGTGGTGGCTTCGTTCAAGGCGCTGAACGAGCAGGCCGAGACATTCAAGGGGACTCTCGAGGGAGCCAGCCTTGACCTCATGACGCAGTCGTATATCGACACCTATCGTCAGGTACTCAATGACTTCAACCGCGAGACGGCTCAGACGGTGGCCGAGGCCGAGCAGTCGTGGAAGATAGCTTGGAACACGTTCACGACGAATCTCGGCTACGTCATTACGTCGAGTAGCATCAAGGCGGGTGATTCAGTTCTCAGCGGCCTGCTGAAGATCCTTCAGGGAGGCGACAAGGAGGCCGCGGCTGCTGCCACGCAGGCGGCTACCGAGGCGATGCGACTGACTGAAAGGATGTATAACATCCAGGTCCAGCTCAACAACAAGACTGTCGAATGGGCAAGGATGGAGCGTCAGATCGCGGAGTACAAGAGGATAGCCTATGACAGGTCGGTCGATACCGCGACTCAGCAGGAGGCTCTCAACAAGGCGACTCAGCTCATCGAGCAGAGATATAAGGAGGAAGCAAGGCTCAGGAAGCAGCTCGCTGACCTCCAGTCCCAGTACAATGACCTTGCGTCATCGTCATTGGAAGACATCCAGAAGGCCAATCAGCTCAGAGTTGACGAAGAGAATACCGTCGCCCGCATGAACAATGCGCTCCGCGAGCTATCCGAGCGTCAGGCTACCATCAGATTGAACGCTGAGAAGGAGGTTGAAGCTCGCGAGCAGGCTCTTGCTGCGGCTCAGGCCTTGGCCGCATCCAAGGCGTCGCTGGCCGACTGGAGAGCGAATGCAGAGATATCGACTGAGAATAATCTCGCGGACATGCTGCCGAAAGGGGCTGAGGCTACGACGGAGGTCGGTCTTGCTATTCCCGTGACGCCGGTCCTGGATACGTCGACTCTGGTGGATATAACCAATGAGTTGCAGTCGGTCATGACCTCAGCATTCGACACGATAGGAGTGTCCATCGGCGAGCTCATCGGTGATCTTGCGACGGGCGGGGACGCATGGGGCAACTTCGCGAACACTGCTATCGGAGCATTCGGAGACATGGCGATATCCATCGGTAAGATGGCCATATCTACGGGTGTGGCGACGCTCGGCATCAAGGCAGCTCTCGAGTCGCTGAACGGCTATGTGGCCATTGCTGCCGGTACGGCTCTCGTCGCTCTCGGTGCGGCTGTCAAGTCCGGACTCTCCAACATCGCGTCCGGCAGCTATTCGTCATCGGCCAATGTGGCGACGGCGGGAGGTTACGGCTCATCCAGCATGCTCGGTGCTGACTTCGAGACGCGCGAGATGAAGGTTGAGGTTACGGGTACGCTCAGGGCGTCAGGAAACGAGCTCCTTACTGTCATCGAGAATGAGAACACAAGAAAGAGACATACAACATAATGGCTAACTACGGTGTATTATACGTCTTCAGGTTCGAATCGGCCAACAAGACGAACATTGAGATTCAAATCCTTAAAAAGGACTACAGCGGCGCGAGGATGTACAGATCTCTCGGCCGTGCTCCTATTCTCAAGAGGGAGAAGTCAGGGTGTGTCCATGGCTCGTCACTTGAGCTGTACGCGGAATGCCAGGTGGACGGAGAGTTCGCGTCGCTCTATACTTCTTCGACAGACGAGTACAAGGTTGAGGTCTACAAGATAGACGAGTTCCTCGGTGACACAATCATGAGGCGTGTCTGGACTGGATTTGTCTCGCCGGAGCTCTACAGCGAGCCGGATATCGCTCCTCCGTATGATGTGCAGATCGTCGCGACCGACGGACTTGGCGAACTGAAGAACTATGTCTTCGAGGCTAGAGGACTGCATTCCGTGCAGGATCACTTGGAATATATGCTAGGACACACTGGCTTGAGCCAGGAATTCAACGTCGTATCATTCATGGCGGGAGATTCGGGAACTGTGCCGATCATGGATGTGACCGTGTCTCTTGACCATATGGCAGGAGAGAACTGCTACGATGTGTTGAAGGCAGTCCTGGACTCTTTCCATGCCGAGATAGCCTGTCAAGACGGCTACTGGATGATATGGCGAGAGACTGATCTTGTAAATCTCACTTCGCAGGTTGAGGTTGCAGAGTTCGGTTCTCAGACCAAGGCGGACTGGTGGCCGGTCGGTCAGTTGTCGACAGTGATCGAGCCTGCCAAGAAGAGAGTGACCGTCATCTCGGAGGATACGTACAAGGACAATGTCCTCAAGGACGTGCCATATCATGCAGACGGAGCGACGTATGATTCAGAAGAAAAGGCATTCATACTGCCGACGGCTGGCACGTCGGTGCTCAAGACGCTGAGATTTGGAGCGGAGGTCGGATATAGGTTGTCACTTACTGTCACCGCAAGGAATGTCGGATCAGGGGATGAAGGACAGCCAATAGGCATCAAGGTAAAGATAGGCGGAAGAAGCTACATCGTCGGTGGCACGTTCTGGCTCCGCGAGAAGACAGATGGCAAGACTTCGTGGACCTATACAGAAGGCGTGATCGAGAAGATGCTTGAGGCTCCGGCTGCCTCTGATTCTGCAAAGGATGCTCAGACGATTGCTCTTGAGCTTCCGCTGTATAGCTACAGCGATAGAGCGTATCATTATGCTACCTCGGTTGAGGTTACAATTTTCAATGTCGACGGAGACTATCCTATACATGTGTATGACGTGACATTGTCTAAGTTAGACCAGGTCAAGGGCTACAAGGCAGTTCTCGAGATTGACAATGGCGCTCGAGAGGAAGCGGATGAGGCCACTCTGATCATTGCGGATGACGACCGCATTCCAGCTGCAGCGGATATCTTTATGAATGGCATAGCCTTGAATGCGGCAGAAAGCCCTATATCATCATGGGCATCTGGACGTCTGGCCGCCATGGGGTACCTGGCATTCATGTCTCGAGACTATGCGCTGTCAGTGGCCCTTCCGCGCATGAAGGTGCAGGGTGTTCTGAACGTGCCTGACTTCGCGCTGATCACTCCTGTACTTTTTCTTCGGGAGAATACCTACTATTTCCCGGAAACATATGATTACGACCTTCTCAATGACGAGCTGTCGGTCAGCCTTGTAAGCATTCCGACTGCTCAGATAGACGCTGCCCTTGCGGAAGCCATAGCAGCCGACAAGTTCATTCTGGAACAGGAAGGGATGTACGGCCTTGTCTCTGATGCGTACATGGACATCATGGACGGCAAGCTGAAGACCTCCATCCTTGCCGTGACCGCATCGTCATACGATGTGCAGATCATGGAGGAGGAAGTGCCTGTAGGTACGGAGATAACCGAGGCAACCATTCGCAATTGGGGATTCACGAAGAATGCAGGTACTGTCACTGGCATCAAGATGAATGGTGCGACCAAAGGTACAAGCGGAGTGGTAGACCTCGGTAATGTGCTGACGGCTCATCAGCAGCTCAAGACAATCAATGGCCAGAGCATCGTGGGAAGCGGCAACATCACGATTCAAGGCGGTGGGGGTGCTACTCCGAGGGTGGAGATGACCGCAGCATCCGCAGCCATAGAACCGAATAAGTTTTATGTGTGGCCCATGATGGACAGCCTTGACCTCACTCTCGGAGCGGAGCAGAGCGGAGTGATGAATCGTTATCTTTTTCAGTTCCGCAATCCAAAGGACTCGGTGACCATGCTGACCTTGCCGGATGACATCACATGGAGCGAGGATACCGAACTCGATGAGAATGGTCTTCCTGTCATGGAGGCTGCTGCATTCTATCGAATTGAGATAATCGAAGGACTCGCAAGTCTGAAGAAGTGGAAACTTGTGTACATCAACTTCGCAGATGCGGAGGTGGAAAGGGTGCTGATGAGCAAGGGAATCGGAGATGGCATAGGTATAACAAAGGCTGCTGCTGCTGCGGTAACTGACATATCCACATGGTTTGCCAACAGGAGTGACATCGTCTCATTCGATGAGATGAAATACTTTACCAAATTAACCAAGTTATACAATGCAGCATTCGACAAGTGTACTGGTCTGACAAGCATAGATATTCGCAATATCGTGACATGGGAGGGAAGATTTCACTTCCGTCAATGTACCAATCTTAATTGCGAGATAATTGCCCCGTATTTAGAGTACATTTCAGAGAATTGCTTTGAGTCAACGGCCATTACTTCGGTCAATACACCATCAGTGACAAGGGTGGATTATGCAGCATTCTATAACTGCAAGTCGTTGAAGTCAGTCGTATTGGCGCAATCTCCTACTTCAATGAATGGAGATGCATTCCGCAACTGCTCGGCACTTGAATCTATCAATCTTGAATGGGTGAATAGTTTTTTTGCACGAAGGCAGTTCCAAGGCTGCACATCGCTGAAAGGTGACATCTATATGGCTCTTGCGCCTTATATCCCCGAAAATTGCTTCGACTCAACATCTATCGCATCGTTCAATGCGCCATTGGCAACCAAAGTGGATTGGGGGGCATTCATCAACTGCAAGTCCTTGAAAACGGCCATATTCGGTGAAGGATTGACGGCAGTTGCAGGAGATGCATTCCGAAATTGCTCGGCTCTTGAGGCACTTGTCATATATGCAACCACGCCTCCTTCTCTCGGTAATGTCAGCGCATTCTATTCTACAACTTGCGCGATATATGTACCCGATGCATCAGTCGAGGCATACAAGGCTGCAACGAATTGGAATACATACGCATCAAGAATCAAGGGAATAAGCGAATATACAGGATAATATCATGAGAATAGAACAAAGAACAATCTCGGTCATGCTTGCCGATGAGGGCAAGGTATTCCGAAAGAAGTCAAGTGGCTTCATCGTGGGTGACTCGGTGTCATTCGGTTATGACTACTATGATGCAGGTGTTGGCCTGTCACATCCGTATGCTCCCAAGCCGGAGGATTACGATGAGATAGATATGCCGGAGGATTGGGAGCCTGCTCCTGTCATTGACCAAGTGAAAAGACTTCAGCGCACATCGGAACTCATCAAGCAGAACACCGAGGAAATCAACAGCCTCGGATTATCTGACAACGATGCGCTCAAAGTCAAGGAGTGGTATCCGCACTGGGAGGACTTCATAGGTCAGACCATTGAGGCCGGATTCGTAACCTTGTATGCCGATAATCTCTGGAGAGCAAGGCAGACACATACGGCAATAGAGATTTATCCTCCGAGCATGGATACCGCAGCCTTGTATGAGGTCATCGTGGAAGGCCATGAGGGTACTGCGGATGACCCTATCCCATTCACTCCTCCGATGGAGATATACGCGGACAAATACTATGTACAGGATGGAGTGGTGTTCAGATGCACAAGGGATAGCGGAATGGCCTTGTCTTACAACCTTGCCGACCTTGTGGGCCTTTATGTAGAACGAGTATAGACATGGAAAGAGTAAGAGAAATAATCGGAAAGTACCTGCCATTCGGTTGGTGGGTACTCATGGCCATCCTCATGGTGTGCGGAGTGGTCGCGGGATTCATGGCGGGAGGCTTCTTCGGATTCACAACCATCATCGGATGCCTCATCGCAGCAGCCGTGTTCGCATGGCAGGCATGGGGTGAGTGGTTGGAGAATGACCAAGCTGATGACTAAGTAACTGACTAAGTAACCAAGTTAGTAACTAAGCTACTAACTAAGTAAGTAACCAAGTAAAACTTAACGGAAATGGAATGGGGAACAATAACCACACTTGTAGCGGAGGTGCTGTTTGGCGGTGGTCTGCTTGCCTTCGTGACAATAAAGGACAAGAAGACCGCTGCCATCCTTGAGAACATGCAGAAGGTCATTGAAGAATTGAGAGACCTTGTGCGAGAATACAAGGAAGAGAACAGGTCTTTGAAGGACGATATAAAGCAGAAGGATGAGGCAATCAGAGGCAAGGAAGACTACATCAGAGAACTGCACAAAGAGAAGTCAGACCTTCATGAGAAACTTGACAAGGCTAACAGCAGAGCAGCCGTGAACAAGCTCTTGAAGTGTCATGAAATCGGCTGCGCCCACAGGAGACCTCCCTTGGGAGAGGGTGCGGCCGACACATTCAGACAAATAAGAAATGGCAATTTGGGAGAGGAAAACGATGGCTAAGGGTTCGGCAATCTTTGAAACAAGGGATAACAGCTTATTCCCTTGGATGACATTCAACACATCAACGGAAGATACAACGAGGCTCTGAAGGACGGATTTCAGACCTTGACCATTCTCTACAAGGATGGAATGAAGGTCACTATCCCCGCAAGCGAGTATGACAATCTTTATAAGTGTTGGGAGGCAAGGAGAAATGGGAACTTTAAGTAAGAATTTCGATTGGAAAGAGTTTGAGAAGTCGGATACGGCCTCAAGACTGCACATCAATAATGCCATCACATCTTGGGAAGTGAGGGATAACATCAAGGCTCTTGTGGAGGATATCTTGCAACCTCTGAGGGATGCTTGGGGCGAGCCGTTATTCATCAATAGTGGCTACCGATGTCTCGAACTGAACAAGGCCGTCGGAGGAGTGCCGACAAGTCAGCATTGTCTTGGCGAGGGTGCGGATGTGGGATGCACCGACCCTTATGCCTTGGCGAAACTGATCAAGAAGATGAAACTTGATGTGGATCAAGTTATCCTGTATCCGTCATTCGTGCATGTGTCATACAAGCGAGACGGAAGGAACAGGAATCAATTTCTATATAATAAGAGGTGGAAAGGACCGAAGGACTTATGAGAAAAGGCATTCTTTTACTCGCAATAATGGTATGTAGTTGCGGTCCGGCAAAGGTCGTGACCGAGTTCCAGAGGGATTCGGTCATGGTTCATGTGCGTGATTCGGTGTATCTGCGTGATACCGTCATAATGTGGAAAATTCCTGCGGAATCAGGGGCGAACACACTGCCGGAGAGTGATACATCATACTTGCAGACAAACCTCGCAGAATCGCGTGCATTCATCGAAAACGGAAGGCTGAGACATACACTCCGCAACAAGAGCGAGGCAATCATCCCTATCAAGGTAAGCATCTCGGAACGCATACGCACCGAGGAGAGGGGATTGACACGATACGAGAGAATCGTTGAGACGATAGAGGTGGAGAAGGAGTTGAGTCGGTGGCAGAGCTTCATCATGTCGCTCGGTTATGCTGTCTTCATCGCAGGACTTGCATGGATCATCTGGAAATTATCTCGTTTGGCACCATTTTCGTGACGTCACGAAAATGTTTTTTCATATCTGATCTTGTTCTAAAATTCGCAAGGAGTCATGTCGTGAGATATGGCTCCTTTTCTTGTGCGAAGTAACTTTCCGAGCTATGGCAATGCCATGGCTCTCTTTTTGTCTTGCCAAGGACATATAGTCGTTGAGGCATGATGATAGGAGATTATTACAGCAGAACGGTTGCGGTCGTTGAGGACCTTACAGGTATATCTGACGCGGAGATCCGCGGCTCACGCAAGTTGAGGGAGATCGTGGATGCAAGGTGGCTGGTGGCTTGGCTCATGTGTCATGCGGGATACTATCCGAGACAAGTGGCTGCGCTGCTCGGAGTGTCGACAAGGATGGTCCAGAAGATCCTCCAGGAGTTCGAGGGCAGGGTGAAATATTCGCCTGATGTGATGCTGCGAAACAACAAGGAAGCAGCTGAGAAGATGCTGCGAAACAGCTGATTGGTAGGCCTGCCGGGAAGCAGTAGGTTTGCATCACGGTTAATATTGACCGTGCGTAAAAACTAAACATTATGTCAGAGACAAAGGTTTATCAGTTCGGCACAGAGGGCAATGCTTCCCTCAATGCCCTTCTCCCGTTCCTGCAGCAGAAGGGAATCGATCCCGCTATCCTGTACAACATGGGAGGCAACAATGGTGGTTTCTTCGGAAACAATGGATTTGAGAGCATCATAGCTCTTATCATCGTGGCCGCTCTCTTCGGCAACAACAACGGCAACGGTATCTTCGGCGGTGGTGGAAACAGCAACTCCGCAGAAAGAGAGATGCTCATGTCGGCAATTCAGAGAAATGGCACAGACCTCTCTCAGCTCGCCCAGACCATCGGTTGCTCAACAGCAAGAGTGCAGGACGCTGTGACTCAGGTGTCCACTCAGATCTGCAATCTTGCCGGCCAGAACGCAATGTCATTCCAGCAGGTCATCAACGCACTCCAGGCAGGCAACGCGACTCTTGCGACCCAGCTCGCAAGCTGCTGCTGCGAGATCAAGGGCATCATGAGTGAAGGCTTCTCGTCAGTGGGCTATGCTCTCCGTGATCAGACCTGCAATCTCGAGAAGGCTATCGCAGCGTCAACCGCACAGATCCTCGAAGGTCAGCGTGCTGCCGAAATGCGTGATCTGCAGGACAAGCTGGATGCCCTCCGCGAGAAGAACACCCAGCAGGCGGCGTACATCAACAATGCGCAGCAGACCGCTCAGTTCCAGGCTCTCCTCGCTCCAATCGCAGAGGATCTCGCCAGCATCAAGTGCAAGCTCCCTAAGACAGAGACCGTACCTGTCAACAACGACTATGTCCGCATAGATCGCAGCATCAGCGCTCCATTCTGCGGCTGTGGCTTCGGAGGTTTCGGTTTCCCTGGTTTCCTTAACGGCTTCAACAACGCTTTCTAATTCTTACGAGTATGTTTATCTTGGACAGGACAATAGGAATAGAGAGCAGGAGTGTCACTGCTACGGCGACAAATGTGACATACACATTCGACGCCTTCAGGAACGCTGCCTTCACAGGACTGTTGCTGGTAGACTTGCAGCAGCCTATCCCGGCGGCAGCTGCAGACACTCTGCCCGTACTCTTCGGCTCCGTGCAGCTTCTCAACTCAAGCGGAGGTCAAGCGACGGTTGCCGACCTGGGCGGTGCAGACACGGCAAGCCTTGTACTTGTCTACTTCAACAGCCGGACAGGAAGATTGCAGCTGGTCGGAACTTATGAGGCGCCTGCGGCTGCAGCAGCTGCGGCATCGGAGGCTCCAGGTTCATTTTAAGTATTAACAAAAGAGATTAAGACATGTTTTCAGGACTTAGGCAGAATGGGCTATTCTACATTCTGGAGAAAGGAGAAGACCTCAAGCTCAGGATAGGTCAGGTGGTCAGCGTGAGCAATCCGCAGCCGAAGTACACCCAGTTCGGAGCAGGAGGCTTCGCCGCTCAGCCGGAGATGACCGTCGATGTGAAGGTCAAGGTAGATGACGAGGTCATCGAGTTCAAGCAGCTCAACGCCAATGCGAGCATAGCCAACAGCGGCAGTGTCATCGTAAGTGACAGCAAGGAGGCGATGAGCGCCGAGGTGGAGGGGCTGTTGCATACCAGCAGAGGAATCCTTGACAGTGTGAGTTATCACGAAAAGGTGCTTGCATCTTGTGACGGAATCCTCAGGGATCTGAATCCTAGCTTCAAGAAGGAGAAGGAGCAGGAAGAGAAGATGACTATGCTGGAGGGCGAGGTCACAGGCATCAAGGACACCCTCAGAGACATGATGTCCATGCTGTCTAATGCCTTGGATCAGTCGAAGTCTAAAAGAAACAAGGAGGAATAATTATGGGATACATTGTAGAGATCACGGAAGACAAGGTCGAGAAGGTGTCCGACAACATCGAGAAGGCTCTGAAGTATCTGGGCAAGGCGATGCAGTGCGTCGAGGCTATGATGGAGGGTTCCGAGAGCATGGGCGAAAGGGGTAACTTCGGACAGCGAGGCTACGGCGGAGGCTCATATGAGAACCGAGCAGGCGGAGGCGGTTCCGGCGGCGGGTCAATGGGCAGTCGCAACATGTACGGAAGCCGTATCGACGATGACGATGACGATGACGACATGGGCGAAAGGCGCAGAAGACGCAGGTAGTCAGTAATCAATGACGGAGGGGAGTTCCCTCCCCTCCTAGAAAGTGAATTGATATGAAACGCAGAGTACCATTAGACATGTACGAAGTGGAGATGATGCCTCCTGAGATGAAGGCGTATCTGCGCAACTACGGCTACTCGTTCTCGAAGAAGGCGTGTGAGTTCGCAATCTCTCACATGAAGAGAGAGAACAAGTCCACCGGCAAGATGGAGAAGATCGAACCGTATGGCAAGGCCAAGGTAGAGGAACTGCTGGAAAAGAATGGCCTGAAGCTGGAGAACAACGTAGGCTACAACTTCGTGTATGTTCTCAACATGTCCATGGCTGACTACTGGAAGCAGTCGATAGATGACGAGGCTCATCTTGCCAAGCACGTCAAGGCAGTCATAGACGATGCGGATGATAATCCGGAGAATATCTTCCGCATGTGGATCGCCAAGATGGACGGCAATGCCATCCCTATCCCTTGGGAAGATCTGCTGTAGCATGATAGTGCAGGACATATATCTGCCTGGATACAGGTGGCACTGCAGGGTGTTCTATTCGGTCAATGGCTACTGGGTGGACGACATTCTGCATGACCTGAGAGAGATAGGATGTGCAGGAAGGAAGTACAGAGTGGCTTGTCGGAATCTCAGTTCTGGCCAGCTGAACACGGGGCTGACCTTCTCGAATAAGGAGATAGGGGAGAGCGTGATGGTCATAGCCAAGACCAGCAGCGCTGACGAGTTCGCCCATTCCTATGACCATGAGAAGGGACATCTGGCGAAGCATGTCGCTCAGGCATATGACATTGATCCTTATGGCGAGGAGTACCAATACATGAGCGGTGATATCGCCAAGAGGATGTTCCCGGTCGCCAAGAGGTTCATGTGCGACTGCTGCAGAAAGAAGTTGAGGATATAGACTGATAATGCTGTTCGCGTCCGCGGTATTCTCCGCTTCCTGGGCGCACAAGGGTGGAGCTTCGGCTCTGCCCTTTCTTTGTAAATGCATATACAAGGAGAAGGAGTGGCCGGATATGAAGGCGGTGACAACAGTTAGGCTTACTCTCCGTCGATAATGGCATGAGGTTTGTCCTGCTAATGAAGGACTTTAATTTTCATGAGTTATGGATCTATATGGAGCATCTTGCAGCGACATGACTGCATTCAAGAGCAAGGCAGGCGCGATGTCATTCGCGATCCTGATGTCTTCGTCTATCGGAGAGAACGGCACAAGGAAGGTGGACTATGATGAGGCGCAGAAGCTGTTCGACTTCATCTGCCGGAACGTAGAGCTCCCCGACGTGGAGAAGGACTATTATTCGAGCTTGCTCAGCTTGGCGACAGGGCTTACGGCGTCCAACCTCAAAAAGGAGGGCGACACTGTAGTCGAGTGACGGGTGCCGGACGTGCATTCATGCGAAGCAATGAAAAGAGTGACCATTCAAAGTGGTCACTCTTTTCGGTTATTATTGCATAATATGCCAATAAATTGTAAAATCGTGCAATAAAATAGGCGTATTATGCAACTTCTTCTTTTTCTTCTTTGTTGAAGATGTAATCGATAACATCCCTGTTGGCCTTGTCGACATTCTTCTGATACCTCTTGTTCACATAGATATTGGTGGTTCGGTGGCCGAATTTATGTGTCAAGCCGTCAGAAGCCGTGTCCTCTGAATGTCCAAGCTCAAAAGTCAGCGATGCCCATGTGTGTCTGGCACCATTGCTCGCCAGCTTGTCGAACATCCCGGAATAGGTTTTCTTGCCATGTTTCTCGACCTTCACCGGGCCTACCCTCTTCAGATACTTATCCATCCTTCTCAGATAGTTCGTCGTATTGGACCATCGTTCAGCGATGTCGAGGATGTACTTGTCACCGGCATATCGGTCAATGATGGCCTGAGCTTCCGGCTCGATCTTCACTGAGCAGAAAGCTCCCGTTTTCCTGCGGTAATACTCAAGCCTCCCGTTGATGATCTGCTCTTTTTTGGCTTCGAAAAGGTCAGCTGAATTGATGCCACGGAGATAGATCATGAGCATGTAGATGTCTCGACTTTTGGCGATATGATCTTCGGCCAGAGGATAATCTTTCAAAGTCCTTGTCTGCTCGATTGTCAAGTCCTGATGTCTTGTCTCCTGATGCTTGATCTTGAATGTGTCGTATGGGTATGGAATGTCCATTTTCTTCAGCTTCTTGGCATAATTAAAGACAGTCCTGATATTTCGGTGATTGATGGCCCTGGCGTTTGCTTTAGGTGCTGTTTTAGCCATAAACGCATCGAATTCCTCCATCCATTCCGGTGTCATGCCGTTGAATGTCAGATCCTCAATGTCAGATCCTTTGTGGTCGCAGAAGGCCTTAAGGCGGTTGAGGGTGTTGTTCCAGATGCTGATGGTGCCTGCCTTGGTCATCTTTA
>Ga0233361_1000023_pt1 | contig 29597 bp, 29 predicted proteins | sample ElkDunMinimDraft_21_FD_180678 | JGI IMG/M metagenome (GOLD analysis project Ga0233361, IMG submission 180678) | Fecal eukaryotic communites from dung pellets of Tule Elk in California, USA - Elk Dung C0 | ecosystem: Host-associated > Mammals > Digestive system > Large intestine > Fecal | place...
GCTCGCGGGGAGAGCCGCGTGGAGTTTGTGTACAATGATGCGAAGGGGGAGGTGGTGCGCACCAATTATGTGGATCATTTACCACGCGAAAACCGCACCGGTGTGGCGGTGGAAAAACGGGTGACAGCTAATGGGGGGAATACGCAGCGAACTGCGTGGTATAATGCGGAGGGGAAGCCGGTGGAGAATCCGCAGGTGGGGGCCATGGCGGTGCAGCGAGATGTGATTCAGGATGGTCAATATGCGCGTTACCGCTGGTGCGGGGAAAACGGTGTGATGCGTGGGCGTGGGCGTGTGTGTGCGGAGCATCTGGTGCGCTCGACTCTCGGTGGTAAGCCGGAGTGGGAGTGCTACAATGCGGATGATGGCCTGCCTTGCATGAATGCAGAGCTGGGCTACGCAGAGCGTGTGTGCGAGTATGCGCCGGATGGTTCGCTGGCGCGGGAGTTCTTTTGGGATGCAGGCGGCAACCCTACTTATTGCTACGAGCAGCGCCACCACCGCGCAGGGGATAGCCGCCACGTGTTGCGGCTCAATACAGATGGCTCTACGGAGCTGCGTCGTGTGCACTAGTGCTTACGTGGGGGTGTCCTCAAAGGCCAATGTTTTGCTCCAGCCATCGCGCGGGGTATGCGTGTTGGGGAAGATGGCCCGCGCAGCATCGCGGAATGCTTTGGGGTTGGGCAGGGAGGGGCTGTAGTGGGTGAGCCACAGTTCGCGTACGCCACCGGCATTTGCCGCCATGCGGGCAGCTTCGGAAAAGAGCATGTGCTTGTTCTCCTTGGCTTTGGGGAGCATTTCGTCCTCGCCATACATGCCTTCGCAGATAAAGAGATCCGAGTCGGTGGCAGCGGATACGATGGCCGATGTAGGCCGCGTGTCGGTGCAATAGGTGAGCTTGAGCCCGCGGCGTGGCGGCCCCAGCACCATGTCCGGGGTGTAGGTGCGGTCTCCGTCTGTGATGGTTTCTCCTTTTTGCAGGCGGCTCCAATAGGGTAAGGGGATGTTTTGCGATTTGGCGCGGGCGGCATCGAACTTGCCGGCTCGCGGCAGGGTGAAGCTATAGCCATAGCAGGGTACGCCATGGTATACGGCAAATGCATGGATATCACAATCTAGGAAGAACATGGTTTCTTCTTCTGTTTCCAGCTCGCTCACACGAATATCGAAAGGGAGATTGGGGGCGATGGTGCGCAGGGCACTCACGGCGCGTTCGGTGCCGCGTGGGCCGATGATGGACAGGGATTCGGTGCGCCCCATGTTGCCCATGGTGAGGAGTAGGCCGGGCAGGCCGCTGATGTGGTCTGCATGCAGGTGGGTGATGAGGATTTTGTCAATCGGTTTGAGGCTGAGCCCGGCGCGTTGGGCTGCAATTTGTGTGCCCTCGCCGCAATCAATCAACACGGCATGCCCGTTGTAGCGCACCATCAGGGAGGTGAGCCAACGATTCATCAGCGGTTGGGTGCCGCCGGTTCCCAGCAAGCAGATATCCAGCACGCGCAAAGTGTCTCATAGCACCCCCCGATTTGTCAAGCAACAATTTGTGGAAGTGCAGGTTCGGGGAGGGGAACTGTGGAGACCGTTGATTTTTGTTTTCATGCGGGGAGGGGAGCGTTTTTTTCTTGCAAAGCGGGCGTGGTAGGGCTAGTGTGGTGGGTATGAAGATGCTGGTATTTGGGGGGAGCGGGCGCACGGGGCAGGTGCTGGTGCGTGTGGCGCAGCAAATGGGGTGGCAGGTGCAGGCTCCCGCGCATGCGGAGTGCGAGCTGGCGGATGCGCGGGCTGTATCTGATTTGGTGTTGGGTAGTGATGCTGCTCTGGTGGTGAATGCGGCGGCGATAAGCGGTTTGGAGGCGTGTTTGGATGATCCTTTGCAGGCTCATGTTGTGAATGCCGTAGCCCCTGCAGCCATGGCGTTGGCTTGCAGGCACACCGGGGCTCGTTTTGTGCATTTGTCTACCGACTATGTGTTGGATGGCAGGCGTGCCGGTAAGAAGAGCGAATCTGCAAAATGCAAGCCTGTGAGCGTGTATGGTGAGAGCAAGCGTGAAGGCGAGCTCCAGGTGCTGGAGGCATTGCCCGGGGCTCTTGTGGCGCGTGTGTCGTGGATTTGCGGCAACCCGCAGAAGCCCGCTTTTGTGGAGCAAACACTTGCGAAGGTACTGGCCGGGCAGCCTCTTGCAGCCATTGCGGATAAGGAGTCTTTGCCGACGGATGTGGAGGATATAGCCCGTGTGGTATTGGCTTTGGCTGCAGCTCCGGTGGGGGGCGTGTTGCATGTGTGTGCAGATGGGGAGCCTGTGAGCTGGTATGATTGCGCCTTGCTGGCGCTGGAAACGGCGGTGCAGGGCGGTTATTTGTCCGCTATGCCGCAGGTGGTTACGCAAAAACGGGCAGATGTGCCTTTCTTCCGCGAGGAGCGCCCCCGCTACACAGCTATGGATAACAGCAAGTTGCTTTCGCTTGGTATCCCTATGCCGGATGCCGCCGAAACGATTCGCCGCGTGTCTTTGCGCTTCTTGCTGGCGCGCGCTGCTTCTGCGCTTATTTGAGCAGGAAGTGGCGCCCTTGGACGCAGTAGTTCATGCCGCTCCAGAGGGTGAGGATGACGCTTATCCACATGAGCGCCGCGCGGAAATACTCTGCGATGATGCCCACGGAGAGGCTTTTGAGCGGTTCAAAGAGATTGGGGCCATAGGCCAAATGCACCAAGCAGGCGATGCAGTATGCCAGCTGAATGCCTGTTTTCCACTTGCCACACCAGTCTGCCGCGATGACGTAGTTCTGCGTGGCGGCTACTTGGCGCAGACCGGTGACTAGGAATTCTCGGAAGAGGATGAGTATGGTGACCCAGAAAGGACACATGCCCATGTAGGTGAGGTAGACGAAGGCTGCGCAGACGAGGATTTTATCTGCCAGCGGGTCAATAAGCTTGCCGAAATTGGTTACCAAATTGAGTTTGCGTGCCAAGTAGCCATCCAGAAAATCGCTGATAGCACCCGCAACAAAGGCCCACAGGGCAATGCAACCTGCCACGGAGATGGGGATAAAATAGCCCGCGAAGGGCAAGCTATCGATAGGGCTGATGCCGTGAATGGGAGCCGCTCCACCTACTGCAAGCACAATGGTGAAGACGAGAACGAGCAGAATGCGTACCAGCGTGATGATATTTGGCAGATTCAACATGGTATTGCTGCATTTCTTATATCATTGCTCGGTCGCATTTTGCAAGCGAAAAGACCGCCTTAATCCCCCTCATGTCCTAAAAAAACAGCCTTGTAAACGGAAATTGACAGCCTCCGGGGGCGCGTCTGCGCAAGATGAGTGATTTGTGACAGATTCTTGACTTGAAAGCGCGCCAGCTTTTGCTATACTGCATGCCATGAATGGATTTCGCATTACCCTTTTAGTATTGCTGTGTTTGGCTGTTTCCCTCATGTTCTACGCCGTGATGGTAGTTGTGCCGAGTTGGCAGAACCAGTATGGTGAGTATCAGGCATCGCAGAAACTGGCAGAGTATCAGCGAAATAATGATTACCATCGCTTGCGCATGGAACAGTTTGCGCCCGAGGCGGAATCCCCGGAGGTGGCACAAGCTCGTGCTGCGGCTGAGGAAAGCGCCCGCAAGGGTGAACAAGCTCTCACCGAGGCTGAGGAGAGCAGCGTGATTGCTGCTGCCAAGCGAAAGGAAGAAGCCGCTTTGGCTAAGCAGGCAGAGACAGAGGCCAATGCTCCTAAGCCTTTGGGCTTGGTTGCCGCTTTTGACCAAGAGTGGAACATTCTCATGATTAAACCGGTGAGCGAGGTGCCGCTGCACCCCGGCTACGTGGTGGCAGTGCGCCGCGATGGCCGCATTGTGTGTGAGGCTGTAATTGATGCGCTGGATAGTGAATCCGGTCAATACAGCGCTACCCTGAAGGTGGCAGATTTGGGCAAGGTAATATCCAATGTTTCCTCTGAGGCGGCCCTGCAACCAGCCGTGGGGGATGAAATTATTGAATCTCCTTTCCCCAGCAGTGCAGACCTGCGTGGCGGGGCGGCTGCGCCTGCTTCCATGCTGCCGGATTTGCCTTCTGATAATGGCGCCGCCAACGATGGTGGGTTGCCTGTCATTGATGCGACTCTTACCCCTGTACCCTAATGTCACACGCCAAGACAGCTTTGTTTGGCCATGTGCCAAGCTTCTCTTTTGAGTTTTTCCCCCCGAAGACGCAGGAAGGCGCCTCCGCTCTGTATGATACGGTGATGAAGCTGCGGGCGTTTCGTCCCAGCTTTGTGAGCGTGACCTACGGGGCCGGTGGCGGTTCGCGCGAGCTGACGCGCTCTGTGGTGCAGGATATTCAGGAGAGTGGTATACCCACCGTGCCGCACCTCACCTGCGTGGGCCACACGGAGCAAGAACTGGCCGATATTTTGGAGGGGTATGTGCATGCCGGGGCCCGTGCGGTGCTGGCTTTGCGTGGGGACCCACCTCGCAACTGTGCGTATGATCCCAGCCGCGATGCTTTCCGCCACGCGGCGGATTTGGTGCGCTTTATCCGCACCTGGGAAGAGAAGCGGGGCTTGCCGTTCCGCCTTACCATTGGTGTGGCAGGTTTCCCCGAGGGGCATCCCGATACACGCAATCGCATCCGCGAGATGGATTATTTGAAGGCCAAGTTGGATGAAGGGGCAGACTACATTTGCACGCAACTTTTCTTTGACAATCACGCCTTTTTTGATTACCGCGATCGCTGCCGCCTGCTGGGGATAGATGTGCCGATTATCGCCGGTATCATGCCGGTGACCTCCATCTCCAGCATGAACCGCATGGCCGAGCTCTCTGCCGGCACCAATTTCCCCGCGCGCTTGCTCAAGGCCATGCTCCGTGCCGGTGGCGATAAGGCGAGTATTGAGCGCATCGGCATCAATTATGCCAGCAACCAGTGCGGCGAACTTTTGGATGCCGAGGTGGATGGTATTCACTTCTACACCCTCAATCGCTCCAGAGCCACGCTGGAAATTTACCGCAATCTTGGTATCAACAACTATTTTGATGTGGATCGTATCCACATGCTCAGCAATCTCTACAAATCCTGACCTATGGACAATCAATACAAGAACAACGAGGACACAGCCCCCCTTTCCCCCGAGGAAATCAAAGCTATTGGTGAAATTGAAATCGGCCCGGCTAAGCACGAGGTCTTCCTCAATAATCACTATAAGAAGCTTATTGTGGGTGGCTTGGCCTTAGTTGCCGTGGCCAGCGCCGCCATTTGCTATGCCACCTATGTGCAACAGCGCGATGAAGATGCCGGTGCCGCCATGGTGAGCGCCATGAAAGTGACCGCCCCCGGCCATGTGGCGACTCCGGATGCCTATGATGCCACGCAGCTTGCTACGGTGGTGGGCGATTATGCTCCCACGCCTTCCGCACCGACGGCAGAGCTTATGGAGGGGCTTTCCCTGCTTTCTGCTGAGGGGGATAAGCAACAGACCGGTATCTCCCGCTTGGAGCAGTTGGCCGCCAATTCTCCCGATACGTTGATTTGCTCCCGCGCCCGCGCAGCCTTGGCTGCGCACTACATGCGCAATGGGGAGAATGAAAAATCCGCCGCCGAATGGGGCAACATCATCCGCCTGCCGCAAAATCCATACAGCGCCTTGGCTTACCTTAGCTTGGGCGATTTGGCTAAGCAGAAGGGGGATATTGAGGGTGCCCGCAGCTACTACAAGCAAATTGCTACAGCTTGCCCCAACAGCCCGCTTGCCCGCCAAGGCGCTGCAGAGCTGCGCCTGATGCTGCTGGGGGTGGATGCACCCAAGCAGGAAACCCCGGCCCCCAAGCCGCAGGCTCCTGCTGCTACTCCGTTCAATCCTTTCGGTGCCCCTACGGCAGCTCCGGCATCCGGGGCTGACTTCTCCTTCCCCTCCACTTCAACGATGCCCGGTTCCGGGAACTAAGCCGCATGGCGATGCACCAAGACCACTTCTCCATGCTCTCGGAGCTGGAGCGCTTGGCAGCCATGGCTCTGGACCCCGTACGGGTGCGAGAGCTGGGGGCCGACCAGTGGCCGGTGGCCATGCTGGCAGCTGCGCTCATGGCCGGTGGAGATGAAAGCCGCCGGCCGGAGCTGATGGCCGCGTACGCTGCTTTTGTGCAGAAGAATGCTCCCGCAGCGCGGGCTGCATGCTTGGTGCAACTTTCCCGCTTTGTGAGCGCCAACAAAGGGAACGGTTGGCGCGGGTTTATGCCCTGCGCCATGGCAGATCCTGATGCTGCTTTGCGCCGCAAAGCAGCTGTTTACATGGCTACATTGGCCAAGCCCGGCGAGTTGCAGCGTTTTAATGGTGTGGCCGAGCTGGTGCGCTGTTTGGCTACGGAGGAAGCAACTCCTGCCACGGTGCTGGATGCTTTGCTGAGCTTGGGGGATTTGCGTTTTTTGCCGCAGCTGGAGAGTTTGTATGCGCAGCCGGCTGCGAAACTGGCTGCTTGGCTCGGTGAGCTGGAGGTGGTGCCCAACCATCTTTCGTGCAGTTGGTTGCTTGGCGTATTGGAGGCGCACCCCGCATTGGCCGCAGATGTGGCGGGCGTGTTGCAGCGCACGGCTTCTAAGGCCGGCGTAATCATTGATTTGACCCTTCCTGTGCCCACTTGGGCCTTCAAATCTGCTGCACCCCAGCCGCTGCATGGTTGGACCCCGCAGGAGTATGTGGCGCGTATGCAGCCCCGCTTGCAGCCGCACTTGAGCGCGGAGCAAATGGATGCGGTGTGTGCAGCATTTGGTGGTGTGTGAAGGTCTTAAACGCCTGCTTCTTCCAAGAAGGGAAGCATGTGCGACCAGACCTCGTCCACGCTGATTTCATCTATACTGCCGGGGGAAACTATGCTGGTGGAGCGGGGGCCTTTGAGATGCCCGAACCGCACCTTGCTCCAGTATACGCCGATGGTGGGTACCCCGGAGAAGGAAGCCATGTGGGTGGGGCCGGTATCGTTGCCCATGACCACGTAGGCTCTGCGCGCCAAATCCGGCACATCTAAAAGGGCTGTCTTGTTGAGCATGTTGATGGCATACTCACTGGATTCGCAAATGGCGTTGATTTCTGCGGCTTCTGCGTTGGTGCCGATGACAACGGAGCGTATGCCGCGTTCGCCCAAGCGCTTCACAATCTCATTGTACGAGGCTACCGGCCAGCGTTTGTGAGCATTTTTTGCAGAGCAGCCGGGGATGAGCAGGACGTAGCGCTCCGGCAGTATGTCAAAGTGCTTGTTGGGCCCATGGAGGAAGGATAAATCTGTCAGCTGTCGGTAGGAAACGCCGGGTTTCTCTGTCACCTTGCCCATGCCAAAGCGCCCGTTCTTCTCCACGTGCCACTCTGTCATGCGGTATACGTTGTACCACACGAAGGATTTGCGGGCAATGAATCGCATGGCCGCAAAGTATTTTTTCTCCGTGCGGTTCACGGCCTGAATATCGTACACGCAGTCAAAGTCTCCGGCAGATGTTTCCTTAATCAACCGCGCCAAGTAGGGGATGTTGAGCCAAGATTGGCGATTGTCGATGATATAGTGGGAGAACATGTTCATTTGTTTCGCGATGGGAACAAATGCCTTGCCTGTCATGAGGGTAAATTCCGCATCCGGGTGCTTTTCTTGGATGGTGCGCATGAAGCCTATGGCAATCATGAAATCACCCAAAGCTCCCAGTTTGATGATGAGGATTTTTTTCATGCTGAGTTGTGTTTACGAGTCCGGAAAAAGCATCTTTTCTGTGAGCTCGCAGATAAGGTGGCCACAGGTGATGTGCATTTCCTGAATATGGTTGGTGATGCCGGCGGGTACGGACAGGGCAATATCTGCCGCTTCTTTCATTTTACCACCGCCTGCGCCGGTGAGTGCTACGGTGGTGATGCCCATGCTGCGCGCTTTTTCAAAGGCGAGCACGACGTTGCGGCTGTTGCCGCTGGTGGAAAGCCCGATAAGCACATCTCCCGCTTTGCCTATGCCCTCCACTTGGCGGCGGAATACTTCATCATACCCGTAATCGTTGCCCACGGCTGTGAGGATGGAGGTGTCTACGGTGAGGGCAACAGAGTTGAGTGCCGGGCGTTCTAATTTGTAGCGCCCCACAAACTCAGCTGCCAAATGTTGCGAATCTGCCGCAGAACCACCGTTGCCGCAGAACATAACCTTGCCGCCCGCTTGCAGGGATGCGGCGCAGCGCTCTGCTATCTCTGCGATGGTGGGTGCAAGCTCTGCCAGCATGTGGAAGCTCTCTGCCACGCTATGCAATTCTTGGGAAATCCATTCTTTGCTCATGATTATTGATTGAGTTTGTTGATGATGGAGGTGGAGGAAAAGCCTTCTACGCGGGGAAGTTCCACAGCACGGCCCCCATAGGAAACCACAAATTGCCCGCCCCTCCATTTTTCCAGCGGGTAGCCTTCTTTGGCGATGACATCCGGGCGCAGCTTCTGCAGGAGCGGCAGGGCGGAGTCTTCATCAAAGATGACTACATAGTCCACCGCCTTCAGGCCGGTGAGCATGGCTGCGCGGGATTCTTGGTTGTTGACCGGGCGGCTGGGGCCTTTCAGGCGGCGCACAGAGTCATCGCTATTGAGCCCCACAAAGAGGACATCGCACAGGTTGCGGGCGTTGCGGAAGGATTGCAGGTGCCCGGGATGTAGCAAATCAAAGCAGCCGTTGGTGAAGCCGATGATTTTGCCTTGCGCGCGCAGTTTTGCGATGATTTCAACGGCTTCTTCCGCCGTCACCAAACCGGAGTTGTGTTTTTGCCCCAGCTTTTGGCTGAGCTCTGCCCCCGTGACGCTAGCTGTGCCGAACTTGCCTACGACAATGCCGGAGGCAGCATTCGCAATGCGCATAGCGGCCTGCATGGGCGCGCCCGCTGCGAGGGAGGCTCCCAGCGCTGCCAACGAGGTGTCGCCGGCACCGGATACATCGAACACTTCCTGAGCTTCGGTGGGAATCCACACGGGCTGCTCAGCCTCATCTCCGGGGATATAAATCATGCCGTGCTCGCTGAGGGTGACGAGAAGGTTTTGTACACCGTAGCGGCGGCATACCTCACGGCCGGCTGCCACAGCCTCTTGTTGGAAGTCTGCGGCGCGCGGATTAAATGTGCGGCCGGTGACACCTTGGAACTCTTTCAGGTTGGGTTTGACGACGGTGGCGCCCTCGTAGATGGTGTAGTCGATACGTTTCGGGTCTACAATGACCTTGCAGCCATGCTGTTTGCAGATGCGGATGATGGCAGGGGTAAAGCGCTCATCAAAGAGCCCTTTGCCGTAGTCAGAGAGGAGCACGAGGTCGATGTTGCGGATGTGGGTCTCCACCTGTTTCAGGAGGGCGGCCAGAGCATCATCCGGCAGGTGCAACTTTTCTTCGCGGTCTACACGCAGCAGGTGGTGACCACCCGCTACAAAACGTGTCTTGACGGTGGTGCAGTACTTTTCTTGTTGCAGAAGAAGACGCACGTTGGAGCCTTGCTGGGCTAGGGTGCGGCACAGTAAATCGCCCTCGGCATCTTGCCCCACCACGCTGATGAGACTTGTTTGGCAGCCCAAGGTGCAGAGGTTGGTCACCACGTTGCCCACGCCGCCGGGCATGCTGTTTTCTCGCTGTTTTTGGAGGACGGGTACGGGGGCTTCGGGGGAAAGACGCCCGGCTTTGCCGTAGACAAAGGTATCCAGCATCATATCACCTACGCACAGAAGGCGAAGGTCTGAAAATTTTTCAACGTAGGAAGCAAGGTTGGCGATGTTGTCTGGCATAGAGGTGGTAAAATAAGGTGTTGTTTTAATGTTCCCGGGCGTTCCAGTGGCAATCTACCTGCGGGTAAGGGTTGATATCGTCTTTGGCGATGATGCGTTGCATGCGGCGGCGTTGGACAGCATCCAAGATACCGTATAATAGGCGGCGCAGGCGCGTGCCCAAGCTCCGTTCTCCCGGCTGCGGGTCATCTTTCCAGGGTGATTGCAACCAGATGCGGCGGTATAGTTCGTGATCCCAACGGTAGTTGTACTCGGTAATTTTGGGGCGGCACGCAAAATGCCGGATAGAGGGTTTCATGCAGGTGCGCAGCGCATCCAAAAACGAAATGCAGCCCCAGTAGCGGTAGCGCTTGAAGAGTTTGCGTGGTTGCAGTTCATTCCAATTCCAGCGCGGGTGCAGGGCACGGACTCTGCCATACATGACGGTGTTGAGCCCATCTTGGTCAAAATACACGAACTTGCCGCGGTTGGCCTCCATGCAGTTGATAATGGCTTGTTGTGTGCCTTCTTTGCGCATTTGCGCGAGATTGAGCAGCATGACTCCTGAGTTGAAGTATGTGGGGTGCTCGTAGACGGCTGCGGCTAGGTCTTGCTCCAAATCGTAGGAGAGAAGGGGGGTGATATCTTCGCTGAACAGGACATCAATGTCCGTGTAGAGCACGATGTTATCTTCCTGCATGAGTTCCGGCAAAAGCAAGCGCCCGCAGGCTGCCTTGGGGAATGATTTGGAGAAGGGCATATTATCCAGCTTGCCCTCCAGGCTGATGAATTGCAGCGTGGCACCCCATGTACGGCAGAGCTCTTGCATGCGAGAGGTGTCTTTTTCTGCCAGGCCTGCATCCAAAATAACGATGCGCAAGCCTGCCGGTTTGGCTACCGTGCTGAGTAGGGAGTATAAAGCGATGCCCAGCATGAGCCCGCCGCGGCCATCAGAGGCAAAAACGACAGGATGTCGCTCCGTAAGCGATGCTGCCGTGTGCGGTATGTCTTGTACGGGTAAATATGCCTTGCCGGAGAGCATGTGCGCGGGGAAAATTAATGGAATTTGAGCAGGGATTTCATGCGGGCTCGCATGCGCAGTTTGCCGCAAGCCATCGTCCATACGCAAAGGCGGTGGAAGATGTATTGCTTCCAAGTTTGCTCTTTCTTTTGTTTGGCAAAAGCCGCCACGCGAGAGTTGGCCTCTGCATCGATGGTGGATTTTTCATTCTTGGGGTCGGAGGAGACGACTAAGCTGGGAGAGATGCCGCAGCAGGGGATGTTTTCCGTAATCAATGTAGCCCAAGCCCACTGTGCATCGTAGCCAAGCCAGTAGCGTTTGAAGCCGTTGAGCACACCCAAGGCGCCTTCGCGGGTATAGATGTTGCCTACGGCTACCCACGGCAATTTCTTGGGGAAGACAATTTGCCACGGGCAATCCTTCAGCGGTTTGTGCAGGGGGTAAATTTTGCCGTCACCGGTCCACAGCTTCAGGGCTTTCCAGCCCGATGTGTGCTCAGTGAGCCAAGTGATGCCTTCGTTGAATTGTGGATGCAGTTGCAGGTCATCTTCCATGATGACACCGTATGTAGCCCCGGAATCCACAAAGGTTTGCAGGGCTTTGAGGTGGCTCATGATGCATGCGTGTTGGTTGGGGGAGAGCTCTGCTGCAAATTCGGAGAGGCGGCGCTTGCTGTCGTAGGCCGGTAGAGAGGCAATATCTAAATCCTTGCCTGCAACAGCATCAATGCGTTCCAAACGGATGCCAAAGGCTGAGGCTTGTTTTTCTGCTTCTTCACGGCGTTCGGTGGCTCGCTCCAAGTTGATGTAATAGTAGCGAATGTCTGGTGGGGTACTCATGCTATCGGCCATTTCATCATAATGGTAGCACCCTGCTATCGAATGTCAAGAAGTATCTTGATTTTCCGTCCAAAATTGCGACTCGTGATAAATAAAACAGCCGCTCTTCTGAGCGGCTTCTGAAAAGATACGGGGGATAGGACTCGAACCTACGACCTCCACCATGTCAAGGTGTTGCTCTACCAACTGAGCTACCTCCGCATGTGAACTGGGCAGGGATGGATTCGAACCATCGAAATCGTACGATAGCAGATTTACAGTCTGCCCCCTTTGACCGCTCGGGAACCTACCCATTCTTTGCCGGCTTCCTTATCGGAAAGCGTGCGGCAGGAATCTACACGATTTTGAAGATTAATGCAAGCTTTTTTTTGGTTTTTTTTAATTTTTTTGTGTTTTCAGCTTACGAAGGGCCGGAATCAGGAAGGCAATACCCAGTGCAATGATGGCAAATGAGAGGTATTGACCACGGGTGATGCCATGCCATGTGTCGGAGTCCGGCTCGCGGAAGCATTCCGTAGAGATGCGTGCAATGGCGTACAGGAAGCAGAAGAGGGCAGAGAAGATGCCGGCGGGGGCATTCTTCCACCCCAGACGCACGGCGATGAGTACGATGAAAATAATGAGGCCTTCTCCCAATGCTTCAAAAAGCTGGGAGGGATAGCGCGGGTTGAGGAATTGTCCCAGCGTTTCGCGGAATGCATCATGTTCGCGGTTCAGGCGCATCATGAGGTCAAAGAAGCTTTCGGTCGGCGTGCCGGAGGCATCGCGCATGGCAAAAGTTTCGATAGGTGCGCCCATGGTGTGATCCAGCGCTAATTTTGTTTGGATTTGAGTCGTAGAGGGCAGTGCGAAGAATTCTTGGGGGAACTTCATGGCGATAGGGTTGGTGGCCGAGGTGATGCGGCCGTACAATTCGCCGTTGATGAAATTGGCCACACGCCCAAAGAAGATACCGATGGTGCAAACAATGGCGAGCCCATCTGCCACCGAAGGGATGCTCAGCTTGTTTTTGCGGCTGTACCAGATAGCCACAAGGAGTACGGCAATGATGCCGCCGTGGGATGCCATGCCGCCCTCCCACACGCGCAACACCCACAAAGGGTCATTGCAGAAGCCGCTCCAGCCATGCTCGGGTAGCCAGTAAAAGAAAAATTCACCCAAGCGGCCTCCCATGAGTACGCCGAAAATGCACACCGTCGTGATGAAATCTCCCAGTTTTTGCGGCTCAATACAGTAAAGCTTGCGTTTGGATAGCCAGAGCAGCACCATGTAGCCAAGGATGAATCCGCCTACATAAGCCAAGCCGTACCAACGAATGGCCAAGGGGGTGCCGGGAATGTCTAACAGGACGGGGTTGATGTGGTGAATGTAGGTGGCAAGTGTGTTCATGTCGGCTGGGTTTTATATACCACAGGGTGCGGAAGGGGGACAAGGTTAATGACATGATTTTTCGCTGAAAAACAGAGAGGAAAGGTGCGCTTATACAGGAGCAGTGGCGTGTTTCTTTCAAAAAAAAGCGCATTTGCGCAAGATTCTTCTCGCCAAGCGGGGGGGAATTGTGTATAAGTATACCACAAATCTGACGTTCCTATCATGAAAAACTTCTTTCTGTCTTTCGTTGTTGCCGCATTGTTTGGCTTGCCGTTCGCAACTGCTCGTGATGCCACCGCTGTGCAGGTGACAGTAAAACAGCAGGCCGGTAAGCCCGTTGCCGTGCAGAAAATCGGTTTGCTGGGCAATCACGGTGTGGGTGCGGAGAGTATTATGCAACAGCACAAGACCGGTGGTTGGCATGTCGTGAATATTCCTCTCGAGGTGGAAGGCTATTGCAAAAAGAAAGATGAGAATGGCAATCCTTTGCCTGTGCACTACATTCCTTCGCTGACGGTGAAGGTGTATTTGCTCTTCAAACACCAGGATGAAAAGGCGAAGGAGCCTGCCGCTATGTTGATGAGCAAGGAGTTGAATTACGTCAATATCCCTGTTCCTGCGGAGGGTAAGAAGAAGGGGATTCGCAAGAATGATATCTACGCGGGCGTGTTCATTTCTCCCTCTGATGCATGGAAAATCAATGAGAAAGCCAAGGGTGAACTGGCCGGTACACTTGCAGCCTATGCTGTGGAGGCCACTTTCAACGGTTCCAACTGCATGAACTCCGATAAGGAAAAGCACCCTCAATCTCACATCTTAGAGAAGAAGTTGGAGCGCGAGTGGAACCTGACCGGCAAGTGGTGGGGGCGCTCCACCAAGGATTTGGGGGTTGAGCTTAAGGCTGTGTCCGAGACTCCCTATGCCTTTGCTTTCGGCTCTCTCTACCCGGAAATGAGCCAGCTGGTTGTGGCCGGTGCAGTTTCCTCCGATACGGCATTGGGTACTCCCTCGCTGGCAGAGACCGCTACCACCGGGGCTGATACCTCAGCTGCAGAAACTGCTTCTTCTGATACGACGGCAACCCCCGATAGCAGCACGGCTGATGATGCTACCGGTGTGGAAGCTAATGAGGAAAGCAGCTCTACCGGCAAGAAACGCTCCAAGAACAAGCGCCGCAGCCGCCGTAACTCTTCTCTTTGATTTTTTAACTTATTACTGAATAGCCATGGCTGAATATAAGACAACCGTCGCCTTGGAAATTGGCGCTCAGAGCGTCACCATGGGCGTATTTACCCCGGCGGGGAAGGGCTATGCTCTCTCTCGCTATGCTCGCAGGGAGATATTGCTCGACCCTGTAGAGGAGGGGATGAGAATGGACTATGTGAGCAACGCTATCGGTGAGCTTGTGAGCGAGCTCAAGGTAAAAGGCAGCGATGTTCGCAATGTGGTTTCAGGGCAGCAGGTGTTTATGCGCTTCATCAAGCTGCCTGCCTTGGATATGGATGATATCTCGGAGCAGGTGGGCTACGAAGCACAGCAGCACATCCCTTTCCCCTTGGAGGATATCATTTACTCCTACCAAGAACTCGCGGATCGCGGCGATGGTGAGCGCGAAGTGCTGTTGGTGGCTATTAAGAAGGATGTGTTGGATAATCTCAACGGCCAAGTGGAAAGCAATAACCTGCGTACCCGTAGTGTGGATTGCTCCATTACCTCTCTCTACAATGCATTCCGCGTGAGCTACCCGGAAGAAGAAGCCCCGGTGATGCTGCTTGATATCGGTGCAAAAACCACCGATATCATCTTTGCGGAAGCCGGTCGATTCTTCACCCGCTCCGTTACCGCAGCCGGTTCCTTTGTGACCAATACGATTGCTCGCGAATTTAACCTGAGCTTCCGCGAAGCTGAGCGTGTGAAGTTGGAGCAGGGCATTGTGGATTTGGGGAATGGCCACACCGAATCCATGCCCGAGCAGCAGGCTGCCTTGGCCTCTGCTATTCGCAATGCCATGAGCCGCCTGGGCTCAGAGGTGCACCGCACCATCAATCACTACCGTGCCCAGTACAAGGGGAATCCCCCCGTCAAGGCCTACATTTGCGGTGGTGGTGCTCGCTTGCAAGGTGCTTTGGAGTTCTTGCAGAGCTCCCTCAATATCCCTGTTGAGTACATGAATCCTCTCAATGCATTCTCCATCGGCAGCAAAGTGGACGAGGAGGCTTTGAATCAGGATTATCTTTGCTTGGGAGCCATAGCCGGTGCGGCTGTTTCCGGAGCCAAGGTGGGTGAGTTTGATATTGATCTTGTGCCCACGAGTGTTGGCAAGGAACGCGCCGAGATGCAGATGATTCCCAAGGTTGTAGCTGCGGGTATCATTGCTCTGGCCGGTGCCGGTTTCTACGCTTACACGGCGGATAAGGCTGCCAGCGAGGCAGAGGCCGTTTACCAGAAGGTTTCCCGTGTGGAACAAGAGGTGGATTCTATCAATGATAGCATTGAATCGGCCCAGGGACGCCACAAGCGCTCCATGGATAAGGTGAATGAGCTTGCAAAGCTTTATGCCATGCGCAATGCGTATGCTGATGTGCTCAAGCAGCTCTCCGAACGCAGTGCCTCTGTCAAGTTCTGGTTCACCGAATTTGCACCCCTTATCAACTACGATGTAGCCTCTACTTCTCTTGCCGGCTCTACCGATACGAAGGGTACGCGCCTTATCGATATGAACAAGAGCCGCAGCGGTAGCTCCGATTCTTCCATCAATCGTGCCCCTGAAGCGATTGACCAGCGTAAGCGGGGCAAGGCTCCCATGGTGACGGCCATTTATGTGAGCGGCTACACCGCCAAAAAGCCCGGGGATGAGCGCAGCATTGAGCAGCGCCAAGCCCTCTACGATTTGGTCGATAAAAACTTTGATGAACGCAGCGCGGATTCTCTCTTCTCTTACCAGAATGCAGATGTGCGCCGCGATCAGAACCATTACTTCCAGTTCATCGATAGCAAGGCCTCCAAGGGCAAGATGCAGATACCGGACTACGTGGAGAAATTCATGATGGTCATGCCGCTCAAGTCTCCCATTGCCATTCCCGAACTTAGCGGTGACAATAAGTAAAATCTCAACCTCTTGTAATCTCTCATGAATATACTTGAAAATAAGCGAGTCGTGTTGCTCTCTACGCTGTTTGCTTTGGGTTTTGCCGGGCTGACGTACCTGGGCTACGAGCGCTCTACGCAGTTCTCTAAGACTCAAGCTGAGCTTAAAAAGATTGAAACCAAGTTCCAGGACTACAACGAGGCGGAGCTTCCTCCTACTGCAGCCAATCGCAAGGCTATCGTAGCCGCCTGCAAGGATGTAGATAAAATCAGCGCCGACATGCAGGCCGAGATGGAAAAGTACGCCTCCTATTGCTATGGAGATGGCAAGGTGCTTTCCCCCGTGGATTTCCAGAACCAGGTTCGCGCAGCCATTGCGGAAGTGCAGAACAAGGCCAACGCCCAAGGCTGCACACTTTCTGCTCCGGCTATGGACTTGGGTATGGCCTCCTTCAAAAACGCTGCTGCCACGGAGGCAGAGGTGCCCTACCGCAGCTTCCAGCTCAAGGCTGTGCAGCGTGTTGCTGAGGCCATTATCAACTCCGGGGCTCCGACCTTGGATAAAGTTTATTGCGCTCCGCTGCCCGAGGAAGCTACCAATGCCCGCAAGGGGAAGGGGGCTGCTTATTTCCCGCTGAGCTTCCAAGTGGCATTCAATGCGAAGCGTGGTGTGGATACGGATGGCCAGACGGATGAAAAGCTCAGCACGCTTCCCCGCGTGATGAATGCGCTGATGGCTGATAAGGATTTCTTCCTCATTGTGACCGGCGTGGCAGTGGAATCCGCCGTTTCGCTCCCTGCTCGTGATGCCTATCAAGAGCCTGCCGCTCCCGCTCCGCAGGGAGATGATTTGGGTGGCGAGGGTGAGGCTAAGCCCGCAGCCCCTGCAGAGCGCATCATCGCTGTGCGCAAAACGGGGAATCCCGATGAAACGGTACGTGTGCATCTCAATGTGCAGGTGCTCTACTTCAACCCCTCCAAAGGCAAGTAAAATTTTAACAAAGACTATCTGAGTATGGCAGATCAATCCAATCCCGGAAGAAACGCTCTCATTGTTGGTATCGTGCTCGGGCTCGCCGCCGGCGGCCTTGGCGCTTATACCATGGTCAGCAACAAAGTCACCGTCCCCGCGACGGATTTGGATGCCGCCGGCACCAAGGCCGCGGCCCTGACGGCACAGGCAGAACAAGCTAAGAGCGATAAAGAACGCAGCCGCAAGATTGTGGACGTAGCCCCCGAGGGTGCTGTCGTCAATAATAAGCCGCGTTTCACTCCCATCTTCTTCTCCCCCGAGCTGTGGCAGGTTTCCATCGACAGCAAGAAGATGACAACCGTCATCGATATCTACGACCCCAAGGCCGAGAGCTTGCACAACGGTGTACCCAACGCTTGGTTTATTTCTAACAACATTGCTGATGCTTTGGGGCGCGCCGATGGCTTGACGCTCGATAGCGATGGCGACGGTTTCTCCAACATGGAAGAATTCGGTGCGGAAACCTCCCCCTCCGACCCCAACAGCCTGCCCCCGCTGATTGAAGCCGGCAAGCCGAATCATAAGCTCGAGGTGGTCAGCACCAGCGAGGATAAGGCCGTCATTGAGGTGGAGAGCATGCTCGCATACGAAGCTAATCCGACTGAAACCAGCATTACGATTCACGCAGATCGTTCCGGTAGCAAGCGTATCGGCAAAAAAATCAAGGTGAAGCCGGGAGACTCATTCGGCTTGGGGGGCCCCAAGTCCGATCCCAAGCGTTTCACGGTAGTCGGGTTTGAAAAGATGTCGTACACCGATTCTGTAGGCAACAAGACCGAAGAGTCTGCCCTGCGTGTTCGCGACAATCAGACTCTGACCGGTGAGAAAGAATTCATCATTCGCCCAGGCCTGACCCGCGTTCGCCCCGGTGCTAAGAACAACGACATCGGCACGCCCAACGTCAAGGGGCGCGACATCAACGATGCCTCCGCTACGCTGCGCGTTACGGCCGGACCCAAGGCCGGTAAACCCGAAGGTACCTTCACCGTCATGCTGAAAGATTCTTTCAAGGTGCCCGGCGATGAAAAGATTAGCTGCACGCTGGAATCAATCGATGCACAAGGTACCGTCAATGTGCGCCCCGAGGGTGCAGAAAGCCCGGTTATCGTCCCAAAAGCAGCTAAATAACCCCACTCTGACCACCAAACTCTAAAAAAAACGCAATTTTTTCAATTGTAGACTTTACATTCACACAGTTTTCTGACATATATTAGACATTACCATGAACCACGCACCTCTCATTAACTCAAAGCGCACGATGATGCTCATGGCGGTTGCTCTTTCCTGCCCCTTTGCGCAGGCGGCAACAGCCGGTTATCTGAGCACCTCGACAGCAGCAGGAACCAGCGAAGTCGGGCCTACCGCCATGTATGCTGGTCAGCTCTCCACCCAAGATGGTATCAATGCTCGTGAAGCAGCTCGCCGCAAGGCCATGACCTTGGAAGCCCAGCAGCTTCTGCAGGAAGGCCGTCTGGCTTATGCTGACGGTAAGTACAAGGAGGCACTCGAGAAGTATCAGGCCGCTTGGGCACGCATTCCCAAGGCTCCCGCCACCGAGAAGTTCCAGGACTTCATCATCAAGAGCATTGGCGATGCTTCCATCGCAGTAGCCATCGAGTACTCCAAGGTTGGCCGCTATGATGATGCCGAACAGCTTTTGCTCGATGTTCTTAGCCGCGACCCCAACAATCGTCGTGCTCGTAAGGAGCTTTCCGTTCTTCGTGACCCCGTTCGCAACAACCCCGCTCTCACACCTGAACACGTCAAGAACGTAGAAGAAGTGAACCGTCTCCTTACCCTTGCCTATGGCTACTACGACCTGGGCAAGTTTGATGAGGCTTATGCTGAGTTCAACCGAGTCATCCAGATTGACCCCTACAACTCCGCTGCACGCCGTGGTCAGGAAGCAGTGAGCAAGCGCCGCTCCTCCTATTACCAGACGGCTCGTGATTCTTTCCGCGCCAAGGCTTTGTCTGAAGTGGACGCCCTGTGGGAAGAAGCTATGCCGCAGGAGCTGCCTGATATCGAGCTGGGCGGTGGTGAGGTGACGACCCCGATTTCCGAGCAGCAGATTCGCAACGATGAGAATCTGAGCAAGATGCAGATCTCTGCCATCAGCTTTGAAGATACTCCTGTGGAAGATGCACTTGACTTCCTGCGTGGTGAAGCTCGCAAAAACGGCATCCAGATTAACTTCATGTTTGAAGCCGCCAAGAAGAGCAAGCCCGCTCCTGTAGCTGCCGCTTCTGATGAAGATGATGAGGATGGTGAAGGCGCAGCACCGCAGCCTGTTGAAGAACCCGAAGAGGAAGCCCGCATTACCAAGCTTGTGGTGCAGAATGTTTCCGCTAAGGAATTGCTGCAGATGATTTGCTCCCAGTCCGGTTGCCAGTACCGAGTGGACGACAACGCCATTGTGGTGTACCAGAGTGGTGGCTCCGAGAAGATGTTTAAGCGCAAGTGGAAGATTTCTCGTGAAATCTTCGATGCCGGAGCCGGTGAAGACGGAGGCGACGAGGAGGAAGAAGATGCATTCTCCGATGGCGGTGGTGCAAGCGCTCCCAAGCTGATTGATGCACAGGCTGCACTTCATCGTCTTGGCGTGAAGTTCCCCAAGGGTGCCTCTGCTCAGTATTCTTCCAGCCTGAATCTCCTTACCGTGGAGAACACGGCAGATAATCTTGATATTGTGGAAGAAGTGGTGAACGACTATCGCCGCCGTCTGCCTCAGATGGTGAAGGTGAGCGCCAAGTTCATCGAAGTTTCCCAGACCAACGAAGAAGAACTTAGCTTCGACTGGGTTGTCAATCCCTTCTCCATTGCCAATGATGGTTCCACCTACCTTGGCGGTGTGAATGGCTCTTCTTCCAACCCGAACCGCAGCTATCGCGATTTTGTGACCAGTGGTGGCTCCGCTTATGCCAACAACTTCAGTGGTACAGGTTCTTGGCCGGTTTCTCCCGGCAGCTCCCTGACTTCTGATTCCGACACCATCACCAATGGTCTTGTGACCGGCGGCCTTCGTTCCGGTACGGGTGCTCTCTCCGGCAACAGCATGGATTCCTTGGTTTCCTCCGGTTCTGCCGCTGCCAACACCAGCACCTCTCCCGCACCCGGTATCCTCTCTCTCTCCGGTATCTATGATTCCGGTTCCTTCCAGATGATTATGCGCGGCCTTTCCCAGAAGAAGGGCGTGGACGTGATGTCTGCTCCCAGCTTGGTGGCACGCCCCGGCACCTTGGAATGGACCCCCGATCCTGATCCGCTGGCAAGCGACCAGAAGGGCGATGACGATTGCGCCAAGATTGAAGTGATTCGCCGCTTCGTCTACCCGACCGCTTACGACGCCCCCGAAATCGGTTCCTCCAACAACAATAATAATAATAACAACAACAACGATAACGACTACAACAGCAGCATGCCGATTGCTTCCCCGGCTAACCCCTCCGAATGGGGCGTGGAAGAAGTGGGTATTGTGATGCGTTTCCGCGTTGACCCCGAGTTGGAGAACAGCGATATCATCAAGTTCAACCACTTTGAAATCAAGGTTGTGAACTTTGAAGGCTTCGTGAACTACGGCTCCCCCATCACCGCCGGCGTGGCCAACAAGACCAAGATTGAGCATATCGTCCTCACGGAAAACCGCATTGATATGCCCATCTTCAGCCGCCGCTATGTGAACTCCAACCCCTGCATTTATGATGGTCACACCATCGCAATCGGTGGCATGATTGAAGACACCGTGCAGAAGGTTGAAGACAAGGTGCCCGTATTCGGTGATTTGCCCCTCATTGGCCGACTCTTCCGCAGCAACGCTGAATCCCACGTTCGCAAGAACCTGATGGTGTTCGTGACCGCCGAGAAGATTGACCCGACCGGCAAGCCCACCCGCCTGCGCGACCGCGGCACCGGCGACAGCCCCACGGCTGGCAGCTCCACGCCCAGCCTCTTCCCCGACGATGGTTTGGCTAATCCCTAATCTCGCCTGAGGTTCAATGGTAACTTTGACCCGCCCTGTGCATGATGCATGGGGCGGGTTTTTCCTATCCGGAGAGAAAAAACGAAAAAAAGTATGATTTTTCAAAATTTGTCTTGCCAAGAGCGGATTCATGTGCTAAATTGCGCGTGCGCTGCAGCAGCAGAGTGAAAAAAGTCTGGATCGTCTAGAGGCCTAGGACTCGCGCCTTTCACGCGCGCAACACGGGTTCGAATCCCGTTCCAGATGTGAAAGAAACCTCTCCTTTCAGGGAGAGGTTTTTGTTTGCCCGAGATAGACGAATGGTAGGGAACGAGGAAAGAACCGGCAAGAAGAGTCTCCTGCGTAAGTGGGTGGATATGGGGGAGCTTCGGCGTTTGTTGGCGCTTATGTTGCCACTTTATGTTGCTAATCTCATGCACATCGGCATGGGAGTGATAGATACCATCGTGGCAGGGGTGGCCGGTCCGGTAGAGTTGGCGGCAGTGGCACTTGGTACTTCCGTGTGTGCGCCTATCATGGTGGCAATAGGTGCCATACTGACCATCGTAGGCCCCATGGTATCGCGCATGCGGGGGGCAGGGAGTGAACGCCAAATTGGCTTATTGCTCAACAATGCCAAAGTGCTGGCGCTGATGCTGATGGTAGTGGAAGCTCTGGCTTTGTATGCCGGGTGCTCTATTTTTCCTTGGGTGACGAACGACCCGGTATTGGCAGAAAAGGCGGCGCAATATGTATGGTATATGATGCTGGGTGTGCCGGCCAGTGTGCTGTTGCGAGCTCTTCAGGGTAATTTTGAGGGCTATGGGCAGACCCGCCCAGCGATGGTGCTTTCACTGGGGGGCTTGGTGCTGAACGTACCGCTCAACTACGTGTTTGTGTTGGATCAAGGCGGGATGCCTGCGCTTGGTGGAGCCGGTTGCGGATTGGCAACAGCCATTATTCATTGGATGATGTTGCTGGGGCTGGTGGTGCTGATGTTTGCATCCGGCCAACACCGCCGGCATGCCAAGCAGATGGTGGCGAATCGCCGCCCCGATTGGCATCTGTGTGGCCGTATCTTTCATTTGGGCTTGCCCTTGGGCATAGCTTCCATGTGCGAGTTGGGATTCTTTTGTGCAGCTATGCTCATTATTGCCCCGTTGGGCGAGCTTATGGTGAGTGCTCAACAAGTGGCTATCAATGTGTCCGGTGTCATCTTTATGCTGCCCTTGAGTTTGGGTATTGCGGCTTCCATACGTGCGGCATATCATGTGGGGGCACGCCGCAAAGCGGCCTTTGATGCGATGGTGCGCACGGCGATGGTCGTCACCTACAGCTTGATTATCTGTGTGATGGTGCTCAGCGTCGTGTTCCGCCGAGATATTGTATCTCTGTACACTGATTCGGCTCAGGTGATAGAGCTGGCGCAGCTGCTGATTTTGTTTTGCGCGTTTTACCAGCTTCCGGATGCCACACAAGCCCTCTTCTCCGGGTTGTTGCGCGGTTGCCATGATACGCGTGTGATCACGTGGATTAACATGGGATGCTATTGGCTGGTGGGCTTTCCTTTGGCGTATGTCTTGGTGCGTACGGATTGGCTGGTGCCGGCCATGGGCCCCGCCGGGGCATGGGTGAGCTTTATTGTGGCACTTTCTCTGGCGGCCGTGTTTTTTGTGTGGCGCTTCGTGCGTACGCGTGTTAAATCATTTCCCTCATCGTAATCTCTCATGAACGAAATCAATCGCCCCTCCTTTTTTCATCTTGGTGAACTCTGGAAGCTCATTGTGCTGACTTTGCCACTTTACATTGCCAACCTGACCCGCATTGGCATGGCGGTGACGGATACCATCATGGCCGGCAAGGCCGGGCTCACAGATTTAGCTGCCGTGTCGCTGGGGGTGGCTGTCATTGCGCCTATCATGATGTCCGTAGGGGCGATTGTGACGATTGTAAGCCCCATGGTAGCCCGCTTGCGCGGGGCGAAGCAGGCGGGGCGTGTGGGACTTCTTCTCAACAATGCCAAGCGCCTGTCCGTACGCCTCATGCTGGTGGAATTGGTGCTGCTGTTGGGGGCGAGTGTAGTGTTGGGGCTTGTGTCGGATGATGCAGAAATGGTACGCATTGCGCGCGTATATTTATATTTGGTCATCTTGAATGTACCGGCCAGCATCTTGCAGCGCGTGGTATTGGGGTGTTTTGAAGGCTACCGCCGCACGTGGCCCGGCATGGTGGTGTTTGTGGCGGCTCTCATGCTGAATATCCCGCTCAACTACATATTTGTGATGGGGTGGGGCCCTATTCCGGCCATGGGTGGGGCAGGGTGCGGCTTGGCTACCACCTTGGTGCATTGGTTTATCTTTCTTTCGCTGCTGGGTATCATGTTTGCCCTGCCGGAGCACCGCTGCCATGCACGCCAATTCCTTTGTTGGCGCCGCGCGTACCCAGCCATGCTGAGCCGCATTTTCCGCTTGGGATTGCCACTGGGTATCGCCACCCTGTGTGAGATGGGCTTCTTCTGCGTGGTGATGCTTATCATTGCACCATTGGGCAAGGCCGCAATCGGTGCGCAGCAAATTGCCATGAATATCTCGCGCTTGCTCTTTATGCTACCCCTTAGCATGGGGATGGCCGTATCGATTCGCGCTGCCTACTTTGTGGGGGCTGCGCGCAAAGCTCGCATGGATTCGCTTGTTTCCACGGCTTCACTTGCCACGTTGGTGGCTGTTGGGCTGCTCATGGCTATGACCTTGGCTACCCGCCATGAAATTGTGGCGCTTTATACGGATTCCCCCCTCGTGGCAGAGACTGCCAAGATGCTCCTCATCCTTTGTGCCATTTATCAACTGCCGGATGCGGCCCAAGCCATCGTGGCCGGTTTGCTGCGTGGTTGCCATGATACGCGCATTATCACTTGGGTCAATATCGCCAGCTATTGGCTGGTGGGCTTGCCCCTTGCTTGGGTGTTGATTCGTACGGAGATTTTTTTCTCGGGGCAGGGAGTGGCAGGTGCCTGGTGGAGCTTTATCGCCACTCTTTCATTGGTCTCTTTCTTCTTGGCATGGCGCTTCCAACGCACCCGAAAAACGCTCTTTGCCGCCTCTTAAAGCGCTTTTTTGCCAATAAATTTACAACAAACGTGAAATTGTGCTTGACGTTGGGGGGCTGACAGTGTAAATTATGCGCCCCGCACTACAGGTGTAGTGTGGCTCGAACTCGTAAACAAGTAACACACACGATGAAGACCCACGTGAAGAAAGGTGATAACGTCGAAGTTATCGCTGGCAAGAACAAGGGCAAGCGTGGTGTCGTTCTTTCCGTGAACGCTAAGAAACAGACGGTTGTTGTTGAGGGTGCTCGCACCATCAAGAAGGCTACCAAGCCCACCGAGTCTGACCCCGAAGGCGGTATCAAGGAAGTTGACGGCCCCATCCACATCTCCAATGTGAAGAAAGTGAGCTAAGGGCGTAAGCCCCCAACTCCGCGCTTAAGCCATCAATCATCAATATATTAACAATAGAGCTGACCCGCTAACATTATGAGCACACCATCATTGCTTACATACTATAAGGAGAAGGTCGTTCCGGCCCTCCAGGCGAAGCATCAGTACACCAACGTGCACCAGATTCCCCGTCTTGAAAAGATTGTGGTGACCACGTGCATGGGCAAGCACCCCGACCGCAAGCAGGCTGTTGAGGATGCTGTCGCTGAAATCGCCAAAATCACCGGCCAGAAGCCTTCCATGACCTATGCCCGCAAGAGCGTGGCTAACTTCAAACTCCGCGAGGGTGAAGTCCTCGGCGCCCGCGTGACGCTGCGTTCCACCCGCATGTGGGAGTTCTTGGATCGTTTCATCAACATTACCGCCCCCAACATTCGCGACTTCCGTGGTCTGCCCACCAAGTCCTTCGACGGCCGCGGTAACTACGCCATCGGTATTCCTGACCAGTCCATCTTCCCTGAAATTGAGCTGGATCAGATTAAGCGCAACATCGGTTTCGACATCATCTTTGTGACAACTGCTCCCACGGATGAAGAAGGTCGTGACCTGCTTGCCGAGCTGGGTATTCCCTTCCGCAAGCCCAACAAGAAGACTGAAGAAAACGCCTAACACCATTTACGACCATGGCAGTATTAAGTGATCCCATCGCAGATTTCCTTACCCGCGTCAAGAACGCCGGTAATGCCCGCAACGAGGCATGCTCTGCTCCCTATTCCAACATCAAGGCTGAGATTGCCCGCATCCTTCAGGAGGAAGGCTACATCTGGTCTTTCGAGGTGAAGGGCGAAGGCAAGGACAAGGCCATCTATGTGAAGACCAAGTTCACGCCCGCCGGCAAGCCTGTTGTGACGGACGTCAAGCGCTGCTCCAAGCCGGGCCGCCGCCTGTACGTGCATTCCGAAGAGATTCCGACCGTGATGAACGGCTTGGGTATCTCTATTGTGTCCACCTCCTCCGGTATGATGACGGGCGCCAAGGCCCGCAAGCTCAAGATCGGTGGCGAGCTCATCGCGCTCGTTTGGTAAGTATCAACCCCTAACCTTATTAGAACAATATGTCTCGAGTAGGTAAGAAAACGATCGCTATTCCCGCCGGCGTGACTGTGACCATCAATGGTGCAGCCGTGACCGTGAAGGGTGGCAAGGGTGAACTTAGCTGGACGATGCCCGAGGGTATCACCGCAGCTGTGGACGGCGCCGTGCTCACCGTGAGCCGCGCTGATGAATCCCGCAAGCTTCGTGCTCTGCACGGCACCAACCGCTCCCTCCTCGCCAACATGGTTGAGGGTGTCTCCAAGGGCTTCATCAAGGAGCTGGAGATTGTGGGCGTGGGTTTCAAGGCCGCTGTGAAAGGCAAGGCTTTGGACTTGGCTCTGGGCAAGTCTCACCCGATTCTTCACCCCATTCCTGCCGGTGTGACCGTAACGGTGACCGACAACACCAAGGTGAAGGTGGAAGGTATCGACAAGCAGATTGTTGGCCAGTTTGCCGCAGAGGTTCGTGGCTACTATCCGCCTGAGCCCTACAAGGGTAAGGGTATTCACTACGTTGGTGAATACATCCGCCGCAAGGAAGGCAAGAGCGTTGGCAAGTAATCATCTCATCAAACCCTTAGAAAGTTTACAAGAATATGAGCACTATCAATCGCAAAGCCATCCGCAGCCGTATTCATGCGCGTATCCGCAAGAAGCTCTCCGGTACGCCTGAACGCCCTCGTCTGGCCGTTAATTTCTCCAATCAGCACGTGTACGCACAGGTGATTGATGACACCAAGGGTGTCACCATCTGCTCCGCTTGCACGAAGAACGTGGACATGAAGAAAGCAAACGTGGAATCCGCCGCCAAGGTGGGCGCCCTGATTGCTGAGCGTGCCCTGGCCGCCGGTATCACCGACGTCGTGTTCGACCGTGGTGGTTTCCTCTATCACGGGAAGGTGAAGTCCTTGGCTGATGCCGCCCGCGAAGCAGGTCTGAAATTCTAAAGAAGAAAGGTCATATCACAATGAACACAGAAGAAACGAAGGCTCCGGCCGCAGAGACAACTCAGGCTCCCGCCGCTGCACCTCAGCGTGGCCCTCGCGCCCCTCGCCGTGATGGTGGCCGTGGTGCCCGTGGCCCCCGTCGCGAAGGCGGTCGCCGCAGCGAAGCTCCCGTTGAGGAAGGTCCTCAGCTGATGGAGAAAGTGGTGTACGTGAATCGTTGCGCCAAGGTGGTCAAGGGTGGTCGCCGCTTCTCCTTCTCCGCTCTCATCGTGGTGGGCGACCAGAAGGGCAAGGTTGGCTACGGTTTTGGCAAGGCCAACGAAGTGTCCGACGCTATCCGCAAGGGTACAGAGGCTGCTAAGCGCGCCATGAAGAACGTGGTTGTGGTCAACGAGACCATTCCCCACGAGACATACAGCGAGTTCGGTGGCGCCAAGATTGTTCTCAAGCCCGCAACTCCCGGTACCGGCCTTGTGGCAGGTGCCAAGGTGCGCTCCGTGCTTGAGGCAGCCGGCGTGAACAACGTCATCGCCAAGTCCCTTGGTTCAGCCAATGCTGCTAACGTGGTGAAGGCAACCATGCAGGCCATGCTCTCCATGCGCACGGCTGATCAGGTTCTCTCCGCTCGCGGCAAGAAGAAGAAGGACGCTTCCATCTGAGATTAACCCTTAAAACATAGATTAAACATCATGTTGACACTTCACACACTTCAGCCCAATCCCGGCGCCAAGCATCGCAAGAAGCGCCTCGGGTGCGGTGAAAGCTCCGGTCTGGGTAAGACCTGCGGCAAGGGCAACAAGGGCCAGAAGGCTCGCTCCGGCGGCTCCATCCGCCCCGGTTTCGAAGGTGGCCAGATGCCCCTTCATCGCCGACTGCCCAAGAAGGGCTTCAACAATGCCCGCTTCCAGTCCAACATCGCCATCATCAACCTGTGCCAGCTTGAGGCTTTCTTTGAAGCCGGCGCTACGGTTACCGAGAACGAGCTGCGCGCAGCCGGTCTTGTGAAGGGCGATTGCGATGCCGTCAAGCTCCTGGGCAACGGCACGCTGACCAAGGCACTCAACGTGACGGTAGACTTCGCCAGCAAGAGCGTTGCTGAGAAGATTGCTGCCGTGGGCGGCACCCTTACGGTGCTGAGCGCCAATGCCTGATGACTGACTTCCCCACAAGGGGTGAACAGTTACATCAGTAAAAAAACTCAACACAGAGCCGGGTGGTGCAGTGCCACCCGGCGCCTGTGTGGGAAAGGGTAGGGGCCACAAAGCCGCGCCCGCTCCCGGCCACCGGCGCGCCGAACGCAGGTCGGAATCCCCGGCACATGAGATGCCCCGTGCGGGATGACCACCGGCGCACTACACAGCACTGCAAGCCATTTTCACACAACCCTAGGACACATGATATCCGCATTTGCCAACAGCATGAAGGTGCCGGAGCTCCGCAGCCGCATCCTCTTTACACTCGCCATGATTGTCATTGTGCGCTTGGGCGTGCATCTGCCCCTGCCGGGCGTGGACGTGCAAGCACTCTCCGACTACATGGCCAAAGCCAGCCAAGACAGCGATAGCCCCTTGGCAGCCCTCGGTGCCATCCTCACGATTTTCTCCGGTGGCGGCTTGCAGCAGTGCGGTATTTTTGCTTTGGGTATCATGCCCTACATTTCCGCCTCCATTATGACCCAGCTCATGGGGGCTGTGATTCCCTCTTGGCAGAAGATGTTGCGCGAGGAAGGCGGGCGCCAGAAGATGACCCGCTACACGCGTCTCATCGCCATCATCATCGCCATCGTGCAGGGCTACCTGCTCACGCAGTCCCTGCGCAACCCTGAGATGATTGGGCTTTCCGGGTTGCAGGATTTGGTGATGAACCCCGGCTGGGTATTCACCCTGTCCACCATTTTCATTATCGTGACCGGTACCATGTTCCTCATGTGGATTGGTGATCAGATTACCGAGCGTGGTGTGGGCAATGGTGTGTCCCTCATCATTTCTGTGAACATCATCCACGCCCTCCCCGGTGCCTTCTCCATCGCTTGGAAGACCTGCGTGATGAACGGCACCGAAATCAACCCCCTCGGCTCCTTGGGTATGGTGGCACTCATCGCCTTCATGGTGCTGGTGGTGGCCCTGGTGGTGACGGTGACACAGGCACAGCGCCGCATCCCCGTGCAGTATGCCAAGCGAGTCATCGGCCGTGGCAAGATTGCCCAAGGCGGCACGCAGTATCTGCCCCTCAAGTTGAACTATTCCGGCGTGATGCCCGTTATCTTCGCCACAGCCATTTTGGCTTTGCCCCAGCTGCTTGTGGCTCAGATTTTCTCTGCTGATAGCATGGTGCACTCTGTGGTGGCCGCCTGTCTCTCTGTGAATGACATCTGGTACTACATCATCTCCGCCGCCATGATTTACTTCTTCTCTTACTTCTGGGTGGCCACGATGTTCCAACCCCAGCAGATTTCTGAGGATTTGAAGCGCACGGGTGGCTATATTCCCGGCGTGCGTCCTGGTCCTCCCACGGCTGCTTTCTTGGATCAGACAATGTCGCGCCTCACCTTTGCGGGCTCTCTGTTCCTGACGCTCATTTACTTCCTGCCCTGCTTGCTTTCTGTATGGGGCACACTGCCCATGGTGGTGACCCAGTTCTTCGGTGGCACATCCCTGCTCATTTTGGTGGGCGTGCTGCTGGACATGATGCGCCAGGTGGAAGCCACCCTTCTGCAGAAGAACTACGATGGCTTCATGAAGAAGGGCCGCATCCGCGGCAAGTACAGCCACTTGCAGGGTACCGGAGCCGCCGCAGAGGGCAAAGGCTTGGTCATCCTCTGGATTGTCATCGCCATCTTCGTACTCACGGGTGCCATCATCATGGCAAGCTAAGCCAGCGTAGATAGCAAAGCTTTGAACAACCGCGCCGGTAATAGCCGCAGCGCGGTTCTTTTGTACGACCGACGCGATATGCGCACTGCGGTGAAAGTCCGCGCGGAGCCGCGATGATGCGGAATCCCAGACCTGAAGAACAACTGCGGGGAGGTAACAAACCGTGGGAAAGGAAGTTCGAGG
>Ga0233361_1000025_pt1 | contig 29079 bp, 25 predicted proteins | sample ElkDunMinimDraft_21_FD_180678 | JGI IMG/M metagenome (GOLD analysis project Ga0233361, IMG submission 180678) | Fecal eukaryotic communites from dung pellets of Tule Elk in California, USA - Elk Dung C0 | ecosystem: Host-associated > Mammals > Digestive system > Large intestine > Fecal | place...
TATGTACGCAGCAAGCCTGTTGAAGAGGACAGCAGTGAGGATACCTATCATCTGCTATGGTCTTCCGAGCGGTTGGCGATAGCCCGTGGCATAGACACGAGGCTGACAAGAATCTATGCAGACCTTGTCTCCTTGGAGAAGATGATGCACTACAAGCTGTCCATTGTCGACGTCCTGAAAGAGACGCTCCCTCCCATCGATGCTGAGCAAGGGAGACGGCAGACACTGGTGGAACAGTGCAGGAAACGTTGGCTCAACAATGCGGCAGGAAGTATGCATGCGATAGGATATAACGGCAAATATGAGGAGGGAGGAAAGGATGAATAGGATGTCACGACATAGCCTAACGGTATTCATGCTGCTGCTTCCCTGTGTGGCAAACGCACAATGGGCCTTCGATGTGCTATCCATAGAGGCATACATCCATGACCACAAGCAGCAGCGTAGCTTGCTGCTGGCACGCTCCACGCTGGAGCTCAGCAACCGTCTGCTGCATGAATACAGCAGTGAAGCTACCGTAGAGTACAAGACGCTCAACGTGGATCTGGACAGGTATACGAGAGCCTTTGACGTGATAGACATCCTGTACCAGTCCTTGCGTACAGGCTTGAACGTCCATTCCACCTACAATGCGGTCAGCGAGAGAATCGAAGACTACAAGGTTCTGTTGGAGGACTACAGAGAGAAGGTGCTTGCAAGAAAGCGGTTTGCCGTTTCGGACACCCTCATCATCAGCATCAACCTGCGGTGCATACGGAAGATTGCAGATGAAGGGGAACAGCTGTACCGCTCCGTGAGTGACCTGTTTCTCTATGCTACAGGTGTCGCGGCCTGCTCCACATCCGAACTGATGGCGCTATTCGGGAGCATCAACACGTCACTGGATAATATAGAGAAACACCTCAACCGCTCCTACCTGGACACATGGCGTTACATACAATTGCGCATGGGGTACTGGAAAGATGAGGTATATGGAACAAAGAGCAGGCAACAACTGGTTGGAGAGGCTTTCGGACGATGGAGGGAGGCCGGACTCAACCCACATGAAGGAGGATTGACAGACTGAATGATATGAAAACAGAAAAAACGATGAAGAGAACAGGACAAGGACATCGCATCTGCATGATGCTTGCTGCTGCGGCATGGCTGCTCCATACGGGAGAGGTGACGGCACAGAATGTCACCTATAACCATGACGCTGCAAAGATGAACCAGATTACGGTAATGGGGGCAGGTACCGGCAAGCTGACCCCGGCAGCCTATTATGAACTGCTGCACAGCAACTATTCCAAGAGTGCCGGCAGAAAGAACAAGCTGTCCTATCGTACGCAGGCCGGTGTCAACCTCCACAATCAGGTGGACGAAGCGGAGGCACTGGACTCTGCACTCACCCAACGTGCGGAGGTGGAGGTACAGAACGTGGCGGACCGCAGCGGAGGAGTACTGGACCTCGCATGGCTGGCGGAGGGCAGCAAGCTGACAGCAAAGATGGAAGATTTCGAGAAGAATATACGGCGTATCCTGCAGGCGGGTGGCACACTCTCCGGACAGCGGTACTGGAAGGAACAGTACAACATGTTCCAATGTGCTATCAGAGCAACCCAAGAGGCATACATGCCGAACGCACAGCGAAAAAGGGAGTACCTGAACATCTATGCGGAGGTGGCAAGGAAGAATGAAGCACTCATACACTATATCGTCAGGCTGTCCAATGCGGAGAGTACAAGAGAACTGCTGAACGCGACCTGCGAACGGAATGACAACAAGGCGCACATTGTACAGGCGGCGATGAACAGATGGAGGGAGGCTGGCTGGAAGTGTGCAAGAACGGGAGAATAGCCCTTCGCGGATATGTGACACCACAGACAAAGAGAAACAACAATCGAATAATCGAACAATCAATATAGACAATAACGGACTATGGCAGACAACATCCTTTCCGATTTCGGCATCAACATCCTCGAGGAGGAGATTGACGATGTGATATTCCAGACGAACGAGTTCCTTTGCGACGCGACTTTTACAGGTACCCAGGGCCCCTTCTGGTGGATTCTGCAGATGTGCATGGCGCTGGCAGCACTGTTCTCGCTCATCGTAGCCGCGAACATGGCCTACAAGATGCTTGTCAAGCATGAACCCATCGATGTGATGAAGCTGTTCAAGCCACTGGTCATCTCACTGATAATGACATGGTGGTACCCTCCTGCGGACTCGGGGATGAACAGCAGCGGCAACAGCTGGTGCGTGCTGGACTTTCTGTCCTACATACCGAATGCCATCGGCTCATATACCCATGACCTCTATCAGGCGGAGGCGGCACAGATCGGTGACCGCTTCGAGGAGGTGCAGGAGCTTATCTTCGTGCGTGACACCATGTATACCGGCCTGCAGGCCAAAGCCGACGTGGCCCATTCGGGGACGAGTGACCCCAACCTCATCGAGTCCACGATGGAGCAGACCGGCGTGGAGGAGGTCACACAGATGGAAACGGATGCTTCAAGGCTGTGGTTCACCTCACTCGTCAGCGGCATTACCGTATGCATAGACAAAATCGTGATGGTCATCGCGCTCATCGTGTTCCGCATCGGATGGTGGGCGACCATCTACTGCCAGCAGATTCTGTTGGGTATGCTCACCATATTCGGACCCATACAGTGGGCATTCTCCCTCCTGCCCAAATGGGAGGGGGCATGGGCGAAGTGGATGATACGCTACCTGACGGTACACTTCTACGGGGCGATGCTCTATTTCGTAGGGTTCTATGTGCTGCTGCTCTTCGACATCGTACTGTGCATACAGGTGGAGAGCCTGACGGCCATCACACAGAGCGAGACAACGATGGCAGCATACCTGCAGAACTCGTTCTTCTCGGCAGGATACCTGATGGCGGCAAGCATCGTGGCGCTGAAATGCCTCAATCTGGTACCTGACCTGGCAGCATGGATGATCCCCGAAGGAGACACGGCCTTCTCCACACGCAACTTCGGTGAGGGCGTGGCACAGCAGGCAAAGGCTACAGCTACGGGAGCCATATCAAGCATGATGAACTGAAACAACTATATCTAACACGACAACTATGGTAATAAAGAACTTGGAAAACAAAATCAAGCTGGTAACCATCCTATGCAGTTGCTTCCTTGCAGGATGCATTCTTATCAGCATCTCCAGCATCTGGACTGCACGCGGAATGGTCGCAGATGCGCAACAGAAGGTATATGTCCTTGACGGTAACGTGCCCATACTGGTACAGCGTACGACCATGCAGGAGACACTCGATGTGGAGGCGAAAAGCCATATCGAGATGTTCCACCACTTCTTCTTCACGCTGGCACCCGACGACAAGTACATCAAGTACACGATGGAGAAAGCCATGTATCTGGTGGATGAGACGGGACTGGCACAGTACAACACCCTCAAGGAGAAGGGTTTCTATTCCAACATCATGGGAACGAGTGCTGTCTTCTCCATCTTCTGTGACAGCATCAGCTTCAACGAGGAGAAGATGGAGTTCACCTACTACGGACGGCAGCGCATCGAGCGAAGGACGAGCGTGCTGACCCGTGAACTGGTGACGGCAGGAAAGCTCAAGCGTGTGCCGAGGACGGAAAACAATCCGCATGGACTGCTCATCGTGAACTGGAGGACACTGCTCAACAAGGACATCGAGCAGAGGACAAAATCAACCTATTGAAGACATTACGCTATGGGATGGAAGAGACTCATCTTCGGGGAAGAGATGCCTGACAAGGATGACCCGAAGTACAGGAAACAGTATGAGAAGGAGGTGGATGCCGGACGGAGAACAGCACGTCTGCTGCGCATTGACCGTGCGGCAGCCTGCATGCAACGGTTCGCCCTACGCTTCCCGAAATTCTTTCTGGCACTCGTGTTCGGCATCGTGATATACTGTCTGGGATATAACCTGTACCGTATCGCACTAGTTGCCGGCATGGCACGGGACAGGACAACAGCCACAGAACGGCAGGAGATGCTTCTGAAGGGTAAGGAGCATACAGGCATGAATGCAGATACTATAGAAACAACCAATATACGACAGTGATGATTACAGACAAGATTAACTTCAGACAGCCGAAGTACATGCTTCCGCTGATTATCTATCTCCCGTTGCTGGGAGCCGGATATTTTATCCTGGACCTGTTCGATACCGAACTGGCTGAGGTGCCCACACGGATGCAGACCACCGAGTACCTGAACCCCGAGCTGCCCGAAGCACAGCTCCGCAACGACGGCATCGGAGGCAGGTATGAGAGCATGGTGAAATCCTATGGACGTATACAGGACTACAGTGCCGTGGAAAACATCGGCCGCGAGGAGGAGAGGGACGGCAAGGAGGGATATGACTCCAAGTATTCGGAGGAGGACATTGCCTTGCTCGATGCCGAAGCGGCATTGAGGACGCAGGAGCTGGAGCGTATGCTCGAAATGCAGGAACGGCTGCGACAGAGTGCAGAACGCGGTGAGCGGATGGCTGCAGACACGACCATGACACGTCCATTGACGGAGGCTGAAAGGATTGCCCTGAGCAAGGAACGTGAGAAGGAGGCCGTGGCGGCATTGGACAAGGCGCTTGCCGAAGCACGCTTGCAGGGCAAGAAAGGAGCGGACGGCATAAACCGACCCGTGGGAGAGCCAGCACCGAAGGACACTGTCATGACGGGTGCTGCCATCCGGGGAGAGGTCGAGATAGACAGCAAGAGTGTATCCTCATTGAAGGAGACTGACGAGACACAAACGGTGACGAAGGCGACAAGACCCTCTTCCTCCTACTTCAACACACTCGCAGCGGACGGGGCAGAGCCACGGATAATAAAGGCCATCATAGACGAGGACATCAAGGCGGTGGAGGGTTCGAGGGTTCGCCTCCGTCTGCTCGATGATGTCGTGGTCAGCGACAGGGTCATACCCAAGGGTACCTATCTCTATGCCACGATGAGCGGCTTCGGCAGCCAGCGTGTCAAGGGTACCGTCAAAAGCCTCCTCGTGGAAGATGAACTGCTGAAGATAAGCCTGTCACTGTATGACACGGACGGTATGGAAGGACTCTATGTCCCGGACAGCCAGTTCAGGGAGACGGCCAAGGATGTGACAGGTGGAGCGATGAGCGGTACCATGAGCCTGAACAGCGGTACAGGTGGCAACAGCTTCACGCAATGGGGTATGCAGGCGATACAGAATGCTTACCAGAGAACCAACAATGCGCTGTCCAAGGCCGTGAGAAGAAACCGTGTACAACTGAAGTACGGGACATTCGTCTATCTGGTGAATGAAAGGGAAAAGAACGTGAACTGATTGCTGCTGATATGGAGAGGATAGAATTTGACCGTATATACCATGAGGATTGCATGGAGGGGATGAAAAGGATACCGCCACAGAGCATTGACGCTATCATCTGTGATCTTCCCTACGGTACACTGAACCGTGGGAACCATCATGCCGCATGGGACAGGAGGTTACCGCTTGGAGCACTCTGGGAGCAGTACCTGAGGATAACGAAGTCGGAGAGTCCCATCATACTCTTCGGACAGGGGATGTTCACGGCAGAGATGATGGTGTCCATGCCCCGGCTGTGGAGGTATAACCTGATATGGTACAAGGACCGTCCGAGCGGCCATCTCAACGCCAACAGGATGCCCCTGCGGAAACATGAGGACATCATGGTGTTCTACAGGTCTATGCCGAAATACCATCCGCAGATGAGACCATGCAGAAAGGAGGAGAGGAATCATGGACGGCGAGAGGCGGAGGGCTTCACCAACCGTTGCTACGGACAGATGAAAGCCACTCCCATACGTATCGCCGATGACAAATACCCGACATCGGTCATTCATATAGCCAAGGAGCACAGGACAGGACGTTTCTTCCATCCTACACAGAAGCCGGTAGCACTGCTTGAATACCTGATAAGAACCTACACTGACGAAGGGGACGTGGTATTGGACAGCTGCATGGGGTCGGGAACCACCGCTGTGGCGGCCATACGTTGCGGGCGGCACTTCATCGGCTTCGAAACGGTAAAGGAGTATTGCGACATCGCCTGCCAGAGAATAAGGGAAGAACGGATTTCACTGCGTGATGAGAGAACAAACAACAATACATAAAACGATACTTACATGAAAAGATTATTCAAGAAAGGCCTTTGGGGCATGGTGCTGCTGCTTGGAGTACAGCATGTACAGGCGCAGACCACCTATGAAGAGATGGAACTGCTCACAGTGAATGAACAGGTGACAACGGTCATAACAGCTACAGAACCGGTACTCTTCGTGGACATCTCCACGGACAGGGTTGCTGGTGACCAACCCTTGGAGAATGTCATACGGCTGAAACCCAAGGAGGCAGGACATGCGGACGGCGACGTGCTGGCTATCGTAACCGTAGTGACGGAACGCTACCGTGTGCAATATGCGCTGCTATATACGACACGGCTACAGGAGGCGGTGACGGACAAGGAGGTGCAGCAGGAAGAACTACAGCCGTTCCACCATCCCAAGACAAGCATGTCCACGGAAGAGATGTACCGCTTCGCCCGTCAGGTGTGGAACTCCCCGGCACGCTATAGAGACGTAGGAAGCAGAAAGCACCGGATGGCCATGAGGGTGAACAACATCTACGCAGCAGGAGACTTCTTCTTCATTGACTTTTCCGTGGAGAACCGCACGGACATACGTTTCGATATTGACGAGATACGTATCAAGCTCATGGACAAGAAACAGACCAGGGCAACCAACGCACAGGTCATCGAACTGGAACCGGAGATAATGCTTGAGAGGTGCACCTCCTTCCTGCATGGATACCGTAACGTGATGGTGATACGGAAGATGACCTTCCCCAATGACAAGGTGCTGACCATAGAGATGAACGAGAAACAGATTTCCGGTAGAACCATCAGCGTGAACATCGATTACGAGGATGTGCTCAACGCAGACTGCTTCAACAGTGCTTTGTTGGTGGAAGAATAGATGAACGACAAACGGTGATGACTATGAAAAAGATTATATTGATGACAGCCTTCGCTGTCCTGTCCTCACTCTCCATCTCTGCCATAGAGCGTTCGGGAAGAGGACAGCTCGGCTTCGGAATGCTGTATGAGCGCGGCATGGAGCTGACGCTGGCCTATGAGCATGAGACACGCTATCATGGTGCGTGGGAGTATTTCGGTAATGTATACTTGAAATGGGATGACTGTGCTTCATGTGGCCATATCTGTCCCGAATCATTCTGGACGGGCTACAACACATGGGGCATCGGTGCTGCCTACAAGCCATGTGTCCTGAGAGGACGCAACAGCAACGGGAACCTGCGGGTGGGAGCATCTATCGGTGCAGACAGGCAGAAGGTGTTGGGAGGTGTCCATGCCGGATATGAGCATAGCTACTCCCTACGTGACGGATGGCAATTGTACTGGCAGCTGAAGAGTGACCTGATGATTGAAGGCAGGGACCTGTTCCGTACAGGGGTGACTGTCGGATTCAAGTTCCCAATTCATTTCAAATGACATTTATATATGAAGAATACATTAAGAAAGATGATGTACGGCAGCCTGATGGCTGTGACTGTGATTGTTGGTAGCTGTGATGCACACCGTGACCTTCCCGATATGGGAATGAAGATTGGAGATGTCCTCTGTACGGACGGTAGCATAATGGGATATGAGCGTTATGAGGTATCCGGGAAGGAGGCCATAGCTGTAGTGTTCCATATTGACAGCGATGAGGGGAATGAGGGTGATGGCTATGCTGTCTACCTCAAGGATATCCATCCTGAGATGTTTGCGGACAGTATCGGTGTCGCCCAGAAGACATCTGCTGACCTGACGGCCTTGGACGGCAATGAGAATACGTTTGCCATGTTCAGTACAAGCGGTATTGGGTCCCCTTTGGCCAACAGCGTGTTTGACTTATGGCGATACGGACAGAGTGCCTACATCCCCTCCGCAGCACAGATGCGGCTGCTCTATACTGCCAAGGAACATATCAATCCCATCATGGAGAGATGTGGTGGCGAGCGGTTGCCGGATGAAGCGGACGGATGCTGGTACTGGACCTCTACAGAGGTGGAGGGACAGGAGACGGCCAAGGCATGGCTCTACTCCATGGGGAGCGGATCCTTGCAGGAGACCCCCAAGGACCAGGCACACCGGGCACGACCTATCATAACCATCCACAGATAATACAATCCGACTATCCGACAATCATGGAAGAGAGTAAAGAGCTGCAAGGCACATACAAGATTTTCAGGGCGGTGATATACGTCTCCCTACTGATGGAGTTTTTTGAATACGCCATGGAACCGGAGATGCTGGACCATTGGAGCGGCATCCTGTGTGAGCTGCATGGACGCATAAAGCAGTGGTTCATTTATCAGGAGGGGCATCTGGTATACAGTAAGGTGGCGACGGTCATGGTCATCTGTATCACCTGCATAGGCACGAGGAACAAGAAGAATCTGGAGTTCGATGCCCGCAGGCAGGTGCTCTATCCGCTGGTGGGGGGCATCGGACTGCTGGTGACGGCAGTATGGCTGTTCGGGCATCCGATGGAGTTCCGGCTATATGGTCTGCGCCTGAATGTTATCCTCTACATGGCGGCTTCATTGTTAGGAACGGTACTGGTACACGTTGCTCTGGACAATATATCCAAGTTCCTGAAGGAGGGACTGCTGAAAGACCGTTTCAATCTGGAGAACGAATCCTTCGAGCAATGCCGGACATTGCAGGAGAACAGGTATTCCGTGAATATCCCCATGCGCTACTATTACAAGGGGAAGTTCCGCAAGGGATGGGTGAACGTCGTGAACCCCTTCCGTGGTACCTGGGTGGTAGGCACACCGGGCTCGGGTAAGACCTTCTCTATCATAGAGCCATTCATCCGTCAGCACAGTGCCAAAGGATTCGCGATGGTGGTCTATGATTATAAGTTCCCTACCCTTGCCACCAAGCTGTACTACCACTATCTGAAGAACAAGAAGAACGGGAATCTGCCCGAGGGATGCAAGTTCAACATCATCAATTTCGTGGATGTGGAGTACAGCAGACGGGTGAACCCGATACAGCAGAAGTATATCAATAACCTTGCTGCGGCAAGCGAGACTGCGGAGACCCTGCTGGAATCCCTACAGAAGGGAAAGAAGGAGGGAGGAGGAGGCAGTGACCAGTTCTTCCAGACCTCGGCGGTGAACTTCCTTGCGGCCTGCATATACTTCTTCGTGAACTATGAACGTGAGCCCTATGACAAGGAGGGCAAGAGGCTCATCGCTGAAAAGGTCGAGGAGCCCGAGACCAGAAGGCTGAAGCCAACAGGTAAGGTGTTTGACGAACATGGCAACGAGGTGGAACCGGCATACTGGCTTGGGAAATACTCGGACATGCCACATATACTCTCGTTCCTGAATGAGAGTTACCAGACCATCTTCGAGGTCTTGGAGACGGACAACGAGGTGGCACCGTTGCTCGGCCCGTTCCAGACGGCACTGAAGAACAAGGCGATGGAACAGCTTGAGGGTATGATAGGTACCTTACGTGTGTACACCTCCCGACTGGCAACGAAGGAGTCGTACTGGATATTCCATAAGGACGGGGATGACTTTGACCTGAAGGTATCAGACCCGAAGAGTCCCAGTTATCTGCTCATAGCCAATGACCCGGAGATGGAGAGTATCATCGGAGCACTCAATGCACTTATATTGAACCGTCTTGTCACTCGCGTGAACACGGGGCAAGGCAAGAATATCCCCGTGAGCATCATCGTCGACGAGCTGCCTACACTTTACTTCCATAAGATAGACCGTCTGATAGGTACGGCACGAAGCAACAAGGTCAGTGTGGCACTCGGCTTCCAGGAACTGCCACAGCTGGAAGCGGACTATGGCAAGGTAGGGATGCAGAAGATTATCACTACCGTGGGCAATGTAGTGTCGGGATCAGCAAGAAGCAAGGAGACGTTGGAGTGGCTATCCAATGATATCTTCGGGAAGGTGGTGCAACTGAAGAAGGGAGTGACCATCGACAGGGACAAGACCTCTGTGAATCTCAACGAGAACATGGACAACCTTGTACCAGCAAGCAAGATTTCAGATATGCCGACAGGATGGGTGTGCGGCCAAGTGGCACGTGACTTCGTGAAGACGAAGGTGGGAATGCGTGACCAGATGAACATACAGGAGGCGGAGGAGTTCAAGACCTCTAAGTTCTTCTGCAAGACGGACTTTGACATGAAGGAGATAAAGAAGGAGGAAGCGGAATATGTACCGTTACCCAAGTTCTATACGTTCAAGTCAAGGGATGCGAGGGAACGGATACTGTATGCCAACTTCTTGCAGGTGAACAGGGATGTGAAGGAGATGATTGAGGAGATATTTGCGAAGAAAAGGGCAAAGTAAGTTGAATAAGATTATAGGGGCTGTAAAATAAACTGTGTCATGCAATAATATCCAGTTTTAATTCATCGGTCGGAGAACCCTCAGCGACAAGGGGCGGCCTCCCGTCCCGACGAGCGACAAAATTAAAACAATTTGAATTTTTCTCCAGATTATATGACTTATATCATGAAGACATACTTTTCATACAAGAAATGTCTATTCAATCTTACAACTTTATTCTATTATATATTACACAATTCCCGTAAATACTATAGTCGTTTCTTGTTTCATTAAATTTAATTTACTATATTCGCGGCAGAACAGAGTACTAACCTTTAATTCCTATTTAATATGAGTAAAGATATTACGACAGATCAAGTAGCTCAATTTGGAGCTTCATGTGCAGTGACTGGTACTGTTGCTAAAATCGGAGGTGTCGCAGCGGTAAAAATCAGCAGCCTTCACAAAAGTTATTGGATATAGTGCAGCAACTAAATTAGGAGCAGCTGCAGGTACAGCTGTTGCAGGGCCAATTGCTATCATTGGAGGACTTGGTATTTTAGGAGTTGCATGGCTAAACCCAAAATACCATTGGTGGTAATAATTTAAAAAGCAGACTAAAGACTTGTTTTAATCTTGAAAAGACTATAGATTTTTGTCCGTTAGCAGTTCATTAAAAACGCAAACCTTTGACAGGTCTAATGATATATGTGAAATCCTCTGATGTTTGACTCAAGTGGTCAAATCCACTGGATAATATAATTTCAATAGACTTGTTTATAATGATATATCTATCATGTTTGTTTTTAATGTCCTGACTACAAACAAAGTTCCACTCATTACACACACTTTGCATTTTTAGTATGTCACTATTCGATATATGATTATAATAGATATCTACTTTCTTTCGAGGAAGAAGTTTAATCAAAGTTTCAACATTATGTGATTTACATGAAAAATATTTATCATATACTATAATCTCTTTCGCGTGCGAACAAATGGCTTTCAAATGTAGCAAAGCTTTCTTACGTGAATCCGCGACATCATAACTTGAGGAATAATTATTTTCAATCTTTTCATTTTCCTCATCCATAATATTGACATAAGGGAAATCACTTCTCTCAGTATTAAGTATGATTTTATATAAGGTATGATTTTCAGCTAATTCCTCCAAATTCTGCTGTTTTAAATCAGCTTTTCTCAGACTTATCTCTAATTTTCGGTCTAAATCCACATTACATCTTTGATATTGAGCTATATTGGATATAATTTCACCTTTATAGTAATGCAACAAACGTTTAATTACATGATGATTATGTTCTTCACCTCGTTTGTATTTATGATATTCAGAAAACAAATCGTCTGAAATGACAATTCCATTTCGTTCTTTAGCCATAGCCTACTCCATTTCCAACATTTCGTCTAATGTTGCATCAAAAAAACCATTGGGAAAATCTTGCTCAAATTTTCCATTAATGTTGAAATTTATCTGTTCAAAATCATCCATTATAGATGCTTTATAATAAAGTACGATTTCACTTGGGGATAAATGCCCCTTATACACCTCATATTGTAATCTATTTATAAGATGCTCACAATGAGTTTCTATAAGAAGCTGAATACCTGCCTTTACTACATAAGCAAAGAATTCGCCTAACTTTGATTGTGCTGCAGGATGCAAATGTATTTCAGGATTTTCAATCATTATTACATCTCCCTCCTTTGCTCTAAGACACATTATTAGTACTTTCGCCAAGTAACTTACCCCTACCCCCAATTGCTCTGGTGATAGATTAGCTAAATCATTACTTTTATATATAATCTTTGCATTATTAGGAGTTATTTTTTCTGTCTGTAATTCAAATTTTATGCCTAATATATAACTTAGCCAATAATTCAAATGTGAAGACAGAGTATCAGATTCCTTAACTCTTTGTAACTTGGTTAATACAGGATTTGATTTTTCCTTTTCAAAGGAACCGAATAAATATTCTCCAGATATACCCACATTATATTTGGGAGAAATCGTTTCCAATTCTGCATATCCTAAACGATTTGCCCATAAATAATATATATTTGTTTCTAGTTCCTTATTTGCGGTATTCCACCCTTCACTCATTTCTCTATTTATCTGGCATCCCATTGCCCCACTGTCACAAGTAATGGATATCGATAAATCTTGTGCGTTGAGATTTCTGTTCCTTAACGAATCGAATGAAAAATCATACTTTTCAAGAATAGTCTCAGCATTAGAAGTTGAATAATACAACGATGCAAGAATTGCTTGAAAACACGTTGATTTACCTGTAGAGTTTAATCCTGTAAGAATAGTTAATGGACGAATATCAAGTTCTGCGTTTGATATCCCTTTATAGTTATTAAGCTTTATATTCCGTATCATTTTTTATTCTCTTGATTAAGTCTTTTGCCAATCTATATCTTTCATTCAAATTAATCGTAGAATCAGTATTCCCTGAAAACATTTGCTGATGGTCAAAAGTTTCCTTAAACTTTTCCACCAACAGCCTTGTACAAGAAGGATTACCAGTGACACACTCATCTGCAAATATATACATCATAACCTCAAAAAGTGGCATATTTATCGGCCTGCGGTTCACTGTTGAGGAACAGAATCTAAAGGCATCCTCCCCCATAATGTTATAACAATTGGACATTGCTGATAAAAAGGCCAGTCGACAATCAGCCAACAGCTCTCCTGAGGCTTTTTCATTCAAGAAAACCATCATTTTGGCTAAAAAATCATCCATGTCACTTTTGTATTCTATCGCCTCAGAATTTTCAAGTTCAACAACACTACTTTTTTTCATTAATAGATAAAAAGCGATTGAACGTAAAATGACATATTGATCTTTCATGCGTTTCGGGCTTATACCTTTTCCTGTTGCTTCCAAGAATTCCTTAGAATTAGCCAAATCACCTAACATCTTTGTTGCATTACCGATATATAATGCATTTCGCATTTCTTGGCTATTAAGTTGCGTTCCGCCTCTATTAACTCGATCAAAAATATCATACTTGACACGTTCTGGAGTAGGTGGTTGTATTATGTAAAAAGACAATTGATAATCCTCAAATATACCACGCATCTTAGGTTCCAATCCAGAAAACTTCTTACCATTATATTGGGATAATATTTTCAAGTCTTTAAGTTGTAATTCATCATTTAAGAAATCCAATATTGCAGTTATTCGTTGTCTACCATCCACGACCTGCTTTTTCCCATTTTTCATTTCAAACAAATATATTGTAGGAATAGGAATGCCCATCAAAATAGATTCCACCAACTCAGCAGCCTGTTTATTTGTCCACACCTCATTACGTTGAAAATTGGGATCAATAATCAATTCATTACGTTCTTCAACTAAACGTTTAAGATGAATTGTACTATATTGAGCCTTTTCTACTCTTACTTCCGCATTGGGGTAAACCTTATTTGCATCTTCAACACACATTTCAGATTCTCCCTCCAGTTCAAGAGCCTCATCTTTATCAATATCACAATTTTCCTTTAACATAATTGTTTTACTTAACAAAGAGGCATAGCTATAGTTTACGACTCGCCCCTAATAGTTTTTTTGCAAAAATACAATAAAAAGCTGACAAATCATTAACGTAAAAAGGAAAAATCCATTATCCAACGCTAAAACTTATAAATCGTAAAACATTCCAATATACATTTATATAAATCCTATGCAAACATAATCCCATTATAGCGAATACCTTAGGCCTTATTTATGTATTTTCACAGCTCATTTTTAGGACATCATTACATGCTACATGTTTATTGAACTACAGATTTCATTATGTAAATTCAATCAAGGAATAGATAACGTAAGTCAAAAAGATTATAGCTTTGAGGTAATAGCCTCCCATCCACCAACACTGTTGGAGTAGCGCCTATCCTTTCACCCTTGCACCATGCATCCATTTCATCCAACTGTGAATCGAAGCTAGCGATTAACTGCCCGTCAACAGGATATCTGGAAGCAAAGGTCTCATAACTCTTGTTCTTTGCCAGATACCAACTATCCAAGACCTCTGCAATTGAATGGTTATTCTCTTTTTTCAAAGCCAACAGGTGTTTGGCTAGCAATCGTTTCTTTTCGCTACCTTTCGTTAGAAAAATCATTTGTAGCTTAATATCAGAATTACTCTCTAGCAGATTATCCAACTCCTCATGGGCCTTTGCGCAAGGTCCGCAATAGGGATTACAAACCTTGACTACATGAATACTCCCATTGGGATTTCCAATCGTTATCCCCCAATCAGCAGAAACGCTCTTCCGCAAAGGCTCTTGCAAAAGCAATGCCTTGAACACCGAAGGGTTATACTTGAATTCTTTTGTCGTTCTTGTATAATAAGCGGCCTTACGGCATTCTTTTCTCCATTTCCAAAATGCATACCCGACAATCATAGAAATTATCATGTATATCAAACACGTAAGAAATACCGGCAGGGAGAGATCCACCATCATATAAGTATAGTCGGAAAGTAGAAAAGCTATGAACAGAACCACTACCACACATTGTACGCTCATACATAGTGGACACCATTGGCGAATGATACGGGATTGATAATAAACCGAATATGCGGCATAAGGCAATGCACACAAGTGCATCCATGAAGCGATATTGATAATCTCGGGACTGAATCCTTCCATATTAAACAACAATAGAAGTCCCAAGAAGTAGGATAATCCAATAACTGACCATGGCAACCCAAAAACTTCAGAGGCAGAGGAATGAAGTACGGAAGAGCAATCAGAACTTTTGTTAATATGGCACAAACGGCTGATAAATGATGGCGTATATTGATTGGTTTCGTAAACGACAAGCAACAGACTCAGTATCGTACCAAGAAGAAGCAGCATACAGAATAGCAGATTGCCCGCCACTTTACCTACAGAAGATCCGATATATACAGCATTGAAAAGAGCAGCCAAAGGAAATACGACAAAGGATAGTAAAGCTATGGAGCCTCTCATCAGCTCTTCATTACGTTCTTTCCTATAACTGCCTTCTCCTGTATCTTCACCCATAGAGACTGCCAGCGCATAACCTGTAAAGATGTCGGTAAACTGTTCATGCGGAAGGAACTCCTTTTTGTGAGTCATAGGATTAAGCCAATACACTCCACTGCTATTTTGATGGGAGATGGCTGCAAAAAGTCTTTCACCAGAAGCAGTCTCTATTTGGGCGATGAAAGGAGTTGTCATATTCTTGACATCAGCCCCTTTATCTATGCTAAGCCCAACAGATTCCACACCCCAGTTTCCCAAAACATCAGCTATAGACGAAAGACTCGGATATTCGGGATGCTGTCGCAATTCACGAATAATGGCTGTATCGGTTATTCTCACACGTAGAATACGGCATAGCTCTCTTACGGACTCCTCGATATTGGTCATTGGATCCAATAAACGGAGAATGGATGAAAACAAACTCATACGCTCAAATCATCTTATTGTATAATTTCTTATTGATTCAGTATGTGCTTCCTTACGTTGACACCTTCCCAAAACCGTTTGAGTATACTGCTGTCGGTCAATCTTACGGATGCTGTCGTATGGACATTCCATATAACCACACGTGAAAGTTCCAACGGACTATTGAAAGACATCTCTACAGCATAATTATCGGTATAAGGGTTGGCAAATTCTGCAATTTTTACAATATGTCCATGCAGGTTGTGCTCATACAGTTGCATCTCCACCTCTTGATGGCCTTTAAGCTTTTCTATCACTTCACGCGTCACATAAGCTTTGGCCTTAATCAGGTGGTGTTCAACAGAATCGGAGATAATCATCAATGGGGTTCCAGCCTCCACATAGTTCCCCTCCGAGATAAGTTCGCACGAGAAGGCTACTCCACTCTGTGGCGAGACAATGCAAGTCGTCTCATCATTCCCATTTGTACGCATCACCATCAAGGTATCTCCCCGTTTGATTTCTTGCAGTTCTTCGTCGATGCTATACTCCATTACCCATCCATTCTGTGCAGCCTTTACCTCTATTGCCTGTTGCGTGTTTGTTACCGATACTGGAATATCCAATTGGTCGGGATACTTAACAATACTACCAAGGAAAAGAATCAGTACAAGGAAAAAGAGAATCACTATAGTTCCTACATGTAGTATCATAGGAGGAACTTTACCCATCAGCTCTTGCACTTCTTCACTGCGGAGTTCTATGTTAGGGATTTTATTCTTGCTCATTGTCCTAATTCCAATTGATTCTTCACCAAGGTATAATAATGTCCTTGTTTGTTTATGAGTTCTGAGTGCGTACCCTCTTCTACAATCCGGCCCTGTTTCATTACAACAATCTGGTCTGCATCCTTTACCGTACTCAGGCGATGGGCTACCACGACTACGGTTTTCCCTTTATAGAACTTACGCAGATTATCCATGATAACCCTTTCGTTGGTTGCATCCAAGGAGTTGGTCGCTTCATCAAAGAATATATATTCGGGATTCTTGTAAATAGCCCTTGCTATCAACAAACGTTGCCGCTGGCCTTGGCTCACCCCCATTCCCTCCATTCCTATTCTGGTATTATAACCTAAAGGAAACTCTGAAATGAATTCATCGGCATTGGCCATTGTGGCCGCATTGTACAATCGGGATATGTCAACAGAATCTGTTGCCAATGCAATATTGTTTGCTATTGTGTCCGAGAAGATGAAACTGTCTTGCATGACACTGCCAGTCTTGCTTCGCCACAAATGTGGATTCAAGGAATGGAGTGGCACACCACCGACCTTTATAATACCTCCATTAGGTTGATAGAAACCTTGAAGCAACTTGACAAGAGTAGTCTTTCCACTACCGCTCTCTCCCACAATAGCTGTAACTTTATTTTGTGGAATAATCAGGTTGATGCCATCCAATGTCAAATTCTCATTTGACCCGTCATAGCTGAATTTCAGATGTTCAATCTGAATGGTCTTGTCGTTAGGAAGAGACGAACTTTTCTTCTCTATTCCATATTCCTCGTCTTTTTGTGCATGTATCTCGTTCAATCGTTCAAGACTTATCCGTGCATCCTGTAAAGAACGTGCAAAATTGATGAAGTCCCGGATGGGGGCAGAAACCTGACCGATGATATAGGTTAACGACATCATCATACCCAGGGTCATTTGTCCATCTACAACTGACTTGGCTGCAACAAACGAAATTATAATATGGGTGGTTTGGGTGAAAAACATTGTCCCTGCCTGTTGGAACTGATCAATTGTCAATCCGCGGACACTGATTCGAAACAGATTGACTTGAACACGCTCCCACTCCCACCGCTTGTCCTTCTCACAATTGTTCAACTTAATATCCTGCATACCTTGAATCAACTGGATAATCTTGTTCTGCTCCAACGATGCTTGGTTGAATCGCTTGATGTCAAGTTCCTTCCTGTACTTCATGAAATACAGTACCCAGAGTACATACAAAGAGTTGCCCAATAAGAATATAAGCAGAATGTTGATATTGTAGTAAGCTAAGATTCCAGCAAAAACAAAGAAGTTGGTAATGGAAAAGAGTATATTAACAGAATTCCCCATCAGAAATCCTTTAATGCGTCCATGATCACCGATACGCTGCATGATGTCGCCCGTACGCTTCGTATCAAAGAAATGCAACGGCATATTCATCAGTTTGATGAGAAAGTCTGAAATCAGAGAAATGTCAACACGCGAATTGATATGCAGCAATATCCAACCTCTAATGAACCCGATACTCAATTGGGCAATAAACAATGTCAGCTGAGCTATCAGAATCAATGTTATCAAATTCAGATTCCTGTCACCAATACCGAAGTCGACCATGAATTGGGTGAGAAAAGGGAGCACCATCTGAAGGACATTCCCCATCAATATACCAAGTAACAATAGGGCGAACTGTTTCTTGTAAGGCAACAAGTACTTGGCAAAGAAAGTGAGTCGATGCCTGGCATCATCCGTTTCGCACTTGTAATTGGCAAAATCCACCCCTGGCTCCAACAGCAATACGGTTCCGCGCTCTTGGTTTTCTATCTTGGTGCTCAACCAACACTTCAAGAACTCCTCTTTGGTATACACCAACTTTCGGGAAGAGGGATCGGCGATATAGATAGCATATTTCCCGTTGCGCTTCTTCTCAATCTTATAGCAAACAACAAAATGATTCTGGTTCCAATGCAGTATGCAGGGTAACACAGCCTCTTTGACAAGCTGTTCAAAAGAGATACATACTCCAATAGTTCTGAATCCCATCTGTTCGGCTGCATCGCTGATACCCAATAGCGAAACCCCATCGCGGGAGATGAAGCATCGTTCGCGCAATGTTTGCAAAGTATATGTTTTACCATAATACTTGGCAATCATACGCAAGCACGATGGCCCGCAATCCATGATGTCCAGCTGATTGTAAAATGGGAATCTGTCCATAATCCAGTACTATTATGCTGTCACCTATTTCTTCTTTGTAGCAAACCGATACCTCACGCTCAGCATGGCGTAGCGGCCGAGGGTGTTGGCGTAGGTATGGGTGAGCGAGGTGGCATCGTACACGCGGCTGAAGCCGTTGTTCTCGTTCAGCAGGTCGTGGGCCGACAGTTCCACAAAGAGGTTCTTGCCCTTCAAGAAGGGGCGTTCGATGGAGAAGTCCATCATCAGCCAGTCCATGCGGTTGCCGTCACTGAGGTAGGCGGCATAGTTGAGGTAGCTGACGGCTGCGTCGAAGCTGAGCGACCACGGCAGTTGCCATGTGAGGCGACCTTGGATGTGGTGTTGCCACTGCTCCTTGTTGTTCACCGAGAGGTAGGTGCCGTGGTTGTCCTCCAACGTCAGTTCGTAAGCTACAGAGGCATCCATCTTGTCAAGTTTCACGCGGGGCTTCACCATGACCGAGTAGGCACAGAGGGTGTTGCTGTTGAGCAGGGGTGTTTCCTCCTCAGACTCTATGACGGCGTAGCTGTTGGTGTGGCGTATGTTCACATTGGCCGAGGTCTCCACCCAAAAGCGTTGTGCGAAGTCGAGCGGAGTGGCAAAGTTTGCTCCCAAGCGGCCGTTCCAGTTGCCCGACACGTTGATAGGCTTCGAGGTGACCACGCCTGTGGTGCGGTTGTAGGTCATGAGGTTGGTGAAGTCGTTATCCATATAGCTGAAGTCGATGATGCTTCCCACCTGTCTTGTCACCTTGCTGCTGTCGGCACGGTAGCTGATGAAGTTTTTCGAGTAGTTGAGCTGGCCTCTATACTCTTTCTTCTTCTCCAATTTATCGTTGCCATAGATGATATACTGGCGGTCGGCCATATCGGGATAGGTTACGAGTGATTGGATATCGGGTAGTGTGGGTGTGATGGCTGCTACCCAGCGGAGCTGACCAATCTTGTCGGTGCGGATATTTCCATTTGTAGCAAGACTCATAAAAGCGTAGTCGCGCTTGGGAGAGAGCGTAGGCAATGCCCCTTTGGTATATGCCAGCTGCTCATTACGGAAATGTAGCGTAGGCTTGAATTCCATGTAGAATATACCCTTTTGAAAATCCAACCCAGAAGCAATGTTGTGCTCACGGTTTTCGGTTTCCCAATAGCGCGTAGTCTCGTCCTCCCTGGCAACCGAACGCCACAGCTCATCGGTTGGCAAAGAGCCGAACAGCTCATACGCTGTCGTGGGGTCGGCATAGATACTACCCAACGAGTTGAGCAGATAACCACGATCGTCACGTTTAGCGTGTCTGTCCTTATAGGTGTATGCCAGAGATAAGCAGAATCGTTTGAATCCCTCAATATCAAGATACTTCATCACACGCGCAGTAACATCCTGTGCCGTGCTGCTCCCCGTCATCTCCTTATAACGATTGACTAAAGTAGAGTTGGCATGTTCATCGTTGAAATACTTGTAGTAGGTGTGGTTGTGCTCGGTGTCGTTGTCATATCCGAGTTGCATCTTATGAAACAATGCAAAGTATAGTTTCCGCTCAGCAATCGAATGATAGACTTTTATGTTATGATTATACCACGCCGCCTCTCCTTGGTTCAATACCGACCTGCGTTGAAGGTCAATGACCCCGGGACGATAGGGTGAGGCGGTGGAGAGATGCAATAGCGTATCGGCCATGTGATTACCATAGTTTGGGCGTTCGTTCCAGTTGGCAGCGAGACCCGTCTGCTCCTCGGTTCGCTGCTTGGCTTCGAAATTGCCGATGTAGCTCAGTGAGGTGGCATCGGTAATCTTCCAGTCCATCTTCACCGTACCGGCCAAGCGGTCGGCATCGCTGGTCTGTCGTGCATCGGAGGCCGAGTAGAGACTACCGTCCGACAAGTATAGTTCGCGTTCGGTCTGCGTGGACTTATCGTGCAACTCTTTGTTGTAGTCCACGTTGCCCTCTATCTTGAAGAATCCCGCTTCGCTCGGTTTCTTCTTGGTCTTCCAGAAGAAGGTAGCACCTGGGGTATAGAAGTGGTTTTCGCCTGCCTTTCCTTGGGCGGCACGTTGGCGGCCGTCGCCACCATACCATAGCTGTTCGTTCACATTGTTGGCATTGCCGAAGAGCGATACGCGGTACTGGTCGGTGAAGGTATTGGCATAGCCACGACCAAGGAAACGCTCATCGGTGCCGCCACCAGCGGCAATCTCGCCCGTCCATGTGCCCATATACTTGCGGCGCACACTCACGTCGGCCACCAGTTCGCGGAAACCGTCATCCATGCCGTGCATCATGGTGAAGTCGCTCTGCCGCTCATATACCTTCACATCTTTCATGATATACGAGGGCAGTGCCTGCAAGGCCAGCATGGGGTCTTTGCGCGAGAAGTCCACACCATTGATGAGGATGCTTTTCACCTCGCGGCCATTGTGGTAGAGCACACCATTGCGGAAGCTCATGCCGGGCAGCCGCTCGAAGGCATCGCGCAGCAGGGCACCCTCCTTCACGGTGAGGGCATCGAGGTCATAGATGGTGGTGTCGTTCTTGGTTACGAGGAGCAGCCGCGTAGCATGTACGGTAACATCGTCGAGGTCATACGTGCGGATGCTGTCAACAGGTGAAACTTTATTCTGAGTTTCAGAATTGATTAATGCGTTCTTTGCACAGATAGATTGGATGCCCAATGAACAAAGGCTGAGTAATAGTAAAAAAAGTCGATTAAACATAATAGTAAACATTTTGTCATTATCAAATTCTTGTTAATTGAAGTTCTCCTTTTTTCGCTAAATTCAGGAATATACTCGCAAATAATGAATATAAATCCTTTGGGGGAACCAATCCTTCCTGATTCATTTCCAGCATTATATGGTAAAGTTTTTTAATCTTCTTCTGCAATGGCAAAGAAGTGCATCTTATTAGTGTTTCCAATAATTCCTGTCTTATCAGCCAAGCAGTCATGACTTGCTGCTCATGGTAAATATGCGATACTTGATTATCTGACAACCGATACTCTACAAGTGGTTCTGGAATATTGTAAAAAGTGACATCCATGAGAGCCAATTCTGTCCATAACTTATAATCTTCTGCATAGATATATGATTTCTTATATTTAATTCCCAAATCCAAAAGTTCCCTACGCATCATTATTGTCGGATGTAGAAGAAAATTACCTCTTAAAAGAGCCACTTTCAGATAAGTATAAATACCATTATGACCGAAATTATTAGGAGATTCCTTACCTAGAATTTTCATCATAGAACAACAGATAGAGACATCTGGATTATTTTCAAGTACTGCAACTTGTTTTTCCAAACGTGTCGGAAGCATTTTGTCATCTGCATCCATACGTGCTAAATATTTTCCAGAACAATGCGAAAAAGCCCTGTTTAAATTTCCAATATAATCATGCTTGTATCTATATAATTTGATGCGACTATCATTATAATTTTTAACAATGTCTGCCGAGTTATCCGTTGAACCGTCATCAATAACAATAATCTCAAAATTACGATATGTCTGTCCTACAATAGAATCCAGGCATTCTGTTATTGTACTTTCTGCATTGAACATTGGTAATATTATACTTACCAATGGGGTGTTTTCTCTATTAATCATTTTATATTGTATTTAATGTTATATAAATAATATCTAAATTATTGCCTGTAAAAGCATTAAATCTTCCATATCGGTTATATGTTGGGGGGATTTAATTATTAAATTAATAATATCAACCATCCCCTTTCCTCGATAGAATGTATTCTGGAGCTCATTATAGGGAATATGTGACAAGAAGTCTTGTAAAATAACATTTACCCAATCCTCTTGGGAATAAGCGTAATACAATACACATAGGATTAATTCAACCAACCTATCACGCTTAGCCTCCTCAATTTCGCCCACTTTCAGATAAAGTTCATTTAAGAAAGCTTTACCCTTTCGCTCCCAACAACAATGCCGAGTATATCGTGAAGATATGATAAAAACCTCAGCTAATACTATCATAGAATATAGATGAGAAATATCATATCTATTTGCACTAATAATTATAGCCTGCTCCAACCTTTCTGTTATTTTTTCAGCTACATTATAGAATATGGTCTCTATGGTTTCATCCTTAAGCATAAGGATTCTTGATAACAATAAGAAATATGAAGACAGGAAATAATCTTCCTCAACATCATTTGCAAACTTCACATCATTGCTATTGCGTACATGCTCTATATCTTCAAGAACGAGAAACAAACATTCTCTATGACAAAGATGTCTATACCTATTTTGATGTTTGTTTTTACTTACCCCTCTTCTATAAAAATAATTTGCACGCCCAACCAGTTCGCTTAATGACAGATTATTAGATGACGCATACACAGTGCTTCTATACAACAGATCATCGATATCTACAAGAACCTTATCTGAGTTTATTTCTAATAACTGATGTTGGGCACACCATTCTATTGCCCATCCAATACCTGTTATACCGTCACGAAAGCAGAGATTATTTGTAACTCCAAGCTGTTTTGCTACAGTTCGGATTAATGAAGTAATTTCTTGTTGTTTTACTTTGTCTATCTCCATCTTTGATTCTATTAATCGAGTCAACAGAATCCCCATAGCACCTGTATATAAACCAATATTCATAGCCCACCGAATTAAGATAACACAAAACATCCATTCATTAACTTACCGGAAATAGCTTTATCATTATATGGCGTATCTCCCTTTAAATAAGCACATATGGTATAACATTCGATACATTTACACCCCTGAGATACAATAAATTTACCCTTATTACTATAAAGGAGTTCTATATCTTTCATCTTTTGAAACATCCTCGTCATAAGTTTGTCAACCACGAAATATTGCGAATTCACAGCTATTGCCTCTTTACCACATTTACGAATGCCTGTTAAAACAGATTTGAGTATTCTAGGATGAATTATAAGATTGGGGATATATTGCACAACGTACTTAACGCCTTTTGCTTTAAAATATTCCACGGTTTGTACCTCTTCTTTATAACTGCATAATGTAACTTTATCCGATAAATGGCTAAAGGTATTCGAATATGAACTTAAGTTTTCTTCATCAACTACTATTAGTATCTGAGTATGAAAATGAAGAATCATAAATTCCACGACTAATGTTGTATTATTATTCCAATCAATAATGAACAACGTGTCCATAAGATTACATCTTGGGCATGAATCTCTTAGCTGAAAGATTTGTTCTACTACCTTTATGCCGCACGCAGTTGACGAAATATTTTTTAATCCAAAATCACATAAAGGATGGTATTGCAAATAATCACTTTTTTTAAATATAGGGCGTTCATGTTTTTGGTTACCAGTATAATGAAGAATAGTACATTTATCCCACTCCGCAATCGGTGAGTCAGCCCAACAGAATCGCATGGATTGCGCAATACGAACTTTTCTTTTTTCTTCAATCATGGTATAATTAATAGCCCACATATCGGCACACCACTCTTGTATGCCTACATATTTCGAAAAATTCGTTCCAGTGCTAGCAAACATTTCATTGTTTCTTTTCGTGTTAATATCACGAAGTGCTGTATAGATGAGTTCGCTACGCTTCTCGATTTTACCCCAGAATTTTTCATCAACATGTTTCAATAAATATTGTGCTCCACCACAATGTGCATCATGTTCAATGGCCTGCTGTACCGTAATGCCTGTTATGGAACACATTATTTCCAACGCCTCCTCCCCTCCTTTGGCAATAACATATTTGCTATCCAAATAACTACGGGTGTCAGAAACATACGATGTGTCATCAGCCAACATACTGCCATTGACAGGAAGCGTTCTGAGAAGAATATCCGAATCGTGATAGAATATATTACATTCCTTCAAATCTGGATATTTCGTAAAATGCTTCTTTATGATGTGTGGCCGAAGCGAGGGTATATAATTTTTAGATTTACGCGTATCGTTATAGATATAAAAACTGGCTAATGTTGCATATTGCTTCATCATATTGCGAAACTCCATTGAAAGTCCCTTATGTGGGTCTACACCAATCAATATATGATAATCCTCTTTGGCAATTCCCAAAGAAGAAAAATTACGTATCTGCAATTCCAGTTGCCATATAAAATAGAAATCATCTGGTTGGGCTGATATATAAATCATATTATATTCATTATTATGAAACGAAAAGAGAAACTTATAATGAGGCACTTTCAGAAGTGAGTCTTCTGATATTTTCCAAACGATTTTGAGCATGATTGAACAACGTTGTTATAAAACCATTATTCTGATTAAATGCCCATGTTACATCAGAATAGCCAAAATCTTTTTGTACCGAAACAAATGGATATATAACCATTTTTCTTCCTGTCAACTCAGACAATTTGATATCAGCTAACACGTTCTTATCAAAATCAGCCTCCAATATGGTAGAAAAAAAATCTTTATAGATTATGATAAATTGGGTACAACGAATGGTCGCCATTCCGAACAAATGTTCTGTCATAACATATGCATTCTTGAAATCAGCACACCCTCCATTCAAATAATCTGCTCCCAAGGAATATCCATACATTATTTGCCTAAATAAGAATTCTTTAGAATAGTTTGGCGTAAAATGATGATCATCTTCACAAATGATAATAATATCTTCATTCTTCTTGATTGCCATCTTGATAATCTTACGTAAACTCAGCCATAACCCTAATGCACCACATTCATTTTTACAAGCAGAAATAACATTTATTTCAAACTCTGTTCTTCCTTCAAACTCATTAAGAATATGCTCCAATCTATCCTTACGTTCAGGGAGATTAATGATATAAACGGGAAGACATAAATCTTCTATAATAATATTGGAGAAGTCGCCTATATTACAGAATGTCTTTTGCCAGTTACAAAGTTCTTCTATTGATAGCCCTAAGCTTCCCCACTTAGATTTTACAAACCAATCATCATGATTCCCATTAGTTAAGTATGGAGAAACAATTAACTTCCTATGTAATTTTTGTGTAATATACCCCGTTACTTCTACTTGCGAATTCCAAATGTTGGATAAAGATAGGATGTAATCATAAGCTGCGCGAAAAACAATCATACAGTTTATCCCATAAGCTTTATCAATCCAGTACAAATTACTTTTAGATGTCGGTATAGGTGAATCTATTCCTACAGCAGAACATATTAGAATATCTGCAAAAAAGTTTTTCCCATGCTCGATTACAGTACAAAACTGTTTATAATCGAAGTGAGACGATAAGGATGTTTGATCTGTACAAACAAGGAAATAATCATAATTATGTAGTTTACACCATGATACTGCATTTTTGAATAATCTAACAGTATGCTGTGGATTGGTCTCTTGTGTGATTAAAGTACAATCATACAAACCATCTATAACAGATGATGTTCTTACCTTAGGACGAGGTTCATGACAAAAAAGGAAGGTCGGTATCATAGATGATAATTTCAAAAGAAATAAAATGCCAGCTAAAAAAGATTCTACAATTTATATTCAAAATCCAAGAACCATATGAATGTTCTTATTTTTTAATGTTTTGATTGCTTTTTTAGCTGGCATAACTAATTATGAGCAAGTACCCATCTTATCAAACTCAGACTCTTTATGACAGGTCTGTCCTTCAGGGCAATCTGTACTTGTTTGGCATGGAGCGCCACTAATCGTCACATCTCCTGTTGCCAAAAGATTTCCTCCAAGAACATTTCTCATATGAGTTCGAGAAAGTGTTTCAACTTGTTCAAATTGTTGGAAATTTAATTTTAATTTCTTCATACTGTTAATAGTTAAATTGTTAATAAAAATACTACACTAATACGTATTGTGTTTTTTGTTAATGTTTTGTCTATTAATTGTTATATCAATGAATTATTTATGAGCACTTATGGATTCCAAGTTTGTATCCAGAAACCAGGTATCTTATATTTTATTATCTGTTCTTCCGAATTTACATCAGTAGCCCATATAATACCATTTTCCTCATCAACATCAATTCCATATATAGCATGGTCCAAAATCAAACGACATATCGGATTCCCTTTTAAGTCGTAAATATGTATGTATTCACCTCCATCAGGAGTACCTTGCGGATCTTTAATTATATCCTTAAATGAACGGCCATGAAATACAGTATATATATATCTATCTGTAATTTCCAAATCACTATATCCCATGATTCCTGATGGTATTGCGAATCCATTAGGACTTATTTCATAGACAGGTTCACCTTGCGGACCATATAATACGTGACGTGTGCCTTCTTTTAAGTTATATATCTCTATAACGTCACCTAATTGAGACGCTACGACCATAATTTGCTTTAAGGGATTACATTTTATATAACCATTCCAGGCTTGTGCCAATATACCATTACCAATGCGCTTATTCGGTTTTCTCGAAGGGATTGAGCCGATTCTTTCAGTAACTATACCATCCTTGTTACATTTTAAGACACGATTATTGCCTGATTTATCAGTAAAATAATACACAGAATCACTGTACCATGTACAATTTGCAGATAGAATCATATCTTCTTTCATACGATATGCTTTCTTGCGCACTACAACTTTTTCATGCTCATTATATCCCCATAATGTAACTTCTCTTTTGTCTGTATCAAACAACCATATGGAATCTTTATTCACGACATACATATCCATCGCTTGCAACACGTCCTCTGGTCCATTGCCTCTATTTGCAAAAGAAGCGATGTGGGAATAATCTTTCTCATCAAATATATGACAGAAGTTGTCTTCACCATGAAAATCCAACACGTAGATATAACCTCCCAGTTGACGCACACGAAAAGGATAACGCAAAAGGCCATCTTCAACTATAATCCCCTCTCCCATCAAAGATATATTATGAGGGAAATCTGTATACATATCAAAAGAATCATTTTCAGTAGTGCTTACGCCACCATCCGTTATGGTTGAACGTACCCATAAAATCGTACATACAATCATAACTACAAATACTGCACCAAATATCAACTTCCTTTTCATTATAAAATATTTTTTGCACAAAGGAAGTCCGAATGTCGTAAACAAACAAAAAAAAACTCTAAAAGAATAGCCTTATAAGTATAAAACTATTTCTTTAGAGTTTTATCTAATTGTAAATCAGAGATATTATTTCGAAGACATTTCTGTGGCGCTCTTCTTCTTAATACTCGCAAATATTATTATTGGAACAAAATGAACCCAACGCCACTTCTTCACCTTGGACTTGTCTATAATGAGTTCAGTTCCTTCTCTGGGCGCTGATTTTAACTCTAACGCAGGGTCTTCTGCTACAAACGAAGTCCTTATCTCGCTTATTGCAACATTGTACAATGATTGCCCATCTTTGGCATTTCTCTTCCAAATCTTCTGACACACATCCTCTTTTACCAATTTATATGCCGGTGCAGTCTCCAAAAGCAACTTAATCAGAACCACCCTATTCCCGACAATAGGCTTACAAACTCCAGACCAAAGGTATACTACGTTTTTGTTCAAGTCTATACATGTGTTACCGACAAGCCATACGTTTTTCTTATAGGCTAAGAATAATGGTGAATACTTTAGATAAACATACCATACAAAGACATATAATATGAATAAAAATATTATAATCTTCTGTATACTGTCTAATTTATTCATTTTCGATATTATCTCGCTTGTAGGAATATCCACAAAACCATAAAGCAATGCATGATTACAGATTCCAATTCCTACAGGACCAACAACAAAACCGTCATTAATATTTTGTTCTGATAGTATTTTAGCTACAGGAACATCGATACACATTGTATCCCCAGAAGGGAACATTTGACATAAATCTTTCACATGCAATTCAACGCCTACTTCAGCATCAATGTCTAGCCTCTTTATCAAGCCCTCAAACAAGGAATCCGCAATACCTATATCATAATTATCGGTCAACAGGAGAGAAGTTTCAGAACATATTCGACAATACTCATTGTAATCTTCTGGATAATAATACCTCCTTGCAATTTCTATAGTATCGTTATTAAAGGCAATCCTAGTTCTCTTTTTATTATTATAAGCGTTGGAATGATATCTACCCCATTGAGGGAAACCTTTCTTTTCAAAAATTGTATCTCCCCATGCTAAGACTTCTTCCTGAAACGCCAAATCCACTTTAGTTTGTAGATATTTCCTGCAAACATGATAGTTTATACAATACGAGAACATCATGATTAACACAAAAAACAATCCTAAAAATACCCATTTTCTTTTCATACTAGAATGCTTAATTTCTGCAAAGTTA
>Ga0233361_1000026_pt1 | contig 28325 bp, 31 predicted proteins | sample ElkDunMinimDraft_21_FD_180678 | JGI IMG/M metagenome (GOLD analysis project Ga0233361, IMG submission 180678) | Fecal eukaryotic communites from dung pellets of Tule Elk in California, USA - Elk Dung C0 | ecosystem: Host-associated > Mammals > Digestive system > Large intestine > Fecal | place...
GTGCACCTTGCTCGTCGGTGAGTACAGTAAGGTGGACCTTGAGCTGCTTTTGGCGAGCGTCAATAGAACGCTTCACGACACGAAACTTTTGTTCCATGTCGTGAGCTTTCTCTGGGGATAATATAAGTGTCGCTTGATTCATGAATAGATCGCTTCGCTGCTAGATGTTAGATCGTTTCACTGTTAGATCGCGACTTTGTCGCTGTTAGATTCTGGGGTCTAACTTCTAACAACGTAGTGGTCTAATTTCTCACAGCACCTTTGGTGCGGTCTTACTTTTTCAGCGCTTCCATGATCTTGTTTTCAATCTCTTCGGCTAGGTCTGGATTGTCGCGGAGAACATTCTTTGCGGCATCGCGACCTTGTGCGAGTTTGTTGCCCTCGTAGCTATACCATGAACCAGACTTGGTCAAGATACCTTTCTCTACACCCATATCCACGATTTCGCCTACGCGAGAGATACCCTCATTGAACATGAGGTCGAACTCTGCTTTCTTGAATGGAGGAGCCACCTTATTCTTGATAACTTTCACGCGTACTTGGTTACCGATGATCTCATCGCCATCTTTGATAGCGCTTGCCTTGCGGATGTCGAGGCGCACCGAAGCGTAGAACTTCAGCGCGTTACCACCAGTAGTGGTCTCTGGGTTGCCAAACATCACGCCGATCTTCTCGCGCAATTGGTTGATGAAGATACAGGTGGTGTTGGTCTTGTTGATGGTAGCAGTGAGTTTGCGGAGCGCTTGGGACATTAATCGTGCTTGCAAACCGACGCGATTGTCGCCCATATCGCCTTCGATCTCGGCTTTTGGGGTAAGGGCTGCCACAGAGTCGATGACTACCAAGTCCACCGCAGCGCTACGGATAAGTTCGTCTGCGATGTCAAGCGCTTGCTCGCCGCAGTCAGGTTGAGCAATGAGCAGGTTATCGGTATCTACACCAAGTTTCTCCGCATAGAAGCGGTCGAAAGCGTGCTCGGCATCGATAATAGCAGCGATACCGCCTTGCTTCTGCACCTCAGCCATAGCGTGGATGGCGAGGGTGGTTTTACCTGAAGACTCAGGACCGTAGATCTCTACCACGCGACCGCGAGGATAACCACCAACGCCAAGTGCGATATTCAAACCTACTGAACCAGAAGGGATTACTGGTACATCTTCTATCTTATCGTCGCCCAATTTCATGATGGCGCCTTTTCCAAAATCTTTATCGATTTTTGCCATTGCCAGTTGCAATGCTTTTAGTTTCTCTGGTGAGGGCATTTTCTTTTCTTCAGCCATAGTTGTATAATGTTTTAAGGGTTTAAAAGTTTCAAAAGTTGTTACATATCGACGATGTAGTCGTCTGTCTTTGCGCGAGATTATCGAACGCGTGTGCAAAGGTAGTACTTTTTTTGCATTTATGCAAATAGTATTTATTTTTTTTGTATCTTTACGCTTCTTCCTTCTCAAATTGTGCCATCATGTCAATACAAAAAGTAATTACTGTAGCCGAAGCCAAACTGATAAGTAATGTTAAAAATGTGTTCATACTTGTGCCTGTTTTAGTAGTTAAACATATAATTTTTTGAAATCGGGTGCAAAGGTACTATAGCAAACTGCTAAAACTTGTCAGTATGTAAGAAAAAATACACTTTTTTACAGAAAAATGCATTTTTTTTAGGTTAAAGGTATAGGCGGAAGATAAAAAAGCCCTCACACGGATGATGTGAGGGTCGGTATTGCTCGAATAGGGAAATTAGTCCACAAATTGCACTTTGTTGATGTCGCGTGGCTTAGCAGCAGGGGATTCATTGGCATAGCCCAATCCGATGCAGAGGCTGAGCTCGTAATTCTCGCTGAAGCCTAGCATAGCAAGTATCTCTGTGCTATTTTCAGCATCGTTGATAAAGCGAACAGGGCTACCTAAGCAGATAGAACCTACACCCAAAGATTGTGCAGCTAACATCATGTTTCCTGCAAGCAGACCACAGTCGTAAGCTGAGAAGTCATAGCCCAAATCACGAGCGATGAAGGTCATGACTGGTGCACCACGCATGCAACCGCGTACTATCTCTGCAGAGAGAGCAGGGTTACCTACTACCATAAGGTCTTGCACCTTTTGCAGGGTGGTTGGATTGTCGATGATACGTACTTCCCAAGACTGTTTGTTCTGACCATTAGCGGCATTGATGCCGCAGGTCATGATTTGCATCATAGTGTCGCGCGCTACAGGTGTAGCATGGTACTGACGAATGCTTCGGCGTGCCATAATGGCGTTGATGACTTCATTGTTCATAGGTTCTTGTGTTTTAGGAGCTGTACATGACAGCATTGCAAATGCCAACAATGGCAATAATAAAATCTTTTTCATAATCTTAGTCTTTAAACTATAAACTATAAACTTTAAACTTTAAACTCAAACTAACGATACTTCCCTTCGTTGGTATCATCAAGGATACTAAGATAACTCTCATAGCGAGAGAGGGCTATCTTGCCATCTACAACCGCTTGATACACTGCACATCCTGGTTCGCCAGTATGCAGGCAGTTGGAATAGCGGCACTCGCGGCTTATGCGGAAAATCTCACGAAAATAATGGCAAATCTCCTCTTTCTCAACATCCAACATACCAAACCCCTTGATACCAGGTGTGTCAATTATCCAAGAATTAGTATTCACGGTATCTTCTCCTAAACTCCTAAACTCCTCAACTCCTAAACTACCTAAAGGATACATTTCGGAGAAAGTGGTAGTGTGCATACCTTTGTGGTGTGCAGAAGATATGGCACCCGTGCGAGCAATATCTTTGCCCAAAATGGCATTCAATAGGGTGGATTTGCCGACACCCGAATTGCCAGAAAGAAGTGTAATGCGATTTTGGAATATATCAGCTACCTCTGAGTTATCTAATGCTTTTGCCGAAATAGCGTAGGTAGGATAGTCAAGGGATTCGTATAGTTGGCGAAGCTCAGTAAGTGTTTGCTGTTCCTCGTCGGAGAGCAGGTCTATCTTGTTAAAAATTAAGCAAGCAGGTACACGATATGCTTCGCAGGTAGCAAGAAAACGGTCGATGAACGTAGTTGATGTCTTTGGATGATTGATGGTAACAATCAACGCCGCCATATCCACATTGGCAGCCAAAATATGCGAAGCATAGCTAAGATTGGTACTGCGGCGGATGATGTAGTTCTTGCGATCATATAATTCGGTAATCCAATTGGTACCATCTTCCAACTGCGTGACCTCTACATGATCACCTATTGCTATAGGATTAGTCGAGCGAATGCCGCGAATGCGAAAATTACCTTTCACGTGGCAGTCAGCTGTTGTACCGTCTGGGAAAAATACTCCGTAACTAGTACCCGTTGATTTTATTACAAGTCCTTTCATTGGTTAAAACGCTTCTGTTGCGGTAAGGTAGAAGCTATAAGCATTTATATTATTCCATCGCGGATCGACATTGCTGCGTGCGACGTCGAAACGGATGTTCACTTTTGCCTTATTGATAGTGGCACGTAGTCCGAGTCCATAACCTACCTTGGGTACTTCCCAGTGCCAATTATGATAGTCATATACATCTCCTATACCAGCAAAGACGGCGGCGCGGAAGATACTCCAAATGGGTATGCGGAGTTCGGCTTGCAAAGCCATCATAATGTCGTCGCGGAACATATCGCTATTGATACCTCTAATGCCGTCTTGACCACCAAGACGTGGAAGCATAGGGTATAGCGTTAGGTACGAAATATCGTATTCTGACAACATCATTTGTGCTTTGAATTGCCATGCAAATACGAGGTCGCAAGGTAGTGGGACGTAGTGTCGGAAGTCGGCAGATAGCAAGCCATTGATAGTGGCTTGTTGCCCTGCAGGAATCTCTATGCGGTTGGTATATGCGGCGGCAGCGGATAGTTTAGCAAAGATACCCTTGGTTGGGTAAAACACATTATCACGTGAGTCGTATTGGGCTATTGCTCCTAATGCCACTTGCACGAGTGGGTGAACGGTAGAGTAGGTGTCTTGGATGCTAAATTGGGCGATGAGTATGTCTGCCATTGGTCCTACGGCTATGTGTTTTCCTACATAAATAGGTGCTTGGATATTAAGGTAGCCGCGCTGCAATTGGTAAGGTGTACCCTTGCGTAGCATACCAATATTGGTATTGCCTTGGTTAGCAAAATGGGAGTCATGGTAAGTGCCGTAGTAGGTAGCCGGTCGATTGCTGTAGCCAGCCCGAAACTGTAATTGCCAAGAGTGTGGTGCAGAATCGTGTAGGGTTGTATAGGGTTGTGTAGTATGTTTTTTTCTGCTAAAATACAAATTCCCCTGCGCATTGATATACCACTGGCGATTAAGCGAATAGGTTCCATCAAGTTGCACGATAGAGGTGCGCTCTTGGTTGGGTAGGCGAAAATAGCCTTGTGCAGCAGCTCCAAATTCCCAGGTAGATTCGGGTGAATAGTTTACCACGGGAATACCCATTGCGGGTAAGTTGAGTAGACTATCAAGCAAAATAGCATGAGACATTGGGATAACCAATGCCCATGCTATTGCTAGTATGAGTAATCGCTTTGCGATGATTGTTAGGCGAAAAGGTGATAAGGCAAATAGGCGAGAGGCTAGAACTGGCAGCCATGCTGCCCTTGCCTTTAACCTCTAATCTTTAACCTCTAACCTAAACTTACACGGTCATGATTTCTTTCTCTTTCGCTGCGTAAACTTCGTCAATGCGCTTCACATATTTATCGTGAAGTTTTTGTGCCTCGTTCTCCGCATCTTTCTCTGCATCCTCTGGTAAGCCTTCTTTGATTTGCTTTTTGAGGGTGTCAATAGCATCACGACGAGCATTACGCACGCTCACTTTCGCATTTTCTGCTTCGCCTTTACATTGCTTAGCTAACTCTTTGCGACGCTCCTCAGTCAATGGTGGAATCATCAGTCGGATGCATTCTCCATTGTTGTTAGGTGCCAAACCGATGTTAGAGTTGATGATAGCACGCTCAATTTCTGGAAGCATTTTCTTCTCCCATGGTTGAATTTGGATAGTACGAGCATCAGGTGTAGTTACGGTTGCTACATTGGCGATTGGTGACATTTGACCATAGTATTCTACTTTTACTGGGTCAAGGATTCGTCCACTAGCTTTGCCAGCACGGATATGTGCCAAAGCATCATCAAGATACATGACAGCAGATTCCATCAATTCCTCTGCCTCATTCAGAATTTGTTTTGGTTCTAACATGATTATTAGGGTTTTACAAGTGTTCCTATTTGTTGTCCGTTCATTACTTTCTCCAAGTTGCCTACGGTGTCCATATCAAAGACATAGATTGGCATGTTATTCTCGCGACACATGGTAATAGCGGTGAGATCCATTACTTTGAGCTTCATATCAAGAATCTCATCGTAGGTAATTTGGGTGTACTTAGTAGCCGTAGGGTCTTTTTCTGGATCTGCAGTATAGATGCCATCTACACGTGTACCTTTCATCATTACATCTGCCTTGAGTTCGATTGCTCGAAGCACGGAAGCAGTATCAGTGGTAAAATATGGGTTACCTGTACCACCCGCGATAATTACGATATTGCCTTTGTTGAGTAGGCGGATAGCCTTGTCTGTGCTGTATAGTTCGCCTACAGGCTCCATACGGACACTAGTCAGTACGCGTACTTTTTGTCCAATAGCCTCTAATGCCGAACTGAGCGCAAGTGAATTGATGACTGTTGCCAACATACCCATTTGGTCGCCTTTTACACGGTCAAAACCTTTTTGTGATCCGCTCAATCCGCGGAAGATGTTACCACCGCCAATCACGATAGCCACTTGTACACCAGTATTGGCAATGTTACGTATTTGGTCTGCATAGTCGGCAAGTCGCTGAGGATCAATGCCATATTGTTGTGCGCCCATAAGGCTCTCGCCTGAAAGTTTTAAGAGTATTCGTTTGTACATAAGCATTCTACTTTATGATTTGGCTGCAAAAGTAGTAAAAAAATGGCATATATGCAAGAAAAATGAAATAAAGTTTATTTTCTATGTAATTTCTTTGTTTATTCGCTTTTTTTGTTGTATCTTTGCAAAGAATTTTCGTAAAAGTATCAAATTTTGTTATTAACTACTAAATTTTATCACGATGTCATCAGTAAACAAAGTTATTTTAGTGGGTAACGTAGGAAGTGACCCAGAGATTCGTTTTTTAGAGCGAGGCGTAGCTATTGCTAATTTTAATTTAGCTACCACCGAACGTGGTTATACCATGCAAAATGGCACGCAAGTACCAGATCGTACCGAATGGCATCCTATCGTATTGTGGCGTAATCTGGCAGAATGGGCAGAGAAATATGTGCGCAAGGGAATGAAACTCTATGTGGAAGGCAAATTGCAAACACGTACATGGGAGAAAGATGGGCAAATACGTCGCAAAACAGAAATCATAGCGGAGAATATTCAAGTATTATACCGTCCTGCGGATTATCGCAGTCCAAATGCACAAGCAGAAGATCACACCTCAGAGCCAGTACGTACGGAGCATCACACCATACCTACATTGGAAGTGGAGGATATCTTTTGATAGCCTAGCGGGGGATATGTATGGCGATACATATAGAACATCTGAATAAACACATCGGCAAGCAACACGTGCTGAAAGATATCTGCCTCACTATCAACGATGGTGAGGTGGTGGGTTTGTTGGGCCCCAACGGCGCAGGCAAATCTACCCTTATGAAGATTATGGTAGGTGTGTGGGATACAGACCCTCCCCAATCCTCCCTTAAAGGGAGGTGGGGTGTCCTCGGAATGAATATCCTCCCCTGTGAAGGGAAGGATAGGTGTGGGCTGCAAGTGCCTAAGCATATCGGTTTTCTTCCTGAGCAAAATCCGCTGTACGAAGATATGTATGTGCGTGAGTATCTGCGCTTTTTTGTGGGTTTGAGGAGTAAGGAACAAGGAGCCAAGAATAAAGACCAATTAGTAGAGGAGTTGATTGAGCGGGTAGGGTTGCAGCGCGAGGCACACAAGAAGATTGGGCAACTGAGCAAGGGTTATCGCCAGCGTGTCGGTTTGGCACAATCTATGATAGGTGATCCTGAGTTGTTGATATTGGATGAACCAACCACAGGTCTTGATCCTAACCAACTGGAAGATATCCGTGCATTGATTCGTGAGATGGGAGCGCAACGAACCGTCATCCTATCGACCCATATCTTGCAGGAGGTCAAGCAGATGTGTAATCGTGTGATTATTATCGACCATGGCGAAGTGAAAGTGGATAAACCCATTAGCGAGATAGCGGATTTGGAAGCAACATTCCGCGAGGCTACTGCTGGTTAGTGTTTAGTGTTTAGAGAATATGAGTGATTTCGATATAAGAAACCAGATGACGGAGAAGGAGCAAGATAATGCCTTGCGTCCTTTGCGTTTTGATGATTTTGCGGGGCAGTCAAAGATTGTCAGCAACTTGCGTATCTTCGTAGAAGCAGCTCGCATGCGTGGCGAGAGTCTGGACCATGTGCTGCTGTTTGGCCCTCCAGGCTTGGGTAAGACCACGCTGAGCAATATCATCGCTAATGAATTGGGGGTAGGTTTCAAGGTGACTTCAGGACCAGTCTTGGACAAACCAGGCGACTTGGCTGGTCTGCTCACATCGCTCGAAGATAACGATGTGTTGTTTATAGATGAGATTCACCGTCTGTCGCCCATCGTGGAGGAGTATCTCTATTCAGCCATGGAGGATTATCGCATAGATATCATGATAGATAAAGGTCCTTCTGCACGCACTATTCAGATTGATCTCAATAAGTTTACGCTCATTGGTGCCACCACCCGTAGCGGCTTGCTAACAAGTCCGCTGCGTGCGCGTTTTGGCATCAATTGCCACTTAGAATACTATGATGCCCACATTCTTGCGGGCATTGTGGAGCGTAGTGCTCGCCTCTTGGGTATTCATATCGATAGCAAGGCTGCTGCGGAGATTTCTCGTCGCAGTCGTGGTACCCCTCGTATAGCCAATGCGTTGCTTCGTCGTGTACGCGACTTTGCACAGGTGAAGGGCAACGGAGCAATCGACTTGGAGATTGCACGTTATGCATTAGAGGCGCTCAATATTGATACTTTTGGCTTAGATGAGATTGATAACAAGTTGCTCAGCACCATCATAGATAAGTTCAAAGGTGGTCCTGTGGGCTTGAATACGATTGCTACTGCCATGGGCGAAGATGCGGGTACGATAGAGGACGTGTATGAGCCATACCTCATCAAGGAGGGCTTTATCAAGCGCACTCCTCGAGGCCGTGAGGCGACTGAGTTAGCGTACAAGCATCTTGGTAAGACACCATTGATTAATGGTCAAATCACATTGGAGTTTTGATATGAAGCAATATAAAGCGGTTTTTATTGACTGGGATGATACGATAGGGGATTTCATAGGGGCGGCTAAGCAGGCGCTCTATGAGATGTATGACAAATATCATTTGAGCGACTATTTTGCTTCGCACGAGGAGTTTGTGACTCTCTACAAACCGCATAACATCGAACTGTGGGATAAATACGGCAAAGACCTTGTGACCAAAGAATATTTGAGTTTCGACCGCTTTTTCTATCCGCTGATGCATGGGAGTAAGGTGAAAGGTGAAAAGGGAAAGGTGAAAGGTGAAAACTTGTGCGTATTAGCAGAGCAGTTGAGCGAGGATTTCTTGAACATGACCACAGCACATTTCTCTTTGCTGGAAGGGGCGGAGGAGTTGGTGCGTTATTTGGCGAAGAAGTACCCGCTGACGGTAGTGACCAATGGTTTTGTGGAAGTGCAATACGAGAAGTTTGATAAGAGTGGACTGCGTGACTACTTTGCGCATATCGTGTTGAGCGAGGAAGTGGGTTGCCAGAAACCCAATCCGCGTATTTTTGAGGAGGCGTTGCGCATGAATGGCTTGCAAGCCGAAGATGTAGTGATGATAGGCGATTCGTGGAGCTCGGATATCCAAGGTGCGATCAATGTAGGCATTGACCAGATATGGATTAAAAAGAGCAAAGAGCAAGGAACCAAGAACCAAGACACAATAGTCCAAACGGCTACATATATCGTCCACAACCTGTCAGAAGTTATGGAGGTTTTGTAGGAATATTTAACAAATAAACTGCGGAAGAAATAAATTAGCGATCCAATAGGTGGTTAAAAACAAGATAAAATCATAAAATAGTATGAAACGAATTGTAGTTATACTTAGCATTTTTGCCTGTGTAGGTAGTGCAATGGCAGTACCTAGTCTGGTAGTTAAACCTTTGGTTGGTACAGAGTGTATCTCGGCATTGAGTACAGTGGGTAAATTAGTTTATTCTGGCGACTCGCTCTATGTGTATGATAAGTCACAAACAATCGTGTTTAAGGACTTGCTATTGAATGTAAAGCATATCCGCTTTTCAGACGAGCAACCATCTAATCCTACTGACGTGGAGAACAGTCCAAGTGACAACACCCTTAGCTGGAGTAGCCACACCTTATGTTATAGGCTACTACTCCGAATGGGTGACAGAGTCGCAAGGTTTCTCTTCCAATATCATTCTATTTGATCAAGAGTATTATCCTGAGTATGTGTATATTTGCCAAAATAGCAACACAATGGAGGCCATCGCGAACGGCAATGTCTTCAACGCACGTCCATTTGTTGAGAATGACACGCTTGCTTTGATTATCAGTGCATTAAATGCTAGTTTAGAAGATACACAATCAATCATATACTACCTTGCTGTAGATGGTAAAAAGAATAATGGATGGGTAAAAGTGCCTTTGACAGCTTTGGGTAAAACATCGGGTTTAAGTTTCCGTATGACGACTACGGATACGGGTGATTTTGGTTCCAACACCCCGCTATACTTCGCCCTCAATGCCCTTACCATCAACACCGCCCAGCCCACCGCATTACCCGATGTGCCTTCAGCATCATCGTCTCAAGTCAGAAAAGAGATTGTCGATGGACAATTGTGGATATATTGTCACGATAAGTGGTATAATCCTTTAGGTTTAAATTATCAATAATCACTTAACTTGTAAATAAAACGTATGAAAAAGAGCATTTTGTTGTATCTTGTTGCAGCGCTGTTAGTAGCTTGTAATAATGATGATTTTAAATTAGAAAAAGGTTTTGAATTGGTTGCCATGGAAGAGCGCGCAATCACTTCAGTGCAACCTATGACAGGTTTGGTAATGTGGACAACCCATTCACAACGAAACAAGTACGCTCCAGTAATAGCATTGGAATATCAGTATTGTTTGCCATGTCGTGTGGTGACTGGTAAGGTAGATGGCAAGTTGCAATATGATTGGACATATTTCGAAAAGATTCTCAATGATATGCAATCGAGAAATCACCAAGGTGTCATTCGCTTCCGTTATGAATATCCTGGTAATAAAGAGGTGGATGGTGTCGCTGGTAGTACTGCCGTACCTCAGTATATCAAAGATATGGAGGGATACAACGAAACATTCAAAAAGAATGAAGATGGTCCTACCTATTATGCTGACTGGACCAATGCTGAGTTGCAATGGTTTACCAAGCAATTCTATACCGATTTTGCAGCACGTTATAACGACGACCCTCGTATTGCGTTCGTGGAATTGGGTTTTGGTCATTGGTCAGAATACCATATCTACGGCACACCTTTGAAATTGGGAACCAACTTTCCTTCAAAGGCGTATCAAAAGGAGTTTTTGCAACATGTGAGTCAAGTATTGGATATTCCATGGGCGATTTCTATTGATGCAGCCGACGAAGGCTATACGCCAATTGTGGGTGACGAAGACTTGATGGCACTGCATTTTGGCTTGTTCGATGACTCTTTTATGCACTCGCAACACGAGCGTAATCAAGGTGATGGCTATAATGAGAGTTGTTGGTTAGCTATCGGTCGCGATACACGTTGGCAAACGGGAGTATGTGGCGGAGAGATTAGCTACTATACCAGTGCCGACCAACGTAACTTCCTCAATCCAGAGGGTATGTATGGCTGGACATGGGAGAATGCTGCTGCCAAATACCATATCAGTTTTATGATTGCTAATGATGCCCCAGGTGGAATATATGGTACGGTGGATCGTTTCCGCGAAGCGGGTATGGCTGTAGGCTATCAGTTCGAGGTGCTGAATTGCCGAACCAATGGTCAGGAGACGCGTCTCACTGTAACCAACAATGGTATTGCTCCTATTTATAGAGATGCATATTTTGCATTAGCAGATGTGCAATCCGAGACCTCCCTGCGTGGCTTATTACCTAATGAGACGATGGAAATTGTCCTGCCTAAAGGATTCGGAGAGGGTGACCAATTGCAAATTGTATCCCCATACATCTTGCCAACGCAACATATAGAATATTGTGTAAAAACTTTGACAAAGTAAAACAATCTAATCATATGAAACGAATTGTAATTATTCTTGGCATTTTTGCCTGTGTAGGTAGTGCAATGGCAGTACCTAGTTTAGTAGTTAAACCTTTGGTTGGTGCAGAGTGTATCTCGGCATTGAGTACAGTGGGTAAATTAGTCTATTCGGGTGACTCGCTCTATGTGTATGATAAGTCACAAACAATCGTGTTCAAGGACTTGCTATTGAATGTAAAGCATATCCGCTTTTCAGACGAGCAGCCATCTAATCCTACTGACATGGAGAACACTCCAAGTGACAACACCCTGAAGGTGAAAGCATATCCTAACCCTACGCAAGATATCTTGATGGTGGAGAATGCCCAAGGTGATATGCTTCGCCTTTACACCATGGATGGTCGCTTGCTGGAAACACAACCATTGACCAACGGCTCTGCACAAGTGAATATGGCCAATTTACCAACAGGTAACTACTTGCTGCTCAGCGGTAATCAATCTTTCCAAGTCATTAAACAATAACTCCTGCTACCCTTAGAACTTTTAGAACCCTTAAAACTTTTTCAACCAAAAATTTGCAAATGCGCAAATTTTGTCGTAACTTTGCACCCGATAAATTATGCAAACTTTAAAAATACAAGCAATATGAAAAACGAAGAACTCGAAAAAGTATTAGCCATTGCTGAGCAATGGACTAAAGCGCCTTACGATGCCGAGACACAAGCTGCTGTCAAAGCCATGATTGAGGCGGAAGACAAAACCGAACTCATCGATAGTTTCTATCGCACCCTCGAATTTGGTACAGGTGGTCTCCGTGGCCTCATGGGTCCTGGTACCAACCGCATGAACCAATACATTGTGGCACAAGCCACCCAAGGCTATGCCAACTATCTCCTTAAAGTACAACGCGAAGGCGGTTTTACCACCCTCAAGGGTGACACCGTTAGCGTCGTAGTCGGTCACGACTGCCGCAACAATGGCCGCCTCTTTGCCGAGACCGTAGCTGCGGTTTTCGCTGCCAATGGCATCAAGGTCTATCTCTTCGAGAGCCTCCGCCCAACACCAGAGGTTAGTTTCGCTATCCGTCACCTCTCTGCACAAGGTGGTGTCAATGTAACTGCCAGCCATAACCCTAAAGAATACAATGGCTACAAAGCTTATTGGGAGGACGGTAGCCAAGTGCTCCAACCACACGACCAAGGTATCATCGACGAGGTAAACAAAGTGACCCTAGCTGATGTGAAAATGACTGGCAATGAGCATCTTATCGAGATCATCGGTGGCGAGATGGACTACGACTACATGCAAGCTGTGAAGACTGTCATGATCGACCAAGATACCATTCTCCGTCAAAAAGACCTCAACATCGTTTATACTCCTCTCCATGGTGCAGGGCGCCAAATCATTCCTATGTGCCTTCGCTCTTGGGGCTTCGAGAATATCCATGTCGTACCTGAGCAAATGGTCATCGATGGCAATTTCTCTACCGTGCAAAGTCCTAACCCAGAGAACGCAGAGGCAATGACTATGGGTATGAACCTCGGAACACAACTTAATGCCGACCTTGTCATCGCTTCTGACCCAGACGCCGACCGTATCGCTATCGTTTGCCGCAACGACAAAGGCGAGTGGACCATCATCAACGGCAACCAAACTTGCATGATGTATTGCTACTACATCATCAACAATATGAAGAAACTTGGCAAACTCCGCCCAGAGCACTACCTCGTTAAGACCATCGTTACCAGCGAGTTAATCCGCAAGATGGCAGATGCACAAGGTGTGACTTTGACCGACGAATATACAGGCTTCAAATGGATTGCCAACCGTATCCGCGAGTGGGAAGGCACACGCAAATATATCGGCGGTGGCGAAGAGAGTTTCGGCTTCTTGCCATATGATGCAGTACGCGATAAATGTTCTCCTTCTGCTATCTGCCTCATCTGTGAGATCGCTGCCTATGCGAAGGACAACGGCATGACCCTCTATGATTATCTCCTTAATATGTATATGGAGTACGGCTTCCAACGTGAGACGACTATCAATGTCGTTCGCCCTGGTAAGTCTGGCGCAGAGGAAATCCAAGCTATGATGGTCAACTACCGCCAAAATCCTCCTGTAGAAATCGCTGGCGAGAAGGTGGTTAAGTCTAAGGACTTCAAGACCCTCGTTCAACGCGAACTCGTGAATGGCGAGTGGGTAGAGACACCTATCGTGATGGCACTCAATGCAACCAGCAACGTGCTCCAATACTTTACCGAAGGTGGCATGAAGATTTCTGTTCGCCCAAGTGGTACCGAACCAAAGATCAAGTTCTACTTCGAGATCCCTGCTCAGATGCCAACTCCAGCCGACTACGACAAAGCCGTAGCCGAAGCCGAAGCCAAAGTACCTGCTATCAAAGCAAGTTTGGGAATTTGATGGTAATTGATGTTGAATAATAAAAATCGTTCTTGAAAGGGAACGATTTTTATTGTTTATGTATCTGCCAGCGATCCTTCACGGAAGTGAAAGGAATAGTGCGTGTATAGTGCGTCTATTGTCCGTGTATTGTGCGTAATTACCAAGAGATTTGCAAGAAGGAAACCCTATAACTCAATATGCGTTGCTTCAATAGGTTCTGAGAGAAATAATGAAGCAGACTCTGCAAATTTGGAAGCAGACTCCGTGGTCAAAAACCTGCAAATTCCGTTCCTAATATCTTGCTTTATCTCCGTGTGTCGTTGCAGATAATCTGCCAAACTGCTCGCAACAATCTCACCTTGAGCAACTACCGCTATATTGCGATGAGTAGTAGTCAAATATTGCTCAATCTTCGCTTGCAAGAGTGGATAGTGAGTGCAACCCAAAATGATTGTATCTATCTCATGGTCGCGCGCAAGCAATTCGTTTAAGTATTTCTCTACGAAATAGTCAGCACCTTCGCTCAAATGCTCGCCTGCCTCAATCAACGGCACCCACATGGGACATGCTTGTTGGGTGACAACTAGGGTAGGGTCTTGCTTGAGCAACTCGATGACGTAACTCTCAGAAGCCACGGTGCCAGGAGTAGCAAGCACACCTATATGTTTTGTGCGCGTACGCGCGGGCACGACTTCTACGGTAGGGCGAATCACACCCAACACGCGAACTTCATCGGGATTGATATCACGCTGCTGAATCGTTCTGAGTGCCTTCGCACTGGCCGTATTACAAGCCAAAATAATGAGGTTGCATCCCTGCTCATGAAGGTATTTGACAGCTTGCAGTGTGTACTCGTAAATCACATCAAATGAACGAGTTCCGTATGGCGCACGAGCATTATCACCCAAGTAAAGATAGTCGTACTCGGGAAGCAATTGGCGAATCTTATTTAAGATCGTCAGACCGCCATAACCGCTGTCAAAAATACCAATCATTTTTTTGTTTAGTGTTTAGAGTTTCGTGTTTAGGGCACATATTTTGGGTGCAAAGGTAAGAAAAATAAATAATTTATGCAAATTATTTGTATAATTCGTTATTTTTTTGTAACTTTGCCGGCTGAAAAGATTGATAACAAATTAAAATTAAACGAATATGAAATTTAATGTATCCAGCAAGGAATTGTTTGCACAATTGCAAGCTGCAAGTCGCGTGATTGCGGCTAAGAATAGTTTACAGATTTTGGAGTGCGTGTTGTTTGACTTGAAAGGTGATGAGTTGACTTTGACTGCATCTGATGGTGAGACCACTTTGCGTACTACCATGCCAGTAGATGGCGCACAGGGTGAAGGAAAAGTGGCTGTGGCTGCGAAGATTTTGTTGGAAACCCTCAAGGAGTTCTCAGAGCAACCATTGACATTCCATATTGATGACCAAAACTTTGGTTTGAATATCACCAGTGCGAATGGTACGTATAGCTTTGTTGGTGCAAATGGTAATGAGTACCCAGAGATGCCAGTAGAGGCGGGTGAGAATAGCTTTGAGATTGCTGCCGATGTGCTATTGGATGCTGTGAATAAGACAATCTTCTGTACAGCTGATGACGAGTTGCGTCCTGTGATGAATGGTATTTATTTTGACCTCGCAGAGGACAAGATTACCATGGTGGCTACAGATGCCCATCGCTTGGTACGTTACACCAACTCTACTGTTGCAAGTGCACAACCTGTTAGTTTTATCCTGCCAAAGAAACCTGCTCAGTTGCTTCGTCAAGTACTGAAGGGTAATGATACTGTGTCAGTTAACTTTGGTGCGAAGAATGCTACCTTTGCATTTGGTAAGACGGTGGTTGTTTGCCGCCAAATAGAGGGTCGTTTCCCTAACTACAATGCGGTGATCCCACAAAACAATACCAACAAAGTGATTGTGGATCGTCAGACTATCGTGAATGCATGTAAGCGTGTGGCTGTGTTTGCTAACACGGGTACCAGCTTGATTAAGTTGGCATTGACTGAGAACCAAATCAAGATTTCTGCTCAAGATATTGACTTCTCTACTTCGGCAGAAGAGACCATCGCATGCGATTACGCTGGTATGCCAATGGCAATCGGCTTTAAGGCGCCTTTCTTGATTGAAATATTGTCTTCAATCGCTTCTCAAGATGTAATCTTGGCTTTGGCAGATCCTGCACGCGCAGGTTTGATTTTGCCTTCTGAGAACGAGGCAAACCAAGAGTTGCTCATATTGTTGATGCCAATGCTTTTGAACGACTAATGAAGTTGAAATTGACACGCCCGCTGGTTTTCTTTGACTTGGAGACTACGGGTTTGAATATAGCTCAAGATAGAATCGTAGAATTGAGTTACTACAAGGTCTTCCCTAATGGCTGTGCCGAGGGGAAGACTTTCCGCGTTAAACCTACGCAGGTGATGCTTGGGCAAGAAATACAAATGCATATCTCGGATGAGGCGACTGCTGTGCACGGCATACATGATGAGGATTTGGTGGATTGCCCTACCTTCAAAGAGATTGCGCCTGAATTGGTTAAGGTGCTGGAAGATAGCGACTTGGCAGGCTATAACTCCAATCATTTTGATGTTCCATTGCTGGCGGAAGAGCTGTTGCGTGTAGGACAAAATGTGGACCTGAAACGCATGCGCATGGTGGATGTGTTTACCATTTTCCAACGTCAAGAGCCACGTAACTTGGTGGCTGCCTATAAGTTCTATTGCGGCAAGGATCTGACCAATGCTCATGCTGCGGATGCAGATACCATGGCGACTTACGAGGTGCTGAAGGCACAGTTGGAGAAATACGAATTGCCTGATACTGTAGAGGAATTGGCAGATTATACCACGGGTGCAGTGCGCTTTGCGGACTTTGCAGGACGTGTGGCATATGACGCAGAGGGTAAAGAGATATTCAATTTTGGTAAGTATAAGGGGCAACGTGTGGCGGATGTCTTCCGTCGTGATCCTGGTTATCATGGTTGGATTCAGCAAGGCGACTTCCCTCAATACACCAAAGCGGTGTTTATGCGAGTGTATTTGAGTCTTCGTGGCTAAACCTTTAGAACGCTAAAAACTTTTAGAACGCTTTTGAACAACGAAGTAACCATATTAGGTTGTGGCAGTGCGATGCCTACATTCCAGAATTCGCCTACAGGGCAGATTGTGGAGTTGTGCGACAAGTCGTTTCTTGTGGACTGCGGAGAAGGAACTCAACTGAAAATGAGGCAGTTGGGTGTGAAAACTGCACGGCTATATACGGTGCTGATCTCGCATTTGCATGGCGATCATTGCTTTGGACTGATAGGGCTAATCTCTACTTTGGGAATGATGGGACGGACCCAACCCTTGCATATCTATGCGCATGCTGACTTGGAGAAACTGCTTCGTCCCCTGCTAGATTATCATTGCCAAGACTTGCCATATGAGGTGGAGTTTCATGCCATCAATCCGCGTAAAAAAGAAGTGATTTTTGAGGATCGTACACTAACCATAGAAACGATTCCGCTGAAACACAAAGTACCTACTTGTGGTTTCTTGTTCACCGAACATCATCGCGACAAAGAACCTCGCAAACGCTATGCCTACTGTTCGGATACGGCGTATCGCGAGCAGATAGTTGAGCAGATTGCTGGAGTAGAGGTGCTCTTCCATGAGGCAACGTACACCGAAAAGGATGCTGATAAGTGTAAAAAGCATACGCATTCAACTGCGAAGCAGGCTGCTCAGATTGCGAAATTAGCAGGGGCAGGAAAATTGATAATTGGGCATTTTAGTGCTCGCGAAGATGATCATACGGTGTTTTTGAACGAAGCGAAAGAGGTTTTTGAAAATACGATATTAGCGGTAGAAAAAGAGAAAATCGAACTATAATGGCAAAGGCTTCTACGAAATATGTGTGCTCCAATTGTGGTGCCCAATCTCCTCAGATGATTGGTCGCTGCCCTGTTTGTGGCGAATGGGGAACATACGAAGAAGAGGTTACTGCTACCATTTCCACCAAAAAAGGCGGAGCCACTTTGCGCCGTGGTGCGCAAGCGCAGCGTCTGCATGAGGTAGAAGCAAAAGAGGAAATGCGATTGGATATGCAATCCTCGGAATTGAACCGTGTGTTGGGAGGCGGATTAGTGCCTGGCAGTTTGGTGTTATTGGGCGGTGAGCCAGGTATCGGAAAATCAACACTTGCCCTGCAAGTGCTGATGAAAATGGGCAACAGAAAAACGCTGTATGCTAGTGGCGAGGAAAGTGCTAAGCAGCTGAAACTCAGAGCAGAGCGTTTGTCTGGCAATGCAGAGAATCTATATATCCTGGCAGAGACTTCATTGGAGCGAATATTGGATAGCGTAACTGAAATTCAGCCCGAAATAGTGGTAGTGGATAGTATTCAAACGATAGGTACAGAGTCCATTGAGGCAAGTATCGGAAGTTTGAGTCAAGTGAAGGAATGTGCAGCACGAATCTTGCAGTATGCGAAAGAAAAAAATGTGCCATTTATCATTGTGGGGCATATCAATAAAGAGGGTTCGCTGGCTGGACCAAAAGTGCTGGAGCATATAGTAGATACCGTGCTTCAATTTGAAGGTGACCAACACTATGTCTATCGTATTCTGCGAGCACAAAAGAATCGTTTTGGTAGTACGAGCGAATTAGGAATCTTCGAAATGCAACAGGATGGCTTGCGCGAGGTGCTGAATCCGAGCGAACTACTATTATCTGGTAATCGTGATGGCTTATCAGGTGTGGCTATAGCAGCTGCGGTGGAGGGGGTGCGCCCATTACTAATTGAAGTTCAAGCCCTTGTCGCGAGTGCAGCCTATGGCACGCCGCAGCGTAGTAGCACGGGTTTTGACGGCAGACGATTGAATATGCTCTTGGCTGTTCTGGAGAAAAGGGTAGGATTCAAACTTCTCCAAAAGGACGTATTCGTGAATATTGCAGGTGGTATCAAGGTGAATGACCCTGCTATCGATTTGCCAGTATTAGCAGCAGTATTATCGTCCAATATGGATATTGCTTTTGATGCTAAAATTTGTTTAACAGGCGAAGTGGGATTGGCGGGAGAAATACGTCCTGTAAACCGTATTGATCAACGCATTCGAGAGGCGGAAAAGCTTGGTTTTGAGCAGATTATAATCCCTTCAGGACAGAAGTATAACGCATTGGGATTGAAGATAAAAGTGGTAGAGGTGAGTCGTGTTGTAGATGCTTTTAGGGTGCTGATAAAATAGTAATGTTTGTGAGGTTTTGATAGTAAAAGATGTACGTATGTATGTCTTTTTTTTGTACCTAACTAAAAAGAGTGGAATAACTTATTTGTGTAGAAAAAAAGTCTAAAGATTTGGGAAAATAAAGAAAATTGAGCGGAAATTAAGGAAAAAAGCATAATTTTTATAAATTATGTGGCAGTTATTTGCATATGTCAAAAAAAAGTAGTACTTTTGCGGGCTAATTGTGGTATGGTAATAAAAGATGAGTATATATAGCTTTATGAGAGATTTTAAAAAATTGATTGTGTTGCTGCTGGTGATAGGTGTATCATCTTCGATGGAGGCTAAGCCTTTTAAGGGTGCTTCTAAAAAAAGCATGTCTTCTGTGTTTGCAGAGGAGAAACTGGAATTAGGCCTTCAAGTTGGTGTGGGTTTTCATTTTGGAAATGGTAACCCTGCTGATGGCGTAGAACGTAGTTATCAAAACGCATTGTCTAGTTTGGCTGACGATTTCCCAACGATGGAAACATTTGGTGCTATAGCAAGGTATAGTTTTGACTATCGCTGGGCGGTTCAATTACAAGGTATGCGTCAGCGTTTATATTTCAAGGAAATGTCTAGTTCTTACTTTTATAACGCAATGTGGGATATTGATGTTATGGTTGAGTATAACATTTTGCCTTATGGTCTGCGCGCGCATCGTCCTTGGGGAGTTAAAGGGTTACGTATACGTCCTTATTCAATAACTCCTTATGTGGCTATAGGTGTGGGTGTTGCTTTGTCGAATAAGCATGTAACGGTACGTACTGGAGGGGAAAATTATCAAAATTGGACTCCAGAGTCCCTTCGACAAATGTATACGATGATTGATCCTGCAAATGGTAATTTGGCTGCTAGTTTCTATTTGCCTATGGCGGTGGGATTCAAATGGCGTATGGCATATAATTGGCAGTTAAAAGCATCTTGTCAATATCATTTGGGAGTAGGTAGAGATCCGTCTGGTGGTACCAAAAATGCAGATGGTATTATTATGACAAATTATGCAGATTTACATAATAAGGCTGTTTGGAATAATTTGGTGTTGAGTGTAGGTGTGGTGTATAGTTTTGGTGAGCATAAGCGAATGCTGGCTGGCTATTAAAAAATAAGTGTGCGATTTCAGCAGAATGCTAAGTTGTAAAGTTCGATTTTGTGTACTCGTTTTGATTATTTTGCTCATTCCGGCTGTTAGTTTTGCGGACAATCGCATGTATCATTGCGAGATAGGCGTGCAAGGAGGAATGGGGTATTACGTTGGTGAATTGGCTCCGCATGTGTTTCAAAGCGTGAGTGGGGCTTATGGCGCGCAATTCCGATATAAATTTGACCAGCGTTGGGCTTTACAAGCAAAAATTCAACATCAGCGTACATGTGGCAATTCGCTATGGGCTTTCGATGCGAATGCAGAGTATAATTTCTTTCGTTTTGGTAGTCAATCACATGACTATCGCGTAAAGCAAATCACACCGTATATATCAGTAGGGGTAGGAGTTGGCGCGTATAATGATTGGAAGGTCGGTGTTTATTTGCCAGTCGGTGTCGGCTTGAAGTGGAAATTTGCTGATAGATGGCAGTTGCAAGCTGCGTGGCAACACAATGTGTACGTGTACAATGGTGATGGCTTGGAGGGGCTCCCTGAATATAATAACACGCACGACCTAAACGGTAGCAATATAATGAATAATGATGTAACCTCTACGATAATGTTGGGCATTGTCTTTGAATTTGGAAAAGGAGCAAAGATATGTTCGTTTTGTAGAAATGATTAAGAATTAGATGGGATACAAAGAGCAAATACAACAAGATAGAATACCTCGCCACATTGCTATTATCATGGACGGCAATGGCCGTTGGGCAAAACGCCAAGGTATGGCACGTATGTTCGGACATCGTCAGGGTGTAGAGACTGTGCACCGTATCACAGAGGCTGCGGCAGAACTGGGGATTGAGTATTTGACATTGTATGCCTTTTCTACTGAGAATTGGAATCGACCAAAGGAGGAGGTGGATGCCTTGATGGCGTTGCTGGTAGATACCATTGCCAAGGAAACCCCTACTTTGATGAAGAATAATATTCGTCTTCAAACAATTGGTGATATAAGTCGTTTGCCAAAGGCTACGCATGACAAATTTGTTGCATGTATTGAGCAAACGAGTCAAAATACAGGTCTGACGCTGGTAATAGCTCTCAGCTACAGCGCACGTTGGGAGATTATTCAATCAGTGCGTCAAATTGCTCAGGCGGTAAAAGATAATTCGATGCTGCTTGAGGATATCAATGAGGAGACTATTTCTGCACATCTCACGACCTGTGATATGCCCGATCCAGACTTATTAATTCGTACTAGTGGCGAACTCCGCATTAGTAATTTCTTATTGTGGCAGTTGGCTTACGCTGAGTTATATTTCACGGATTGTCTGTGGCCAGAGTTTACCAATGAAGAATTTTATCGTGCGATAGTGGATTATCAACATCGTGAACGTAGATTTGGAAAAACCAGTGAGCAGATTCGTTAACATATTGTTCGCTTTGTTACTCGCGCTTCCTATGGCAGCGCAAGTAGATTCGTTGTCTGTATCTGCGGATACAGTCGTTGCTTCATCTCCTGTTCCTACGATTGAGTACACCATGCAACGCAAAACCTATGAGATTGCAGATATTGCAGTTACAGGTGCTGATAGCTATGAGGATTTTGTGTTGATTGGATTCTCGGGCTTGGCTGTCGGAGATAGAATAGAAATACCTGGTGACCAAATTACCAAGTCGCTCAAACGTTTCTGGAAGCAAGGCTTGTTTTCGGATGTTAAATTCAAGGCAACTAAAATCGAAGGCGATAAGATTTGGATTGAAATAGCGCTTACTCAACGTCCACGTGTTTCGGATATTGTGTATAACGGATTGCGTAAGAGCGAACAAGAAGACGTAGAGGTCAAGGTGGGTATTAAAAAGGGAGGTCAGATGACACCTGACTTGGCGGATAGGGCAAAGAAAGTAGTCAAGAAATACTTGGATGAAAAGGGCTTCTATAACGCAGAAATCACTGTTCATCAGTTCAACGATCATGATCATCCGGGCTATGTAAAAGTTGCGGTCAATATTGATAAGAAAGATAAAATTCGTGTAGGACATATCTATATTACTGGTAATGAGGCATTAAATCATAACCAAATCAACCGTGCAATGAAAAAGACTAATGACAACCATATCGTTAATCTTTTTCAGACTAAAAAGTTTGTCGCAGACGAATTTGAGAATGACAAAAAGTTGATCATTGAGAAGTATAATGAGATAGGTTATCGCGATGCTATGATTGTTGCAGATAGCGTCGTTCGTTCTAAGGAGGATTCTACGCGTGTAGATGTATATATGACTGTAGATGAAGGTAATAAGTATTTCTTCCGTGACATTACATGGGTCGGAAACACGGTGTATCCTTATGACTATCTCAATGCTATCTTAGGAATCAAACATGGTGATACCTACAACCTTAAAGAACTCAACAAGCGCCTCAATGAGGATGATGATGCAGTGGCGAAACTCTATACGGATCAAGGATATCTCTTCTTTAGTGTTGACCCAGTGGAGGTTCGAATCGAGAATGATTCGATTGACTTCGAGATGCGTATGTATGAGGGTAAGCCTGCTACCATCAACGAGATTAATATAGTAGGTAACACGCGCGTGTACGAGCACGTAGTGCGTCGCGAACTTTATACTAAGCCAGGTCAACTATACAGTCAATCCGACATCATGCGCTCACTTCGTGAGTTGGCGCAAATGGGTCACTTCGACCAAGAGAAATTGGTGCCAGATATTCAGCCTAATCCAGAAGATGGTACGGTGGATATTACCTATCAATTGGAAACCAAATCGAGCGACCAAATCGAGTTCTCACTCGGTTGGGGTGCTACTGGTCTTGTTGGTTCGTTGGGTTTGAAATTTACCAACTTCGCCATTCAGAATCTCTTTAATCCAAAGAGCTATCGCATCGTGCCACAAGGTGAAGGACAAACTTTCAGCATCAACGCACGCACCAATGGTGTGTACTATACCTCGGCATCCATCAGTTTCTTAGAGCCATGGCTCGGTGGAAAACGACCTAACTCGCTGAGTGCGAGCATCTTCTTTGCTTCGCAAACGGGTTATTCCGACCGCTATTACAAGGCATACGAGAATCTCTATAACAACTACTACTACAACTACAACTACTACGGTCAATCCGATTATTACCAACAGTTGCAGGAGTCTGAGGCCGATCCCGATAAGTATCTCCGTACGTTTGGTGTGAGTTTGGGTTATGGTAAACGTTTGAGTTGGCCTGATGACTATTTCTCTTTCTACGGAGAGTTGAGTTATCAACTATATATGCTCAAAGATTGGCCATATATGATCCTTACCGATGGTAATAGCCATAACTTTGCGCTCAACTTGCAGCTTTCACGCTCTAGTATCGACAACCCAATCTATACTCGTCGTGGTTCGCAATTCACTTTAGGACTGAAGATTACGCCACCATATTCACTCATCAAGGGTACTACCGATGCGCAATATGCTCAAATGACGCCTTCGGAGAAGTACCACCTGCTTGAGTACCACAAATGGCGTTTCTCAGGTAAAGTGTTTACACCACTTACGCCCGATTCCAAACTTATTCTCATGACTCGTGCAGAGTTTGGCTATCTTGGACATTATAATAAGAATGCTAAGTCCCCATTCGAAACCTTCTATATGGGTGGCGATGGTATGTCTAGCTATTCCAGCTACTCTACAGAGTATATTTCCATGCGTGGTTACCAATCGGGTTCACTCACGCCTTACGATCCAGCGGTTGGACGTAACATGGGATATGTGTACAACAAGTTCACAATGGAGCTCCGTTATCCAATTTCCCTTGAACAGAATGCTACTATTTGGGCATTGGCATTTGTGGAGGCGGGTAACTGCTTCGCAGATATCAAAGATTATAACCCATTCAACCTCAAGCGTTCTGCCGGTGTAGGTGTACGCCTCTTCTTGCCTATGTTCGGACTCATGGGTATCGACTGGGGATGGGGCTTTGACCCAATCAATGGATCTAATCAATATGGTGGCTCACAATTCCACTTCGTACTTGGACAAGAATTATAATATATATAAGGTGTAACATGAAACGATATATTTTAATCGCCATTATGGCATTCTCCGCTTGGAGTGCTACCACTCCGATGCTCGCACAAAAGTTCTCTGTAGCATATGTTGATATGCAATACATATTGAAGAATCTTCCTATGTATGAAACGGCTAATGAGCAACTTAATATGATTTCAAAACGTTGGCAGAAGGAGATTGATGCCTTGCAACAAGAGCTGCAAATTCTCACTACCAATTACCAAACAGAGCAAATTTTCCTCTCTGCGGAGATGAAACAACGTCGTGAAGACGAGATTCTTCAAAAAGAGCAACAGTTGCTTGAACTCAAACGTACTTATTTCGGACAGGAAGGCGAGTGGTACAAGAAACGTGAATCCCTACTCAAACCTATCCAAGACGAAATCTATACGGCAATCCAAGATATTGCTAACGAGAAACATTATGATGTGGTTAAAGATCGTTCTGCGGAACCAAGTCTTATCTATATGTCTAGCAAATTGGATATCTCAGACCAAGTGCTGACAAAATTAGGCGCAAAATAACTATCCGCACCGCACAATAACCGCACAATAACCACACAATAACCGCACAATTCGTATACCCTTGGTATACTTGTCATATGAAATAATAACATTAAAAAGATAAAAGAACAATGAAAAAAATGATTCTTATGCTTGCTTTGGCATTGCCTATCCTTGCAAGCGCACAAAAGATTGGACACGTTAACTCGCAAGAAATTATGGCTATTATGCCAGAGACCAAGCAAATGGGTGAGAAATTAGACTCTTTGCAATCATCTTATGAGACTCAACTGGCCAATATGCAAGAGGAGTTCAATAAAAAACTCACTGAGTTCCAACAACAACAAGCTACTATGACTGCTGGTGTACGTGAGTTCCGTCAACAAGAGTTGGCTGAGATGGAGCAACGCATGCAAATGTTCTATCAAACCGTACAAAAGGAGTTGCAAGCTAAGCAAGTAGAGTATCTCCAACCTGTACAAACCAAATTGCTTGAGGCTATCAATAAAGTGGGCGCAGCACAAGGTTGCACCTATGTGATGGATAAAGCAGGTATGCTCTACATCGCTCCTGATGCATTGGATTTGACCGCTGCTGTAAAAGCAGAACTCGGCATCAAGTAACTCTTAATTGTCAACTGTAAATTGTCAACAGTCAACTGTAATGGCTGACGGCTATTTGGAATCTCACTATGCTGAATACGAACAACGTAAAGCAGCATGGCTCAAAAAAAAGAAAAAGAAACAAGCTCGTCCTCTGATCGAAAAACCAGAGGACGAAGCCTTATAAATACTCATAATTATGACAAAAGCTTTGCAATCTACTCTCCGCGACTCTGCTCTCGCGCGTTGGACTGTCCTCGTGCTCGTGGCATCGATGATGTTCTTTGCCTACATGTTCGTGGACATCCTTTCTCCTTTGGCATCTGTGCTCAATGATACCCTCGGTTGGGATCAAGGTGTGTTTGGCACTTACGCTTCTGCGGAATACATCCTTTGTGTCTTCGGATTCCTCATCTTTGCGGGAATCATCTTGGATAAGATGGGCGTTCGTTTTACTGGCTTGCTCTCTGCGGGCTTGATGGTGTTGGGCGCTTCTATCAAATATATCGGTATCTCCGACTGGTTTGATGCCAACAATATCGTATGGCTCAACTCTTGGTGGACAGCTATGCCTGGCTCTGCTAAGATGGCTGCTTTCGGCTTTATGATCTTCGGTTGCGGCTGCGAGATGGCGGGTACTACCGTAAGTAAGATTCTTGCTAAGTGGTTCAAAGGCAAAGAGATGGCACTTGCTATGGGTCTTGAGATGGCTATCGCACGTATTGGTGTGTTTGCTGCTATGGCATTCTCACCTGCTATTAGCGAGCATTTTGCGGTCAATGGTAATCCATCTGTAGTGGCTTCTTTGCTTTTCGCTGCGCTCTTGCTCGTGATTGGCTTGCTCAACTTCTTTGTCTTCACCATCATGGATACCAAGTTCGACAAACAACTTGTAGCAATTGGCGAGGCTACCGATATGCACGACCCAGAGGATGAGTTCCATGTATCTGACCTTGGTAAGATCTTCTCCAGCAAGATGTTCTGGATTATCGCCCTCTTGTGCGTACTCTATTATTCTGCTATCTTCCCATTCCAACGCTTTGCCACCAATTTCCTAGAGGAGACATTGATGATTAGCAATGCAGAGGCTTCTGGTTTGTTCAAGTGGTTCCCTATCTTGGCAATGGTATTGACTCCATTCCTCGGTATGTTTATCGACTATAAGGGTAAAGGTGCTTCGATGATGATGGTAGGTGCAATTATCATGGTCATTTGCCACAGTATTTTCGCTTTCGTCTTGCCAGCATACCCAAGCAAAACATTGGCTCTCTGCACCATCTTGGTATTGGGTGTTAGTTTCTCTTTGGTGCCAGCATCTATGTGGCCATCTGTTCCAAAGATTATAGACGAGAAGATCTTAGGTTCTGCTTATTGCTTGATTTTCTGGGTACAGAATATCGGTTTGTGCTTAGTGCCAATGTTGATTGGTTCGCTTCGCGTTTCTACCAACGGTTATGTAGTTCCAATGATCGTCTTTGCTTCATTTGGTGTCTTGGCATTCTTGCTCAGCCTCGCTTTGAAAGTAGAAGATAAGAAGAAAGGCTACGGCCTTGAATTGCCAAACAAGAAGTAAGAACTTGTGCACCAAGTTGGTGCAGAATTAGCAATTACCTATTAATCACCATTTATGTTTTCGGACATAGATGGTGATTGCTTTATTTTTTTAGTTCCGAATAGTATTTATGATCGCTTAATTTTAAGTGCGCTTATTTAATCAGTTGGTTTAGTTCTCGTCGATTTACTGCCGAGCAAAAATTGCCTCAAAATGCGAATTCTCTTGTTCAATGCAACGTAACTCATTACCTTTGCACTCGCTACGAGAATTATAAGCAATTATATCTCCTGGAGTTGCTCATAGTTATTCCCACCGAAAACTCATAGACATCTCACAGATATCCTATAATGTTTCTAAATTTGCAGTACATTTCACACAAACTTTCTATTCTATGCAATAAAAGTGCCATAATATTTCTGCTCGTTTGCTTGCGTATGTGCATTTTTTGTTGTACCTTTGCATCGTAAAATGACTTGTCAATACATTGTGTGATGAATTGGGATTTTCTAATAAAAAATAAAGACTCGCTCTGCGTGAGTACAGATACACGCAATCTGCCTGTAGGTTGCACGTTCTTTGCATTGCATGGCGAGTCTTTCGATGGCAATAAGTTTGCCCAACAAGCCCTTAAAAGTGGTGCTTCGTTGGCGGTGATTGATAACCCTGAATACGCGCTGCCAGAGGGTACGCTTCTTGTCGAGAATACTTTGCTTGCTCTGCAAGAATTGGCACGCGCTTGGCGCCGCGAGTTGGGTTTGCCTATCATCGGCATTACAGGTACCAACGGAAAGACAACCACCAAAGAACTCTTGGCGACCGTCCTTTCCATGAAATATAACCTCCACTATACGCAGGGTAACCTTAATAATCAGATTGGAGTCCCTCTCACCTTGTTGCAAATCACCCGTGCACACGAGATGGCGATTGTAGAGATGGGAGCTTCGCACCCAGGCGACATCAAGGAACTAGTGGATATTGCTGAGCCCAATTGTGGTTTGATAACAAACGTAGGTCGTGCCCATTTGGAGGGATTTGGCTCGTTTGAAGGTGTACAAGAAACTAAGAAAGAATTGTACGACTATCTGCTTGAACATCAGGGATTTATTTTCCGAAACACGGATAATCCATACCTTGCAAAGATGGCTGGCGACCTGCAAACCATACCTTATACTACAGGAAAAATGCCCGATGGTACACATCTTGTGGGAGAATATAATGCAGAGAATGTGTCGGCAGCAATATGTGTAGGAGAGTATTTTGGCATCTCTCGCGAACAGGCATTGGAGGCAATTTGCCAATATGTACCAACCAACAACCGTTCGCAAAAAATGCAAACGGCTAATAACCAGATTATTGTAGATGCATACAATGCCAACCCAACATCTATGCAAGCGGCGATCAATGCATTCAAAGGGGATACATATATCTTGGGTGCGATGCGTGAGTTGGGAGAATATTCCCACTTCGAGCACCAAAATATCGTTAATATGTTGGCAGAGCGCAAAGCAGAT
>Ga0233361_1000028_pt1 | contig 27899 bp, 30 predicted proteins | sample ElkDunMinimDraft_21_FD_180678 | JGI IMG/M metagenome (GOLD analysis project Ga0233361, IMG submission 180678) | Fecal eukaryotic communites from dung pellets of Tule Elk in California, USA - Elk Dung C0 | ecosystem: Host-associated > Mammals > Digestive system > Large intestine > Fecal | place...
CACTTCGCCTGTTTGATAGTGCTTAGCATAGGTCTTCATGATTTGTGGATGGTAACAATAGTTTTCCATAAATTGCGATGGCAACTCCACAAAGTCGCGTGGGGTATTCGTACCTGCTAACGACTTGTAAGTAGCTTTCGACAGCAAACCGTGCAACGCATGACCAAACTCATGGAACAAAGTCTCTACATCATCCATTGACAAGAGCGATGGATTGCCTTGGGTTGGCTTGTTGAAGTTACCGACATTGATAATTACAGGACGATGATCCACACCATTCGCATCTACATACTGGTTGCATATATTGTTCATCCATGCACCAGGACGCTTGCCTGCACGTGGGAAATAGTCGGTGTAGAGAATACCAACCAAACCACCATCGGTATAGGTCACCTTAAACACCTCTACCTCTGGATTATATACAGGCATACCCTCCAATTTCTCAAAGTTGATACCAAACAACTCATGTGCCAATTGGAATGCACCATTGCGTACGTTATTCAGTTCAAAATAAGGCTTCAGCTCTTCTTCATTCAAATCATATTTCGCTTTGCGCAACTTCTCGGTGTAATACCACCAGTCCCATGGTTGCAATTCCTCGCCTGGCAAATCTGCACTCAGTAAGGCTTGCAACTCTTTAGCCTCGCGTTTAGCTGCCTTCAAACTTGGTGCCCATACCGACTCCAAGAATGTATCTACAGTCTTCGCATCCTTGGCCATGCAGTCAGCCAAGATATAATCTGCTGGATTGTCATAGCCGAACAATTGTGCTTTCTCCACGCGCAACTGCATGGTTTTCACAATGATATCCTTATTGTCATTCTCATTATCATGGTTACCACGTGTGGTATATGCCATCAACAATTCCTTACGCAACTCACGATTTTCGCAGTATTGGAGCACTGGAGTAAAGCTTGTGCGCTTAGGGGTAAACAACCACGCTTCTGGGCGACCAGCTGCTGTTGCCTCCTCTTTAGCTGCGGCTTTTGCACTCTCTGGCAACCCTTTCAACTCAGCCTCATCAGTAACGAATAGTTGATATGCATTGGTTTCTGCTACGACGTTATTGCCAAATTGTAACGAGAGCAAACCCAACTCTTGGTTGATGGCTTTCAAACGTTCTTTCTTGTCTTCTGGCAAGTTCGCACCATTGTTGGCAAACGACTTGAATGTCTCTGTCAATAAGCGCATCTGCTCGTCGTTCAAACCCAACTCCTCGCGTTGCTCATACACCGCTTTCACTCGTTGAAACAATGCATCATTCAAGATAATGCCATCACTCAATGCGGATAACAATGGAGTCACTTCCTCGGCAATCTTATTCATCTCATCATTACCATCAGCTTCCAATATATTGAAGAATACGCCCACTACTTTGTCCAACAACTCGCCACTACGATCCAATGCCTCGATAGTATTAGCAAAGGTTGGAGCATCTGGATTATTGACAATAGCAGCAATCTCAGCCTCGTTCTCAGCAATGGCTTGCTCGAAAGCAGGCATATAATGCTCAATTTTTACTTTATCAAAAGCAGGTACACCAAATGGGGTATCTTGCTCTACCAATAATGGGTTTTCATTCTTACTATATGCCATAAGCGATACGAGCATCATGCTCAAAAATACGATTTTTTTCATATATTATGCTTTTTCAATTATACAGTTCACATTATATCCATCCATCTCAAGTACAGTTCCGCCTGTTAAACCTTCCACCAAAACGAGTGAGGTAGCCAATACTTGCGAAGCAATATACTCGTTGCAATTCTTCACCGCAGCAGCAATCTCCTCACGATTCTCCAATTGCACGGTAATGCGGTCGGTAATCTCCAAACCAGAAGACTTACGCAAGTTCTGAATTCGGTTGATCAATTCGCGAGCAATACCCTCCTCAATCAATGCTGGAGTCAATTCGATATCCAAGGCAATAGTAATCACACCATTATTGGCTACCAACCAACCTGGCATATCTTCAGTAATGATATCCACATCCTCAGCCACCAAGGCATAATCACACAAGGTGAATGTACCTGCAGCCTCAAACGCAGCAATATCCTCTTGGCTCATTTGGGCAATAGCAGCAGCCAATTGCTTCATCATGCCGCCCACTTTCTTGCCCAATACCTTGAAGTTTGGCTTAATCTTCTTCACAAGTTTAATCTCAGAATCTTCTGCTCGCACAATCACCATCTCCTTAACATTCACCTCGCTCTTGATCAAATCCTCCACGCGAAGCAAAGCTTCCAACGTCTCTTGATCTGGAGCTGGTATAACGGCTTTTTGAAGTGGTTGGCGCACGTTCTTCTCAGCACGCTTACGCAGGCTCAAGATCATAGAAGTAGCCTGTTGTGCAAGCGACATACTGCGCTCCAATTCAAGGTTAATCATCACCTCGTCTGCCACCGGCCATGTGCTCAAATGCACGGTTTCATCGGTCAAATCGCGATATAAACGATCCGCATAGAATGGTGCATTTGGTGCCATCAATTGTGCTACCGTCTTGAGGCAAGTGTAAAGGGTATAGTATGCCGCTTGTTTGTCAGCATCCATCTCACCGCCCCAGAAACGCTTACGATTCAAGCGAACATACCAGTTGCTCAAATCGTCTTGCACAAAGTCCGAGATCGCACGGCCTGCCTTCGTTGGCTCGTATGCCTCATATGCTGCAGTCACCTCTTTAACGAGCGAATTGAGCTTGCTCAATACCCATTTATCAATCTCTTGCAAATCTTGGTTCTTGGTTCCTTGCTCTTGGTTCCAACCATCTACATTGGCATATAGTGCAAAGAAGCCATAGGTGTTATACAATGTTCCAAAGAACTTACGGCGAATCTCATCCACACCTTCTGGGTCGAACTTCAGGTTCTCCCATGGGCTGGAGTTGGTCAACATATACCAGCGCACCGCATCTGCGCCGTACTTATCCAACGCACCGAACGGATCCACGGCATTGCCCAGACGTTTAGACATCTTGTTGCCGTTCTTATCGAGTACTAGTCCGTTGCTAATCACATTCTTATAAGCCACGCTGCCCTCAATCATCGTATGGATTGCGTGCAAGGTAAAGAACCATCCACGTGTTTGATCCACACCCTCAGAGATAAAGTCCGCTGTACGTGGTGCGTCTTGATTCTCAAATGGATAGTGATTCTGCGCATATGGCATAGCGCCCGAGTCAAACCATACGTCGATCAAATCCAATTCACGCTTCATAGGCTTACCGCTTGGCGAACAGAGCACGATATAATCTACATAAGGACGGTGCAAATCAATCACACTTGGGTCGTAATTCTCTTTCGAATAATCGCCTACCACATGCTTTGCAAACGGATTTTCAGTCATAAAGCCCGCCTTAATAGACTTCTCAATTTCCTCCATCAACTCGGCGATGCTACCAATGCAAATCTCCTCTTGTCCATCCTCGGTACGCCAAATTGGTAACGGAGTACCCCAATAGCGCGAGCGGGAGAGGTTCCAGTCGTTCAAGTTCTCCAACCACTTTCCAAAGCGACCAGTACCTGTGCTCTCTGGTTGCCAATTGATGGTCTCATTGAGTGCCATCATCTCCTCACGTGCTTGGGTTGAACGAATAAACCATGAGTCAAGTGGGTAGTACAATACAGGTTTATCGGTACGCCAGCAGTGTGGGTAATTGTGCACATGCTTCTCAATGCGGAACGCCTTATTCTCGCTTTTCAGCCAGATACAGATACTCACATCCAAAGTCTCGTCTTTGTCCGTCAAGTTCGCGTCATAGGCATTCTTCACATAGCGACCAGCCCAAGGCTCGTATGCCGCTACATCCACTTGATTCTTCACAAAATCCTCGTCTAAATCGGCAATATTGAAGAATTTACCCGTCATATCCACCATAGGACGTTGCTCACCTTTCTTGGTAATGAACACCATACCTGGCACGCCTGCCTTCTTCGCCACAAACGCATCATCCGCACCAAAAGTAGGCGCAATATGCACGATACCTGTACCATCTTCGGTGGTCACATAGTCGCCCAAGATAATCTTAAATGCGCCCTCTCCTGGATTAGCCCATGGGATCAATTGCTCGTATTGAACACCCTCAAGATCTGCACCTTTACCACGCCAAAGCACCTCTGGCGCCTCTCCTAATTCCTTGGCATATGCAGCCAAACGTGCCTCCGCGAGCAAGTAATACGCCTCAATCTTGGTATAAGGGTTCTCACCCTTCACAATCACATAGTCAATCTTTGGACCTACGCACAACGCAGTATTACTTGGCAATGTCCATGGCGTAGTCGTCCATGCGAGAGCATAAAGAGGAGATTCAAGATTCAGGAGTAAGGAATCAAGACTTGACACATTCGTCTGTTCAGTCGTTGCTAAATTGTCTTGGCTCTTGGTTCCTTGTTCTTTGCTCTTAATGAGGAACTGCGCCGTACACGTTGTGTCCTTCACATCGCGGTAGCAACCTGGTTGGTTCAACTCATGCGATGACAACCCCGTACCCGCAGCTGGCGAGTATGGTTGGATGGTGTAGCCCTTATAGAGATAGCCCTTCTGATAGAGTTGCTTCAGCAACCACCACAAGGTCTCGATAAACTTATTATCGTAGGTGATATATGGATTCTCCAAATCCACCCAATAACCCATTTGTTTAGTCAAATTCGTCCATTCTTGGGTGTATTTCATCACCTCGCGGCGGCATGCAGCGTTGTATTCGTCCACGCTAATCTTCTTACCGATATCCTCTTTGGTGATACCGAGCAACTTCTCCACACCCAACTCTACAGGCAAACCGTGAGTATCCCAACCTGCTTTGCGCTTCACTTGATAACCTTGCATGGTCTTGAAGCGGCAGAATGTATCTTTAATAGTACGAGCCATCACGTGGTGAATACCCGGCATACCATTTGCTGAAGGAGGACCTTCGAAGAATAAGAACGAAGGATTACCTTCGCGTGTTTCGATACTCTTGTGAAACAAGTCTTCCTTCTCCCATTGCTCAAGGATCTCCTTGCTCACCTCTGCCAAATTCAGTTGTTTGTACTCGTTAAAATGTTTCATTATGTGGATATTAATTATTTTTTATAGTTTACTAATATTGCTTTCTCTCGCCCATGCGTTTCTATCATTCACATACATGCAGGCCAACATGCGCTTGCGCGTGTCCATATTAAGCGTGCAAAAGTACTATTTTTTTTTGACATGAGCAAAAAAATAGCCGTTTTTTATGAAAAAATACGTTTTTTTAGGATTTATTTGTGTATCTCATAAAAATGTTTTACCTTTGCAATCCCTTTTCAATTACGTAGGATATACGTAACATATACGTAGGATATACGTAACATAATGCTACCTTTAAGCAATCATTAACCTATCAATATTAGAATTATTATGGCAAAAGTTAGACCTATTCACCCTATTGCTTCCATCTCTGGAGCGATTGTTAAAGAAGACGGCTCATGTTTCCGCACTCGAAATGGCAAAACGCATGTGTATAAAGTCGTCCATCCATTCAAAGGAGAACCTACTGAAAGTCAAAACTCAATGCGCAAAAATTTTGGAGATTGCGTGCGTCAAGCGAGCGTGATACTCCATTCTCCAGAGCTTCGTGCAGAATGGCAAGCACGTTATGACGAGTATCTCAAAGATGTGAATCGTCATCCTCAATCCTATCCCAAACCATCATCCACATTGCGCGGATTTATCATCTCGCAATTACACAAAAAATAATCTTAATATCTATCCTATTCTTTCAATTACAAATAGGCGATTTTATCCGATTTCATCGGTAGAATATTCGTACAATCCAACATAAAATCGTACAAGAACCAACAAATATGAAACGCATTTTACTTTCTCTTTTGTTTGTGGCTATTGCAGCTACACTTTTGGCTCAAAGCGATTGGGCGCAGCACGATCGTTATGCTGCCAACAACGATTCCATTACCGCCCGCCCACAAGCTGTTTTCATGGGTAATTCCATTACAGATAATTGGGCAAAATTCCACCCAGAATTCTTTAAAAACAACGATTTCATCGGGCGTGGAATCAGCGGACAGGTTACTTCACAAATGCTCTGTCGATTCCAATCGGATGTGATTGCGCTCCGCCCTAAAATAGTGGTTATCATGGCGGGCACCAATGATATCGCGCAAAACAATGGCTATATCGCTCACGAGCATATCTTGCAAAATATCCAATCCATGTGCGAGTTAGCAAAGCAAAACAAGATTCGCCCTGTGCTCTGCTCTTGCCTGCCTGCTGCGGCATTCAAATGGCGTCCCGAAATGAAACCTGCAGAGGATATCAAACGCCTCAACGAGATGATCAAAGCATATGCTAAAGCCAACAAAATCACCTACATCGACTACCATTCTGCCCTTGTAGATGAGCGTGGCGGCTTGCCACAACAATATGCCAAGGATGGCGTTCATCCCAACTTAGAGGCGTATGCTATCATGGAGAAGATTCTCCTTGAAAATTTGTAAGAGACAACCCAGAATTCTCCATAGCATAAAAAACAATAATCATGAAAAAAATCTTACTTTTACTATGCTTAATCCTTTGCATCTCGTTGCAAAATGGTTTAGCGCAAGATCCCAAGCACGAGTTTCGTGCTACGTGGTTTACAACCGTAGAGAATATCGACTGGCCAAAAACCTACATCAAAAATGCATCCTCGCGCACCCAACAACAAAAAGAATTGACAGATATCTTTGACAAGTTGGTAGCAGGAAATATGAATGCTGCATGCATGCAAGTTCGTTCCATGTGCGATGCGATGTATAAATCCTCGTATGAGCCATGGTCACGAGCTTTAACCGAAGAGCGTGGTAAAGACCCTGGATACGATCCTTTGGCATTCGCTGTGGAAGAAGCGCACAAACGTGGACTGGAATTGCATATTTGGGTCAATCCTTTCCGTGTAACAAGTTCGGGCACGATTTCAACATCGGATAAGATATGGCAAAATGCTGGTCAATGGATTATCAAATATAACAACGGTTCGTTCTCTGGTCAAATCATTGACCCTGGGTATCCTGAAGCACGTGAATACGTTATCAAGGTATTGATGGAGATTGTGAATAACTACGACGTAGATGGCATTGTTATGGATGATTACTTCTATCCATATGGCGGAACCACCACAGAAGATGCGGATTCCAAATCCAAATACAAGCCCAACAATGTCGTGGACGTCAATCAAGATGGCAAAACCGATGATGACTGGCGCCGCAGCAATGTGGATGCATGTCTAAAAGCATTATATGATACCATTCAATCAGTCAAACCTTGGGTGCGTTTTGGCATGGGTTCGTTTGGTATATGGAGTACGCAAAGGAAAGCGGCCCAAGCATACGGATTGACATTGCCAAGTGGCATTAGCGGCTTGGATGACTACGAGGTGCAAGCCTGCAACCCTGTAGAATGGGTGAAGAATGGTTATGTGGACTATGTTAATCCACAACTTTATTGGTCCACCAATATTGCTGCACAAGACTATGATGTACTCTGTAAATGGTGGGCAAAAGATGTCTGCGAACACTTTTCCAACCAATTGCCTGATGGCAAGAAGGTGCATTTCTTCATTTCTCAAGCGGCATATCACGCTTACGATGGCTATAAGGGTTATGATGCAGGTGTTGGCGAAATTCAAAAGCAAATTGATGCCAACCGTGCCAATCTCTCCTCTGGTTATACAGGATCGGTGTTCTACAACACTACTGCTTATTGCAAGATGTACGACCAATTGGCGCAATCGCATTTCTCATACAAAGCCCTCCCTCCAGCCATGGATTGGAAGTCAAAAACTGTTTTATCTGCTCCAACCAACCTCACAATATCAGGCACCACCCTCACATGGAAACATGCTACGGCTTCACGCTTCACGCTCTATGTCTATCCTAAAACCATGACCTTTGACGCTGCCCAAGCCAATCCAATATATCTCCAACGAGTGGTATATGGCAAGAGTTTCAATATCAGCGGAATAGATACTGCGGCCTATCATATTGCCGTATGTGCTTATGACCGCTTTGGTGTAGAGCATGCCGCCGCAATCTATACCGAACAACCCGAGGATCCTAATCCATCCGATTCTACTGCTACACAAATAACATGGCAACTCAATGGCGGTGTCGTTGAGAGTATTCCTGCAGCTGTTCCCACCAATGATTCGCTATGGACTGCCTTCAAACCTTACTACAACGAATACTACAACGAATCTAGATCTTTAGCACATGGGGTAAAAAATGTAGCAACTTTTGCTGCATATACCATGCAAGCGATTATGACCGACCCCAATTCAGCATACAAGTGGCTGGGTGATTACATCCTTTCTGTCGCAACCTCACAAGGCTATGTGTTAAGTACAGATATGGCAGAGGTTGATGAAAAGAGCTGGCGTTGGCATGCACATGCATTCTTCAACAGCAACGATGGTACTGTTACTGACAATCAGAAAGTAGCAGCTGCCGACTTCTCCACAGCTGGACAGCCTTCTGCGTGGGGAAGTGCTTACCAGCAAGTATACACCATTGACTCACTGCCTACCCATGTTGATTCTGACTATCTACTTCCTACTCCTACTCATCCGAAAGGCTATGATTTTCTGGGTTGGTATGACAACGCAGCTTTCTTAGGCTCGCCTCTGACATCTATTCCTGCTTATTGGGCTGGTACATTGTACGCCAAATGGGATATTGTACGCATCCACTGGCACCTCAATGGCGGTATCGTTGAAAATATCCCTATGCCAGCTCCTACGCAAGAGCAACTTTGGGCAGAATTTAAAGTAGATGCCAATGTCACCATGTTGGATTCGCTCTCCACAATCAAAAAGGAGGATAGGCCTATGAATACGATTTGTTTGTCTTTGCTCGCAGACAATGTTACAACAGTTTACGCGCTATCTAAATGGTTATGGCTCAAATCCTATATTCAGGATGTGCAATATGCTCAAGTGGGCGAAATAATAGTAGGTATAGATGGAACAACACGTACAGTAGCGGAGTTAAACGATGAGATCAATGCTACTAATGCTACTTCCACTCAATGGCGTTATTCTACCGCTGCTTTCTTTGTGCAGATGCAGTATGATAAATATCCAGCTACTGCCGACTTCTCCACAGCAGGACAACCTTCTGTTTGGGGCAAGGTTTATCAGCAAATGCACACCACCAATGTGTTGCCAAAATTGGTATATACTACCTACGTATTGCCTACACCTACGCATCCACAGGGATATACTTTCCTGGGCTGGTCCACCAATGCTGAAGGTACCAATTTTGTTACCGAGATCAACGAGACTTTCGAAGGCGCGCTCTATGCTATTTGGCAACAGCAGGGTGGCGTAGGCACTTCTGTTGACCAAGTGGTGCTAACCCCTGAAAATGCACAGATGTACGATCTATTAGGCCGTCCAGTCGGACAAAATTACAAGGGCATAGTAATCCAAAATGGCAAAAAATACTTGTTAAAGTAAGAAAAATGCCAAAATATTTGGTCAATCAAAAAAAAAGCAGTACCTTTGCACGCTTTTTCGCGCGTTTGCGTACACACCGTTGTGTGTGAGCGCCGTGAATAAAGCGATAAATAACTAATTATTAACAATTTAATTAACTAATCAAACATTATGTTAAATCATTACGAAGCCGCTTTCGTGTTGACTCCCGTTTTGTCTGAACCACAGATGAAGGAAGCGGTTGACAAATTCGAGAAACTTCTCGTGGAGAATGGCGGTACCATTCTTAACCGTGAGGAGTGGGGTTTGAAGAAATTGGCTTACCCTATCCAAGGCAAAACAACGGGATTCTACGCCTTGCTACAATTTGATGTAGAACCTGAGTTGATTGCAAAGCTCGAGACAGCATTCCGTCGTGATGAGCGCGTATTGCGTTTCCTCACTACCCGTCTTGACAAGTACGCATTTGAGTACGCTCAAAAGCGTCGTAACGCAAATGTTAAACCAGTAGAACAAGAGGAGGCTTAATCATGGCACAAAATGACGAAATCCGCTATTTGACCCCAAAAACAAACGAGGCAAAGAAGAAAAAGTACTGCCGTTTCAAAAAGTCTGGCATCAAGTACATCGACTACAAAGATCCTGAGTTCCTCAAGAAGTTCCTCAACGAGCAAGGTAAGATCCTTCCTCGCCGTATCACAGGTACAAGCTTGAAGTATCAACGCAAGGTGGCTCAAGCCGTGAAGAAAGCACGTCACTTGGCTTTGCTCCCATACGTAACCGATATGATGAAATAATTTGAATCATTAACTATTTAATCAGAAAGGAAACATCATGGAAGTAATTTTGATTCAAGACGTAGCTAACTTGGGCTACAAGAACGATATCGTTAAGGTAAAAGATGGTTACGGTCGTAACTACCTCATCCCTAACCGTTTGGCTGTGATTGCTAACGATAGCAACCGCAAACAATTGGCTGAGAACCTCAAACAACAAGCTCACAAGATGGCTAAATTGCTCGCTGACGCTCAAGCATTGGCTGAGAAATTGGCTAACACCGTTATTACCCTCTCTGCTAAGGCAAATGAGGATGGCAAGATCTTCGGTACTATCACTACTGCTCAAGTATCTGAGGCTTTGGCTGCTCAAGGCATCGAGATCGACAAGAAGGTGATCACTATCGACGAGGCTGTGAAGACTCTTGGCGAGGCTACTGCTACTGCTAAACTTCACCGCGAGGTTAAGGCTGAAATTAAGTTGAACGTTGTTGCTGAATAAGCGCTAAAGAAAGGAAAACGAATTATGAAAAAAGGAATTCATCCAGAGAGCTACCGCATTGTAGTTTTCAAAGATATGTCCGATGGAACACAGTTCTTCAGTCGCTCTACAGCAAACACGAAGGACACCATCGAGATTGATGGCACTACTTATCCATTGATCAAGTTGGAGATCTCCAACACCAGTCACCCATTCTACACTGGTAAGTCTAAACTCGTGGATACCGCAGGTCGCGTTGACAAATTCATGTCTCGCTACGGTAACCGCAAGCGTAACTAATACGACAGCAAAAAGGCGAGCACATGCTCGCCTTTTTTGTTAAAACCTTACAACAAACCTTGAAAAATTGAATATTCTATGAAAACAAAACTGTGGAAAGAGTTTGGTTGTCAGATATTGATTTCGGTTGGTATTTATTCAACTCTATTCCTTATGTTATATATAATAGAATCGTGTGCGCTCGCGACAAAAGGTGCCTTGCTTCAATGGGATGACCCTGCTTTTATAGTAGGCATACCAGCTAGTGTGATAGGTGTGGGGTATGTATTAACCATCCGCAACCCACAAAACTATATAGGATTCTACGGTGGCATCATGATGTCCTTGCTATTATCATGGCAATTTGCATTGTTGCAACAATGGGGTTTGACAGTATTGTATGTGGCAGTATTTGTACCATTTATGATTTACTCCATCATTTGTTGGCGCAAACAGGCGTTGCAATCTCAGGAGAATGAACAAACATTTTGTCCAACTTGGTTGTCCATTAGAAATCAAGGATTTAATTTATTGTTTTTGGTAGGAATAGTAGCATTAGATAGTGGATTGCTAACACATTTTGATTCAACTATTCATAGCGACCAACTATTACTAAAACTGATGAGTGGAATGATGATAGGTTCTTCGGTACTTGCAAACTTTTGGTTGATATACAAAAAACTTGATGCATGGTTATGGTGGGTGGTATATTCTATTGCAGGCATGATTTTATATGCATTGATAGGAAATGCTTTTTCGTTCGTGCTGTTCACTATCTTCTTGATTGTAAACGCAGGAGCAGGTATTGCATGGATTAAATTGAGAAAACAACATATCAAATGAGACATAAACAAGATACGATTCTACGTGTAGAGCAAGATTGCTTGCTCATGGATTTTTTGCAAGCAAAGATGGGGGGGATGGCTAAAGCAAGCATCAAACAACTGCTCAGTCAACGCCGCGTAACAGTCAATAATGCTATTCAGACACGCCACGATACACCTATTCGTCGCGGAGAAATAGTGGTGATTGCTTCAGGACGGGGCAATGTGGAGCTCCGCCATCCGAAATTACGAGTAGTATATGAAGATGATGCTTTGATTGTGGTGGAAAAGAAGAATGGTCTGCTTACCGTACCTGTCAAGGCAGATAGTAAAGAGACTACCGTATTCTCCATACTTAAAGAGTATGTGCGCAAACAATCCCATCGCAATACCGTGCATGTCGTTCATCGCCTAGACCGCGAGACGAGCGGTTTGCTAGTATTTGCCAAATCGCCTGAGTTGCAAGAGTATATGCGTACCTATTGGCGCCAACTCGTCACCAAGCGTAGCTATGTGGCTTTAGTGGAAGGGAAGCTAGAGAAGAACGAGGGCAAGATCACTTCATGGCTCACCGAAGATAGTCGCACTGCATTGGTATCCTCTTCGCCGGTGGACAATGGAGGACAATTGGCGATTACTAACTATAAAGTGCTAAAAGAAAGCGCTTTGCAGACAGATGAAGCGGATTTGAAGACCGAGTATTCATTGGTAGAGCTCAATCTGGAAACTGGACGCACTAACCAAATACGCGTGCACATGGCTAGTATGGGGCATCCAGTGGTGGGTGACCGCAAGTACGGCAATGGCAATGAATCTTCGCCTATTGATCGCCTATGCTTGCATGCTCGTGTGCTGGAGTTTATCCATCCTATGACGGAAAAGAAGGTGCGATTCGAAGCTCCTATGCCCAAAGAATTTACTCGGGTAGTTCACTAATACATCTTACTAACCATCGCCAAGTCAATGCTTGGCGATGATTGTTGATGAACATGAAAATTAGGTGATGACACATAGGATGTTTGGCACAGTATTTGTATATATCCCTATACAAAGGCAAATGACAAGCAAACTAAATAAGAGAATGTTGTCATCCACCTTGACCTAACTATCAAAATTTATTGTTTATGTTACCTACAATCAAAAGGCAAAACCAAAATTGGTTGCCCAGTATTTTCAACGATTTCTTTAACGACGAGTGGTTTCCTATGCGCGCAGCAGTTGCAGCTGCGCCTGCCATCAATGTGAAAGAATCAGACAAAGCCTTCGAAATCGAAATGGCTGTGCCTGGTATGACGAAAGAAGATTTTCGTGTACATGTCAACGACCGAGACCAATTGGTGGTTTTCGTAGAGAAAAAACACGAAAACAAAGAGGAGGATAAATCTTCCAAATTTCTTCGGCGTGAATTCAACTACACACGCTTTGAGCAGGCGCTATTGTTGCCCGAAAACGTTGACCGCGAGGCGATTACTGCTAAAGTGTGTAGTGGAGTGCTTCACATTACCCTTCCTAAGTTGGAGAATATTCCAGCCAAAGAACCAACTCGCGTGATAGAGATTCAATAGCCATTGAGGGAATTCCCTCAAAAAAAAGAGTATTTTCATAATGGATAAGGTGCCGACTGGCACCTTATCTTCTGTGGTGAATCCTAGATGATTCCATGATTATGTGACCCCGGTGGGATTCAAACCCACGACCTTCAGAACCGGAATCTGACGCTCTATTCAGCTAAGCTACGGAGCCCTGCGTTTGGCGCGATGAAATATCAATTAGTCGCGACGACCTACAAGTATTAACACATAATACACCAACGTACCCAACGATGATAATGCAGCAACCACATAGGTATAGGCTGCACTACGCAAAGCAGAAGCAGCCATTGGCGTGGTTTCTCTATCGGTAATACCCGATTGCTCAAGCCATGCCACAGCTCTCGTGCTAGCATTGATCTCTACAGGCAACGTGATGAAAGCAAATAGCGTGGTGAAACCATACAAAATTACTCCCGCCATAAGCAGTTGTGGGAAAATCTCTATCATCAAGATACCACCAAGCAATAGCCATGTTAGCCAGCGAGAAGCGAATGTGACAATAGGCACAAGCGCCGTACGCATGTTCAATGGAGCATACTCATAGGCATGTTGCAGCGCGTGTCCACACTCATGTGCCGCCACTGCGGCAGCCGCAACGCTATTCGAACTATAAACACCTTCGGAGAGATTTACCGTTTTGTTGCGAGGATCATAGTGGTCGGTCAAATGTCCGGGTGTGCAAGTCACAGTCACATCGGTTATACCATTATCACGCAACATCTTCTCTGCCACTTCTTTACCAGTAAGGTGCAAATAGACTTTGGAATATTTTTTGAAGCGGTAGTTGAGCAATCCGCTCACAGCCCAACTTAAGAGGGTTATAGTGATGAATAAAATGAAATACATAATCCGTTAAATTAAGGTTTTCGTTTTTGGCGTCTACATACTTTGCAATGTCCATGTATGTATAACGTAAAATATTCTGGAACGAAATTGGTAAACTTTTTGTCGGCCAACATGCGGTTGATGGTGGTATCCTTCACATCACTAATACGTCCACAACGCTGACAAATGACCTTGATGCTCGAACTTTGAGGATGGATGAGTTCGTATTGCCCTGCGCGTACTCCAAATTCCTTGTCTAGTCGGCGCAAGACACCTGCTTGCTCCAGCATATTTAGGTTGTTGTATATCGTAGCCCTACTGATATTGATTTCAACCAAAGCATTGCGCAATTCTTCGACAGAGAATGTTTGCAAATTGCAGACAGTTTGCAAGATTGTATATCGCTCGGTAGTATGATTCATATGGTGTGCATCCAAATATGCACACATCTTCTCATACGCTTTGCGAAAAATATCGTTCGTCTTATTGGGCATTAAATGGGTTTAATATACGCGCGGCGACGTTTGTGATATTTATGTGGGAATGCCTCCCAGTGGCTAAGGTTCTTGCTATTCGTTTCCATGATAGCAGTCGTTTCAACGCGCTTAATGCCATACTTGACGAAATATGGATGTTGATCCGCAATAATCACAGCATTCAAACCGCGGTCTTGATAATCAGGACGTACAGCAATGATAAGCAAGTCAAAGGCTTCGTATGTTTTGGATTTCAGAGCCTTTAGCACGTGATACCAGCCAAATGGGAATAATCTTCCTTTGCATTTTCTCAATGCATTGGATATATCTGGCATACCAACTCCCACTCCTACTACTTCATCATGCTCGTTGACAACGACTGTGACAAAATCAAAGTTGAGTAATGGGAAATACATGTCACAATAGTGACGTTTTTGGCGATCTGTAAGCGCTTGGAAATTGTAGAGTTTTTGATAAGCAACATCTATAACATCCATGTAAGAGGTACCATATTTTTTCACCAACTCTTTGACGCTCTTTACCTTATCTACACGCACATTACTACGTTGCTCCACGATTTTCGCCATACGACCAAAGCGCTCAGGCAACTCTTGTGGAGGATAAATTTGTATCTCAATCCAGTCGTTCTCTTTGGTCAAACCATATGCCTCCATATGCTTCACGTAGTATGGGTAGTTGTATAGTGATGCCATTGGCGCTAAATGATCATATCCCTCAATGAGCAAACCTTGATGATCAAAATCCGTAAAACCAACAGGACCATTAATACCATCCATTCCCTTGGCCTTTCCCCATGCTGCTACTGCATCAAGCAATGCCTTGCTTACTTCCAAATCATCAATAAAATCAATCCATCCAAAACGCACATGCTTCACATTCCAATTTCGATTGGCTTCGTGATTGATAATTCCTGCGATTCGTCCTACAGCTTTTCCATCCCTATAAGCCATATAGAGCACATGCTCACAAACTTCAAAAGCAGGATTCTTCTTGAGATTGAACGTATCCATCTCATCCAAAATCAAAGAAGGACAGAAATTGTCGCAGTCTTTATAAAATTCATTCCCAAATTGCACAAAGCGCAATAAATCACGTTTTGAGGTGATTTCTTTAATTTCTACAGCCATAATACTCAAAAAATATACAAATTTGGGCACAAAAGTACAAATAATTTCTAAAAACACCAAATATGTCGGGATTTTTTTGTAATTTTGCAGCCGATTTTGTAAAGAACGATATTTAATTCTTAAATAACGGTATGAAAAAACTGAATTCTGTAGCTGTTTATTGCGCAAGTTCGAATAAAATACGTCCCTCGTATGTAGAGGCAGCAGAGCGTTTAGGAGCCGAGTTTGCGAAACATGGAATTCGCTTGATATATGGTGATGGTGGCATCGGATTGATGGCTGCCACTGCACGTGGTGCTTTGGCCGAAGGCGGAGAGGTACTGGGAATCATTCCGCAATTTATGGTGGATCAAGGATGGAACAATCCCAATAGCACAGAGACTATCGTCACCCAAACCATGCACCAACGCAAAGCCAAAATATGTGAGTTGGCAGATGCTATGGTCGCACTTCCTGGTGGTATCGGCACCTTTGAGGAACTTTTGGAATGCCTGACATGGAAGCAATTAGGACTGCATAATTCGCCAGTTGTGATATTGAATACCGAAGGCTACTACGATCGCCTGCTTGCTTGCATTGATTATATGATTGAAGAGCAGATGATGCGTCCAATTCACCGCGAAATGTTTACGGTAGTTTCCCAACCAGAAGAAGTATTAGATGCCATTTTATCAAGTCCAGAATGGGATCCTAGTACACGTCGCTTAGCGGCAATATAAGTAACTGTTGTTGAATAATTTAGTGCACATATCATCACCTATTTCAGAATCTTGGGTTTACTGGATTCTATTGCTCTTTTTTGTTTTGGTTGCGGTCAATCGTTCCGTTAGAGATAGTGTGGTGGTTGCGCTACGCAACTCGTTCAGTCATTCAGAGCGTGTATATGGAGGGCAATCGCAGAACATACTGGCGATTAGCACTGCATGGATCTTCCGTGTGGGAGTGTTGGCAATGGCAATTTATGTACTGTCATACACTTCCGAACAATTTACTTTTATGGCATATACTAAGACCTTGGGGGTTGTTGCGCTCATTGAGGTTATACGTCATATCTTGCTGCTTGGAGTAGGATGGGTATTTCTCTCTAACAATCAATTGGCCAATGGCATAGGGCAGTTAGAGATTGTCCGCAATGTGGCATGTGTTTTGTTGTTGCCAGTATTGCTACTATTAATCCGATTGAATTATCCTATGCTTCACTTTATTTTGCTTGGGATAATTGGCTTGGCATTTACGGTATTAGTAATAGCAAAATCCACGTTGTTATTCTATAAAAACATATTATCGATTTTTTATATTTTCCTATATTTTATATATCTAGAAATCATTCCTGTGGCAGGAATGGTGCTTTGGACTAAACATATATTACAATGAAGCAAGTAAAAAAGATTTTAATTTCGCAGCCTCGTCCACAAGTGGAGCGTAATCCATACTCGGGTATGGAAAATGATTATGGGGTACAGTGTGACTTTCATCAGCTGATCAAGGTTGAGGGGATAGGAGTGCGCGAATTTCGTGACCAACACATTTATTTGGAAGACTATACAGCGGTTATTGTAAACTCGCGTCTGGGTATTGACCATTATTTTAGGATGGCAGAAGAAATGCGTTTTTCTGTACCTGAATCAATGCACTACTATTGTATCTCAGAGGCTGTAGGTAATTATTTACAAAAGTACATCCAATACCGCAAGCGCAAAGTTTTTGCAGCTGAAAACAACCGTTTTGAGGATTTGCTGCCTGCTATGCATCGTCGCCCTCAGGAGAAATACCTCATGGTGATGTCAGATGTGCATAACGAGGAAACATTAAATATGTTTGCAGAGAACAACATCGTTGTCAAACCTGCCATCATGTATCGCACAGTATCTACTGAATGGCCCAAGGATAAGTCGTTTGACTACGATATGATTGTGCTGTTCACGCCATCTGGTGTGGCTGCATTGCGTAAGAATTTCCCTGATTGGGAGCAAGGTGATACCGTGATTGCCGCTTTTGGCGCCAATACAGTTGCAGCGTTGGAAGAAGCAGGTCTTCGAGTGGACATCAAGGCACCATCGCCCAAATATCCTAGTATCACCACTGCAATTAAGGACTATTTGGAACAACAACACGGCTAATAATCCAAGGTATGAATGTGACCTTTCCAAAATCGGAAAAATTGTGTAGTGATATTGCTATCGATACGCTTTACAAAACAGGTAAAAAGTTCGTAGCATGGCCTATGCGTGTCACATATCTACCCATTACGGATGCGCCTACTCAAGTGTTGATTTGGGCACCAAAATCCTTGTTCAAGCACGCAGTTGATCGCAATCACATGCGCCGACTAATGCGTGAGGCGTATCGACTCAATAAGCATATTTTGTGTGCAGAGAATAAGTATTACCACTTGGCATTCAACTATATAGACAAGCAAACACAAGACTTTCACGTGATAGAAAAAGCCATGAAGAAAGCCTTGCAGCGCTTAGCTACATTGGAGGAATAATGAAAAAAATAGTACGCCACATATGCTTGTTGCCTGTCTATTTTTATAGACATTGTATCTCTCCGCTTACACCGCCAAGTTGCCGATTCACCCCCACTTGCAGCCAATACATGGTGGAGGCAGTTATGAAATATGGTATATTCAAAGGGGGCTGGTTGGGCATAAAACGTATCTTACGTTGCCACCCATGGGGCGGCAGTGGCTATGACCCCGTACCATGATTAGTTTAATGTTTAGAGTTTAGAGAGTTATGCGTATAGATATATTGACAGCTTGTCCAGAATTGCTGGAATCTCCATTGAATCACTCCATCGTGCAACGCGCCAAGGATAAGGGACTGGTGGAGATATACGTGCATAATCTTCGTGATTTCACCTTGGACAAACACCGCAAAATCGATGACTATGCATTTGGGTTTGGAGCAGGAATGGTGTTGCAAGTGGAGCCTATTGATAGGGCGATTAGTTATCTCACTAGCCAGCGTCAGTACGATGAAATCATCTTTACCGCTCCTGATGGTGAACGATTTACGCAAAAAGAGGCCAATACCCTCTCACTCAAAGAGAATATCATCATCCTTTGTGGACATTACAAAGGTGTTGACCAACGTGTGCGTGACCACCTCATTACCAAAGAATACACAATTGGCGATTTTGTCTTGACGGGTGGTGAGATGCCAGCCGCCATCATGACGGATGCCATCGTGCGCCTCTTGCCAGGCGCGATGGGCGACGAAACAAGTGCGCTGAGCGATAGTTTTCAGGACGGGCTACTCGAACCAGGAGTCTATACACGCCCTGCCGAATACAAGGGTTGGAAGGTGCCAGAGATACTACTTTCGGGGCATCAAGCCAAGATAGAAGAGTGGTTGTACGAGGAGAGTCTGCGCCATACACGCGAACGACGCCCAGACCTATTGGAAGAATAACTCAATAAAAATGAAATACTATGAAACGTTTATCTTTTTTACTACTTTTTAGTGTAATAGCGCTCCTATCTTTTGCGCAAGCTAAGTATGTTTTTTATTTCATAGGTGACGGTATGGGGCCTAATCAAGTATTGGCTGCCGAAATGTACCAAGCCGCCTTACAGGGGCAAATAGGTCGTGTGCCACTATGCATGACACAGTTCCCATACTCGGGTCAAGCAGCGACCTTCTCCGCATCAGATGGAATTACTGATTCCGCTGCTGCAGGCACTTGTCTTGCATCGGGCAAAAAAACGAATAATGGTATGATTGGTCAGACACCCGATGGCGAACCTGTATATAGTGTGGCTTCTCAACTCAAAGACCAAGGCTGGGGAGTTGGAATCATGTCCACCGTACCTGTGGATCACGCTACCCCAGCTTCGCATTATGCGCATGCCGAGAAGCGCAGCAATTACTATCTAATTGGTACCCATCTTGCAGAATCCAATTTTGATTTCTTTGGTGGTGGAGGTTTTCAACGCCCAATCAATAAAGATGATTCCCTATCGCCTAATCTCTACGACCTTTGTGAGAAGCATGGTTATACATTGGTTGGAAGCTACGAGGAGGCGCAAAAGCAACTCAAAAAACGCAAACTCCTGCTTGTTCCTCAGCACAATTTGGACAACCGTTCTAAGGGAGCTGGTGCCTTGCCATATGCTATAGACCAACAAGAGAATGATCTTTCACTTACAAAGATTGTGGACATTGCTATCCAACACCTTTCCAAACACGACCGCTTCTTTATGATGGCTGAAGGTGGCAAAATTGATTATGCGGGTCATGGCAATGATGGGGCTACTAATATTCATGAAGTCATTGACTTTGATAAAGCAATTCAAGTGGCATATCGCTTTTATGAGCAACATCCAGATGAAACATTGATTATTGTTACGGCTGATCACGAAACGGGTGGTCTATCCTTGGGAAATGGACACTCTTATCACTTGGAGCGTTTGAGCAACCAGCAATGCTCATCGGATGTCTTATCAGATCGCCTTACTGCCTTGCATAAGCAACATGGCGACCATCTTACATGGGAGCAGGTTAAGACGTTATTATCCGAAACAACGGGCTTATATACCGCTGTACAATTGAAACCAGAAGAAGATGCAGAATTGCAAACAACTTTTCAAAATATGATGCGCCAACAAGAGTCTGTCAAAACACTTTACAAAGATATCAATGCGTTGGCTGCTAAGGCATTAGCGCTGCTCAGCCACAAGGCTGGATTGGCATGGACCACGCACGGCCACACAGCTGCTGCGGTACCTATCTTTGCTATTGGCGTAGGAGCAGAGCGTTTCACAGGCTGGCATGACAACAGCGAAATCGCTCCATTGATTTATCAAATAGCATTATAAGTAATTACATGAATTCAATGTAAGTACCATCTACATTTAGGTGGTACTTATTGTATTTGAAGAGTTCAATCAACTTATGATTTATACTACATTAACTATTAGAATGATCAATAAATTGAACATTTTCCAGATGATAAAATAATGCCTGTTTGATAGAGTTGATTTTTTTCGTTTTTCTAAAAATCGAAGGATAAAATTGATGTTTTGAGCATGCTTTTTTAGGGTGTTGAAAAAAAATGTAACTTGCTGAAAAATACTAAATTTATGAGAAGTACAAAGAGCTTAAATTTAGGGTAAAAAAAGTAAGTTTTGCAAAGTCGAAGTGACAAAATAAAGAAAGTGACAATTTTTGGGTAAAAAATGCAAGAAAAATGCACTTTTTCTGTTGATTATTTGGTGGTTTCGAGAAAAAGTAGTACCTTTGCATGCTTTTTCGCGGCGCGTGGATATGCGTGTGTATATGGGACGCGAGATTGTTATGGAGAAAAGCGAAACAAAACGTTTAAATTAACATAAATTATTAACCAAAATTAAAAGTTAAAATGCCTACAATTCAACAATTAGTTAGAAAAGGAAGAGCAGAACTTATCGACAAGAGCAAGTCTCCAGCATTGGACAGCTGCCCACAACGTCGTGGCGTTTGTGTACGCGTTTACACAACAACTCCTAAGAAGCCAAACTCTGCTATGCGTAAAGTAGCACGTGTTCGCTTGACAAACCAAAAGGAGGTGAACGCTTACATCCCAGGTGAGGGTCACAACTTGCAAGAGCACAGCATCGTAATGGTGCGTGGTGGCCGTGTAAAAGACCTTCCAGGTGTACGTTATCACATCGTTCGTGGTACATTGGATACAGCTGGTGTGGCTAACCGCTTGCAACGTCGAAGCAAATATGGCGCTAAGCGTCCTAAGGCTAAAAAGTAATTTCTGACGAACTAAAACTAACTAAACGTTCCATACGTTGGGACAGATTATTAATGGGTTGATCGGTTGAGTAAGCAGATGGAGTAAGGGTGAAAAACTGAAATCTGAAAACTGAAAAGTAAAAACTTGAAACTGAAGGGTGAAAACTGAAGCCTGAAAACTGAAGAAGTCTGCTGAAGTTAAGACAATCAACAAAAAAACAAAACAAAACAATGAGAAAAGCAAAACCAAAAAAACGAGTTATCCTTCCAGATCCAGTGTTCGGTGAGGTAATGGTGGCTAAATTTGTAAACCACCTCATGCTCGATGGTAAGAAGAATACTGCATATGGCGTATTCTACACCGCTTTGGAGACTGTTGGTAACAAGATGAAGGGTGAGCAAACTCCACTCGAGATCTGGAAACAAGCTCTGAGCAACATCACTCCTTTGGTAGAGGTAAAATCAAAACGTATCGGTGGTGCAACATTCCAAGTGCCAACAGAGATTCGTGCTGACCGCAAGGAGTCTATTTCAATGAAGAATATGATCCTCTTCGCTCGCAAGCGTGGTGGCCACTCTATGGCTGAGAAGCTCGCAGCTGAGATTATGGATGCATTTAACAACCAAGGTGGTGCCTTCAAGCGTAAAGAGGATATGCACCGCATGGCAGAGGCAAACCGTGCATTTGCACACTTCCGTTTTTAATCGCTAATTAGACGAAACAATGGCTAAACACGATTTGAAATTAAACAGAAATATCGGTATCATGGCTCACATTGATGCTGGTAAGACTACTACCTCTGAGCGTATTTTGTTCTATACTGGTTTGACTCACAAGATTGGTGAGGTGCACGATGGTGCAGCTACCATGGACTGGATGGAGCAAGAGCAAGAGCGTGGTATCACTATTACTTCTGCTGCTACAACTACTTTCTGGAACTACAAGGGTGATAAATACAAAATCAACTTGATTGACACTCCGGGACACGTTGACTTCACCGTTGAGGTAGAGCGTTCGCTCCGTATCTTGGACGGTGCTGTGGCTGCGTTCTGTGCGGTAGGTGGTGTGCAACCACAATCTGAGACCGTATGGCGTCAAGCTGACAAGTATAATGTACCTCGTTTGTGCTACGTAAACAAGATGGACCGTTCTGGTGCTAACTTCTTCGACGTAGTTACTCAAATCAAGGAAGTGCTTGGTGCTAACCCATGTCCAATTCAAATTCCTATCGGTGCAGAGGAGACCTTCAAGGGTGTTGTTGACCTCGTAACTATGAAGGCATGCATCTGGAATGATGAGACTATGGGTTCTGCGTACTCTGTAGAGGAGATTCCTGCTGACCTCGTAGCTGAGGCAGAGGAGTGGCGCGACAAAATGCTCGAGACTATCTCTGAGTTTGACGATGCATTGATGGAGAAGTATTTTGATGATCCATCTACCATCACCGAGGACGAGATTCGTGCTGCAATCCGCAAAGGTTGCTTGAGTATGCAAATGTTCCCAATGGTTTGTGGTTCTTCATTCAAAAACAAAGGTGTACAAACCATGTTGGATGCAGTATGTGCATACTTGCCAAGTCCAATGGACACCCCTATTATAGATGGTACGGACCCACGCACGGGTGACGCGATCACGCGCGAGCCAAAAGAGGATGATGATCTCTGCGCTTTGGCGTTCAAGATTGCTACCGACCCATACGTAGGTCGTTTGTGCTTCTTCCGTGTGTATAGCGGTAAGTTGGATGCAGGTTCTTATGTGTTCAACCCACGTTCTGGAAAGCGCGAGCGTATCTCTCGTATCTTCCAAATGCACTCTAACCACCAAAATCCAGTAGAGACAATCGCAGCTGGTGATATCGGTGCAGGTGTAGGTTTCAAGGACATTCGTACAGGTGATACTTTGTGCGCTGAGGACAAGCCAATCGTACTCGAGTCTATCGAGTTCCCAGCACCAGTGATCGGTATCTCTGTAGAGCCTAAGAGTCAAGCTGACCTTGACAAGCTCGGCGTAGGTTTGGCTAAGTTGGCTGAGGAGGATCCTACCTTTACTGTTAAGACTGACGAGCAAACAGGTCAAACAGTGATCTCTGGTATGGGTGAGCTTCACCTTGAGATTATTATCGACCGTCTGAAACGTGAGTTTAAGGTAGAGTGTAACCAAGGTCGTCCTCAAGTGGCTTACCGTGAGGCTATCTCTTCTTCTGTAGAGCTCCGCGAGACTTACAAGAAGCAATCTGGTGGTCGTGGTAAATATGCGGATATTATTGTTCGCGTTGAGCCAGCAGACGAGGGCTTCGAAGGTGGCTTGCAATTCGTTGACGTTGTTAAGGGTGGTAACGTGCCTAAAGAGTATATCCCAGCAGTAGAGAAAGGTTTCACAACCGCTATGAAGACTGGTATCTTGGCTGGTTATCCACTCGATACATTGAAGGTTACTTTGGTGGACGGTAGCTTCCACCCAGTTGACTCTGACCAACTCTCATTCGATATCTGCGCACAAATGGCGTTCAAGAGCGCTTGCGCTAAGGCTCGTCCAGTATTGATGGAGCCAATTATGAAGGTGGAGGTGGTTACTCCAGAGGAGAGCATGGGTGATGTTATCGGTGACTTGAACAAACGTCGTGGTCAAGTAGAGGGTATGGATACCGCTCGTACTGGTGCACGCGTGATCAAGGCTAAGGTACCATTGAGCGAGATGTTCGGTTATGTAACCGCATTGCGTACCATCACTTCAGGTCGTGCTACCAGCAGCATGGAGTTCTCTCACTATGACGCAGTATCTTCAACCATCGCTAAGGCTGTTTTGACAGAGTGCGGCGGTCGTGTAGATCTCGTATAATCAAGCTAGTAAGGTCAAGGACCAATCTTCCAATGTGTTGGTCCTTGGCTTGACCAATAAAAACCGAGTTCGAAAGTTCGAAAAGGTTGAGCAAAGGGCCGCTCAATACTTCAAACCTCTTCACTCACGCGTGCAAGTGCGCACGCACCCGCGTACCTTAATTAATATTAGACTAATTAGACCAATTGGGCTAATTGGTATTGTTGGGGGCGCAAACATAAGTAAAATCCGAAGCGCGAGTCATCTGAGCAAATGACTCTTTGGATGTGCGAGCGCCAGGAGTAAAGTAAAACAACATTAAAAAACAACAAAACAATGAGTCAAAAGATTCGTATTAAACTGAAATCATTCGATCACAACTTGGTTGACAAGTCAGCTGAGAAAATTGTGAAGACAGTAAAAGCAACAGGTGCAGTAGTAAGTGGTCCAATTCCATTGCCAACTCACAAGCGCATCTTCACAGTAAACCGCTCTACCTTCGTTAACAAGAAGAGCCGTGAGCAATTTGAATTGTCAAGCTACAAGCGTCTCATCGACATCTATGAGTCTAACCAAAAGACCGTAGAGGCATTGATGAAACTCGAACTCGCAAGTGGTGTAGAAGTAGAAATCAAAGTTTGATAAACAAAACGACCACTTCCCGCGGATAGACAAGGTCGCAAGACACGGAATCCCGAGGGCGAGAGTGGAGAACAATAATTATTAACAATTTTAATCACAGCTAAAATGCCAGGATTATTAGGTAAAAAAATCGGAATGACATCCGTTTTCGGTGCTGATGGCAAAAATATCCCATGCACCGTGATTGAGGCTGGTCCTTGCGTTGTTACCCAACTCAAGACAGTTGAGAAGGATGGCTATGCTGCTGTACAAGTTGGTTTCATGCCTAAGAGCGAGAAACACACCAACAAGGCAGAGGCAGGTCACTTCGCTGCTGCGGGCGTACAACCAATGCGTCACCTCGCTGAGTTCGATGGATTCGAACAAGAAGTCAAACTGGGAGATACCTTGACTGTTGACATGTTTGAGGAGAACTCTTACGTGGATGTAGTTGGTACTTCCAAAGGTAAAGGTTTCCAAGGTGTAGTTAAGCGTCACGGCTTTGGTGGTGTAGGTCAATCTACCCACGGTCAAGATGACCGCCTCCGTGCTCCAGGTTCTATCGGTGCATGTGCTTACCCAGCACGCGTATTCCCAGGAACTCGCATGGCAGGCCACATGGGTACTGATCGCGTAACTGTACAAAACCTTGTAGTGTTAAAAGTTATTCCTGAGTACAACTTGATCATGGTCAAGGGTAGTATCCCAGGTGCTAAAAATTCAATCGTTGTTATTAACAAATAAGAGGTATGGAACTTAGTATTTTGAATATGGCCGGTAAAGAGACTGGCAAGAAGGTAGTTCTCAATGACGCTATCTTCGGTATCGAGCCTAACGACCACGCCATTTATTTGGATGTAAAGCAATATTTGGCTAACAATCGTCAAGGTACAGCGAAATCAAAAGAGCGTAGCGAGAATGCTCACTCTACACGTAAGCTCGGTCGCCAAAAAGGTGGTGGCGGTGCTCGTCCAGGTGATTTGAAATCTCCAGTTCGCGTTGGTGGTGGTACAATCTTTGGCCCAGTTCCACGTGACTATGGTTTCAAACTCAACAAGAAAGTTAAACAATTGGCTCGTCGCAGCGCACTCTCTTTGCGTGCTCAAAACGGTCAAATCGTCGTAGTTGACGCTTTGCAATTTGAGGCTCCAAAGACCAAGGCTATGATCGAGGTAATGAACAACTTGCAAGTTGCTGGTAAGAAGGTATTGTTCGTGTTGCCAGAGAATAACTACAACGTTCTCAAGTCAGCTAGCAATATCGAGCGCACCAACGTGGTGACTGTTAATGAACTGAATACATACGCAATCATGAACTCAAGCGCTGTAGTGCTCGTTGAGAGCGCTTTGGCAGCTATTGAGGCAACTTTAGCATAAGGAGGTTACAACTATGGCAATTATTTTAAAACCAATCGTCACTGAGAAGATGACCGCCGCAGGCGAAAAGTTCAACCGTTATGGTTTTCAGGTAGTTCGTACTGCCAACAAGGTAGAAATCAAGAAGGCAGTAGAAGAATTGTACAATGTACAAGTGCTTGATGTAAACACACTCATCCAAGCTCCAAAGACCAAACAACGCTACACCAAAAGCGGTTTGATCCGTGGCGCTAAGCAAGCTTACAAGAAAGCAATCGTTACATTGAAAGAAGGTGAAACAATTGATTTTTATAGCAATATCTAAAAATGGCTGTACGTAAATTAAAACCCTCTACACCGGGGCAAAGACACAAAATTATTGGCGCATTTGACACAATTACCGCAAGTGCACCAGAGAAATCTCTTGTGTTCGGTAAAACCAAAACTGGTGGCCGCAACCATCAAGGTAAGATGACTATGCGTTACATCGGTGGTGGACACAAGCAGAAATATCGCGTAATTGACTTCAAACGTAACAAAGATGGTGTACCTGCTACAGTAAAAACTATTGAGTACGATCCAAACCGTAGTGCTCGTATCGCACTCTTGTTCTATGCTGATGGCGAAAAACGTTACATTCTTGCACCTAATGGCTTGCAAGTAGGTCAAACAGTAATCTCAGGTCCAGATGTGGCTCCTGAAGTAGGAAATGCTCTCCCAATGGCTAACATGCCTCTTGGTACGCTCATTCACAACATTGAGCTCCGTCCAGGTCAAGGTGCATGCATGGTTCGTTCGGCTGGTGTGTTTGCACAATTGTCTTCTCGCGAAGATAAATATGCAATCATCAAATTGCCTTCAGGCGAATTGCGCAAGGTACTTGCAGCATGTAAGGCTACCGTTGGTGTGGTTGGCAATAGCGACCACGCTTTGGAGAAAAGTGGTAAGGCTGGTCGTAGCCGTTGGTTAGGACGTCGTCCACGCAACCGTGGTGTGGCAATGAACCCAGTAGATCACCCAATGGGTGGTGGTGAAGGCCGCGCATCTGGTGGACACCCACGTTCACGCAAGGGCTTGTTAGCTAAGGGCTACAAGACACGTGCTCCAAAGAACTTGAGCAATCAATACATTATTGAAAGAAGAAAAAAATAACCTATTAAATTAAGAGAAATTATGAGTCGTTCATTGAAAAAAGGACCATTTATCAACGTAAAGTTGGAGAATAAGGTGTTGGCTATGAATGAGTCTGGCAAGAAAGATGTTGTCAAGACTTGGAGCCGTGCATCTATGATTTCTCCTGATTTTGTAGGTCACACTATCGCAGTTCATAATGGAAACAAGTTTATCCCTGTGTATGTCACTGAGAACATGGTAGGTCACAAGCTCGGCGAGTTTGCTCCAACCCGTTCATTCCGTGGTCACTCGGGTAATCGTTAATCCATGAGTCATTCACAACAAATTAAATTTTAGAATTCAAAATGGGTGCTAGAAAACATAATACAGCTGAGGCAATGAAAGAGGCTCGCAAGG
>Ga0233361_1000036_pt1 | contig 24242 bp, 24 predicted proteins | sample ElkDunMinimDraft_21_FD_180678 | JGI IMG/M metagenome (GOLD analysis project Ga0233361, IMG submission 180678) | Fecal eukaryotic communites from dung pellets of Tule Elk in California, USA - Elk Dung C0 | ecosystem: Host-associated > Mammals > Digestive system > Large intestine > Fecal | place...
GTAACTGATTTTCAATCACAGTATTTTTCAGATTACATAATACACCCCACAATCTCCGCAAACAAATACTCAACTCATGCGAATATTTATACTGTGTATATTATAATGTTTCGCGCGCGCGAGAATTGTGGTAAGGAATAAGAACTCCCCCAATGCAACACATTAGAGGAGTAAATATTAATCTAATTACTTTATCAATGTATAAATAGCAACTCGCGGTATTTAGGAAGTGGCCACAACTGATCATCGATAACCATCTCAAGGTCATCAACGCGACCGCGAATATTCTCCATCAGCGGTACCACTTTATCATGGAAAGTGATAGCACGCTCACGTTGATTATCTATATGGTTCGCATACGCGCGTTCTCGATTCATTTCCTCTACCATAGCCACAATAGCCCCAGTGTGATTCTCGATGCGGCGAATAAGTTGCAAGTCTTGCTCGTTGAATGCAGTGGCTTCATTCTCGCAGAACACTTGCTTCATCCCCAGGACCTTTTGTAGCAAAACATTCTGGTAGCGTTTGGCAGCAGGAAGAATATGGTTGACAACTAGGTCACCAAGAACGCGCGATTCGATTTGCAGTTTCATAGAATAGTTCTCCCATTTTACCTCGCTACGAGCAAGCAATTCGGCACGATTGAGCACCCCTGTAGATCCGAACATCCGCACACTATCCTCTTTGAGGTATTGATCAATCATTACGGGCACGCTGGTTTCAGTGTCCAATCCGCGGCACACAGCCTCTTGTTGCCACTCCTCGCTATAACCGTTACCATCAAAGCGAATATCGCGGCACTCCTTGAGGTAGCGTTTGATAACAGTAAACAATGCACGCTCCTTGGCTTCGCCCTTAGCAATAAGCGCATCTACCTCCTCGCGGAAAAGATTGAGCTGCTCTGCAACAGTAGCATTGAGCGCCAAGACTGCTGCACCACAGTTAGCCGATGAACCCACAGCACGAAACTCAAAACGATTACCTGTAAAGGCAAATGGCGATGTACGATTGCGGTCCGTATTATCTAGTAGGATCTCAGGGATATTGCCCACGCCAAGTTTCATCTCTTTCTTAGCATTGATGATAATACCTTTGTCCACATCAGCATGCTCAATTTGGTCAAGTGCCTCGTTGATTTGCTTTCCAAGGAAAACACTGATGATAGCAGGAGGCGCCTCGTGCCCGCCCAAGCGATGCGCATTAGTAGCAGAAGCAATAGATGCCTTCAGCAAGCCATTATGGCGATGCACTGCCTTCAACACATTCACCAGGAAAGTGACAAACTGCAAATTGTGGTATGGGTTCTTACCTGGAGCCAGAAGATTCACACCCGTATTAGTGCCAAGCGACCAGTTGCAGTGTTTACCACTACCATTCACGCCACCAAAAGGTTTCTCATGAAAGAGCACTCGGAACTGATGATGGTTAGCCACTTGCTCCATAAGCGACATCAGGAGCTGGTTGTGGTCACTACCAAGATTAGCTTCTTCATAGATAGGCGCCAACTCAAATTGATTTGGAGCAACCTCGTTGTGGCGAGTCTTGATAGGAATACCCAATTTGAGAGCCTCTTGTTCAAGCTCAGTCTTGAATGCCAATACGCGCTCAGGGATAGTTCCAAGATAATGGTCATCCAACTGCTGACTCTTACTAGCATAGTGCCCCATAAGCGTACGACCTGTCATCATGAGATCCGGACGAGCATTGTAGAGCGCTTCATCTACAAGAAAATACTCTTGTTCGGTACCTAAATATGTATATACACGCTTAACATTCTTGTCAAAGTAATTAGCTACGGCTGTTGCCGCCTTGCCCACCGCCGTGATAGAGCGCAATAGAGGAGTCTTATAATCCAGTGCCTCACCCGTATATGCGACAAAGATGGTAGGGATACAAAGGCGATCACCTATCACGAACGCAGGGGACGAAGGATCCCATGCCGAATATCCACGCGCCTCGAACGTATTGCGAATACCACCATTAGGAAAAGAGGAGGCATCTGGCTCTTGCTGATAGAGAACAGAACCAGAGAATTTCTCCATCGGCATACCTTTCTCATCAAAATCAAAAAAAGCATCGTGTTTCTCTGCTGTACCACCAGTCAAGGGCTGAAACCAGTGGGTATAGTGGGTAGCGCCCAATTCCATTGCCCATTTCTTCATACCAATAGCCACACTATTGGCTATGTCACGACTAAGCGTCTTCTCGTTGTCCATTAGGTCGAATAGTTCCTCTACGATATTGCTAGCAATATACTCCTTCATCTTCTCGCGTGTAAACACATTCTGCGAGAAGATGACACTTGCACGATGAGTAGTGGCTACATGTTGTGGCTGATGCGCCCAAGCAGTTTTCAAAGCCTCAAATCTAACATTCATTTTATGCTATTTTTTGAATTTAATCGGGTTATTTTATAAAATTGACCACAAAAGTAATACTTTTATTGCAAAAAACCAAATATTTTTAAATTTTCCGCATATTTTTACCAAAATCAAGTCATTTTGAAAATACATATTAAAAAGGGGAGAGAAGCGCATTGATATTTCTCTGTACAAATATGTAGTGAAATGAATCCTCGATTCCCTATTTTGACACATCGAAAATACAAAATTAGCAAATTCAAAAAAAAAGCCATTAAACACTTGCGTATATCAGAAAAAAACTGTATCTTTGCATGCAAATTTAAAATTTGCACCAAAGATGGCGATTCAACGCAACATAGTACAAATTCCGGCTCTCGTGGATCTTCATGTCCACTTCCGTGAGCCGGGTTTTTCGTATAAAGAGACTATCCAAACAGGTAGCATGGCGGCAGCTGCATCTGGCTATAGCGCGGTCTTTACCATGCCAAATCTCAATCCCGTTCCAGACACAGTTGAGCACCTCCAAGAGCAGCTCGATATTATCCGTCGCGATACTTACACTGGTGTCTATCCTTTTGCGTCCATCACGATGGGGCAGAAAGGAGCAGGAGAGTTGGTTGACTTTGAGGCTTTGGCTCCATATGTCAAAGGTTTTTCGGATGACGGCCGCGGCGTGCAAAGCGAGGAACTCATGCGCGAGGCTATGAAACGCATTCATGCCGTAGATCGCCTCATGGTGGCTCATTGCGAAGTAGAAGCATTGCTCAATGGCGGCTATATCCACGCAGGTGAGTATGCCAAAAAGAATGGTCACCGTGGCATCGTGTCTGAGAGCGAGTGGAAAGAGATAGAACGCGACATCCGTCTGGTAGAAGAGACAGGATGTCGTTTTCATATATGCCATATCTCTACCAAAGAGTCTGTGGCGCTTATTCGCGAAGCAAAAGCCAAAGGTCTGCCTGTCACTTGCGAGACAGCGCCTCACTATCTCCTCCTCACAGACAACGACTTACAAGAAGATGGCAAGTGGAAGATGAACCCACCTCTCCGCGCCGAGGAAGACCGCCTCGCGCTCATCGAGGGCATCAAAGATGGTACTATCGACTGTATCGCCACCGACCACGCACCCCATAGTGCTGAAGAAAAGAGCCGTGGATTGGAGAAAAGCGCATTTGGTATTGTGGGTCTCGAGACAGCTTTCCCACTCATGTACACCCACTTCGTCAAGACGGGTATCATTACTTTTGAGCGTCTTATCGAACTCATGTCCACCAATCCTGCTCGTATCATCGGTTTAGACAATGCGGAATCGTTCGCCTACTTCGATCTAGATGCGTGCTACAAGATCGACCCTGCTAATTTCCTGTCTATGGGACAAGCCATGCCTTTCGAAGGATGGGAAGTGTATGGCAAGTGCGTGAAGACGGTGGTGAACGGAATAACAGTGTATAGTGTGCAAGGTTAAAAGGCGAAAGGTTAAAGGTTAAAGGCAAGAATTATGAAGCAAAGATTATTTGAAATACAATCCAACGAACAAATAGCTAAGAGTGTCTATCGCATGCAACTTTGTGGCGATACCGCAGGCATTCTCCCTGGCCAGTTTGTGAATATACGCGTACAAGGTCAATTCCTTCGCCGCCCAATATCGGTATGCAATATCACTGATGGCATACTCACTATTATATATAAGGTAGTGGGTGTAGGTACCGAAGCGATGAGCCATTTGCCCATCGGCACTAAACTCGATATACTCACCGTCTTGGGCAACGGCTATGACCTCACCAAAGCGGGCGATGCACCTCTGCTTGTAGGCGGTGGCGTAGGTGTGCCACCGATGTATATGCTCGCTCGCCAACTCCGCGAAATGGGCAAAGCGGTACGCGTAATCCTTGGCTTCAATACCAAAGACGAAGTCTTCTACGAAGAGGAGTTTCGTGCGCTCGGTTGCGATGTTACTGTCACCACCGTGGACGGCAGTCATGGCGTGAAGGGCTTTGTAACCAACGCCTTAGACGGACAACAATCCTACTATTACACCTGTGGACCATTGCCCATGATCAAAGCACTCCTACAAGCCGCTGGCACCAATGGCGAAGTGAGCATGGAAGAGCGTATGGGTTGCGGCTTTGGCGCATGCATAGGCTGCACCATCCAAACTACCCAAGGACCCAAACGCGTATGCAAAGAAGGCCCCGTCTTCCCCGCAGAAATACTGATATTATAGGATTCCCGACTCTGGACTCCTGAATAAAAAAATGAATATGAACAACAGACTCCAAATATCCCTCTCAGGCATCACCCTCGCCAACCCCATCATCCCAGCATCGGGTACCTATGGTTTTGGCGACGAGTTTGCTGAGTTATACGATATCAACTGCCTTGGTGGTATCTCCTTCAAAGGCACCACCCGCGAAGCACGCTACGGCAACCCATTGCCCCGTATTGCCGAGTGTGGCAACTATGGCATGATTAATGCGGTGGGGTTGCAAAACCCAGGCGTAGAACATGTGATTGCTCACGAACTCCCTCGTCTCAAAAGCCACTACAATGGCTGCATCGTGGCGAACGTCAGCGGTTTCTCCGTACAAGACTATGTAGAGACTTGCGCCCTACTCGACAAAGAGCCTATTGACATCCTCGAGGTAAATATTTCCTGCCCTAACGTCCACAACGGTGGTATGGCATTTGGCACCAGCCCAGAGGCAGCAGCCGAAGTGACAGCAGCCGTTAAGGCAGTAACTACCAAACCTGTCTATATGAAGCTATCGCCCAACGTCACTGACATCGTGGCTATTGCCAAAGCATGCGAAGCAGCAGGAGCAGACGGACTTTGCCTCATCAACACCGTACTCGGCATGCGCATTGATATTCGCCGTCGCCGTCCCGTGATTGCCAACCGCTATGGTGGCTATTCGGGCGCAGGTATCTTCCCGCTCGCCCTACGTATGGTGAACCAAGTAGCACGCGCAACCAACTTACCTATTATCGGTTGCGGTGGCGTGAGCAGCGCAGAAGATGTGATAGAGATGATGATGGCAGGCGCAACAGCCGTAGAGATTGGTGCAGCCAACCTCACCAACCCCATGGTAGCAAAAGAAATCATTGACCGCCTACCAACCCTTATGGATGAACTGAAAATAGATAAATTAACCGATATAATTGGAATAGTGAACCATGAATAAAGATGTGATTATTGCATGCGATTTCGCTTCGGCAGAAGAGACCTATCGCTTCCTTGACAAGATGGGCGATGTAAAACCCTACGTAAAGATTGGTATGGAACTCTACTACGCAGAAGGTCCTGCTATCGTGCGCGAACTCAAACGCCGTGGACACAAGATTTTCCTTGACCTCAAACTCCACGACATACCTAACACGGTCAAGAAAGCCATGTCCGTACTCTCTCGTTTGGATGTGGACATGTGCAACCTCCACGCCGCAGGTACTATTGAAATGATGAAAGCAGCCCTGGAGGGCTTGACACGCGAAGACGGTACCCGTCCTATCCTCTTGGCAGTTACCCAACTCACCTCTACCAGCGAGGAACGTATGCACAACGACCTCCTCATCCCAGGCAACATCGGCGATGTAGTGGTACACTATGCCAAGAACGCCCAAGCCGCTGGTTTGGATGGCGTGGTTTGCTCGCCACTGGAGGCAGGCATGGTAAAAGAGGCATGCGGTACTGATTTCTATACGGTTACTCCGGGTATCCGCTTTGCCGATGGCGTAGTAGGCGACCAAGTACGTATCACTACTCCTGCCAAAGCACGCGAGATTGGCTCTGACTTCATCGTAGTCGGTCGTCCAATCACCGCAGCCGAAGACCCAGTAGCCGCCTACCAACGCTGCGTAGAGGAATTTTGCGGAGAATAAAAAGCATCTTCAAGATAATTCAAAATATCCAATCGCATCCTCTTTGGGGTGCGATTTGTGCTATAATGCACCACATCTTACACCATTTTGTATACCGATGCGATAGCTGCCTAAGCATTTTCCGTCGCGTGTAAGCGAATCCAAGTACGCCATTTGTCCGACAACGAATGTGCGGCACTCAAACATATCTCCCACCTGCAATGTGCTAGAGTTTTCCACCGCCTCCACGCGCCATTTTGCCTCTCCCAAGAACACCAATCGGCATCGCCTATTGGGCAGCCATGTCAGTTCTACCTCTTGCCCTATAGTTAATTGGTCGGCAATAATCTGTGGCAATTGTGCACCCAATTCTGATTCGCAATCGGTATTTGCCATGGCTTGCGCAAGAAAATCCTCCCAATCACGTGCGCCGATGTACTTACACAGAATATCCAATGTGGCGCGTTGTACACTGGCATAGCCATCCTTGCGCAGTCCCCATAGACGGCGAATAGTATCTTCATTGATTTGACCACGCAGAGCCTCACAGAGTGCATATACGCTCTGCTGACTCTTGATAGGATACCCCAATTGTTGCTCCACTGCCTCGCGCAAAAGAGGAAGCATAGGGTGTAGGGAAGTAACGCTTGTTTTCATAAATTTTGTCAAATAATTTGCAAAGGTACGATATTTTTTGTACTTTTGCAAACTCAAATCCAAAAAACGATGATTTCTTCCGAATTAATAGCCAATCCTTCATGGACTTCAGCCGTGCCCAAATCGCCAGAACAATACGAATTATTGTTCGAGTCACACCACAGCCAAGTCTTTCGTTTTCAGCAAGATGGTAGATGGTTTGTACTAAAAACAATCCATCCTGCCATAGGCGAGCAATCACGTTATCAGGCTCTGTTGCAACGAGAATATGAATTGTTGCAACAATTGGATTCTCCTTTCATTGTTCGCTTATGGTGGTTGACCGAAGTGGAGCCGTTTGGATTATCAATCATTATGGAGTATGTGGACGCGGTTACTCTCACCGAATGGTTAAAAACATGTCCTTCATCCGCAGAACGCCAACGGGTACTTTTAGAACTGATTGAGGCGTTAGACTGTATCCACGCCAAACAGATTACGCATGGCGATCTCAAGCCTGATAATATATTGATCACGCGCAATGGCAACCATGTCAAACTGATTGATTTTGGTCTGTCGGACAATGATGCTTATCTGGCAAAGAATATCGGTTGTACGCCTACTTTTGCTGCACCCGAACAGCTCACTGAAAATGGACAGAGTGATTGCAGAACGGACATCTATGCTTTGGGCAAGATTATACAGTTGCTTTTTCCACATCGTTTCCGCTGCGTAGTGCGCCGATGTACCCAGGTGAACGCAGCACATCGCTACGCAAATATCTTGCAACTTCGCCGTGCCATTCGTCGTGCAAAATCATATCCTATCGTTTTGATTATCTGCACTTTGCTAATGGCAATTTCGTTGATTTGTGTACCTACTGTGCAACAACGATTGGACATGGCTACTCAGGCACAACAGCAGGCGTATGAGGAAGCAATTCTTGCGCCTATTCATGAGAGTTATGATAGTGTATTCTGTGCGTATCGCGATAGCCTTATGAATATTCCATATCACTATCAAGAATTTACAACTACTTATTTGGGAGCATTTGCCAATGATATTAATACCTTATTTCGCCAATACTTGCTTCACTATACCGAAAATCGACAATTGATAGAAGAGGATTATCTATCTTATTATCCCCATCTCGCCTATCAACTCTCTCATATACATCCTGAATATCCTTCTATCTTTTCTTCTCCAGCCGACACCGCCGCACAAGAGGCATTGGATCTGCTGCTCCAGCGCCATCGTTAAAGTACTTTTCTAACAAGCCTAAAAAAGCCCTTTTGTATATCTGCAAAATGCACTACCTTTGCACCCGAAACGCCTGAGTAGCGCGATATGCGCGTGAGTATGTGTGCTCGTTGCAATAAAAAAGTGCATTTTTTTGCATTTTCCTTGCATATATGCAAAAAATGTTGTACTTTTGCAACCGATTATCAGCGGATAATTGCGAATGCTTGACTAAAATTAGCATTTGGACATACAGATCATATTACTGACACTAACACATTTTGTGGCGAACCTTGCAACTTTTTCACAACAGAATGATGAATGTGCCAGAGTCAGCGCGTATATCGTGCTACTTTTGCGTATCATCATTCAGGTTTTGCAAGGACCTGCCACAAAATACGTAAGAGTAGCATTTTTATTATTTCTATAAAATACAAACGCAACAAAGTATATAACAATTACAATTTAATTAGCGATGAAAAGAAAACTTATTTTTCTTGTGTTATGTTTAGGTTTTTGTACTGTCTTAAACGCACAAGCGATGAAAAAACCAACAATTATGATATTGCCTAGTGATAGGTGGTGTACTTATCGTCATTTTATGACCTCTTATCAAGATCAAGGACGTGTTATACAAATTCCTGATTACCAAGCCGCATTCCGTGAGGATTTGGAACTAAAGGATGTTGTGGCAGTGGTGCGTGCTTTACTTATAGAAAGAGGATATGACAATATCAAAGATTTTGAAACAGAATACAAGAATATTATGGCTCGTCAAGGAGAGGATAATAATACATTTAGTAGGAGCAGTAATGATGTTATAGCAGAAACACCCCTTGATATCATTAAACGTAGGACTAAAAGTGATTATGTGTTTTATGTGGACTGGGTACCTCATAGTGAAAATAATAAACAATCTTTGAGATTTACATTAGACGTTTTCGATTCTTTCACAAGCAAGTGTGTCGCAACATCATCGGTGCTACACAAGGCTTCAAGTAAAATATTGCCACGCCAACTAGAGAATGTTATTCGTTCTCATGTTAAAATATTGGACGAGCAATTGGATGACCATCATGAAAAGATTATCAAAGAAGGTCGTGAGATAATATTAACTATACGTTGTTGGAATGCATGGGAAAATGATTTAGAAACAGAATTTAATGGAGAGGAATTGTTAGATTGTATCCAAAAGTGGATATCAAACAATACAGTAGATGGTGCATTTAATCTTTCTGATGCGGATGAAATAATGGCACAATTTGAACAAGTTCGTATTCCTATTTTTGATGAAACTGGGAAAGCATTAGATGCACGTGGGTTTGCTACGATGCTACGAAAATACCTCAATAAAGCTCCTTACAACATAAATTGTAAAGTTATGCAACGTGGATTGGGTGAAGCTATGATTATATTAGGTGAAAAATAAAAAACAATAATATTATGAAAATAAAAATTATACTACTATGCGCAATGATTTTTCTATCTGTATGTGCATTCTCTCAGAATAGTTCAGAAGATATTTTTGGCAAAATAAGTATCTTTGTTTATCAGCCTCAAATAGATGGATTACCAGAAGATGCTCGTGCTTATTTAGAAACTAAGATGGGAGAAATTATTACGAGTTATGATATAAATAATAGTGGACTATCTCAACGATTTGTAATGACTGCAAAAATTCATGTAACACAACAAGATATATTACCAACACATCCTGCTCGTATATCACAAAAAATGGATGTCACTTTTATTATAGGTGATTTTATTAAAAATAAGGCTTATGCTTCAACTACGCTTTCACTAGCAGGAGTAGATGTTACAGCAGAAAAAACATATATTAGAGCATTCCAAACTATAAAGCATGATAATATTGCATTGCAAAATTTAGTGTTGGAAGCTAAAGAAAAAATTGTTCAGTATTACTCTCAAAATTGTGATGCAATTTTATTAGAAAGTGAAAGTTTGGCTCTTCGTAATTCGTATGAGGAAGCTATTGCGCTACTTATTTCTGTACCTAATGTGTGTGACGATTGTTATAATCAATGCCAAATGAAGGCTAACACTATATACGATAAGTACTTAACTTATCAGGGTGTTCAATTTCTTCAGAAAGCGAAAGCGGCTTGGTATGTAAAAGAAGATTATGATGGTGCAGAAGCGGCTTTAAATATTTTATTGGAGATAGATCCTAATGCTTCCTGTTTTGATGAGGCTAATGAGTTTATGAAGATGATTGATAATAAATTACGTACTGATGAAAAAATCGCAGATGCAAGACGCCAAGCGCAACTAAGAGCTCAATGGGAGTTTAAACTATTACAGGCGGAAAGAGAACATGAACGTGCCATTAAACGCATAGAAGGATGGACCCAGTTTGGAACTGCCGTAGGTGGAAAATTTGGACCACTCGTAAAAATCAAACGTAGTATATTTTAATTTAAAGAACGAATGAAACGTGGTTTACTATTAATAATACTTTTAACAGCCCATTTAATTAGTTCTGCTCAATTATTTAATGCAGAAAGGACTTCATTTGCCCTATATCTCTCTCGAATGTATAGGAATGCGCCATACGATGTAAAACTTGTGGAAGATCAAAATCAAGCCTATTTAATATCAGCAGTAGCTGTTGACCCTCATAAGTATGATAATATATTGAATATGGCACGTGTCGCAAATACAAAAGCTTTAGTTCAAGCCAAAAAATATTTTAACGGTTCCACCATTATTCCAGAAGAGATGATTACAACTATTTCGGAAAAAGATGGGGAAATATCAAAAACTCCTATTAGTAAGATACAAGAGTACATCCAAGGAGGTATTAGACAAATGGAAGAAATCGATAATTTTGCAATGTCCGATAGTGTGCATGTATATATATATGCAGCTCCCATTCCTAAGAAAATATAATTATGAAAAAGTTATTAATTATGTTGTTGTTATTCTTTGCCCAACAAAGTAATGCCAATGATACACTAGTTCGATTAGTAGCTATTGGCGATGGGAACACTTTAGAACAAGCAACAAACCAAGCTCTCCGCAATGCCTTATCGCAAGCATTCAGTGTGTTTATTTCTACCAAAACAACTATTCAAAATGACTATTTGATAGAAAATGATTTTGCTGATGTTACAAAAGGTATTGTAACAGAGTATAATGTGCTTTCGTCTATTGTTGATGCTACAGGGGGGCATATAGTTACTATTGATGCATTGGCTTCTATTTCGGGTATTACATCCTATGCTAAAAATAGTGGTAATGCTTGTGTGTTTGATGGGGATAATTTTGCTAAAGCATTTAAGGCTAATGAAATATTATACAATCTTAATCACAAAAACGCACTGAAAGTGTGGGAAAATATTGTTCAAATTTGTCGTGATAATAAATATGATTTTATAGTCCCTCACCTGGAAGTACACACAGATATAGCAAATAGCGATATAGATAAATACATATCTTCTTCCTCTCCATTTAATATATTATTAGACTCGGTTTCTGATATTGTACATGTTAAATATTCTCTTCAGCTATTTGGCGCATCTGATCTTATTGAGTTTAAGGATCTCTTATTGAAGGCAATATATGCCTTAGCTATAGAAAATACCGACAATGCATATGGCAAGTTATATGAAACTGTTATTGGTGAAGAAAAGTTCTATCATTATGCTCCATTTCCTAAAAAAGAAATAGAATCTTCTCTTCAGAAGCATATATCATCCAAAAGACAAATTAGAATTCAAGACAATCTTGGTAATGTATACAAAACATTGCAAATACCCGAATTAGAAATAGGTTTAAAAACGCTTTTTTCCATCAGAACTTTTGGGGAAGCACAAGGAGATTTAGCGATCCCATTTGATAGATTGAATCAAATAACATATTTTGATGCATTAGTTCAATGATAAATTATGAAATTTTAAATACAGAAATGAAAAAAATACTTATAATTTCACTTTTATTATCACTGATAGCCCTACAATGTAAAGCCATAGATAATATCGAATTGACAACAACGGGTGAGGGTAAATCTATACAACAAGCAACAAATGAAGCTCTTCGTAGTGCTATAGAAAAAGCTGTTGATATTCGTTTGTCCTCTTATACTGAATATGATCTGATAGACGATGATATTACTTTAGATGAAATAAAAACTGTTACTTCTGGAGTTATACAAGAGTATCAAATTATATCTTCTAATATGAATGAGAGAGGGAATTATGTTGTTACTGTCCATTCGTTAGTTTCCACTATACAACATATTTCCAATGGTAAAGAAAGAGGTACGATATGCAAATTCAATGGACAATCCTTCAAGGAAAAATTTTTATATGCCTTGAATCAAAAACAATACCAGTTGAAGGAAGAACGTCGTGAACTTATTGATTTAGTAATTAGAGAAGCTAAGAGAAAGGAAAATTATATTACACAAGAAAACGCAACTATTCAATCAACTCAAATGGTATGGGAGGATTTGCTCAGTCAATTCAAACAAGATGATTATGCAGAACTGACATTAGAAATCGGTGAACCTCAAAGGACTAACAATAATGACATTATTGCTATTCCATATTTGATAACCCCCCACACCACACAAGCATTCGGTGAGTATTGTAAATTAATTTATTATCAACTGGACGAACTTCAACTGCCAAATGGACCTCATATAGTTGTTGGTGGTTCTGGGATAAAACTATCGTATAAAGCTCCGTTCCCTGCAGATAGACTGAATAAATTACTTACCGAAACATTCTCTAGAGAGATATATATAGAAGATAATCTAGGGAATAGATATGGTTTTGAACATATAAACTTTAATCCAAATGACTACAAAGGTTTCCCTTGGTTCAGGTATGATACTTACTGTAGATGTTGGGGGTTTGAAGAAAAATATGAAACCTTTGTTATGAAAAAAAAAGTAGACGGAAAAATCAAACGATTTTACTACGATAATTACATTTCATTCGAACCAATTGAGGGGCAATTGCTAATACCATACAAAAATGTAGATAAAATTAACAGTTTCACTGCAGGTTTTTATAATAATCATCAAATCCATCATATTTATTATAATGCTGATAATGCAAGGAAAATAAAAGACACAATAAATACATATATGGGTGAGAAGATTTGTTACCACATAAAGATACCCATTGATTTTCAGTATGATATAGATAAGGTCACTGTGACCCACTCAACAATCGAAATGTTTCTAATGCAAGATGATAATATTCTTTCTGTAAATCCCGTAGAATACACATTCGTCGAATCACAATTATCCCATATCGACAAAGAAACTAAAGGATTTTATAATTTGGAATTAGTTTTCACGATACCCTCTCTGCGTATTCCTGCTGCAAAAAAGATCAGCATGCTGATTGATTTACAATACACTATATTACGAAGTCGCACTAATTTCGACACTTCTGGCGAGGTAATGTCATATTATGGTCATCAACAAGTAGAGTTATTACTTTATTCACCAATTGCATCCCAATTAAATGATAAATAAGAATCTTTCAATAAATGTAAAAATATGAATATGAAAACAGTCATCTGCCTTTTGGTAACTATCTTTACCTCTGCGATATTGTACTCACAAGATGTAATTGTAACAAAAGAGGGGGAAGAGATTGAAGTAAAGATTATTGCAGAGTCAAGCACTTTTGTGGAGTATGTTGAATTAAACGCTCAAGATGGTGCTAGAATATCTCTTCCTACAGATAAAATACTTACGATAATCTATGCGGATGGTCGAGTAAATATGTACCCAGGGGAAAAGAAACAAGAAAATGAATTGCACAATTATCGTGACTATATTTTACGCAAAGGTAATAAGTACTCTTATAAAGGTGTAAATATGACATCGAGTGGTTATGCTCAATTCTTGAAAGAGAATGACCCCGAATTACATAAGACATTTTGCAAAGCTCATAATATTTCTATGGCAGGTTGGGTGGTTTTTGGTCTTGGGGCTTTATGTTGTACCACACCAATTTGGGATAGAGAAGGAGACATTACTGATATAGTTGCAGGAACACTTACAATGGTCGCAGGAGGTGTTACATTGGTGGTCGGTTATAATCGGATGCATAATACTGTAGATGCCTATAATGCTAAACTAAATAATACATCATCTGTTAGTTGGAGTGTTATCGCATCACAAAATGGTATAGGATTAGCGTTAAATTTCTAAATGAGTTTCAAATCTATTAAATAGAAAACATTTTTATATGAAAATGAAGAAGTTAATACTAATGCTACTCTTTTTATGGATTGGAGTAATACCTGTAGTAGCTCAATCGGTAAAAAAAAATGATAAGTGGCAGTTGAATAAAGGACAAATCTCTTATGTTGGATTTGGTCTTGGTCTTGGCACGAATGTAGAAATGCAATTGGCATTACTTGATGTTAGATATAAATGGTTTGAGATTAGACCCTGTTTGTGGGGAATAAATGGTCCAATGATGTCTGTAAATCAATTTGATCGGAACCTTCCTCCTGCTGTTGTAAATCCTGATAGTTATGATGAGTATTCTGGCTATATAGTGCACATGCCGAGTTGCACATATCAGTACTTCTATACACCAATGGTTCGTTTTCATTATCCTATAAGAAAAAAGAAAAACCGGTCTATTGTGTTTGGAGCCGGACCTCAAATAAGTTGGACAAAGGTAGAATGGACAGAGGAAAATAAAAAACTAGGTGAATTGGCTGATGATGTGGTGTTTTCTCAAGCAGCTTCCGACTATATCACTATGGATGATCTTTGGTTTACATTGGAAGTTGCATATGTTGTAAGGACGCCAACTGTTGTAAAGAAGACAACCATAGATAGTATGGATTTTACTATCTATGCTAGATATCTTGATGGTTTTAGCATAGGTTTTGAATTTCGTTTTGGAAAAAAAATAAAAAACAATAAATTCCAACAAGGTATCCTAAAAGGGAAAAATAAAAAGGATATTACAAAATAGATATTACTACTTAACAAACACAATTTTCAGAAAGATTATCTTGGTCATAATTACGATAGATACGATATTGTCTTACTAATAGTTGTCCTATTGAGCAGAAAACTAAATATTTTACTTTTCAACTTTTTTTGAATTCTGAAAAAATTATACTATATTAGCGTTGTAATAGCAGTGTGAATAAAATATTCAATTATGGAAGAACAAAAAAACAAATTATTGGCGGAAATAGCGCCTATATTAACAAAGATCAAGGAACTAATGCAAGAAAAGAATTTCAAGCAGTTTTATATTCCAGATCAGTTTAATTACGATTCGACTGTTGATGAGCACTTCGAAGATGAAATATGGGATGGTGATCTTAACCTGTTTGCTGCTTATTGTCATCATGGATCTTGGGTGCGTTATACCATCGAGGGTATTTATTTGGAAAATGATGAACTGACTTTCGATATTCGCAATCATGAATGGTATGATGGTTGCAAAGAAGGTGAATTCTTACGCTTAGGCCGTATGGATGTGAATCAGTTGGTGGAATTAGCAGTGCAGTACGACAATTACGATTGGACCTTACCACCTGTATTGGAGTTCTATATCCAGTTGCTAAATAGGTACAATCATGAGGATGCCTATATAGAGCATTAACCCTAGCCCACAAGGCATGGCGTTTTATCTATTTAGTAGCGATTAAATAAAATACAATATGGCAAAAGAATTAACATTTACACTATCAGGAACAGACTACTTGGCTACTCCTGTTAAGCTCGAACGTAAGAAGATCTACGGTTGGAGTTCGCTGATAGCTACCGACAAAAACGGTGAAGAGTGCTCATCGGCATATCTATCGCCCGATGACGCGATGGTTATCCCATCAGGCGGATTCAAACAAGGCACCGTGGATCAAGAAGGCAAATGGGTGGAGAAATCTTCGCTCGTAGCCTATGGACCTGACGAGCAACCATTGCCCACTTATCCATCCTCTTTCGATGCACCTATCGTGCTGGATAAGAAAGTGAGCGTGGAGCAGTTTCTGGACAACGAATGGGAGTCGGTCTATCAACTCGTTAACGAGGAACTCGCTGCTGCTATAGGACAAGATATCTACATGTTCGAGTTCAACTTCCGCGCTAGCACCAATCACAACGATGGTTATCTGATGAACACCCCAGGCGGATTATTCCTCTTTGCGGGCGATGCAGAGCAGTTTGAATGGGTGGCACTAGCCGACCAAACCACCATCGATGAGACCGAAGAAGTAGTAGAAGAAATCGACGAACTCGACTTCAGTATGTTCTGATGCGCGGGGCGCATAGTTTAAAGTTCAGAGTTTAAAGTTTAAAGGCAGTGGATAGCGGCAGAGCCGCATTATCATCGCCTTTACACCATACACTTTACACCATACACAACAAGAAACACAATGCGAAAAATCAATCTATCCAACGATGTCAAGCGTGATGCAGAAGTAGCGTTTGGCAGTCATACCAAGAAGATAACCACCGTGTATAAAACCGAGAGTGGTAGCGAAGGCATCAACGAACGACGCCTCAAACTAACCATGGCCACTACCGATGCGGCACTACTAGAGAAGTATGCTGACAATCTACTCGACACTCTCATCACTTCCGATCCAGAGATCGATATGGAGCTCTTTGGCCTCAAGATGGAAGGCGTGAAGAAAGTGTATGTGTCGCCTAACCAGAAAGTGGCATATGGTATCACCATCAAGGAGCATGTCTATCTGCCAGATGGTACCGAGAAAGAGGTGCGTCAGGAGGTTACACTACCTGCTAATATCGCCGTGGACGGCATGCCACTGAAGTGGACTGGCAAACTTATTCCTAAAGACAAAGTGATGCGTATGTTCATGTTCAAACGTAGCTACCAAGTACAGCACGTGAATGGTCTGACCTATGACTTCCTCTACGACATGGCCAAGAAACTCCACGATGCCAACGCTATGATGCTCCTCGGCGGGGGCGAGAAAGGCGCTGCACCAGTAGTGATGTCCAATGGCGGAACACCTTATCGTGCCTTCCTGGAAGGTCGCGTGGATGGTGATAAGTACCAACTGATTCTCCGATTGACCAATATGGAGCTGAAATCTATTTTGGGTTTATAAGTTAATCAGTTTATAAGTTAATGAGTTGTTGAATTGGTTTATTAGTTTGAGAGTTTAACTTACTAAACAACTTCTAAACTTCTAAACTCCTAAACTCCTAAACAAAAAAATATGCAACAAAAAGATATACAAACTGCTATTGACTACAAGAAAAATGTAGCAAGCAAATTTATGCTCGTAGAAGGAGCAAAAATCAAGTCACGTCTTGCCGGCGAAGAGTTTTGCGTCACACGCAAGATCGATGGTCACATGCAATGCCTATTCTACCAAGATGGTCAGGCTTTTATGCTCAATGCGAATGGCAAGCAAAAAGCCGAGCAACTAAAATGCATAGATATGTTTGCCGGCTTTATGGGCAAAGCAGGCGTTAAAAGTGCGGTGATAGCTGCCGAACTATATCTTCCACGCGAAGAAGGTCGCCCACGTTGCGGCGATGTACCACGTGCGCTGGCGGATGCCGAACTAAAAGACAAACTGGCGTTGGCACCATTTGATATTATCGAAATAGATGGTGCTCCTTTTGAAGCCGCAAGCTATAAGGAGTTGCACGCCAAACTCGTAGATCTCTTCCGATTGAAGGTTACTGCCGATGGCAAAACTACTTATAAGACTTCTGGATTGTGTAAGCCAGTAGAACTGCGCACAGTAGTATCCACAGAAGAGGTGGTGGCTATCTACCAAGAGTGGGTAGAGGAGCAAGGCGCTGAAGGATTAGTGGTACACTGCGATAGCGGCGTGATAGCCAAAGTGAAACCTCGTCATACAATCGACGCTGCTGTGGTAGGATATACCGGAAGTGGCGACGGCATACGCGACCTGATGGTAGCAGTAGCTTTGCCTGATAACAATATGCAAGTCTTTGCCATGGGATCCAACGGACTCACCGATGAGCAACGCTGTGCCTTTGCTGAGCAACTGGGAAAGATGCATGTGGAATCGCAATATATCCTATCTGACTCACGCGGCGTGGCATACCAAATGGTGCGCCCTGAAATAGTGATGGAAATAACTGTTCTGGAGTTGGTAGCACGCGGCAATGACGATAAGATCAAGACCAACGCCCTGCTGCAATACGATGAGGTACAAGGTTGGCTCATGCTGGGTATGGTGCCAGGAGTATCGGCATTGGGACTCACCTTTGAGCGTGTACGCGAAGATAAATCAGTCAACGCCACTGATGTGCGCGTGAGCCAGCTGACAGATATCTGTCCATTCGAGGAGAACGAGTCAGCAGCGGGACAACTGCCTGCAAGCACACTATTGTTACGCCGAGTATTTAAGAAGGTGTCAGGCGAGAAAGTGATGATTCATAAGTTCTTGCTTTGGAAGACTAACAAAGAGTCTAATCCACGTTTCCCTGCCTATATCTTCTACCATACCGACTATAGTAGTAGCCGCAAAGAGATGATCAAACGCGATATGGCGTATTCGTCCGACGAACAACAAGTCCGCGACATCTTCGAAGCAGAGATTGCCAGCAATATCAAAAAAGGCTGGGAAGAGATATTGTAGATCGGGCAAATCCCTGTAGAGGGCAGATAAGTAAATAATTCAAGTATAAAATAAACTTAACTTAATTGACATTAGATGGAAAAAATTGAAATCAAAGGTATTAATTACCGCCTCAATGAGGAGACATTGACCGCAGAGGTCATCGAACAAGAGAATGGTTACGAGGGCGATATCATTATCCCCGAGACTGTAGTGTTTCAAGAAGTGGCTTATCGCGTGACGAGTATTAGATGGTCGGCTTTCAGATTTTGCACTGCCCTTACCTCCATTATTATCCCCGATGGTGTGACGAGTATTGGAGAGAATGCTTTCGAGGATTGCTCCTCCCTGACCTCCATTGTTATCCCCAATGGTGTGACGAGTATTGGACAGCAGGCTTTCGAAGGTTGCAAATCCATTTCCTCCATTGTTATCCCCGATGGTGTGAAGAGTATTGGAGAGTTTGCTTTCCAATATTGCTCCTCCCTTACCTCCATTGTTATCCCTGCTAAGGTGAAGAGTATTGAAACGCAGGCTTTCTTGGGTTGCTCCTCCCTTACCTCCATTGTTATCTCTGATGGTGTGAAGAGTATTGGAGAGGGTGCTTTCAGGGATTGCTCCTCCCTTACCTCCATTGTTATCCCCGATAGTGTGAAGAGTATTGGACATTGTGCTTTCTTGGGTTGCAAATCCCTTACCTCCATTGTTATCCCCGATAGTGTGACGAGGATTATAACTGCTGCTTTCTATGAATGCAAATCCCTTACCTCCATCACATTCAATGGCACCAAAGCGCAGTGGCAAGGGATAAAATTAGGTAAGGATTGGAATACAAGATGTCCAGGAATCACAGTTCATTGTACCGATGGTGAGGTGGCAGAGCCCTGTAGATGGTAGATAGTAAAAAATAAATAACTTAAAAAATAACAATATGAAATTTACACAGCTAACAAAAGAGCAGATTGCATTACTCGACAATGATATAAAAATAGAAGTTTATATCAATGCAGAAGATTTTGAAGATGTAACAGAGTTTGATCCATATCAGGGTTTTGACTTCTACTTTAATAAAGGTATGATAGGTTATTGTGGTAACCTATACAGAATTAAATACGAAGATCTTAGAATACCTGTTTGTGAATATCCTGAAATTACAACTGATTTTGGTGATCCTATTCAATGTGAAATAGACAAATTTATACCTCAGTTAATCGTTGGTTTATTGTGGCACCTGTGGGAGAACGATGAACGATATGTGCTTTTAATAGAGGAATATGAAGCATTAATCAGTGGTTATATAATAAAAGATGCAGATGGTTTGATTCTTTCAGAAGGTAACCAATTTGAGAACTTCTCATTAGGTATGTTTATAGATTTAGTAATAGCAGATAACTAATTCTCATTATCAGTTATATTTACTGTTTCCAAATTTATTTTGTACCTTTGTGCGATTTTTAATTTTTTATACCATGAACTTATTAAACAATTAAAATTATGGATAGATATTTTAATAACGGAACAGGTGTTCCAATGTCGGAAGATGAATACTATGAGTACTTACAAGAACAAGAATATGAAGAATATGAATTGTCACAGGAAGAAAAAGATTATTTAGTCGGCAAAACATTCGATTTGTGCTATTATGCATCTAATGATTCTGATGAAGAAACAAATGTTTGTACATTTTGGTTAGATAAAGATGATAAAATATACTTTGGTTCAGGTCTCTTTTCAGAACCAATTGGTGAAGATTATGAAGATCGCATTTCAGACAAAGTAGAACATGAAAATAAAGAACCATTTGAATTATTTTGTTTGAATTTCATGTACAATGTACTATGTAAGTATGGTTATGAGTTAAGTGATTTTTCAGACGCTGCATACGACTTTTGTAATGCTTATCAATATATCGTTCGCGATGAAAACGATAATATATTGTTTGAAGGAGAAATTGATTGGGATTTAAGGGAAATAATCGATTAATAGACACCCAAACTATTCAACTAAGCATTTATACTCTGGACAAAGGGTGGAATGAATCATTACCAACAACAGTAGTCCATTGTACAGATGGCGATGTGGAGATATAGGATGCCTCTTTGAGGTTATAGGACGCTGCGCTGTAGATCGGGCAGAGCCCTGTAGATGGTAGATAGTATAAAATAAAATTAACTTAACTGATATTATGATAGAAAAAATTATCAAAGGTGTTAAATACCGCCTCGATGAGGAAAACTTGACCGCAGAGGTCATCCAAAAGAAAGGTTACGAGGGCGATATCATTATCCCCGAGACCGTAGTGTTTCAAAAAGTGGCTTATCGTGTAACGAGTATTGGAGAGGGTGCTTTCTACCAATGTGAGTACCTTACTTCCATTGTTATCCCAGATAGCGTGACGAATATTGGACAGGAGGCATTCTATAAGTGCCCCTCCCTTACTTCCATTGTTATTGGAAATGGTGTGCCGAGTATTGGAAAGCGGGCTTTCGATGGTTGCAAATCCCTTACCTCCATTGTTATCCCCGATAGTGTGACGAGTATTGGAGAGTATGCTTTCTCGTATTGCAAATCCCTTACCTCCATTGTTATTGGAAATGGTGTGACGAGTATTGGAGAGCAGGCTTTCCAATATTGCTCCTCCCTTACCTCTGTGGTAGTAGGGGAAGGTAATACGGTGTATGATAGTCGAGAGCAATGCAACGCGATTATCCACACAGCGACCAATACACTTATCCGCGGTGGACAGAACACCATTATCCCTGATGGTGTGACGAGTATTGGAGATGATGCTTTCTGTAGTTGCTCCTCCCTTACCTCCATTGTTATCCCCGATAGTGTGAAGAGTATTGGACCTTGTGCTTTCTTGGGTTGCACCTCCCTTACCTCCATTGTTATCCCCGATGGTGTGACGAGTATTGGAGAGTCGGCTTTCTTGGGTTGCTCCTCCCTTACCTCCATGGTAGTAGCAGAAGGAAATACGGTGTATGATAGTCGAGAGCAATGCAACGCGATTATCCACACAGCGACCAATACACTTATCCGCGGTTGCCAGAGCACCATTATCCCCGATAGTGTGACGAGTATTGAATGGGGGGCTTTCAGGGATTGCTCCTCCCTTACCTCCATTGTTATCCCCGAGACTGTGACGAGTATTGGAACTTGGGTTTTCTATGGTTGCAAATCCCTTACCTCCATTGTGATTGGAAATGGTGTGACAAGTATTGGAGAGTATGCTTTCTGGCAGTGTTCCTCCCTTACCTCCATTGTTATCCCCGATAGTGTAACGAGTATTGGAGTGAGTGCTTTCGCGCATTGCTCCTCCCTTACCTCCATTGTTATCCCCAATACTGTGACGAGTATTGGAGATGGTGCTTTCAACGGTTGCAAATCCCTGACCTCCATTGTTATCCCCGATGGTGTGACGAGTATTGAAAAGACTGCTTTCAAAGAGTGCTCCTCCCTTATCTCCATTGTTATCCCCGATACTGTGACGAGTATTGGATGGTGTGCTTTCTTGGGTTGCAAATCCCTTACCTCCATTGTGATTGGAAATGGTGTGACGAGTATTGGAGATTATGCTTTCGAGGATTGCATCTCCCTTACCTCCATCACATTCAATGGCACCAAAGCGCAGTGGAAAGGGATAAAATTAGGTAATGCTTGGAAGAAAAAATGTCCCAGCTAAAGTTATCCATTGCACCGATGGGGAGGTGAAGATATAGGACGCCTCTTTGAGGCTATAGGACGCTGCGCTATAAATCGGGTAAAGTGCCTGTATATCACATTGCGTAGCAACATAACTAACTACTGGTAGGTAATTTGTCTACCAGTAGTTATAGAAGTTATTCAGAAAACATACAACTATGAGTGTAGTAGGTGACATATCCATCGTCATCGAAGGCGAGCCTGGCAGAACTATCCATGATGAGATCATGGCTCTGATGCCCCTATTGAACTCCGAGACAGGAGTAGAGTTGTTTCAAGTAGATGGTCGCAACTATAGCCTGTTGCTCACTCCTGACGATAGTGCAGAGTATCTGCTCTCGCTCGACGAGGACGATACGTATTGTGGTCTAACAGGCGTATTCAGTTTCCGCTACGAGCACGATATTTTGCGCATAGAAGGCGAATGGCATGGCGCCCCCACAATGCTGTTCTATTTGCAAGACAAGGGGTTGATGCCGTATGAGGGACTATATTACTTCATCCAAAGTGAACTGGAATTTCCTGATGCTACCAGCAACGATATAGATGGTAAGTATTTTCAGCTGCCTGGATTTATTGCGTCCTTGCGTCGTCAGGGCGATGGGTGGGATATCCATCGTGTGGATGCCGATATGCGTGCCTACCACGCAGCACAATATCCCGACACAGATACCCAAATAGCATTGTGGCAAGAGCGAGAACTATGGCTCAATTTTGTGCAAGATGAACAGATGCAAGATTTGGCGCAATATGCACTACTAGCCAAAGCCGGGCAAACCTATCTGCATTGGTTGGAAAGTAAAATAAAAGAGGAATAAGCGAATAAAAAAATCATTTTTTGAGTATTATTTTGAATTTTACAAAAACCATACTATATTAATATGTGTTTAAAAGATTAATAACAATTTGACAATTATCACACAACATGAAACCAACATTCATTATCAACAAATCATCGTACAAAGGAAGTACTTTGTACAATATCATGGAGAGCAACGGCGATGCCTTCGCACGACTACAACTATTGACCGATAGCATTCATTTCGAAGACTACAATGTATGGATTACCGATTTTGAGGTCGTTGAAGAGAAACGCCGTCAAGGCTATGCTACCGCGATGCTCCAACTCATCCAAACTCTGGCACCAGCCGACGAGACCATCGCCTTGGCAGTAGCACTCGATGCTCCACATTGGGTAGTAGCGTTCTACGAGAAACATGGCATTGTTATCAGCAATAAAGAGGCACTCATTCTCGAGGGCGAAGAGAAAGAAGAGGCAGAAAGACGCATTGCCGAATTAGATCAGAAAGTCGAAGAATTAAGTCAATTAATGGACAAGACTACCGACGAAACGGAGAAAGCTCGTCTCCTCGACGAACTAATGCAAACTTATCGCGAGACCAACCGTTGGTTGTGTGCCATCGGAGCCGATGAAAGCCAAATGTATGATATTTAACAACTGATAAGATGACCGTAGATTTTTCTCGCACTTTTGTGCTCGCAGGCGAACCAAGCCATGTGGCAAGTATAGCCATCGTTGATCCCGAACATTTCTATCCCGATGCTCCGCATAGCCGCTGTGCCTACCGCCGTGCAGCCAAAAGCCATCGTACCCCACAGATTGTGCGCGAAGGACTGCTACGCATGTGTCCGATGAACTACACCTTGCAACCTACACCTTACACCTTACTCATCAACCCATCTCCATACCGACTCTTAGAGTGGGCAAAGCGCTCCCATATTCAGTCACTGATCTATGCCTTGCCCGCTACGGATAACCAACTCACCTTGGAGTACTGGGTTCACGATAATAGCAGCAGCGGCGAATATAGATTGGAGCAGAGCATAGAAATACCATTAGCA